>Ga0208061_100168_pt1 | contig 22737 bp, 16 predicted proteins | sample DeeseametaMP0555_FD_184209 | JGI IMG/M metagenome (GOLD analysis project Ga0208061, IMG submission 184209) | Marine microbial communities from the Deep Atlantic Ocean - MP0555 (SPAdes) | ecosystem: Environmental > Aquatic > Marine > Oceanic | place: South Atlantic Ocean | collected 2011-01-23 | reverse complement strand
CGAACAGCGCCACGTCACGGCGGCGCTGCGAGAGGTTCGTCTTCAGGTTCTTCACGAGCCCCGGGATCAACGAGGTGCGCATCAACCCGTGCTCGACCGTCAGCGGGTTCGCCACGCGCCGAGCGACGCGCCACGAGTGCTCGGCCGGGATCTCGAGCGCGTCGAGATCCTCCTCGCCAAAGAAGCTGTAATTGACCGCCTCGTGCAAGCCCTGGTCGAGCAGCGAACGACGCGCCGCCGTGAGCGCCGCGCGACGCGTTCGCGTCAGGATCGTCGCCTCGTGCTTTGGCGCCTCTCCTCGCGCATGCTCGCCGCCCATCATACCGCGGGGCAAGCGATCCTCGATCTTGTCGAAGCCAACCAGGCGACCGACCTCTTCCACCAGATCGATGGGGCGCTCGAGATCAGGGCGCCACGTGGGCACCACACACTCGATCGCGTCACCAGCAAGGCTGGTCTCGATCCCGATCTTCTCGAGCAACGCGGTGATCTCCTCACCGCCAACCTCGATCCCGAGCACGCGAGACGAAAGGCTCACAGGGAGCGAAATGGTCGCTTTCGCGGCCTCTTTCTCCTGTGCCAGCCCATAGCCCGCGGCGATTTTTGCCTCATCGCCGCACACCTTCGACATCGCATCGACAGCGCGCTGGAGGTTGAGCACCGTCGCGCCAGGATCGATGCCACGCTCGAAGCGGTGGCTCGAGTCCGTGTGCAAGTCATGACGCTTGGCCGATTTGCGCACGGTCGTCGGATCGAAGTAAGCGCACTCGATGAGGATCCTGCGCGTGGACTCGGTGACCTCGGTCGCCTCGCCGCCCATCACACCAGCGATGGCCACGGCGCGCTCGGCGTCAGCGATCACGAGATCCTTCTCGTCGAGCTTGTACTCCTTGTGGTTGATCCCGGTCATCTGCTCGCCAGCGCGCGCGCGGCGCACGACGATCTGCGAGGCGTTGACCTTGTCCAGGTCGAACGCGTGCAGCGGCTGACCGATATCGAACAGGATGTAGTTTGTGATATCGACGATGTTGTTGATGCTGCGCACGCCGATGCTCGTCAGCTTGCTCGAGAGCCAGGTCGGGCTCGGCCCGACCTCGACGCCCTCCATCACCGCGAACGCGTAGCGAGGGCAGCCCTCGTAATCCACGATCTCGAGCTGACACATCGCGTCCGCGCGCTCGCCATCGACGCCCTCCCAGAGAGGCTCGCGACCGAGCTCCTCGCGAGCCTTGAGCTCGCGGTCATACATCGCGGCGACCTCGCGCGCGACGCCCAGGTGACTCAGGCAATCGGGGCGGTTTGGCGTGATGCCGAGCTCGATGACGGTGTCCACGAGCCCGAGCGCCTCGAAGATCGGCTTCCCGAGCTCGAGGTCCTCCTGAAGGATCAACAACCCATCGACGCCATCGTCGATGCCGAGCTCCTCGCCAGCGCAGAGCATCCCCTGAGACTCGATGCCGCGCATCTTGCGCACGCCGATCTCGAAGTCGAACGCGGGAGGTTGACTCCCGGGGAGCGCTGCGGGGACGCGGTCCCCTTCCTTCATGTTTGTCGCGCCGCAGACGATCTGATGCAGCTCCTCTGCGCCCGTGTTGACCTTACACACCACCAGACGATCCGCCTTGGGGTGAGGTTCGATCGACTCGATCAGCCCGACCACGATGTTATCGTGCCCTCGGCCGATGTGTTCGACGCCTTCACACTCGAGCCCGACCATGGTCAGTTGCTCGGCGACCTCTTCAGGATCGAGGCCATCGAGGTCGACCCAATCGGACAACCACTTCCAACTTATCTTCATCGCTCTTTATCTCCTCAAAACCCGCCCGGCGCGCTGCCCTTAAAAAGGGCAGCGCGCATCGAACAAGTTCGATCTTATCAATCAAAGGTGCTCTTTCGTGCTCGTTGCCAGGTTCGACGTTCAGTCGAACTGCTCGAGGAAGCGCAGGTCGTTCTCGAACAACAGGCGAATGTCACCGATGCGGTGCTTGAGCATGGCGATCCTCTCGACGCCCATGCCGAAGGCGAACCCGGTGTAGACATCCGGGTCGATCCCACAAGCCTCGAAGACGTTCGGGTCGACCATGCCGCAGCCAAGGATCTCGAGCCACCCGGTGTGCGAGCAGACGCGGCATCCTTCCTGAGCGCAGAAGATGCAGCCGATATCGACCTCGGCGCTCGGCTCGGTGAAGGGGAAGAAGCTCGGGCGAAAACGCACCGCGATCCCCTCGCCGAAGCAACGCTGCGCGAAGTGCGTGAGCGTCCCCTTGAGGTCGGCCATCGTCACGTCCTTGTCGACGAGCAACCCCTCGACCTGGTGGAAGACGGGGCTGTGGGTGATGTCGCTGTCGCAGCGATAGACCCTGCCGGGCGCGATGATCTTGATGGGTGGCTCGTAGGCCAACATCGTGCGGATCTGCACCGGCGAGGTGTGCGTGCGAAGCAGACGATCTTCCTCGGCGAGCATGAACGTGTCCTGCATGTCCCTGGCGGGGTGATCATGCGGGAAGTTGAGCGCCTCGAAGTTGTAGAAGTCCTGCTCGATCTCCGGGCCTTCGGCGACCTCGAAGCCCATATCGGTGAAGATATCGGTGAGCTCGGCCTCCATCCTGGTGAGCGGGTGAGGCTGCGCGATGGTGGGCTTGCGCGAGGGCAAGGTGACGTCGATCGCTTCGGCCGCGAGGCGTCGCTCGAGCTCTGCTTGCTCGAGGGCCTCCTTGCGAGCGTCGAACGAGGCCTCGATCGCCTTCTTGGTGCGGTTCGAGATCTGACCGGCCTGTGGCTTTTGCTCGTTGGGCAATTCGCGAATAATGCCCATGAGCGATTGCACTTGCCCCTTGCGTCCGAGGTAGCGGTTTTTGACCTGGAGGGCCTCATCGAGCGAGGAGGTCTCCTGCAGCTCGGCGATCGCCTGCTCTTGCAGCGCGAGGAGGTCGGCCTCCAACTGATTGATATCCATGAGCCTGGCTCCGTGTGGAAAACAAATGAGGGAGTGTTTTAGAGCGGTGAGGTCACGCGCGATCTCTTTATTTTCATCAAAAAGATCGCGCGGGTGTGCTCACGCATCGGTCCTTGTCGATGGTTGTCGATGGTTCAGGCGGCGCGGCCGCGCAGACGCAGGATGCAGGAGCCTTTGACGAAAACAAAAAAGCCCCGCTGACCGCTTGCGCTGCGGTAGCGAGGCTTTCGGAGTGGCGCCCTCCTGACGAGTGATCCTCCAAAGAGAGGACCGAATCGTCAGGGCGCCGATGTTCCGATCACGTCAAGCCATCACTTGAGCGCATCGCGGGCGATCTGCGCGACCTTGGTAAAGCCCGGAGCGTCAAAGACAGCCATGTCGGCGAGCACCTTGCGGTCGAGCTCGACGCCAGCCTTGGAGAGGCCGCCGACAAGCTGCGAGTAGCTGATGTCGTTCTGACGAGCGGCAGCGTTGATGCGCGTGATCCAGAGACGACGGAACTGGCGCTTCTTGGTGCGGCGATCGCGGTAAGCGTAGCACCAGGCGCGGTGAACGGTCTCTTTAGCGTGCTTGTAGAGCGTCGAGCGCGAGCCGTAATAGCCCTTGGCCGCCTTCAAGATCTTTTTGCGGCGACGACGCGCTTTGAATCCTCTTTTGACTCGTGGCATGGGTCCAACCTCTTTGGTCGATTGCGCGCGATCCTGCACACGTCCTCACGCACGAGCGCCAACCCTCTTTAAAAAGGAGGGATGGCGACCGCCTGGCGCTATCGGACGCGCTCGCAGGGAGCGCGCTACGGTCACAGCAAGTGCAACCGGATAGTGTTAGTCGTTTATTCACTCTGCGTCAGCTTGCCGCTGACGAGGAGCGCTCACCCTTTGGCGAGCAGGCGCTTCATGTTTGCCGCGTCGGCACCCTCGAGGTAGCCGTCCTTGCGAAGCTGACGCTTACGCTTGGGAGACTTCTTGGTGAGGATGTGACTGCGGTTCTTGCGACGGTGCTTGACCTTGCCCTTCTTGGTGAGCTTGAAACGCTTGGCCGCGCCTTTGTGGGTCTTCATCTTGGGCATTGAAAGCCTCCCTGTATCGTCATCTCTCTTGACCTCGCCCGTCAAAATCAGGCGCCCTTCTTGACCTCTTTCGAGAAAGAGGAAGGCACCCAAGGCGTGGCCATGGTGTTCTGCTTCTTTTGTGCGTCGCCCGTCCGGTGCTCTAAAGTCGGTCTGGTCGCCGGGGCGTGGGAATTGGCAACCCCACCAGGCACCATTCAGCGTGCGAACACACATCCCTTACATGGGTGCTCGAAGAGGTCCAACATTTCTCACCGCGGGAAAACATGCGGAGGAAACGGGCGCTTCGAGCGCAAGGGATAGCCTTATACAGAAGGGTAGGATGGGACGCAACCCAAAATCAAGCGCCCCGCAGCAGATCGCGGTTTCGATCCGTTGCGGGGCGCTTTTGGATATCTTACAAACCTGCGGGCGCAGGCCCGCTGGTTCGCAGCGTTTAAAACTCAATCCTGATCGTCGTGATCCTCGGAGTCATTGCCCTCATCGGAGCGCTTGGCCTTGGATGAGAAGTTGAGCATCATGGTCATGTTGCGACCTTCCATGCGCGCGGACTGCTCGACCTCGGCCACATCCGCCAGCTCCTCGGCCGCGCGCTCGAGCATCTCGCGCGCGATCTCGGGGTGGGTGATCTCGCGACCACGGAACATGATCGTGATCTTGACCTTGTTGTTCTTCTCGAGGAAACGGCGCGCGTGCTTGAGCTTGGTCATGAAGTCATGCTCGTCCGTCTTGGGACGAAGCTTGATCTCCTTGAGCTCGACGCGTGCGCCCTTTTTACGCGCGTCTGACGATCGCTTCTTCTGCTGATACTTGTACTTGCCGTAATCCATAATCCGGCAGACGGGCGGCCTCGCATTGGGCGCCACCTCCACCAGATCCAGACCGAAACGCTCTGCTTGCTCGAGCGCGTCGTCGACTGTCATGATCCCGAGTTGCTCGCCATCGGGGTCGATGACGCGGATCTCGGGGGCTCGGATGCGGCCATTCAGCCTCGGTTCGTCGCTGCGACCTGCGTTCTCTCGTCGGTTTCCTTTTTTGCCGTAAGCCATGAACTCTGTAAAAGACACTCCGCGATGAGGTGTGCGCAGGGCATTCTCCTTTGCCCTTTGGTGCTCACACCCAGATCAAATGGGAAGCGCGCTCTCGCAAGATCTCGACGTTCGAGCCGTGTGTTCGCCTCGTCGATTCGTTGACGCGGCAAAAGCCTCGAAGGTGTTGGTGGAGCGGGAATCTCACCCCTCCTGTCATGCAAGGAACGCCCTGGATGATTGTTATCTCGCCAGCAATCGGAAACCACATCGACCAGATATCCATTCTCTTTTCGAGAAGTTCTCTCGCGTCAACGCTTCGGCCTCGGGGTGCCAGCCTTACCATTGTTTCAGAAAACCCACCCGATGACGAGACCAGATCATCGCCTCGTGTAAGTTTCTTGCGCGATCCGCAAAAAGAAACCTCACTCCCAGCTGCTGTAGTAACGATCCTCGGCCATATACTCGTGCCCGCTCGGCACATCCGCCTGCGGCACGCTGTCCTCTTCATTGGCCTCGAGGATCGCCAGCCCCAGCGCGTGCTTGCAGGGGCGCTTGCGGCTAGGGCAGCTGCACTCGAAGCGCGGCGCGCTCCCTCCCTTGACATACACGTAGTACGTGTCGCCGCTGCTGCCCGTCGTTAGCCCCCACAACACGTCGTCCTTGCGGCCCATGTCATCCCACTTGTCCACCTTGGCCAACTTCTTGGCGTTGCCAAACGACTTGCGGTCGGGCGCCTGCTCCTTGAGCGTGTCCAATTCGATCACTGCCATCTCTTACTCTCCCTGTTGTTATCACTTGCAAACCGAGACCTCTCGCCTCGCCTATCTCCTGGTGCCGAGCTGCCTCAGGTACCTCGAGAGGCTGTAAGACGCTCTCCAACTGTCGCTGCTCCCCCAACCGCTCCAGCGCTCGATGTAATAGAGCGAGGGGTCATCGCTCGTGTCGCGCAAATCGAGCGCCGCGTAGTAACCGATGCTCCCATCACCGATCGCATACATCGGCGCTGGCTCCTCTCCCGAGCGGGTGCTCCGCGCGAACATGTTCGACTGCCCTTCAAAATAGAACGTGTCCATGTTCTCGTTGCTCCCCCACACCGTGTAGAGCTCGTAGGCGGGCTGCTCGAGCGCGTTGAGCAACGCCCACATCGCCTCGGACATGTTGATATCTTCCCACGCCGATGGGCGCTCGCTCCCCTCTTCGACCTGCATATTCGGCAGCGGCCGCTCCTCGGGGATGCTCTGGAATGCGCCCTCCTTTGGCTCGAAGCCAAGGCGCATCAACTGCCTGAGCAGAGACGTCGAGAAAGGATGCCCCTCCCACTTCGAGGCGCGCACCGGCACGTTGGCCTCATCCAGATACTCGCGCGCCACCTCCTTGACCTTCCCGCTCCAGTGATCCAACGCCGGCGCGAACACAGCCCCCATCTCCTCCTCCGAGGTGACCTTGGCCAACACGTGCAACGCCGAGATCGTCGTCTCCTCATCCAGGCTCGCCACGAGCAACTTCGCGATCCTCGGCGCGAACTCCTCGGCGCGACCGCCGTGATGTCGCACGATCTCCAGGCCGACCAGCCGCTCGCTCGCCAACCCCGACTTGAGCAAGCTCGGCAGCTCCGCCCTCAACGCCTCGTAGCGAAACTTTCGCAGCGCCGCGCTCGCGCGATCGAAGCTGCTCAGATCCGCCACCGACTCGAGCAAACTCTCGGGGGGCCTCGATAACCCGATCACCAAATCGATCCCGAGCTGCTGCACGGACTCGTTGTCGTGCTCGAGCACCTCCAGAATCTCATCCTCCCACTCGGTGACATCCATCACGGGCGCGAACACCACCATCGCCTCGTAAGCCGCGCGCTTTGCCTTGTTGCTCCCCTCGAGCAACACCGAGCGGATGATCTCGCCAGCCTCCGGCGCGAGGTTCCCGAACGCGGCGGCCGCGAGCTTGTCCCCCTTCTCCAGAGAAGCGAGCAGGTGCTCGGCGTACAGATCCACATCCCCGCCAACTTCGCCGATCGCCTCGAACGCCGCCTTGCGCAGACGCTTGTCAGAGCTCTTCGAGAACTCCAGGAGCGCGTCCTGCGCGCTCCTCGCCAGTGGACCCATTGCCCCCAATAACTCGAGCACCGCGGGCGCCTTGCTCTTGCTCGCATCGCCAACGCGCTCGACGAGCGCAGTGACCAGATGCTCCCGATCACGCGATGCGTCGGGGAGCTCGTTCAGGACATCCAGGATCTCCTGACGCCAACCCTCATTGGCCGCGCTCAACCGCAAGCGCCCTCTCCTTCCAGAAGCGCGCGCGTCGATCTCTCGAAAGCTCCCGAGCACCGCGTCGACCCCTGGCCAGTCATACTGCGTCAGCGCGTGCGCGAGCGGTCGACTCATCAGCGACTCGGACCAACTCCTCGCGAGAATGCTCTTCGCGTAAGGCCACCACTCCTCGCGGACGCGATCCGGCGCGTCCTTGTGCGCGACAGTCATCATGCGCTCGAGACGCGCCAGACGTTCCTCGCTCCCCTCCTGCTGCAGGAGGCTGCGCATGTCATGAAAACCGATCTGCTCCATGCTCGCTCCAATTCGAAATCACGCGCTCCAGCGCGCCTTCCATGCTCGACGTCCCATGAGTGTGCCTCACGCCTTGCGAGCGATCAATCACTTCTCGCTCCAGTCAGATCGCGCGAGGCCTGCCCAGCCCATGGCGACAAGCATCGTCACGCCCCCCACACCACCGGCGAACATCAACCTGTGGGAGAGCACACCCCACTCAGATGAGTACGCGCTATCGGGCACGACGAACGCCAGCGCAGCGAGCAATCCGGCAAACAACAACCTGCCAAACAACGAGAGCAGCGAGAGGAACGTCGCGCGCACGGACTCGTTTAGCCGCGGCATCAGCGCCTGACGCAGCGGAGCTCGCGTCAGCGCGCTCGGCACACCGCGCGCGAGCAAGAGCGCGATGATCACAGGATGCAAAAACATCCCCATCACACAGATCACGCCGACCTGCAGGACGCCTCCCGCGAGCAACACGCGCCGCGTGCCGCTCCTTCGCACAAACCACATGCTCGCGCCCGCAGCCCAACCCGCCAGAAACATCGCCACAGCGGCGTGCGCCCCGGAGATCAATGGCGTGAAGTCTCCGCCCGTGTGCTCTTCGAGCGCGATGTAGGGTTGGTAGAACTCGTAGGGCACATGCGACAACATCACGAAGACGCCGCCGATAAAGAACAGCCACCCGATGGCGGGTCGCCTCATGAGCCGCGCGCAAGCGAGCAATTGCACCCTGATGCGCGGCGCTCGCTGCGCGCGCTCGGGCTCGATCATCATCACGCTCGCGCCGAGTGAGAGCGCGATAAAGAGCGCGCTCACGCCATACGCCCAGCGCGCATCGAGCAAGCTCGACGCGCCGCCGATCAACGCCCCCAGCGCCATCACCCACGAGCTCAACCTGCCAAGCTTCGCCTCGCGCTCTCCATACTCCTCCTCTCTCCCCATCGCCGCGAGCGTGTCATAGAGCAGGCTCGTGTCCGTCCCGCTCGCGAGCGCGAGCCCTGCGGCGAGCAACACCTGCGCGATGGCCCAGACCCACCAGACGCCGGGGAACAGAAAGAACAGCAGATAGCTCGCCAACATCGCCAGCGATGAGAGGATCAGCGTCGGCCGCCTCCCGAAACGATCGCTCGCCCACCCCGAGGGGACCTCGAGCGCCACCACCGAGATGTAATAAACCGCCTCGAGCAGCAACACCTCGGCCATGGGCAGGTGCGCGCTAAAATAGAGGAAGAAGACGGGCATCCAGAAGTAGCCCTCTCGTCCGAGCAAGTAGAGCGTGTACGCCTTGAGATTCCCCTCGAGTTTTCGCGCGTCCTGCTCGGGCTCTCGCGTCATACCTGCACAACCGATCTGTCGGGCGGGAAAGGATGCTGTTCGCTTTCGGTTATCTTAGGCCGCGAGGATGGAAAATGCATGCGCGTTTCTCCCCTCATACCTCATACGACGAACATACCGACGACGAGCCAACTCACGGAGAAGCAGGTCAACGCGGTGAGCGTGAGCTCGACAGGATCCTTATCGAGCCCCACGTCGAGACCTTTCGATGACAGGTAATGAGCTCCACAAGCCATACTCACGAGCGCGAAGGCGATGTTCGAAAAGAAGGTGTAGTCGAGCTTGAAGAACTCGCGCTCGGTGACGCCGCTCACAGCAGACACATCTGGCAAGAGGTCAAAGGCGGCGAACCCGTAGTGGAGCATCAACGCGCTCGCTACGAGCACCACGAGGAACACTCCCAGGATATAGAACGCCATCTTCCATCCATAATACTTGGCCTGAATCCTCAGGACGGGGAACACGACGAGATCACTGAAGATAAACGCCATGATCCCTGCAAAGCTGACCCCATTACCAAAGAGCACGGCCGCGAGCGGGATGTTGCCCATCGATCCGATGAAGGTAAAGAAGGCCGCCACCGGCCCGACGAGCGCCTGAACGAGCACCTGCCAGAACGCGGGCTCGCTCGTCCCCGAGCCGACAAACAACGTCTGAAAAAAGGACTGCGGCACGAACGCGGCGATAATGCCCGCGACCGTAAACCCGACGGTGACATCCTTCCAGACCATCCTCCACTCCATGACGTAGCGCCTGGCGACCTTTTTCCACCCCTCGGCGCTCGTGATAAGAGCCTTCCAGTCACTGGCGTCCGGCGTGCTCGCCTCTCCGGCATCCCTGGCGTGACTACGCGCCTGCTCGATCAAACCCTCGGGGCGCGTGACGCGAACCACCAACCACATCAGCAGGATCAACAGGACTCCGCCGACATACTCGCCGACGACAAACTGCCAGCCGAGAAACAGCGAGATAACGATCCCCAATTCGATGACGAGGTTGGTCGAGGCGAGCAGGAAGGCGAGCGATGGGATGAGACCTGCGCCCTTGATAAAGAGCGAGCGCGTGGTGGAGAGCGCCGAGAACGAGCACGAGCTCGAGATGAACCCGAAGATGGCGCCCAGCGAGACGCTTCTGGGACCGCCCTCACCCATCACCTCCTGCATCTTCTCACGCGAGACGAAGACCTGGATCATGCTCGAGATAAGATAACCGAGCCCGAACGCCCAGAACGCCATCCAAAAGAGCCCCAGTGATGTCTTCGCTGCCGTGTGCCACGTCTCCCAAAAATCCATTCTTCCATGTCCAGCAAGGTTCCATCTGATCCGCGACCTCTCGAACGTCGCGCCCCCTGAAAGCTAGACAGTCACAACGCGCCACCAATGAGAGCCCCTGAACGTCCAGGGCTTCGAACCGGTCGGCATGGATCCTGCTGTAGAGTTCCTGGCAATCATCTACTTCGATGCCAAGCACACTGGAGAAAACACATGAAGAACACCACCCGGACATCGCTCATCATCACGATCATCACGCTCGTTTCCCTCGCGCTCGTGGGATGTGATTCCAAGAAGACCGACGCCACAGATACCACGGCGAAGGAGACCGCGGCGGCGGCGACGACCGAGAAGGCGGCAGAGACCGCGCCTGCCGAGACGACCGCAGAAAAAGCCAAGGACAGCGATACGGTCGAGGTCACCAAGGAGGGCGCAAAGATCGATCCTCCCGTGGCCATCGCCAGGATCCCCGACGGCGCCTACTACTGCGATATGGGCACGGTGCACTACGCGCGCATGGAAGAAGGCGACGGCAAATGCGCGCTTTGTGGCATGAAGCTCGAGCACAAGGGCGGCGAGGAAAAGGCCGCAGAAACTGGGCATGAAAACCACGACCATTGATGGCTCGATTGTAGAATAATCTCGATGCGGCCTATCGGCGTTGCATGATTTTGTGCACACTCCGGTGCAACAACCTCCCCCAAAGCACTGCTCGCCCGAGAGACGCCATGCAAGACATCACCCCCATCCTCCTCGTATCACTCGCGCTCTCGGTCTCGGCCGGCGTGGGCTGCAACCGCAACGCGGCCAGCAAGACCAACGAAGGTGGCGAAGAACTCATCGAGCAAACCTCGCCGATCGCCAAAACAGGTGATGGCGAGGGAGCGAAAAGCGAGGAGGATGGCCCCGAGCGCTTCGAGGCGCTCTTTACGACCTGGTCGGTCGCACCAGAAGCGCTCGAAGAGCTCGAGGGGACATGTGATGTAGCGCCGATCTCGCAGCTCGCCAGGCCAGTGGTCTGCTGGAGCTCGAAGCGAGGGTGGCTCGACCGAATCGATCGTTGCCTGAGTGATGATGGCAAAAAACGGCAGGTCTACACGACCACCGCCGACATCCTCGAGGTCGGGCAGCCCGCGCGAGGCTGTGACTATAACGGTGACACGATCGAGGGCGTATCACTCGAGGGGAAACTCCCCGAACGCTACTACTATGGCATGCTGGCGACCTCGAAAGAGGCAGTGACGCGCGCCAAGGAACTGTGCGAGGTCGTCGAACTCCCGGACGCCGACGCGGCGAAGACCTTCGGGGATGTGCGCTTTGACGAGGCGATCATGACAAGCATCCTGGAGCGCTATAAAGCGAGCGACGTCACCCCGCCCGCGTGCCTGAAGCAGCTCGAGGGCAAATCGCTAAAGGAGCTGCTCGACGCCGACTTCGTGCACACCAACGACGCCTACATGAAGGCGCAGCTCGACGGCGATGAGTCACTCGAGACATTGCTACCACTGCACATGAGCAACAGCGGCTGCGACATGCTGATGCTCCTCGAAAAGGACGAGGGCGCATGGAGCGTCGCCAGATACGCTGACCCCACCCACCAAGTCGGAGAGGAAGGCTGGAGTTATTTTCACGCCACCGACAAGTGCACGGACCTCGACGGCGATGGCGTCGCCGAAATCTGGCTGCCAAACGGCGGAGAAACCGAGCGCGCCTATCACCTCGTCACGCCCCGAAAGGGTGTGCTGCGCAAGATCGGCAAACCTCACTACTACGGAGACTGAAGAGGCCGCCAGACCGCGCAGTCTGTGCCGCCCTTTCACCTCCCCAAAACAACGCCAACCAAGCCCCTCTCACGAGGGGCTTTTTTTGTGATCACTTTTTCTCTACTCGCCGCAGAAAACCATCCCACTGAACAAAAAAACAGCCCCGATTTGGTGTGTTTTCTGGAGATTTTGGCGCCTTTTTTGGTCGACAAAAACCTCACTTCGACTCGATGCTTTCAGGCAGACACGAAGAATAAAAACTAATTATGCAATAAAAATAAACAATGTTTATTTTTATTGCATATCTACTGCGAGTTTTGCATAGACTCGGCGTTGGTTGCGAAGTTGGCGTTTTGCTCTTTGTGTCGGTTTTGCAGAATGCGAGGACACGCCCCCCGCGCTTCGCGCTGCCCCCCAGGGGGCTTCTTGTTGCAGGTTTAGCAGGATGCGAGGACAAGCCCCCCGCTTCCTCGCTAACGCTCGTCGCTGCCCCCCAAGTTTGGTGGGCTTCTTGGCAAGGATTTGGGCGTCGAGGTTCGCGTCGGGCGCCCTCATGAACCTCACGCAGATCTCGGAGCGCCCCAGCGCAAAACTCAAACGCCCAAGAAGCCACGGGATCGCCCCCCGTTTTGGGGGGCAGCGCGAAGCGCGGGGGGCTTGTCCTCGAACTCTGCAACCCCCCCCAACAAGAAGCCCACCTTTGGGGGGCAGCGCCGAAGGCGCGGGGGGCTTGTCCTCGCGCTCTGCTAAACTTCAGCCACAGAACCCCAGCGGGCGTGTATGGCACGAAACATGACAACGCCCACACCGCGTGGATCGCAGCGTGGGCGCATCATGTTTCGTGCCATACACGCCCCTGGGGCGCTGGTGGAGCACGACCGCTAGCCAGCCTCGCTGCCGACCTGGGCCGCTGGAACCTCCTCCTTCTTGCCCGCAAAGAACGCCCCATACGCCATCATCAACCCGCCCGTGGCAAACATCACCAGGCTGTACACGCCACCCGGCAGCGCCATCTCGCCGTTCTTGATAATCGTCGTGGCGATAACAATGGCGAGCGTGCCGTTCTGGATGCCCGCTTCGATCGAGATCGTGCGCATCTGACGCGCGGGCAACCTGGCAAGAAATGCGGCGCCAAAGCCAATGATCATCGTCAACACATTGAGCGAGACGGTCACGCCCGCGAGCGAGAGGAAGTGATCCTTGATGACCTGCTTGTTCGCCAGGATCACGCCGATCGTGATCAGGATGAAGATGATCGTCGAGGCGATCCTGCTCGGACGCTCCATCTTCTCGGCGAACGTGAGGCTCTTGTGCCGAATGGCCATGCCGATGCTCACCGGCAGGATCGTGATGGCGACGACCTGGAGGATCGTCTTGACCACGGGAAGCTCCACGCTCTGTTCGGCGCCCATGAAGCTCGAGAGCGCGAAGCTGACAATCAATGGGATCGAGAACACGGTGATAAAGCTCGTGATCGCCGTCAACGTGATCGAGAGCGCGGTGTCACCGCGAGACACGTGCGTGATCAGGTTCGAGGTCACGCCGCCAGGACAGGCCGCGATGATCATCATCCCCACCGCCAGCGCACCGGTCATGCCAAAGGCGTGAATCAACCCGAAGGCCACCAGCGGCAAGATCAGCAACTGGCAGATCAACCCCACGATGGCAGATCTCGGGACCTCCGCGACGCGCTTGAAGTCGCCCAATGTCAGCGACAAGCCCATCCCCAACATGATCAAAAACAGCGCCGCTGGCAGCACCACTGATGTCAGCACACTATCTTTCATTTGCGACCTCCTCGCATATCCACGAGGTCGCCCCCTTACTATTCAGGCAGGAGACGCCCTCGTCACATTCATCGAATGACTCGTTAACAAGGGCAAAATCGTACCATCAGATACGGTAAACCGCATGCCATTTCGCCACGCGAGCGAGGAACATGCGCGCGGAAACACCGAAATCGCAAATTCTGCGCGCATACATCACTGATAGTGACAGTGGTATGCGCCCGCGCGACCCCTCCTGTCACTGGCATGACTCCTGCTCTGGCAACCCGACCAGCCACATCGGCCAACAACAAGAGCACGGACATGACAATCGAATCACCCAAAACACTCGGGCCATTCTCGCTCGTGCGCCTCCTGGGACGAGGCGCCATGGGAGAGGTCCACCTCGCCATCGATAAACGCGATGGAAGACACTACGCGCTAAAGAGCATGCGCCACGAACTCTGCCACCGCGAAGACTTGCTCGCGCGCTTCGAGCGCGAAACACGCCTCGCGATGACGCTCGAACACCCTCACATCCTCCCCATTTACGAACGCGGCGTGGATGGCACGCTCCCCTGGGCGAAGATGCCCTGGATCCCGGATGGCAACCTCACAGAGCTGCTCCAGGCACAGGGTCCACTCCCCGACCATCTCGCCATCCAGTACATGCGCGGCGTCCTCTCGGCCCTCGCGCACCTGCACAAAAACGGCCTCTATCACCGCGACGTCAAACCAGAGAACATCCTGCGACGAGGCGACCACGTCTTCCTCACCGACCTCGGCCTCGTCATCGACGATAACGACCAGCGCATCACGCGACACGCGCAGCCGCTCGGCACACCGGGACACATGTCCCCCGAGCAATGGCGCGGTCAACCCGGTGATGCGCGCACAGACGTCTTCGCCGCAGGCGTCCTCCTCTACAACCTGCTCACCAACAGGCTCCCCTACCCTGGCAAAACTCACGTCGAGCTCCTCGAGCGCATGCTCGAAGGAACCCCCGAGCCGTTAAACAGAGACCTCGACCCCGAACTCCGCAAGATCATCTGGCGCGCGATCTCGCCGGCTCCCGAGGCCAGGTTCCAGGACGCCGCGGCCATGCTCGACGCGCTCGAGCGCTGGGCAAAACGCCCGAATAACCTCCCTGACCTGAGCCTGGACACGCTCGAGCACGAGCCCACGACAACGCTTACCACCGCACCTCCCGCGAAGGAGCACCGCAAGACCATGGAAAACGCATCCCCCCTCTCATCACCTTCTTCGACCGGCAGCAACCCACGACAGCAACCACTGCGCGAGACGCTCGATCCTCGCAAGCTCGCCATTCACCCCGTCGAATTTGCCGAGAACTCCTACTGGGTCGGGAAGCGTCCACCGAACGAGATCTTCTACGCGAACCCCTACCTGCGCCGCTTCGAGGGCGAGGGCAAGGAGTTCAATCTGATCATCGACCCTGGCTCCTCGGCGGACTTCAGCATCGTGCAGGCCAAGTGCAACAAGATCCTCGGCGACCTCTCGAAGCTCTCGGCGATCTTTATCAACCACCAGGACCCGGACGTCGCCAGCTCTGTCGGCGTGCTCGTCGGGCGCTACGCGCCCAAAGCCTTCACAATGTGCACCGAGGACACCTGGCGCCTGATCCAGTACCACAACATCACCCGCGAGAAGCTCATCGCGCTCGAGAAGTACCCGCGCGGCTTCAGCCTCCCGACGGGCGACTGGTTGCTCCCCGTCGGGAGCCCGTTCTGCCACTTCGTCGGCGCGATGATGCTCTACGATCCTCAGTCGCGCGTGCTCTACACGGGCGACCTGTTCGGGAGCCTGACGAACAAGGACGCCAAGGGGCTCTGGGCTGACGAGAGTGATTGGGTCGGGATGCGCGCCTTCCACCAGATTTACATGCCCACGCGCAAGGCGATCCAGAACGCCATCGCCAATATCAGGAGCATCGACGGCGAGGTCGAGATCATCGCGCCTCAGCACGGCAGGTTGTTGCGTGGGGAGTGGGTGCAGGAGTTTATCGAGCGCCTCGAGAGGTTGCCCGTCGGGCTCGACATCATCGAGGACAGGCAGGCCACGCCAGAAGAACTCGGCGCGTGGAGCAACGTGCTCGAGCGCGCCATCAACGCCATCGCGCCGATGACGGACAAGGATCTGCGCGGATTCCTGCTCGAGCACAAGGAGCTCGAAGGGTTGCTAAAGCTGCGCAGCTCGCGCCTCGAAATCACCGCCCTCGGGAAGTTCACGCTCGAGCACGCCACGCGCCTGATCGCAGACTACATCCAGGATCAGGACCTGATGAGCATGTACAAATACGAGGTCATCTTCGCCACCAACGAGTTCGATCTGGCGACCCCCTCGATGGAGCTCGACGAGGATGGCGGCCCCCTCCAGGCAGGCAGCAGCATGCTCGGCTCGGTCGGCGTCTGATCACTCGTAGTAGACGAGGTAAGAGCTCAGGCGAATCCTCCCGCCGGGAGGATCGCCGTTCCTGTAAGACGCGCTGTAACTGATCGTGTTGGGTTGCCCGGGCGTGACCGATCCGGTCAGATCCTGCCTCCATGGCTGCACGATCTGACCGGGACACCACGCCGCGCGACCTGGCGCCCAGTTTCCATACTGCCCTGGCACCACACCCTCGCTCGCGCGCTCCGCGCACAGATCCAACACGCTCGCCTCGCTCGAGTGCTCCTTGACCCACGTATCATCACCAATTTCGAAGGTGTGCACGTGGTTGCACCACTCGGCGCAGTTGCTCCCCTGCGCCTGACCATGACCTGTCATCAACATCGCGAGTTCGACCTTTTTGGTCCCCGCTGGCGGTGTGAACTCGAAGGGCTGGAAGCGATCGTTGTAGGTCGCGTCGAAGTTGTCTCCGCCGCCTCGCTCAGAGAACAGCGGCGTGATCGCCACGGGCCTCGGCTCGCCATCGATCGAGCGCAGCCTGAAGCGCACGTTCATCAGGTTCTTGTTCATGTTCCAGCGCATCCCGAAGCGCACGCGGTGCGTCCCGCCGTCCTTGAAGAATGGGAGAAACGGGGTCGCGTCAGCGATCCAGCGTCGCTCGCCGGGGCGAGAGTAAGGCGTGATCCAGAGCGCGATCTCGTGGCGCTCGTCACACGCCTCGTTCATGCAGAGCTGGAGGTAAGCCTCGTAATCCCACTCGCCGCAATCCTGTGGCGTGGGTCCACACGCCGCCGAGATGTCGATCTCCATCGTGTTAAACGTCGCCATCGTGGCGGCATCGGGGAAAGTGACCTCGTGGATGCCGTCGTTTTGCGAGATCTCGACGCCGTCAAAGAGCGTGACCTCGGTGACATCCTGTTGCGCCTCGATTTCGGCGAGCTGCTCGGCGCGAAAGTTGTAGTAGCGCGGGATGTACGAGGCCATGCGCACATCACCGACGAAACCGGAGCGCCCCACCGAAAACAGCGCTCCACCCGAGTCAAAGCGCTGCATCCTGTCGATCCCCACTGAGAAGAGGACCTCGTTGCCGCGACTTCGCAAGAACTCACCGAGGGCGTTCCCCATATCCCGGACTCCGGGGCGGATCACATGCACGCGGTTGGTCCAGTGCTCGCGATCTTGCTCGTTCATCGCCGCGAGCGCCGCGTCGAGCTTGTCGCGCATTTCAGTGGGCTTGCCCGTGCTCGGGGTGAGCGGGCTCCACGAGTTTTGATACTCGCCAAAGAAGAAGTGCACGTTCTTTGGCGCGCTCACGAACAGCTTGCTGACATCGGACGCCCAGACCTGATCGGCGTAATCCGAGGGGTAGTGATTGATGAAGATGTAGGAATCACACCCGCTCCAATAATCACTCAGCTTCCAGGGGCCGCGCGCGGTGGTCAGGGTAAAATCACCCGCGATGCCGCCAGCGACGTTCTCGACCCCTTCGGTGAGGAATGGCCTGCGCTCGAGCCCGAGCTCGTCGCACACATCCACTGCCGCCAGGGGAAGCGGCGGCCCCATATCCACAGGCATATCCTCCTCGGGAGGTGCCATATCCTCGGTCTGCCCGAGGTCTTCAGGGGTGCTGCCCATATCCTCGGGGGCCGAAGACATATCTTCGGGCGCGGTCATATCCGCAGCGCTCCCCATATCCTTATCTTCATCGATGATCAGAATAACTTCAGGGGGCTCATCGGTCTGCTCGGGCTCCGAGGAACAGGAGACGCCGAGCGCCAGGAGACCGCAAAGCAACAGGAGGATGCGAGAGGTCGGTGTGAGCGACTTCATGGAGAGGACCTTTGGGTGAGGAGGTGCGGCGAACGAGCTCTGTGCGATGGTAGCGAAACGCGAGGCAAGAAGCTCGCGCTTCGCGAGCATCAGTGAACCTTGATGTCGGGGAAGCGTTTGGCGAGGTCCTCGGTGAAGATCTCGGTCTGGTAGCCGCGCACCTCGATCGACTCGAGCCCTTCGGGGAAAGTGTACTTGGCGAGGTTATCTCGTCCGCCCTTCAAGTAATCCTTCCCGAATGGAGCGACGCAACGCAGTTCGATGGTTTTAACCGAGTCGGGGTAGCCTTGTTCCATACGACGATACCAGGACCCGAAGGGTTGCAAGCCGAGGACCACACGTTCGGGCTGCATCACCTCGCAGATTTTTTCGAGCGAGCCGCCATTGATGGATCGCTGCGGGCTGTAATCGAGGCATGTCATACGTGAGAAGCGCTCGCGCACCTCATCATCCAAATGATTGAGCAACACGCTCGTCTTACTCCCATGCAGCGCGAACCGCTCGATGCGCTCGAAGAACGGCTTGCGGATCAGCTCGACGATCTCGTTGTAGTCCTTGTTTCCATACAAATAGAGGTTGTTGTCGCCCCATATAAAGCGCGTGACGGACTGCAGGCCATCGCCCTCGGCGATGGCGTCGAGGTGCTTCTTCTGCACCGAGGCAAACCCGAGCTCGACGAGGTTCTCACACGAGGGGAGCGTGTGGATCTTCTTGAAGATCGTGGCCGAGAGGTTCTTGTACACGTTCAGGTCGAGCGAGCGCAGGTTGGTCAGTGATTCTCTGGAGAGCGCCTTGAGCGCGTCGGTCGCCGAGTGCTTCTCGCCAAAGAAGTCCAGGCTTCGCACGAGGCGATACTTTGGAGACTCCTGCTCGGCCATCATCTGCACGAGCCAGTCGTGTGGCGCCTTGCAGAGCAACTGGTCATCGAGCGGCCAGCGCCCGATGTAATCGTCGATGTAATTGACCAGGTATTCCTGATGCTCGGGCAGGCAGGCATCGACCAGGGTGCAGATCCTGTCCCAAGTCTCGCTCTTTCGGGACTGTGAGACAAACGCGCGGACCTCTCCCAACAGCTCGTCGATGCTGGCCTCGCCGCCGGGCGCATCCAACGCCGTCTCGAGCGAGAGTTCGCCAGTGTTCACCAGTGTCAGGAGCTGCTGTTCGTCGATGACGGGGATGCCCCAGGACTCCGCCTTCTCCGGTTTGCGGGAGGGGCTCTTCTCGTGGATGAGCACCTGCGTCTTGGACTTCGAAAAGGCGACCTCTTTGCCAAGCTTTTGAAGCTTGCGGTAAGCCTCCTCTCCCGCACTGTTCAGCGTCCCGGTGAGGGTGAACTGGATTCCTTTCGCGATCAATTTCAAGAGACACCTCGATGGTTCAAGAGGACGTGTGCGCGCGGAGTATACCCAGACCTGTCCGCTGGTGCGACAGGAGCCTGATTCGAGGGTAGACACCGACAGATTCCATCAACAAGATAAACGCCTCTCTTTTGCCGACGCTCTCGAACTCGAAACAAGGAGCATGACAAGATGCCCCGTTCTCACTGGCGCCCTCTGCTTTGTTGCCTCGCGTTGCTGACGCCGATGGCCTGCAAGAGAGCGGTCGAAGATCCTCCACCTGCCGAGATCAACACTGCGAGGCAGACCTCGCTCGCGCAGACCAGCGCCACGGCGCTCCTCGCGGCGCCCTACCACGAAGGGCTGACGGTGTACGCGGTCGACTTCGACTTGAAGAGGAAGAAGGTCGAGCTGACAGTCCTCGAAGATCACGGCCTCTGACAGGTCAAAGGAGCACGTGATGGGCACCACCCAGGAACACGTTTACATGTTGTGGGACTGCACGAGCTGCGGGGAGGCAGGCATCCTGTGCAGTCCAGATGCGAGGTTTTGCCCCTCCTGTGGGCACGTGCGCACGTTCGAGGAGTTCGACAACGCGTACCTGCCAGGATCGGACGCGACCTGGGATGAGCAAGACCACGAGGTGATCCCTCCCGAGGTGGTCGATCGCCTGATGAGCGCTGGCGCGAGCTGGTTTTGCACAAACTGCACCGCGGATAACTACGGGGACGAGGCACAATGCCACAACTGCAACGCGCCCAGGGCAGCCTCGGACGAAGAGCTGCGCAGAATCACTGACGAGCAGACCTTCCTCGCCTACATGGACGGGGATCGGGGCGCGACGGCGGATCTGGTGCAGGCGTTTGGCGAGTACGCGGGGATGCGCGCGGCGCACGGCGAATCATTCGATATGGACGCGCTGTTTGGCGACCAGCTCGAGCAGGCACAACAGGGAAGATCCGCCTTTCGCGACGAGATGGAGCGCGAGCATCATCACCCCGCCAGGCCGGGCTGGGATGACGCGGACCTCCCCTCCTCTGTCGAGTCCTTCACGCGAACTCATGGCGAGGACGCCTACATCGAGAGCGAGCACGGCAGAAGGATCAGGGTAGAGCTGCTCGCGGACGCGTGGCACCCCGAGGATGCTGACGAGGACTGGTCTTCTGACTCGGCGGATGAAGAAGAGTTCGCAAGGTTCGATCGACTCGCGGGGGTCAAGAAGGCCGCGCCGCTCATCGCAGGGATTCTGATGGCATTGGGTGGGCTTATCGGAGGCGTGCTCTACTGGGGTTATCAGACCAAGGAGTACAGCGGGAGGATCACGCAGCTTCGGTGGGAGCGCCACGTGTACGAGGAGCGCTGGACAGACGTGACGCTCGAGGACTGGGCGTCGAGCCTGCACGAGACGCGTGAGATCCAGCCGGTGAACGGGACCGGCGAGCAAGCAGGCGTGGATATCAACTCCTGCCACATGAAGCACCACCACTACGAGGATTATGTGTGCGGGACAAAGCAGGTGTCCTGCACGCATATGGAGAGTTATTCGGAGAGTTACTCGTGCACCAAGACCGAGAGTTATTCGTGCGGCGAGGAGTGTTCGACGACGCGTGGCTCCAACGGGCTGGCGACGAGGACGTGTGTGCCAAAGACATGCACGCGCAGTGTCTCGTCGACGTGCACCGAGACAAAGCAGCGCCCGATTCACAGCTCGGACACGGTCGACAAGATCTGCCAGCGTTCCATCGAGCGATCCTATTGCAGTTATAATACGCAGGTCTGGTCGCAGTCCGCGCATCATGTCCTGCGCGGCATCAAGCGCCCGGCGCGCTGGCCCGAGCCAGATCTGGATCGCCTCGAGCGCGCGCGTCGCGAGGACACCTACGATGTGGTCGTGGTTTACGAGCGCGGCGGCGAAGAGCGCGAGATCGAAAAGCCGATCGAGCTCGACACCTTCCAGCGATGGCGGGTTGGCGATGAAATCATCGCCGTGGTCACGAACTTTGGCGACCTGCGCTCGATCCATCCCCCTGGGAGCCAGACACCGATCGAGTGATACGGTCGTTACACGAACGCACGACGAAAGCGAAGTGATCTCCTCGAGCTGCACCACGCCGGATGGGGACCTGTCCGAGGCGAAGCTCGCCGAGAAGTCCCGAGCGCCGGCGTTGGGGGGGAAACAGCTTGGACCCGAAGCGAGCGATAGCGAGGTGAGGGGACGAGCGCAGCTGCGGAATAAACGGCGCTCGAAATCAAATACACCGTGGGTCGAGAACATCTTATTAGACATTGCATCCCCTCCTCTTCTTTTTTGCCCACGCGAGCTGATCTTGTTCAAGTTCCTGTTTTACGCCCTGAGCGTCCTCGCGCTCTGTCTGTCCGCTTGCCAAAAGCAAAAGCAACCCCCGACAGCGCCTCGTCCCGAGGCCCCAGCGCCTCCGCCAGAGTGCACGGGTTTGTTCACGACCACAGGTTGCGAGACAAGGCGCATCCGCGCGTTCGTGGGCAGCCTCGTGCTCTTTGAAAACGGGGATCTGCACACCCTCGCGGCAACAAACCAGCAGCCGCTCCACACGAACGTCTCGGAGGTCGCCACCAACTCATCCACGACATGCATGCTCATGTTCGATGGGAGCGTTCAGTGCAAGGGAAGCAACGAGTACGGAGCGCTGGGGCAAGGTGACAGGGAGGGTGTGCCCGAGAAGTACAGCCTGGAGCCCCTGACGGTCGAGCTCCCCGCAAAGGCGACACACATCGCATCGTCCGGGCGATTCTGCGCGCTGCTCGTGGGCGGGGATGTTTGGTGTTGGGGAGACTGGCGTGGTGCTCGTTTTATGCGAGGAAGGGAAGCGCTGGTCCATGCTGGGACGCCGAGGAAGGTCGAGGGCGTGGCAGAGGTGACAAGGCTCCTCCTGGATAGAGAGTCGAGCTGTGCGTTGGACAAACGTGGTGATGTCAAATGCTGGGAACAACCTGGCGAGGTGAGCACGATCCTCTCGAATGTTCGACAACTCGAGCGCACGTATGGTCACTTCTGCGCGGTCACGCTCGCGCGAGAGTTGAAGTGTTGGCGCAGCGGTGATGGAGCAGCAGAAGAACACTGGAAGGATGGCAAAGTCACAGACCTCGCCATGTCCTCGGCCACATGCGCGATCACCGCTTCAGGAGAAGCGATGTGTTGGCGAGGCCGCATACCTCTTCGGGATGAGGGAAAGAAGATCATCATCCCGAAGAACGCGACGCGGCTCGTGCATGCAGGCGCCTTCGCGTGTGCCTTCGATGAGGAAGACCACGCCTCTTGCTGGGCGGCGTCTCCCGATGATTTCGGCGCAGAATCACCGGACATACGGCAGAGCATCAGGAGAGAGGCGCTCGATGGGTTGGCGTTTGTTTCGATGGGGTATTCTGGCACATGTTATCTGTTTCG
>Ga0208061_100167_pt1 | contig 22740 bp, 18 predicted proteins | sample DeeseametaMP0555_FD_184209 | JGI IMG/M metagenome (GOLD analysis project Ga0208061, IMG submission 184209) | Marine microbial communities from the Deep Atlantic Ocean - MP0555 (SPAdes) | ecosystem: Environmental > Aquatic > Marine > Oceanic | place: South Atlantic Ocean | collected 2011-01-23 | reverse complement strand
GGAGAATATTTTCAACACCCTCTTAGAAAGAGCAGGGTGCTTCCGTGGCACGACCTCGACGCTGGCCTTGGCAAACGAGGAAGGCACTTCGGTTTTCGGCTGCCAAGGTCGCGATCTTGCGTCGCGTTGTGCAAATCTCATCCGGTGGAACGGAAGGGGCGCATCTGCTGGCGGCCCGCGCGCCCCTGGCACGATATTTTCAAATTCAGCCAGCCAATGCAGGATCGTCGGTGCATCTGGCGTTTATGCCCAGATTCAGGACGGCGGTTCTGAAAATATCGTGCCAGGGGCGCCGGGCTCTCGTCGGTGGTTCACGCCATGATCAGGGCGCTTCGCCTGGATGGAAGGACTGCTCGAACGCGTGTCGCTGCACCTGAAGGCAGTGTTTCACCACGCCCGGATCTTCGAGCATCGGGCAAAGCCTGCGCAGCCTGGGATCTGCAAAACGCCCCATGCGCTCGAGGGTCACCTCTGCGGCCTCGCCAGCGTTCGCGGAAGCTTCGAGTTGCCTCAATGCACTCGCCTCATCCCTCGCTGTCATCACCTCGATACGGCCCACGAGCGTGCGAACCACCTCGTCTGGTTGCGGCGAGATGCTCAACGGCAGGAGCTTGTCCGTCCAACTACGCGGCGCTACGTATAACACGCGCGTCCCCGGCGTCTTGAAGTAACTGCGGCGCCACGTGTTAACCATCGCCAACGCCTCATCCTCGTATAAGCCGCTCGCGACGAGCGCTTCCTTGACCTGATGATGCGCCGCCTCTTCGTAGTTCGAGAGCGGCATCTCCTTTGGCGTCGGGCTCGCGCGAAGCGATCCTCCCGCCTCGAGCGCGCCGAGGTTCTTCACCGTTCCCCCGTGCTCGCTGACATGCAGAACGATCACCGCCGGGATCGTCTCGTCGCTCTCGTTGGTGATCGTGAACGCATCTCCGGAAACACTGCGCGTGCGCACGGGCATCTCGAAGCGCCCCAACCCGCGATAGAAGATAAAGCGCTCTTCTTCCTCTCCGACGGCAAAGGGCAGCGCGTCGACCTGTCGTGATGGCGCCCAGATCTCGTCGGGCTTGACCTCGATCTGGCGAGGTTCGCGAGAGAGCAACTCGCCCTCCCAACTCATCTTACCCTCGGAGATACTCCTGATCGCGCCGATAGCTGGCTGGAAACTCGCCGCCTGTGGATACCACTCCGAGATCACGCCCTGAGGGAAGTCGACCTCGACGCGAACCTTTCGATCTGGCTCGCCATAAAAGTAAATCACTGGGGTTTCGAGCTTCTGATTGATTTGCTCGGGTAAGGACTCGAACCCCTTTGTCCTCAATCGCTTGGGGTCCCTCGCGTGAACAAACGCAGGCAACGGCTCCTCCTCGCGCATCATCCCATCGAGTGTTTCGCCGTTGGCGCCCTGGACCGAGGTGTATGTGCCCCATTCATGCACCACGAACGGTTTCTTCTGCGGCGAGGCGATGAACTCGACCTCTCTGCTCGCCGCAGTGACAGGGGTTTCCGCGTCAGGTTTCGTGGGGGACTCCTGCACGCTCCAGGTGGGACCCTGTGCGCGAGGCGTCGGGGTGGCGTCCTCGGTGTCGACCTGGTTCGTGCACGCGCCGATCATCATGCACATGCTCGATATCATCCATCCCATGACCGCTCTGGTGCGTCGCTCTCTCATCTGGGTCGCCTCCCTTTTCTTTGCTGTTACGGGCTCTTGCCCCTTTCCACTTCAAGGGTAGGGATGCTTAATGATAACGTCTAATGATTCATTTTGATGATAAATCATAAGGAATTGTTATGGATACGGATCGGATAAGGCTCTTTGTCGAGATCATCGAGCAAGGAACACTGAGCGCGGCGGCTCGCACCATGCACATCACCCAGCCAGCAGCGAGCAGAAATCTAAAGTTGCTGGAAGAGGAGCTCGGCGCTGCGCTCTTCGCGCGTCAGGGGAGGGGGCTTGTTCTCACGCAGACAGGGCGCGCGCTCGTGCCGATCGCGCGCGCCATGCTCTCGAACCTCGGAGCGCTCGAACAACGCGCCAGGGTGATCGCCAAACGAGAGCTCTTCGATGTTCGTATCGGTACCGTCGATTCTGTGGCGACCTACCTCATGCCCCATATCATCGAGCCGATGCGTGCTTCCTTCCCAGACCTCGCCATCAAGTTCTACACCTCGCGCACCGTCGAGTTGCTCTCGAGGCTCGAGGCTGGCACGCTCGATATCGCGCTCGTGGCCTGGTCGGGAGCGCCTGACGAGTATCCCGAGGCGGATCGGCTCGGACCGTACGATCTACAATTCTATGGAGATCGTACGGTCTTCGGGGCACTCGAGAGGATCTCGACCGAAGAGGAGCTCCAGCAGTTTCCGATCGTGCAGATCGAGTCCAAGCCAGGCCAGCCCACGCTGATCGACGAAGACGCGCCTTCGTTTGCTGTGGCGGGGAGCCTGGCGACGGTCAAGGCGTTGGTGTTGGGTGGATTTGGCGTCGGCGCGATGCTCGGGTTCATGCTCACCGCCAAGGAGTCATCGCGGTTGGTCAAGGCGTCTATCCCTCACGACCCGGATTGCGCGCTCTGGGCGCTGACCTCGCACAGCTGGCGTGACCAACCTCACTCTCCTGCGATCCGAGCCAGGTTGGTCGAGGCATTGCAATCGTGCTTTCCAGTAAACAGCGGCGCTACCACCCCAGAAGCTTCGCGATGAGCGTCGCATCTCTGGGGATCGCATCCTCGGGGTGTTCGATGCGTTCTGGTAAGTAGCTCATCGCAGCTCGAAGCGCGCGCTCGAGCTCCTCCGGATCTGATATCTCTCCCGCCAACGCCTCGAGCGCAGCGCGATCACGCAAGCCTTCGATGCGCCAGAGCGCGACATCTGGCATCCTGGCGAGTTCGGGAAAGTGTGTGCTCGCCAGGACGCGATCTCCGCGCTCGCACAGCGCTTCTATGATCTCTCGGGCCAACTTCGCGCCCTCCTGCGGGTGCGTGCCTCTTCCCAACTCATCGAGCAACCACAGGACGGGACTCGGGGTGCGGCGAGCATCGACCATACGCCTGACCTCTCGCCCGAAGGATGAGAGCCCCTCGCTCACGCGAGCGGAGTCGGGCTCATCGCTCCCCGTGTAGACGATCGCCTCGACCGGCGGCGCGCGAAAGCGCTCGGCAGGCACGGGCAATCCTCGCTGGAGGCACCACTGGCACAAGCCGACCAGCTCGAGCAGAGAGGACTTCCCACCCATATTCGGCCCAGTGATCATCGTCGGGAGATGGTCGGTGTGAAGCGATATCCGCTGCGCGGCTGGCATCCTCGGGTCATGCCCTTGCTCGAGATCACAACCTGTGGATGTGCCCCATTCGGGCCAACTTCCTCCCAGCGTCGCGCGCAACGTCGCGGTCGCCAACCCCAGATCGAACGCGGCGAGGGTCGCAGCGATCTCTTCCATCCTCGCCGCATCATCGACCAGGGTGAGAGTGAGCTCGGCGCGCGCCATCGCTTCGTGCGCTGCGATCTCTTGCTCGAGCGCGTCGAGCTCCATGGCGTTGTCGTCGTTTGGCGTGAGGATCAGCCAGTGCTCGCCAGCTCGGCGCAGTCGCTCGTCTTGCTCGGCGCGGGCGTGATCACTGGGGTCGAGCCTGGCCGAGCCGTCCAGGCCAATGTGGATGCCAGGGTAATCGCGCCGCAGGTCATCCTCGATGGCGAGGTTTGCTTTGCGTCGCGAGCGCCCCAACGCGCGGTGCTTCTTTCGCGCCTCGGCCAACTGCTCCGAGAGCGCGTCCGAGAGGTGGAAGCGCGGCGTGCGCGTCTTCTCTGGGTGGATGCGTTGGCAGGTGGCATCGATCCAGTCGAGCCAGTCCTGTAGCGGATACGCGCCTTCGTGCAGTGCGCGCGATTGCTCGAGCAATCGCGCGCCGTGGTAGAAGAAGCGCTTGAGGGTGAAGAAGTCGACGTCGCGCAGTGATTCTCCTGCGCGCAACCGGCGCAGAGGAGTCTCGAGCAATGGGAGCTCGGCCAGATCCTGGCGCGCTCGATCGAGGTTTGCTTCCTCGCTGGCCCAGGTGTCGACCTCGATAAGCCAGTCTACATGCGCCCTCCATGCATCGTGTTGTGCCGGAGCGAACCAGGGCAAATCGCGCACGAGATCGGCGCCTGCCCTCGATGCAGGCGCGAGCGTCGCTTCGAGCGCGATCGCGCCGATGACCTCGCGCGTGGCGCGGTCAGCCGGGAGATGTCGAAGATCTGTGTCGCTCACCAGGATGTGCCGCTCGGTGGCTCGGAGGATGAGGAGGCTCCTGCGCTGGAGCCATAATCACTGAGGTAGCCTTTGACCTGTGACAGGCGCGGGAACGTGATCAGGAACAGCAACGAGCTCAGACCAACGAAGGGGAAGATGACCCACTGTTCGTAGCTGAGCATGAAGAGCACGAAGCCAAAGATCGAGATCGCTTCCGTGAAGGCCCAGCCGATGATCGCGCCGGTATGGTAGGCGGCCAGGACGCTGCCTGGGGTGATCGGCTGCTCGCTCTTGGAGAGGTTCTGATTGACGATAAAGCCTCTGGCGAAGACGGCGAGGGGCGCCTCGATCAGGGCTATCCCGCCGAAGACCATCAGGAAGAGGTTGAACTGATCCTCTTCGATCTCGAATCCCTCGGGAGCCTCGAGGATGAACGTGAGCACGACGTAGACGATGCAGCTCATAAACATGGCTGCCCAGAGGATGACGGTTGTTTTGAACTTGGTCGCGAGGGGGTCTTGGCTCATGGCTGACCTCGTGCGTAGGGACGTTATTCGATCACATCGATGCGGAGCTTGACCTTCATGCCGGGGCGCAATGGGCCAAGGGACACGATTTCACGGGGCAACACCAGGCGGCCCTCGTCGTCGACGACCGCCATCGCTTCGAGCGTGAGCGCGGGGATATGCGGCATGCTCAACTCGGAGGTGTACTCGGGGTCTTGCTCCTCGGTGCCCGTCGATGACTCGACGGCGAGTTGCTCCATCTCCTCACGGCTGATCGGCGAGGTGACGCGTGGATCATCGGATGAAACCTGCGATGCGTCGTGGAGTGATTTTTGTTTGCTCTCCTGAATCAACGCCGCTGGGATCTCGAAGTGGCCCGTGGCGTCCTCTTGGATATCGTCGACCTTATCCCATTGAGACGCCCACTCACGGCTGGCGGCGAGGAGCTCGGCGGTGGGTTTGACGACGCTCGTCGACGAGTTGGCCTGAGGCTCGGAGTCTTCCCCCTCCGAGGTATGCTCGGAGAGGTCCTCCCAGGGGTCATCCAGATCCTCTAGGTCGTCTAACTCTTCCAGGTCGGAGATACGGATTTCGCTCGTCGGTTCGTCGTTCGCGTCCCCCTTGTCGGAGAAATCGAACGAGAGGCCGGCGAGCGTCCCCACGGCGACCACGGAGGTCGCCGCGTCGTTGGTGTTCTGGTGTTCGTCATCATCGCTTTCTTCAATGAGCTGCACGGGGTCGAGCTCGGGGATAGAGTCGAGCGCGTCGAGCGATGTGATCGAGGTATCCGAGGCATCGACGACGATCTCATCGAGATGCTGTGGCGAGACCATGTCGTGCTCTGCGGTCTCGATGATCGAGTTATCGAAGGCGCCTGATTCGAGGAGGTTGTCGAGCTCGAGCAGCTCGTCCTGCAAGGGATCGGATTCGGGGAACTCGCTCACCGGGATCGTGGGCGGGTGCATGTCGGGGCCAGCCGAGATGTCGGAGGGGTCGGTGTCCTCGGCGAGCGAGGAAGGATCCTTGTCGCCGAGCCCGAGCATCACGCCGCTGTTATCGAGAGAGGGAGTCGAGGTCTCATCCGTGAACGATTGAGCGATGATATCATCGAGCTCGCCCAGGACATCATCTGCCTCGAACAGCATATCGCTGTTGAGCGAGGGAAGCTCCGGCGTCGTCTTCTCGGGCACAGGGGTGGCCGCTCGTGGAGTCTCGGGTCGCGGCGCCTCCTCGTGCTTTGTTGCTTTGGCTTCGGCCGCAGCGGCGGCCGCGGCTTTGTTGCGAGCATCTTGTTGTTTTAGCGCGAAGACATCGGCGATGGACAACTCCATGGTTGCGTCATCTTCCTCTTCTCCTTCGAGCCACTTTTTGAGGCGGTCATCCGCGTCGCTGGACATCGTCTTCCTCTTGTCGGTTCAAGCACGTTGGATCATATCAGCCCCGAGCCAGGATGGCGAGTATTTGCCTGCGGGCATACAGAGACAGTGAGATCGACAACCTCGCGCGGTTTGTGTTAGGCATGAGATGCATGAAACAGGTAAGAAATCGCAACGTCTGCCACCTTTGAAAAGAGCGCCTTCGCTGGCGGTGATCGGGAGAACTTTGACCATGAACAAGAGCCTCTCTCCGCTTGAATCCTCGGCGAGCGACGCCACGCCGCTATTCCGCTTTGGCCAGGAACGCCCTTACATCGTGGCCGAGGTGTCACGGCGCGTTTACAAGGATTACCTGACGCGCGCTCGCGAGAGCGAAGACGCTGGCCTGGAGTACGCGCTCAATGACGCGGCCTTTCGCGAAAGCAGCCGCCTCGCCACCGAGACTGGCCCCGAGGAAGAGATTCGCCCGAGATCCTGGTGGATCAAGACCTCCAAGCAGCTCGCCGAGATGACCGAGCAGCAAAAACGCGACATCCTCCGTGGCCTGATCGAGTCGTACACCGATGACATCGCCGGACAGTTCAACCCCGCTGTCTACAAGCTCACTACTCAGGCGCTCCCGATCGGGCTCGGCGTCCTGTTCAAGGCGCAGGATCTGCAACAAACCACCGATGCGTTGCCGCACCTGCCGACCGCGCTCAAGCAGCTCCGTGACCTGAGCCAGCGCGTCGTCCCCGATGGCGAGGCGGACACGCTGCGCGAGCTCGCGCGCAAGGGCACCTTGCTCTTCGTGCCCACGCACAGCTCGAACATGGACTCGATCCTCGTCGGGTATTCGCTCTACGCGGCGGGGCTCCCTCCGGTGACGTATGGCGCGGGCAAGAACCTGTTCACCAACCCGCTCACCAGCTTCTTCATGCACAACCTCGGCGCCTATAAGGTGGACCGAAGGATTCAACACGATCTCTACAAGGAGATCCTCAAGACGTACTCGCAAACGCTCCTCGAGCGCGGCTATCACAGCCTCTTCTTCCCCGGCGGGACGCGCTGTCGCTCGAACGTCGTCGAGCAACGCCTCAAGCTCGGGTTGCTCGGCACAGCGGTCACCGCTTACACGCGCAACCTGATCCAATCGCGCGAAGAGAAGAAGATCTTCATCTGCCCGCTGACGATCAATTACAACCTCGTGCTCGAGGCCGAGAGCTTGATCCGTGACTTCCTGCGGCGCGAGGGCGGCGCGCGTTACTTCCTCGAGAATGACCAGTTCGACCAGCTCCCCACGATCATCCGCTTCGTGATGAACACGATGAAGATGGACTCGACCACGGTGTTGCGTTTCGGGCAGCCGATGGACGTCTTTGGCAACCGCGTCGAGCGCGATGGCAACAGCTATGATGTGCACGGCCGTCGCGTCGATCCGGTCTCATACGTGCGCAGCGCGCGCACCGGCGAGGTCTGCTTCGACAACGCGCGCGATCGCGAGTACACGCGCTACTGCGGCGAGCAGATCGCCTCCGCGTTCAAGGAGAACACGGTCGTCATGCCCACCCAGCTCGTGAGCTACGTGCTCTTCAAGCTGCTCTGCGATCGATTCCCGCGCTGGGATGTCTACCGCATCCTGCGCATGGGCGGCGAAGAGGTGCTGACCTGGGATGATGTCCGCGCGGGCGTGGCCGCCTTGCTCGAGGTCCTGAAGGCGATGGAAGCGCGCGGTGAGCTCGTGCTCTCACCCTTCCTCAAAGAGGAGCGCCCCGGGCGTATCGCCGAGGCTGGCATCGAATACCTGCGCATGTACCATATCCCCGCCGCCGTCGACTTCCACCCGGAAGGGATCCTGCTCGATCGCATCGAGCTGCTCCACTTCTACGCCAACCGCCTCGAGGTCTACGGCATCGATGATCGCGCCTGGATCGCAGCCTCTCGCCGCTTTTGAACGTCAGGCACGTGGCTACGTAAATGGAGCGTTGGAGTGATTCATGGCGCGTCAATTGACCCAGGCCGCGTTGCAACGGCTCAACGAGCTGATCGCTGACGGGGTATCCTTCAAGGACGCGATGGCGCAGGTTGCCGCATGGGAAGATGCTCGCGCCGTCGAGAAAGTGCCGCCAGCACCACCCCAGAGGCCAACCACGACTGTGGCCGAGGCGACCTCGGGCATCGACTCGATCCTCGAGAACCTGCGCGAGGTCGGCGTCGTTCCTGATGAACCCGGAAATGGCTGCTCTCCCGACGAGATCGCCGCGCTCGAGCGCGACACCAAACGCACGCTACCGCACGCCTACAAGCACCTCCTCGCGCGCGTCGGCAAAGCGCGCACTCGCCTCATCAGTCACAATCACATCGCCGCCGAACTCCACAGGCTGCGCGATATGCAAGAGAAGGGTGTGGCGTTCATGTCCGCTTCTGGCTTCGAGCTACCCGCCGACGCGTTCTTCTTCATGTCCGCGCTAGGGGACGCCTATCACTACATCATCTGCGATGAGCCAGATGCCGCGGATGCGCTCGTGTGGGTCGCGCGCGAGGATCTCGACGCGCCGTTTGTCGCCTATACCTCGATCCTCGATATGGTCCAGGACCTCTCGGATCGCGCGCTTCGAGCGTGGGAGTCCGGCTACTTTGTCCACCGCCCTGAAGGCACCCAGGCTTGATGGCGCATGATAACCGTGCGGCGAGGACGGTGGTTGAAACTTCTATCCTCGCCGCGCCGTTATCATGCGCATCGCGTTTTATTTGACCTTCTTGTAGACACCCTGCCCGGAGAACTGAAAGCCGTTTTGGGTGAAGGCGAGCGATAGCGTGAAGGTCGTCGGGTCCTCTCGGACAAAGATGATATCGATCGGGGTCTCCTGGTTTTGGAGGTCTTTCATCATCTTCTCCAGCCCAGTATCGGTGGTGTTGGGTTTGTGAATGGTGTCCAGGAAGAACTTACCGTTTAACAACTTCCCCTGAGCAGTACGGAGCGCGTTCACGCTGCCATCCTTGGCGGTGATGTCTGCAGGGAGCGTGATGTTGGCGGTGAGCTTGGTCGCGTCATCCTCACCAAGCTTCCTGGTGGTGGTCTCCTTGCCGTCCTTATCTTTCGTGGTCGTGGTCGTGTAGACCAGGTTTTGTGTGTGACAAACGAGGGTCTCGCGCGCCTCGATCGCTCCCGGTTCCTCGGGAGGAACTCCGAACTCGTCCGTTTTCACGTGAAACACATCCTCATCGGTGGCGATGCGTATCGAGAGCGCTTCGATTTCCCATACGCCCTCGAATTTGCTGGAGAAGTCTTTCAGCGCGATGACCTCCTTTTCTTTTCCTGGCTTCATGTCGATCGGGTCGGCGCACTTGTCCATCCGAGGATAACGCTCGTGACCAGGCGCTTCGGGCGGCTCGCCAGTGTAGAGCGCGAGCGACCACCGCATCCTGCAGGTCGCCTCTCTCGGTTTTTTCCAGGAAAAATCGCCGATTGCCTCGCGAACACAATCGACGAGGGCGACCTCGGAGTCGATCTCGGCGACCTCGACCTCGCCCGCCGAGTCGATGTCCCAGACCAGGTCGAGTGTTCCTGTGAGGTCAGGGGAGTTCTCGAGGTCCTTGTCGTAGCACGCTTTGATTTTTGGGAGCGTTGCCTCGAGTTGTTTTCGCGTCTCCGCCTTGGAACATGGGCCTGTGACGCCTCCCTTGCCGATCAGAACCTTGCCCGGTCCCTCTTTTTTCTTTTGGGCCGCCGTGTCGGCTTCAGGCTTCTTCGCGAAACAAATCTGGGTGGAGTTTGCCGAGGAACCATCGATGGTGATCGACCCCTCGCAGTGCTCCCCATCGCAGGTCGCCTTGTACTTGAACGAGGTGGCGTCCTCGCGCTCGAGCGTCACGTCCGTGCACCCGTTTTCTTCGAGCTTGGTTTTCGCCTTTTGTTCTGACGTGAAGCACGCCGAGAGCATGACGAATGAAGCGATGGCGCAAAACCGCGCCGCGGTTGTTCGAGAAAAAACCACTCAGGGCCTCCTTCTTAAAAATGATATCAGAAGGATACTGCCTGTGGGGTGGTATTACAATCCTCGATACCTACGGGGTTTTTGGCTCTGCGCTGTCGAGGTCTGCTTCGAGGAGCTTGATCGAGAAGGTCGTGCCTTCTCCCTCGCGAGTTTCGACCGAGATCTTTCCGCCGAATTGCTCGATAAGCTCCCGGCAGATCGAGAGCCCGAGCCCGCTCCCTTCACCACGCTTTTTGGTCGTGAAGAAGGGATTGAAGATGTACGGGAGCACGTCGGCGGGGATGCCCGGGCCGTTATCGCTGACTTCGATAAGCAGCAGCTCGTCCTCTCGCGAGGCCGAGACGCGGACAAGGTTGGTCTCGGCCTCGGGGTCTTCGAAGGCTTGCTCGGCGTTGATAAACAGGTTCAAGAACACCTGGACGAGCTGGTTCTCATCGGCGCGCGCTGGCGGTAAGTCATCCTCTATGGAGAGCTCGAGCGCGGCGCGGTGTGCGCGCTGGCGTCGCTTCAGCCTCGCCGCCATCCCGAGCGCGCGCTGGAGATCAGCCCTCGGCGTATTCTGTCCATCGAGCTCGGAGCTATGTGCATAGATATGTAGATCGTTCACCAGGGACACGATGCGTTCGATGCCTTCCTCGATGTAATCGAGGGCTTCTGTGGCGTCTGGATGCAGCTCGGTCTCTTCGCTCGAGAGCGTATACCGGAGTGACTGGAGGTTCACGTCGATAAAGGAGAGCGGGTTGTTGATCTCGTGCGCGATCGCTGCGGACATCGTGCCCAGCGCCGCCATCTTCTCCGCGAGCATGAATCGCTTTTGCGCGTGCTGTCGCTGCGTGATGTCGTGGATGATCCCGAAGAGCCCGGTGATGCCGTCGATGCCAGGGATTTGTTCCGGGCGGACGATGATATGAATAAGACGCGTGGGCGAGCCATCGTCCGGGGTCACGCGAGCCACGGCGTCAAAGGGTTCTCCATGCTCGAGCGCGCGTTGCAGTTTGGCGCTGATAACCTCTCGGTCCGCGCGATCATAGGCTTCCACGGTGCGCTCCAACTTGATGTCTTCAGCGCCCAATCCGAGCAGCTCTCGCGCGTTATCTGAGAGAAACACCTCTTGAGTCAGGTGATCGTACTGGCCGTATCCGAGGTTCCCCAACTTCTCGAGCACGTCGACCATCTCGAGCCGTCGTCTTGCTAACGCGGAGCGACTGCGCTTTTCGATGAGCTGGACCGCCAGGAGCGCCAGCTTCGAGAGGGTCTCGAGTTGGTTCTCCCGGAGCGTTCCGGGGGTCTCGGATATCACGCACAGGCTCCCGAGGTTCCCATGCGCGGTCTTCAAGGGCGCCCCGGCATAAAAGCGAATGTGGGGAGGGCCGGTCACGAGCGGGTTTTCCCGGAAGCGAGCATCAGTGGATGCATCCTCGACAAGGAGGACGTCATCATCGCAGATGGTGTGCGCACAGAACGCGTGCTCGCGCGGCGTCTCCTTGATGTCGAGGCCGTGGCTCGCCTTGATCCATTGACGCTCGCTGTCCACAAAAGAAAGCAACGCGATCGGTTGATCGAGCATCGAACTCGCCAGCGCGACGATGCTGTCGAAGTACTCCTCTGGGGGCGTATCCAGAATCCGAGCACGGTGGAGCGCGATGAGACGCTCTTCTTCGTTCTTGGGGTTGGGCGTCATTTGTTTGTCGGCAAATGGGTTGCGGTCGCAATTATATCACGCTCCGACAACCTCTTCCAAATCAAACCTGCAATCGCGCGGCGAGGAGCGCGGCCCACTGAACCCGACTCGCCGCAAGATTTCGAGCGTTGTGCTTTGCTATGGCGCGGTGTTCGCGCGCATCGCTATGGCGCCAATGCATCGGCTCGTGGGTTAGTTGGCCGTTAGCGCGCGAACCCGCGCTAACCTGCGCGCGCATGCGCAGCTTCGATGGTCGAACCGAAGGTTGCTTTCTTTGTTTTGGCAGAACGCTCGAGACAGAGTGCGCGCAGGTTCAGCGCGCCGGCGCCAAGGCATGCGACCCATGGGCGCCTCAAAGAAGTTCAACACCACACAGCGCGAGTGCGTTCTCGACAATCGCCATCTCGTCGTCTGTCAGGCGCCATCGTATGCTCAGACGAATGGCCTCGAGGTTGGGGAATGCTGAGGAGGTCGCGAGGCTTATGGCGGCGTTTGAGCGATACATCCCCGAACAGCGAAGAATCCGCAGGTTTGGGAACCCATCGCTGTTCGCCAACGCGATCGCACCGTCATCCCTGAAGGCGTTGTCGTCCAAGTGGAGCTCATCGAGTACGCTCCATCGCAAGGCGGCCAGTTTTACGCAGCTCTCATCACTCAGAGCAGTTCTTTCCAGGCCAAGATAGCGAAGGTGATGAGGCGCTTCGGTGCGGGAGAGAAGGTCGATCACAACCTCCCCGAGAAGTCTGTTCTGTCCAAGCTCGAGATGTTCGACTTTCTCGAGGTCAAGCCAGCCGAGAAGGGATTCCAGGTGAGCAGGTTCCAAACCACTCGCCCTCAGGTTTACGCGCGTGATATTTGCGGGATACGGGCCGCGCACGATCGATGCGATTTGCTCGTGTGTGACGCGGTGGCTTGCCAGGCCGAGCTCTGTAATTTGGGCGCGCAGCTCTTCGGGGACCGAGGCCAGGGTTTCGAGATCTTTCACGGTGGGAGTGATGGACAGCCTGGCGAAGGGTAGAAGGTCGTGGATGAGCCTGGCGTTTTCGATCCCTTTGACCTCTGAAAAGGTCTGGCGCCAGTGGTGTGAAAACCCCATCAAATAAGGCTGCCATTGCTCCGCGTAACGCTCGGGGTCGCTGCGGTGAGCTTGTTTGGCAAGGTTTAGCAGCTTCTTCCTGTCGGACTCATCCCAGATCCTCTTGTTTGCTAAACTTCTCAATTCGGCGAAGGCGTCTTTCAAAATTCTGTCTGGCATGCCCGATAGAGAGGTTGGTTTATTCTTGTTCTCGCGGCACGGTCAACAAGACCGAGCAGATCAGCGCCAGCAGCGCGACAATACCGAAACGGCACTACTGAATCCGATCACATGCCGCATTCGAGCTCCGCTTCTATCGTGTTCGCGGTGGCTTCATGCCCGCGAGGACAGAAGTGCTGGTTAAACACCCTCTTTGAACATCCTCGACGTCCAAATTGTTGCATGGCGTGGGGTCGAATCTGCCTGAGAAGAAGTGCGCGCAGGTTCAGCGCGTCGTTTTCGTTGCCGCGAGGATCGCGTATGATGAACGCTCCACCGCAACTTCGGCAGGTCAACGATGTCCATCGCGATGCGACCGAGTTTGGAGCTCACGGTCGAGTGGGGAGCCGAGCAAGTGATCGAGCGACTTCGCGAGGAAGCCGCGGCGCCAGGTTGCATCTGCCGCGTCGAGGTCTTCTATGGCGATCAGGTCGAGCTTCGCATCAAGCGCGAGCATCACCACACCTGGTCCCCTCAGGTGGTCTTATCACTGAGCGAGCAGCAGGATGGCGCGACCACGCTTCGCGGGAAGTTTGGACCCGATGGGCAGATCTGGACGATGTTTATGGCGGGGTATGCCAGCGCGGGGATGCTCGCGCTCGGTGGCGGCGTCGTGCTGAGTTCTCAGATGATGCTAAAGGGGCAGACGCGCTGGGGAGCCTGGCTGATGCTTGTTGGCATCGCGCTGGCGATCGTCGTGTACTTGCTCGCCAGAGTTGGCCAACAACTGGCGAGCCCTCAGACAGAGCAGATCGATGCGCTGATTCATCGCGCGCTCGATACATCTGCCTGGAACGGGACCTCTGGATAAACCGCACGTCCAGACTGGTCTGAAGGGCGTGAATTGTTGTCGAAGGAAAGCCCAGATAACGATGTTATGATGGACTCTCCTCCTCCTAAATTCACACCCCTCATCCGGCGTCTTCCTCGCTCATTTTACCCAGAGGTCCGCTCTAGCACGAGAATCACTCAGTAGTAATCGATCGGTCGCGCGTCGATCAGGTACTCGATGCCATACAACACGTTGACATCGCGGCGCACGGGGTAGCCATAAAAGCGCATCGAGCCCTTGAGCGAGAGCACCAGGCGCCCCTTGATGGCGAGCCCGCCGCCAAGAACGATCCCGCCCGCAGGTTGCGCCCAGACCTTTCGCACCGTGGTGTCTCCATCAGTTTGCGAGGAGACGCGAACCAGCGCGCCCGCTTCGGCGGTGGCCTCGGCGCGCAACGGGCCATAGTAACCGAGCAACCCCGCGCCACCCATCAGGCCGGAGTAGTGGCTCGTATAGCGGAGCTCACCGGCGGCCTGTTTGTAGTTCAGGTAATCGACCGCGCCATACACCACGATCGGGGCGGTGTGCGGCTGAGGTCGCAGCCCGAAGTGTCCACGAAAGACCATGTTCGGGTTGATGCCGCCAAAGGCCGTCTCCACAAAGCTCGCGCCGACAGCGGCGCCGATCTCGGTGGTGTAGGGGCCTGGAGGTGGGAACACATTCCAGAAACCATCGAGGAAGCGGCTCTTGGGCTGTTGCGGTTGCGTGCGAGGACGCCCACCGGGAGGTTGGCGCTGCCCTGGAGGTTGGCGACGAGGTTGTTGTGTCTGGATGACAACAGGCGCCTGATTGCTCGCGCTGTGGGCGGGAGCAGGTTCTGCTTCATCGATCGCGTCGTCAGCCAGAGGCACCGCCTCCGAGAGCTGGAGGGGAAACAACACCAGCAAAATAGGGATCAAATCTGACATTGGAGCTCGTCGCGGATCACGATGAGACGCTCCTTGAACAACTCGCAGGCACCCGATTGGTACTGGGCAGGCAGAGCTGCGTGGAAGGCGTCGAAGAAATGGGTGATTCGGAAGTCCGTGGTCGGTTCCTGGATGGCACGCAACGCTATTACCACAAACTCGGCGATGTCGTCGTCGGTCAAATTGGCCTTGTTGCGCTCGCGGAACTCCCAGATCACCGATGCCGCCACGGCGCCCAGGTGGTGCGAGTCGTACTCGCCGCCAGCCTGATAATCAAAGCGCACGCCTTGCGAATCGACAGGAGCTTCGGGGCATGTCCCCGCCGCATCACATGTCGAGCCCACGTAGTTGCCATCGCAATCCTCGGGCTCGGGGTAGACCCCGTCCTGCACGGCGAGGAACAGACACTTCTCGTAGTAGCGAGGCTTTGCCAGGTCGCGATCGATGAGCTTCTCGTCGATCGAGGCCGCGATGTAATTCGGGTCTTTGGTGTCGAGAGAGCCGAAGATATCCGCGATCCCTTCATCGAGGCCACCGATCTCATTGGCCGCTATAAAGCTCTGGGTTCCCGAGAACTCGTCCCACTTCTCGAAGATCGGATCGGGCACGCGCTCGCCATTATACACCAGGCGGTTGAACACCGCGTGCGAGTACTCGTGCGTGATCACGCCGCGGTTGGCGTAGATCGGCACGGCGTCCACCAGTGATTGGCGCGGCGGGACGATAAACCCGTTGAGCGTGAACGCGTAGGCCGCGTTATCGACAAAGATCGGGATCGGCACGCCCAGGATCGAGATCGAGGGGTAGTAATAACAGGGGATGCGACCGACGAGCTCGCCGACGGTCTCATTCCCGAGCTCGGCGCGCACGGACTCCGAGAGCGGGAGCTCGTCGAAGTATTCTCTGGCGCGCTCGAAGTGGTGATAGACCGTGAGCATCATCGCGCTGTCGAAATCCCAGGGGACGACCGTGCCGTCGCGATCGACGGTGTACTCGACCTGCGGTGAGATGGTGTTCTCGATCAGGAGCACCTGTTCCCACTCTTCGCGGGTTTCTGGGTCCTGGATGCCTGTGGTCAGCTTTCCGCCTCCACGCATCTCGATCACGTCACCATCGACCGCGCGGACATCATTCAGGGTCTCGATCGAAACCCGCTCGAGCTCGTAATCGCCTGTCTCCGTGTTCAAGTTGTAGATCAGGAACTTGTCGGAGGATGGATCGACATCCCCGCCAGGGCTACAGCTTATGGCGAGGAGGATAAGGCTCGATGCAATGATTTTGGTCGGCCCGTAAAGGGGGCCTCGATGCATTCGTCGCATGGGATCTTGCTCTTCTGGGGGGAGCGGACAGCGTCCTGACCGCTCGAATATCGAACGTGGCGCGAGATGGTCGAAACCACACGCCCATGATTGCTCCCCACAACTCTAGAATCAACACAGGTGTAAGACAAGTTCAGGCGCCCTGAATATCGCCTGGGTGTGCGAGTCCTTTTGCTCCTCGACCCGAAGAGGTTGTATGGTTTATATCGAAAGCGCCAAAGAAGATGGTTTTCAGGATTCATGGCGCAGTCAATGGAGACTCGATGAAGACTTTTTTGTTATCCAGAGGCCTTGCCCTTTCCGCGTTGATTTTCACGTTGGGGTTTGCCTCGAATGCCTCCGCGCAGTTTCTCGGGCTCGATGATACGGGCACCGAGGGGATCCTGACGACGAGCTCGACCTCGACCACCGTCGGCGCGCTGACCACCGGTGGCGTGGTCGCGACGATCGTGGCGGTCACGCCAAAGCCTGGGAAGAACAAGGCGCTCAGAGCCTACCTCGAGGCCAACCCCGCAGAGGTTCGCCAGAGCATCGCGCTCGGTGGCGGCGAGAGCGCCATCGATCTCGCCAACTTCTTTGGGGTCTCCCCAGAAAACCGAGCCGCGTTCGCGAGCCTGCTGCGCGAGCGTCGCGAGATCCTGATGCCGCTCCTGGATGATGGCCGCGTCGAAGAGGACGAGCTCTTTGTCTTCGTCGCCTCCGTTCATCAGGCAATGCTCGCGCATAATGCGCTCGCTATCGACGCCCAAGCGCTCGAGCCGTGAACCATCGCCCTCCGCAGCCCTCTCGAGAAACGCCGAGCCCAAGCATGAACACACCCGGCCTCGAACATGGCCCTCGTCGCGGTCATGGCATGATGCGCAGGGCTCTCTCTGGCGCCTGCATTCTCTTTTTGTTGCTCCTCTCGAACCTCGCTCTCGCCAACCCCGAGGCGCAGGCCGAGCTCGACAAGTGGGCAGAGCATCCCGACCGCTCCAACGTCGAGAAACTCCATAAAGATCACGGCGTCCTGCTCGTCCACAGCCGCGCATGGAGAGAGGGTGAGGTCGACGATGTGTTGCAAGCTGTGCAACTGCTGCCAAGGTTTGTTGCAAAGAGCTTAAAGTCATCGCCGACCCGCATAGAAAGACGAGCCAAGGCATGTCTCTATGGCATGGGCCGGTACTCCGGGGCGTGCCCGACCTTCTCCAAGGATGGCCAAACCTTCTACATGTACACCAACCCTCCCGTGCAGGGAGAGGGCGCCACGCGAAAGCTTCGAGCGCTTCGTCCTGACGAGGTCGCGAAGCTCATGCGCCAGCGCGCCGTGGTGCACCTGGCGATGGTCCGTCACGATCAAAAATACGAGTGGTCTCTCTCGGAGAACTGGCGAACCATCAATGGCTGGGATCGCCGCGGTCGCTCGGCGTTCAACCTCGATATCTGGGGATACAGCCGCTACATGGGGATGCAGTCGGCGCACCTAGATCTGGTGACGTTTGCCGAGGAGTTCTTTGTTCGCCCACAGGATATCCTGCGCGCTTCGAAGAGGCCTGACGCCAAGCCCAGGCTGAACGAGATCGACTGGGATCTCACGCTCGCCTGCCAACAGTTCACAAAGATCCGCATCCTCAACAAGTTCATCGCGCGCGCAGAGCCCACCTGGGTCGAGCCCGCGCGTGGAAAACCGGGCGCAGGTCCTCTGGGCCAGTGCGAGGAGTTCGAGCGCTGGGCGGACATGCAGAACGTCGAGGGGGTCGACCTGCTGCTCGCCGCCGCGACAAGTGATCGCCCCGAGTCGCTCTATGGACACCTCTTGCTCGGCGTGCGTTATCGCGAGGGGATGAGCATTCGCAGCCGCGGCTTCGAGCCCGTCTACCAGTACGGCGCGATCACAGACACGAACGTCTCCAAGGTCGATTACTTCACCAAGGGATTGCTCGGCGGGTTCTACTCGGTCATCCAGCCCAACACGTTTCGCGGCGTCGATCGCCTGTTCATGCAGTATGAACAGCGCACGCTCAGGCGTTACGCGCTCAACCTGAGCCCCAAGCAAGTGCGTCAGGTGATGGAGCGGCTCTGGGAGGCCGAGCGCCATATCACCTTTCCCTACTACTTCCTCTCGGATAACTGCGCCTCGATGCTCATCGATTTGATCGCGCCCGCGCTCGATGATGTCGATGTCCCCAACCCGTTCCGTCTGACCCTGATGCCGACCGAGGTGCTCGACCTGTTGGCCAAGACGCCCAACGGCGCCAGAGGTCCGTTGCTCGTCAAGCGCGCCGAGACGCACTTCTCGAGCCGAGAGGTCGCTATGGACGCCGTCCCCAGGCGGCGCGAGGCGCTCTCCAGGCTCGAGGACGAGCTCGAAGGGGTGATCGCCGAGGATAAGATCTCGAGGTTGTCCGAGCTCGACAAGAACCTCGACGCGAGAGAACCCGAGGATCGTCAGCGCGCTTACGCACAGCTCAAGGAGCACCTGATCGCTTCGCTCTCTGACGTCGAGGTCGACGCCGCGCGCCGCGCCAGGATCAATCAGCACGTCATCGACTACCTGTATTACTCGAGCCGCATCGAGCGCTACTTCATGGATCTGGCCTTCTATAGAAGGCGCATCATTCAGGTCAGCGCGCTCGAGAATCCTCCTCAGTTCACCGCCGAGGAGCAGCTCCTGATTCGGCGAGAGCTTTACATGGAGGAGGACCTCGAGAAGCGCCAGGAGGCCGTCCTCGCGCTCGCCAGGTTGAGCGATCAGCGTTTGCGTAATGGCGAACGACGCGAGTTCACAAAGGAAGAGAAGGAAGAGCTCGTCGAGATCGACAAGACCCAGGCCGCGTATCTGGCGAGCCTCGATACGTTGGCGACGATCATCGAGACGTTCGAGCCAAACCTCGATGGCGTGGCCTACATCGACACCAAGCGCGAGGCGTTCGAGAGCGAGCAGATGCGCAGAGATCGCCTCTCGATCGGTCCTCCCGGCAAGGGTCGCTTTATCATCGGCGGCGCTGGCGGCGTGCAAACCGATGACGGCGAAACTGTCGGCCTGGGGGTGGGCGAGTTCTCCGCGTCGCTTGTCTACGAGCGGCTTGGCGAGCACCGGCGGCGAGGGTTTCGATCCGATATCTCGTCGCGCGCGCTGGGTCTCGATATCGAGACACGGCTCGACGATCAGTGGCTCGATCAGCTCAAGCTCGACCTGGTGCTCTTCGAGTTCATGACCATCGAGCAGCGTATGGGGCCAGTGCGCAGCAACTGGCGTGATATCTTTGGCTGGGGGCTTCGCTTTAGCGGCCACCGCGATGGTCGACGCGGACTGAACGCCGCGCTGCATGGCGAGTTCGGCTACCTCTTCCCGCTGTGGCAGCGCGATCACGTGGCGGATTTTCTGGTCGTCGGCGCGTGGCTGACCGCGCGCAATGACTGGAGTGATAATGGGCCAACTCCACTGGGGGGCATCAAGGGCGCGCTGATGGGACAGCTCCACCTGTATGGCAACTACGCCAACGTGCTCAGGTTGGACATCGAGACCTACCAGTTCTCGCTGCTCAACGCGCTCGGGTACGAGTGGGAGGCGCGCGCGAGGTTGCAGTCCGAGCACGCGCTCATGAAGATCAAGGAGCAGCACCTCGTCATCCAACCTTACCTCCAGGCCGAGACCTCCACGCTCCAATATCGCCCCGGCAGCGATCGCTTCGGCCAGGTGCGCGGAGGCGTGCGTTTCGAGCTCCCATTTTGAATGGTTGGCATCGCGTGCGATGTTGGACTATCCTGTCTGGTCTTGACCTACGCGTCGGGTATCTGAACCCGGCCAACCTATCCAGACGAAGTCATCGATGCGCATAGAACTCTCCCCGCTGCTCCTGCTCTCCTCCCTCGCTCTGCTCCTCTCCGCCTGTCCTTCTACAGACGGCCCGATCGACGAAGATATGGGGTCCTCGGCGAGCGACATGTCCACCCAGGATATGTCCGACCCAGGGGATATGCCCCCTATCTTCCCCGACTTCGAGCAACCTCCCGAAGATATGGGCCCCTCGTTAGAGGATATGCCCATCGACGAGGAGGATATGGAGATCGTGCAGGATTTCCCCAACATGCTCACCACCAACGGTGCGCAGTTTGGCGGGGTGCTCGAACCGAATCAACGCGTCGAGATCGCGCTCCGCGCGAACAGCTCTGACAGAGTGACCCTGTGGTTGCGCCAGGCGAGCGGGAGTGATTGGAACCCATACATTTCTATCGGGGAACCAGACGCCGCCGAGCCGATCGTTTATGGCAACCCGCGTGGCAACGAGGACGCGAGTATTCCTTATCGAAGCTCCGAGCTCGAGCAGGGGTGGGAGTTCTTCAATGGCGGAACCTACGAGCTCGTCATCGCCAACCTGAGCGATGTGCCCGCGCCATTCACCTTCACGCTCGAGTGTAAAGGGGGCGGCTGCGCGGTCGATCCAGATGATCTCGACGGCGACGGCGTGCGAAACGCCGATGATAACTGCCCCGAGCTACCGAACCCGAATCAGGATGACGCCGACAACGACGGCGAGGGCGATCTGTGTGATCGAGACAGCGGCGTCGATCCCTATCAGGGGTTGATGGATGACGCGCTCGCGCAGGCGTTGCGCGATGATCACCGCCACAGGCAGTACTCTTACGATGACGCGCGCGACTTCCTGTTTGAAACCGTCGACAACATCGATGGCGAGGTCGAGTGCGTCTACACGGGCACGCGCATCATGACGCAGACGCGCCCGAGCGGTGATTTGATGAACACCGAGCATACCTGGCCACAGAGCCGCGGCGCGGACATCCTCCCGCAGCGCTCCGATTTGCATCACCTCTTCCCCACGGTGCCCGGCGCGAATACTCGCCGCAGCAACAATTACTTTGGCACGGTCGTCAACGTGGATTGGGAGGAGGGCGGCTCCGAGCTTGGCTTTAACGCCGATGGCGACAAGCGCTTCGAGCCGCGCGAGGTTCACCGCGGGAACGTGGCCCGCGCGCTGTTTTACTTCTCGGTGATTTACGATCAGCCGATCGAACCTTTCGAGGAGGTCGTCTTGCGCCAGTGGCACATCGACGATCCTGTCGATCAGCGCGAGCGTGAGCGAAACCAGAAGATCGCCACCATCCAGCTCTCACGCAATCCCTTCATCGACTACCCCGACCTGGTCGAGCGCATCGGTGATTTTTGAGAGCGGAGCTTTCGATCAAGCATCGAGGCGCGTGAACTGCGCGCCATCCCACTGCATGATCGCGATCGCGTCGCTGCGCTGAGTGATATGCCCGAGGCACACCACGCGTGTCTGCCTGCCGCTCGGATGCTCGATGATCTCCTCGTAGGCGTGGTGCATGTGTCCACACGCGACGAGCTTTGGCTCGAGCAAATCGACGAGCAATCGCGTGTAGGCGTTCCCTGTCGATCCCTGTCGTGACACGCCCGCGGATAACCCCTCGGGCCAATCGTGCACAAGCAACACATCCGGTTTTGGCAGCGCGAGCATCGCGTCGACGTCATGTTCTCGAAAGGTGATAAACTCCTTGTTCGAGATATGGTCGATCAGCTCCACGGAAGGTCTCGCGTGCGTGAAGACCTCATCTTCGAAGATCCCAGTCAAGCCACCGACGCGAAGGTCGATGTCCTGCATGTGCATCGAGGATGTGCGCCCCAGGTAGTGACATTGCGGCGAGAGCGTGAAGCCTTCGGGGTATTGCTCTAACCAGCCGTAGGGCTCGTGGTTACCGCCGATAAAGTAAATAGGGCAGGGGAAGCGCGCGCGACCGTTGTAAAAGTCGGCGTAGTCTCCGAGCTGCTTGTATTTGGATGGCGCGCTCATCGAGCGCAGATCCTCCTCGTGCCTGTGCGGCTCGAAGTCACCGACTTGCAAGGCAAAGTCGAGCGAGATCTTCATCTTGCGCTGCACGCGCTCGAGCAGTGCGACCATCGGGTGCATGTAACCGTGCACATCGCCAAGCAACGCGAACGTGGTCTTTCGTGCCATCGGTTTCCCTCGCCAGGACATAAAATATTGCGGCGAGGAGCAACTTTCATTCTTGCTCCTCGCCGCATGTTGGAGAGGTCGGTAAACCGAAGCGCGGCGTGGGAAATTTCAAGATATCGAGATCATCTCCACGCCCCTCTTCTCTTCAAGGCTTCGCAGTTTAGCGACGGAGGGTGCCAGTGCTGCCGCTAGTCTTGGTGGCTTCTTCGTTGGACTCCTGCGCTGTCGCAGCCTTGGTCGCGGTCTTGACGGCGAGTTGCTCGCATTTGGACTCGGCAGTGTCCGAGTCGAGGTCTCCCTTGAACCAATAAGAGGTTCCCTGTGTGTTTCCTCCGGTCGAGCACTTCCCGCATGTATGAACCTTGCCATTGATGTTGGCCTGCTTGCCGTTCTCATTACAGACAGGCGTGGGCTCTGCCACAGCGGAGGCAGTAGTCAGCGAGAGCATGGCGAACGTAGCGGCAAAAGCGATCATGATGCGTTTCATCAAGGTATCCTCATCTCGAAGTTGGATTTTAGCTCCGCTCTCGCGAGCGGGGTTTTGTGTGTTCGTCTTGTTATTACAAGGTGCGTACCAACTCTTGGCGGTGAGGTGTGAAACCTGATGTCAGGCGCATGTTTTCTACAGAAAGCCGACATGGCGAGTGGGC
>Ga0208061_100166_pt1 | contig 22760 bp, 16 predicted proteins | sample DeeseametaMP0555_FD_184209 | JGI IMG/M metagenome (GOLD analysis project Ga0208061, IMG submission 184209) | Marine microbial communities from the Deep Atlantic Ocean - MP0555 (SPAdes) | ecosystem: Environmental > Aquatic > Marine > Oceanic | place: South Atlantic Ocean | collected 2011-01-23 | reverse complement strand
GGAGCCACTGGGCCACGAAACGCGCCCACCATCGCGCTACACCGAGGCATCGCTCGTTCGCGCGCTGGAAGAAGCTGGCATCGGTCGCCCGTCGACCTACGCGTCGATCATGGACAAGATCTCGACCGACGGTCGCTACGCCGAGAAGCAGGGCCGCACGCTCGTCCCGACCTACATGGCGTTTGCCGTGACCAAACTCCTCGAGGAGAACTTCCCCGAGCTGGTCGAGCGCGAGTTCACCGCCAAAATGGAGGATGACCTCGATGAGATCGCCACCGGCAAGGTGAGCAAGGTCGATTACCTGCACCGGTTCTACCGCGCAGAAGGCGCCTTCGACGACAAACTCCAGCGATGCGAGGAAGAGATCGACCCTGAAGATGCTCGTCGCATCGACCTGGAAGATCTCCCCGTCGAGATCCGCGTCGGCCGCTATGGACCCTACATCAAGGTCGATCACGAGGTCGAAACCGTGGACGTGCCAGACGGCGTGCCACCCGCGGACCTCTCCTACGAGATGATCGAGCGCGCCATCGAGAAGAAGGCCGCTGGCCCAGAGACGCTCGGCGAGCACCCCGAAACCGGCGAGACCATCTACGTCATGGATGGCCGCTACGGCGCCTACGTGCAACTCGGTGAGAAGACCGAGGAGAACCCCAAGCCAAAGCGCGCTTCCATCCCTGATCCGCTCAAGCCCGAGTCGATCTCCAGAGAAGACGCCATCCGCTTGCTCTCCCTTCCTCGCGAGGTCGGCGAGCACCCTGAGTCCGGCAAGAAGATCGAGGCGGGCATCTCGTCCGTCGGCCCTTACCTGCGTCACAAGCGCGACTATCGCAGCGTCAAGAGCGTGGACATCCTCTTCGACGTCACGCTCGAAGAGGCCGTCGAGATCTTTAGCAAGCCCAAGGCAAACAGCCGCCCGGTCCTCAAAGAACTCGGCGATCACCCCGAGACCGAGAAGCCTATCGAGATCCTCAAGGGCCGCTACGGACCCTACATCAAGATGGGCCGCACCAACGTCTCGCTCCCCAAAGGGGAAGAGGTCGATGATGTGACGCTCGATCGCGCCGTCGAACTCATCGCCGAGAAGCAGGCAAAGAAGTCGACGAAGAAAAAATCGACCAAGAAGAAGTCGACCAAAAAGTCGACCTCCAAGAAGTCGACGGCCAAGAAAACAACCGCCAAAAAGTCGACGGCGAAAAAGACCACCGCCAAGAAAACGACGACCAAGAAGAAGACCACCAAGAAGGCTTCTCCAAAGAAAAAGTCGTGAGCCGGTCGCGCGTCATGCGCGCGAAGAGCTAGAAACCAAAGAGAGGGCGCTCGTGCAAACGAGCGCCCTCTCGCGTTCTGTCATCAGTCTCGGCTTGTATCAGTCCTCGAAGACGTTCGCAGACCAGGGGATCAGGCTCTTCAAATCATTCGCGCGGCTTCTCGCCAGCGGCACGCTCAGGTCCGCCTCACGGTCGACGATCAGGCGGTACGTGCCCGCGCCCCACGGCGCGATCGAGGTGATCGCGTCGAGCTGCACGATATAACTGCGGTGAGAGCGAAAGAAGCGGTCCGGGTCGAGCTTCTCTTCCAGGAACTTCAGGCTGAAGTCGGTGATGTAGCGCGACTCCCTGGTCTGGATCACGACAATGCCATCCTCGGCCTCGAAGAAGAGGACCTCCTCGAGCGGCACGACGCGATAGACCCCCTTATCCTCCACAGAGATGCGCTCGAGCGCCCTGGGCGCGTTCGGGTCGATCTCCCCGCGTGCTGGCTTGCGTCGCGCTCTCGCGCGCTCCAGTGCGCGCTGTAGGCGCTCTGTGCGGATCGGCTTGAGCAGGTAATCGACCGCGTCGACATCGAACGCATCCACCGCATAATCATCATACGCGGTGACAAAGATGATTTGAGGCTTGGGCTCTCCGCGATCGCGGATCAACTCCGCGAGCCGTACGCCATCGACGCCGGGCATGTCGACATCCAGAAAGATAAGGTCGACGCTATCCTCCAACTCGTCGAGCTTTCCCAGCGCTTCCTTTGCCGAGGCTGCCTGTGCGACGACCTCGATGGACTCATCGGCTTGCTCGAGCAACCAGCCGAGCTCATCGCGGGCCGGGGCTTCATCATCGACGATCAGTGCGCGCATTCATCACTCCTGTCACGCGATCACGTGTCCTGCGTGCGCGGCGAGACAGCTTCCTTGAGCCTCGTCCTCGCCTGGTCGGTCAGGGTCATACTCTGGGGGCGGAGCGCGTCGTGCGGGATGCAGAACTCAGCGCACGCGCCTTGCTGGCCATCATTACGATGTCTGAGCGTGAGTGTCACGGAGCCTTCGAAGAAACGCTCGAGTCGCTCGCGAACATTCTCCAACCCGACGCTTCGATGTCGCTTCTGCCGCCCTCGCCCTCGGGCTCGCGCCTTCTCGGTCTCATCCATGGGGCCAGGGCCATCATCGATCACGCGAATCCAGACATCCCCGTTCGCATCTGGTGCCACGCGAACATCGACGCGCACGCTCCCCTCTCTGGCGCCGTGACGGATCGCGTTCTCCACCAGTGGTTGGAGGATCAATGGGGGCAAAATGATGCGGTGGGCGAGGTCCTCGTCGATGGTGCTCGCTTCGAAGACGAGCCCGTCGCCAAACCTGGCGCGCTCGAGCTCGACGTAGCGCTCGAGTTGTTCGAGCTCGTCGCGAAGGTGCGTCTCCTGATCATCGCGCGAGAGCGTGTAGCGCAAGAACTCGGACAGATCCAACGTCAGCTCTCTGGCGCGCACGGGATCGGTGCGAATGAGGTAGGCCAGCGTGTTGAGCAGGTTGAAGAGGAAGTGGGGCTGGAGCTGATACTGGAGCGCCTCGAGGCGCGCGCTTCGTACCTGCGCGCGCGATGTCACCGCGTCCTCTCTTGCCTGCTCGAGCTCTCGCGTCAGGCCGAGCAACCCCATGAACAGAATCACTCCGACGGTGTTGGCGGCGATCTTTGCCGCGTGGAGCTCGACGTTGCTCGCGATCTGGATCGCCTGCTCGGCGTCGATGGCCAGGAACACGGCGCCGAGCGTGACGTGGTGCACCAGCTGCGCGGCGATGGCGCCGAGCACAATCGTGCTCACGCGGACGCCGAATTTGCGCGCGATAAGGCCCGCGACGAGGCCATCGATGACGCTCGCGGCGAACATGTAAAAGGCGAGGTCGGGCGGCGCGATGAGCGCGTTGATCACGCCCGCTGCGGCGCCGACCAGGCTGCCCACGAGGCGACCTCCCAGAAAGCCCGCGACGATGATCCCGATGGCGCGGATGTTAAACGTCTGGCCGCCGAGCTCGAACCCGAGGAAGATCCCCCAGATCGCGAGCGGGCCAAAGATCGCCAGGATAAACGCGCGGCGCCGAAAGCTCGCGAAGCGGCCCGTCTCCTCGAGCCAGACCTCGGCCGGGCGCAACAACACGAGCACCAGCGAAGTCGCCACGAGCACCGAGACCTTCTCCAAAAGGTTGATGATCAGCCCGATCGCTTCCACGTCACTCCTCTGCTGGCCTCCTCACGAGCACGCCCGAGCATAGCCGAGACGCTCCGAGCGCGCACCTTCGGTATTATCCTCTCGAAATGGCCCGCGACGGTTTTGCAGGAATCATCGGTTTGCGATCGACTTGCCCGATACGAATCTGGGGGATTGTGCTAAACCCTTGGTTCACGTGACGCACCGAGCAACGGGGGGATTGTTGATTGTGCTCGCGAGGTTGGATGACGTTGGACCGAGTCATGGTTTCAAGAGGAAGGGTATGAGTTTCAAAGAGTTGTTGGCGAGTTATCAGGACAAGTTGACCGTGCCTTCGCCCGAGGAGGTCGCCGAGCGCGCCGCTCTCCACGAGCGGCTGAACGTCACAGAAGACTACATGGAGGTGTACCTCTCAGGCGCGCTCTCGCTCGATCTCCTGAGTGATATCGGCGCCCCTGGCGCTGACGCTGACCTCCCTAGGTGGACGACCGATATTTCGATGCTCGGCAAGGCGGAAGATCCCGCGATCGAAGATATGCCCGAGACGCTCGCCAGCGTGTTTTACTACCTCGGGGATAGCTCGGGCGGTGGCTTTATTTTCCAGATCTCGAGGGGCAAATGGCGAGGGTGTCTCGCGAGCATCTCGGACAGCCACATCGAATCCTTCGAGTATGGCGAGGTGGATGTCCCTGGCGAGCCGATCACGAGCGATGAGGACGCGGATGCTTACCTCGAAGGGCTTCGAAAGAGCGTCTTGAGCATTTACGAGCTGAACCTGAAACAGCTCTTCGAGCTGCGCCTTGGCAACGCGGAGAGTTGAGCTGTTGCTTCAGTACGTCGATGCATCGCTGCTCGCAGAAACAAAACGGCGCAGATTTTCAAAGGGGCCTCACCAAGACAAGAGGCTCCACCTTGAAAAATCTGCGCCGTTTTGTTTGCTCGCCATCTTGGCGAGAACTCGAGTCAGGGCTCGCAAGCCATGAGAATACGTCCGAAGCAGCCCAGAGGATCAAACACCGGGTAAGATGCAAGGAGCCCCTGGTTGTTTCGATGCTGTATCATCTGTCTGGATTAAATCGTGTGCTTTTTCGCGGGTATATCCACACACGATTGCTATGACAGAATGTTGTTTGCCTGAGCGGCTCCCCCGGAGTGTATCGGTTTTGACTCGGATATGAGTTGAACCCAATTTAACACGCTTTTTTCACGGGCGAAATCGAAACTGACGAGATTTTCGTGCAAATGCAGCGCGTTAAAAAAGCAGCTCGCGCGAGTCGAGCTGCTCGAGCGCCTCGCGCGCGTGGAGCCTGACCTCGAGATCCTCGTCGTCGCGTGCGCGCTCGAGCGCGCTCCTCAAATGAGGATGTGACCAGAAAAAGAGCTGCGCGGTGATGGCGCGGCGCGTGAACACAGCGCCGCGCTCGAGCGCGGCGCCCAGAGTCTCGGCACACAACTCGCGCTCGCTTGCATCGAGCGCGAACTGCCCTCGCACACGCCACGCCGCCGCGGCGCGTTGCGTGACGCTCCAGGTTTTATCCTCGAGCTGATCCCGAAGCTGCGACCAGCGCTCGAACGGCGGCTCGCCGAGCATATGCTCGAGCGCGCGCTCGAGATCAAAGTGCGCGGGAAGCTCGGCATCCTCGAGCGCGGCGACTTGCCACACGCATCTCACCTCCAGATCTGGCACATACAAATAGCGCGCCCACGCCTGCCCGTTGGGGGCGTGCCAGGTGGCTGATTTTGGCTCGGGTCTGGAGGGAAAGGTGCAGGAGCGCACAGCCTGGAGCGAGAAGTCGAGCTGCTCCATCGCGGCGGCCAACCACTCGAAGCGCAAGTTTTGAGCGAGTACATACACGCCCGATGCTCCTGCTGTGAACGCTCGGCAAGAGGACGATCCGATGATCTGGGCTCTTGACGAAAAAAAGGACTTGCTTAACGCTCGTTAAGTCTTACTTTAACGAGCGTTAATGAGGACTGGGAGATGTGCCGCGTGCACACCCCTGAAAATTCGACGCCCAGAGAGGTTGAAAAATAAAAATCATGAGTGACGAGACGGACAAAAAAAGCCCGCTCGAAGCCTACTTCATCGAGAGTGGCATGCCCGAAGCAGCGGCGCGCATCCTCTATGTGGCGTTGGGGCTTTTTGCCACCAAGGGTTACACGGCTACCAGCGTGCGAGAGATCGTGCAAGAAGCCAACGTCACCAACCCGATGCTCTACTATTACTTCGACAACAAAGAGGGCGTCTTTCACAAGCTGATCGACCTCCTCTTTAACGGGTTACAGGGAAGCATCGAGCATATCTTGCTCGATGATGACCTCACCCTTCGCCAAAAACTCAGGTCGGTGATCGACTTGCACCTCGACGGGGTCGGAGAAGCGCACGAGGCGCTTTTCTTCGTCTATTCGGTCCTCTTCGGGCCGCGCGAGAGCAGGCCGCCGATCGATGTCAGGGATCTTCGCAGCAAGAACTTCGAGCAGCTCATCGAGGTCTTCGGCAAGGCGATCGAGGCAGGGGAGTTCGTGCCAAATCACTGCGGAGAGCCTCCTTACCTGGCGATGCAGTTCTTTGGCTTGATCAATCAACACATGATGTTCGCGCTCAAAGCTCTCGAGGCCGCGAACTCGGAAGACGATGGCCTCGACCGAGTCCTGGGGATCGCCCCCCAACCCGAGGCGATCATCGCATTTATGTCTGGCGAGCAGGCGCGAGCGCGCCTGCTCGATTTTTTCCTCGGCGGAGCGGGGGCTTTGCGTGATGACGCACGAGAATCAAAGGAAACAGGAGTACGTGATGAAATGGCATGACCCGCGAGAAGTATCTGTAGCCGCGCGTCGGTTGGGAGGGATACTGCTTGTTTCCGGGCTCGCGCTCGGTGCCTTCGGTTGCAATCCCCCTTCAGAGGCCGCCCCGAAAGAGACCGCCAAGCAAGCGATCAAGCCGATCGCTGTGGAGATCCAGGAGGTCGAATCCACGACCTTCATGCAAACCTTCGAGTTCCCCGGCGTCGCGCAGCCGATCGATTCGCGCCGCGTCTCGGCCGAGTCCAGCGGTCGCATCCTCAAGTCCCCCTTCGATGAAGGGGACTCGGTGGAGAAGGGCGACCTCGTCTTGCGCGTCGACGCCAAGTCCACCGGTGCCCAGATCAACCTGCTCAAGGCGCAGGTCAACAGCGCCAAGCGCGAGTACAACCGCATCAAGATGCTCGCCGCCGAAGGCCTGGCGACCCCGCAACAGCTCGATCAGGCCGCCTCGCAGCTCGAGCAGGCCAACCTCGGGCTAAAGCAGGCGCGCGTCGGTCAGTCGATGAGCGTCGTGCGCAGCCCGTTCACCGGGAAGGTCGCCACGAAGTTCCTGGACAAGGGCGAGTTCGCCGCGCCCGGACAACCCGTGCTCGACCTGATCGATGACTCCATCATCAAAATGGAGGTCACCGTCCCCGAGTCGGCCATCGGGTTCGTCAAGGTGGGCGACGAGGTTCAGGTCAACTTCAACGCCACCGGCCAGACCTACACAGGCAAGGTCGTGCGCCGCGGCGTCATGGTCACCCAGCCCACGCAGACGTTCCCGATCGAGATCGAGATCCCCAACGAGGAGCGCGAGATCATCCCCGGCATGCGCGCCCGCGTCATCGTCCCCAAGCTCACGCTAAAGGACGCCATCGTCGTCTCGCGCGATGCGCTGCTCGAGGGTGTCACCCGGCGCGAGGCGATGGTGCTGACCTCTCGCGATGGCGACATCGGCAAGGCCGAGCTTCGCGTGGTCAAGATCAGCGAAGCGCGCGGCAACGATGTCGTGGTCACCGAGGGCCTCGCGGCCGGAGACAAGCTCATCGTCCTGGGGCACAGAAACGTGGTCGATGGCACCCCCGTGCGCGTGGTCAAGGAGCGCCCTGCCAGGGCCGCAACAGAAGCGACCCCTGCCCCCAAACCCAGCAAAGAAGCGGGTGAGGTCGAGGCGCAGGAGGAGGTTCAGTAATGAACGTCACGAAGTTTTCAGTCGAACACGCGACCGCGGTTTTCGTGCTCGTGCTCTGTTTGTTCATCGGCGGCCTGATCAGTTACGGGTCGCTCCCCAGGGAGGCCGCGCCCGATATCCCGATCCCGATCGTGATCGTCTCCACGCCATACTTTGGCGTCTCGCCATCGGACATGGAGACGCTCGTCACCCAGCCGATGGAGACCGAGTTCAAGTCGCTCCGTGGCTTGAAGCAGATGACCTCGACCTCGGCAGAGAGCGTCTCGCTCGTCACGCTCGAGTTCGAGACCGACATCAACATCGAGGACGCGCTCCAGAAGGTCCGCGAGAAGGTCGATAAGGTCAAACCAGACCTCCCTCCCGACGCCGAAGAGCCCGAGGTCATCGAGATCAACCCCTCGGATTGGCCCGTGCTCATCACCAACGTCTCGGGTGACATGGACCCAGTGCGCCTGAAAGGAATCGGCGAGGCGATCCAGGACGACCTGGAAAAGATCTCGGGCGTGCTGCGCGTGGACCTCGCCGGTGGCGTCGAGCGCGAGATCCAGGTCTTGCTCGACCCCGACAAGCTGCGTCAATACAAGGTCTCGCCAAACCAGGTCATCGGCACCATCCAGTCCGAGAACATCAACCTCCCGGGCGGCTCGATCGAGGTCGGCTCGATGAAGTACCTGCTTCGCGTGCCCGGCGAGTTCGAGGATCTGGACACGATCCGCAACCTCGTGGTCAAGGCGCCTGAAGGTCAGCAGGTGCGCATCCGCGATGTCGGCGAGGTGCTCGACACCTACAAGGAACAGGAGACGTTTAGCCGCCTGACGACCTTTAACAAGGACGCCAGCGGCAAGGTCACCTCGCGCACGATGCCCAACATCTCGATCTCGGTGGTCAAGCGCTCCGGCGAGAACATCATCGAGATCGCCGAGGCCTCCAAGAGCGTCATCAACGAGTACAAGGCCCGCATGGAGCCTGGTGTCGACGTGGTGATCCTCAACGACATGTCCGAGGACATCAAGGCGAGCGTCACAGACCTGGAGAACAACATCATCTCGGGGATGATCCTCGTGGTGGCGGTGTTGTTCTTCTTCATGGGTGGGGCGCGAAACGCGTTGATGGTCTCGATCAGCGTGCCGCTCTCGATGCTCATCTCGTTCATCGTGCTCGATATGCTGGGCATCACGCTCAACATGGTCGTGCTCTTCAGTTTGATGTTGGCGCTCGGGATGCTCGTCGATAACGCGATCGTGATCGTCGAGAACATCTACCGCCACGCGAGCGAAGGAAAATCACTCCATCAAGCCGCGCTGGATGGCACCAACGAGGTCGGATGGGCGATCGTGGCGTCGACGGCGACGACCGTGGGCGCCTTCTTCCCGATGGTGTTCTGGCCCGGAGTGATGGGCAAGTTCATGGGTTATCTGCCCAAGACGGTGATGATCACGCTGGTGGCGAGCTTGTTCGTCGCGCTCGTCATTAACCCGGCCGTGGCCGCTGTCTTCCTGCGCGTCAAGCGTGGCAAGGACGGCGAGATCGAGGCGACCAGCGAGTACGACATCCCGGACAACTTCATCTATCACTGGTACCAAAAGGTGCTCGACTGGTCGCTCAACCACAGGTTGGTGATCATCGCGCTCTCGATCGCGACCTTTATCGGCACCTTCGTGGTCTTTGCGAGGACCAATGTCGGCGTCGAGTTCTTCCCCGGCTCGACCGCCGAGCAGTTCACCATCAAGATCGAGACCGCGGACGGCTCTCGCCTCGAAGCCACGAACGACCTCGTCAAGCGCGTGGTCGATCCGCTCGATGGCAAGCTCGACCTCGAGTATGGCTTCACGGTCAAGGAGCGCGAGGAGATCGAGGCCAAGCTCTCGACCGGCGCGAACCTCGTCGAGGCATGGATCGAGGACGTCGGCACCGGCGGCGGCAGCGGCATGGTCGCAGGCGGCAAGGCGCCGCACTACGCCAAGATCTCGGTCGATTTGCTCGCCGCAGAGGAACAACAGAGCGACCCGGATGTCTTCATGGAGGCATTGCGTCAGGTCTACGAGCGCGTCCCTGGCGCCACGATCATCATCGAAGTCCAGGAGATGGGGCCTCCCTCCGGCAAGCCCGTCAGCATCGAGATCGTCGGCGAAGACCTCAAGGTCTCGGCCAAGATCTCGCGCGAGATCAAGGAACGCATCCGCACGATCCCTGGCATCATCGACCTCGATGATGACGTCGAGTTGACGCGCCCGGAGATCCTGGTGCGCGTGGATCGCGAGCGCGCTGCATTGCTCAAGACCGACACGAGCAGCGTGGCGACCACCGTTAGGACTGCCGTCAACGGCAACAAGGCGAGCGTCTTCCGCGAGGGTGACGAGGAGTACGACATCACCGTGAAGTACCCCGAGGATCGCCGCGCCGATGTCAACGGGCTCCAGCTGCTGACGGTCTCGAACCGCGATGGCGATCACATCCCATTGACCGAGGTCGCCGAGATCGCGGTCGAGGGTGGCTCCGGTTCGATCCGTCACAAGGATCAGGATCGCGTGGTCAACGTCTCGGCGAACGCCGCCGCAGGCTACTTGCCCGCAGATTTGCTGCGCGCCGTGCAGACCGAGCTCGAGGACTACAAGGTCCCGCCGGGCTACGAGATCCGCTACACCGGCGAGAACAAGGATCAGGAGGAGGCCGCCGCATTCCTCGGGCGCGCGCTGCTCATCGCGTTGTTTATCATCGCGTTGATTCTGGTGACGCAGTTCAACTCGATCGCGCAGCCGTTGATCATTCTCTCGAGTGTCTTGCTCAGTCTGATCGGCGTGTTGTGGGGGTTGATCATCGCTCGCGAGCCGTTCGGCATCATCATGACTGGCATCGGCATTATCAGCCTGGCAGGCGTCGTGGTGAACAACTCGATCGTGTTGATCGATTACGCGAACCAGCTAAGAAACCGCGGCATGTCCAGACGTGACGCGGTGATGACGGCAGGCCTCGTGCGCTTCAGGCCGGTGTTGTTGACCGCCGCGACGACCATCCTCGGGCTTATCCCGTTGGTGATCGGCGTCAGCATCGACTTCATCAACCAGGGCATCGTCATCGGCGGTCGAAGCGTCGATATGTGGGGTCCCATGGCGCGCGCGGTGTCTTCGGGCTTGCTCGTCGCGACGGTGCTCACGCTCATCGTTGTCCCGGTGCTCTACTCCTTCTTCGATGATATCTCGCTCTTCATGATGAGGATCATCCCCGGCATGGAGGTGCCTGAGGAAGAGGAGTCGACGCTCGTCCCCGACTGGCAAGAAGACTCCGCCAATGAAGAAGAAGGGGACGAGGAGGCGGAAGAAGAGGAAGCAAAGAGCGCTGAGAGCGCTACTGATGGCGCCGTCGGAACGGTCATCGTGCTGGTCCTCTCGGCGCTGATCGCTGCCATCGGGATGGGCTTCCCTGGGAGCGCCTTCGCGCAGCAACCTGCCGATGATGGCGTCTCGTCCCCTGTGGTCGAGAAGCCAGCGGACGGCGAGGAGGATGAGAAATTCTCCACGCCAAAGGATGTGGTCGAGGGCGATGGCTTCTCGCGAGAGGAGCAGGACAAGCTCGACGTGCAGATCTCGTCGACGCGGATGCTCGATCTGAAGCAAGCGCGCGAGCTCGTGCGCGAGAACAGCTTCGACGTCAAGATCGCGATGACCAACATCCAGGTCGCTGACGCCACCATCGCCAAGGCGTACACCACGCTCTTCCCGACCTTCGTCGCGAGGTTCCAGAGCAACCTGTACGACAGCGCGATCGAGGCGGACTTCGCCTCGGGGTTCGAGGACTTTGGCGTCGAGAGCGAGCCGATCATCATCCGCCCGCAGTTCGACTACAACTTCACCCTCAACGCTTCGATGCGTCTTAACGCGCAGGCGTGGCCGCTGCTCCAGCAGGCCTACATGAACAAGGAGCTCAATCAGCAGCAGATCGCTGTGATTCGCGACGAGCTCGAGTTCGCCGTGGTGCAGACTTATTACAACACGTTGCTGACGCGGCGCGTGCTCGACATCGCCGCCGAGCGCGTCGCCAGTGATCGTCGCCAGCTTCGAGCGACCGAAAAACGTCGCGCCGCAGGTGTGGCAAAGCCCTACGAGCTGACCCGCGCCAAGCTTCGCGTCACACAGTCCGAGCAAGAGTACACGCGCGCCATGCTCAGCTTCGAGCAGTTGCGCTCGGCGCTCGCGTTCCTGCTCCAGACCAAGCCTGACTTCGACGTGGTGGATGTCGCGGACTTGTCGCTCGATCGCGACCTCCAACAGCTCAAGAAAGAGGCACTCTCACAGCGCCCCAGCGTGCGCATTCAGTCCAAGGTCGTCGAGCTCAACGAGAAGGGCTTCGAGGAGATTTACTGGAAGTACCTGCCGACCATGGAGGTCTCTGCGCTGGCGCTTCGTCCCAAGGGATCGGCGTTCTCGCCGGGACGTTGGCAGTACTCGCTCGGGCTGACGGCGCAGTGGGTTTTGTGGGATGGCGGCTTGCGCGAAGCGGAGCTCGACGAGCGCCACGCCAAGGTCGTCGCCGCAAAGCTCGAGCGCGAGAAGACCAAGGCGCAGGTGCACAACGAGCTCGAGCAAGCCTGGACCGAGTACCTCTCGACGCGCACGCAGCTCGACAGCAGCCGCACCCAGGTCGAGCTCGCTCAGGATGGCCTCGACGAGGCCGAGCGCGCCTACAAGCTCGGCGCCGCGCAACAGCTCGATGTCATCTTTGCCCAGGACCAACTCCGCGTCACGCAGCTCGCTGTGGCTCAGGATGAGCTCCGCGTTCAGCTCGCGATCCGCAAGTTGCTCTACCTCGCCGGGCTGGACTGACCGCGGCGAGGAGCACTCGCGTTCTATATCTGCTCGCCGCAGAAAAAAGGCGTCACGTTTTCGTGGCGCCTTTCTTTTTGGGCCGTGGTAGTGGTGCCCCCCTACGGATCAGTAGGTTGTTGTATTTGTCTGTTTTTTGCAGGTTTATGCCGGGTTGTTGGCCCACCTCTCTTCTAGAGCATTGCTCCAGATTGTCCGTCAATAAGTTGGTGGGGCATCCTCCCTGTGATTATTTGGAACGATAGAGAACGCACAGATCCTGTGACACGCGTGGAACGTGGGTAATTCAGTCTTGATAAGCGCCAATGTGCGCGTGGTGGGGATATGTATTGTCGCGTTTCTGGTGCTCGGCACGCTGGCGGTCTTCGCGCTCTTTCTCAGTGATCGAGAGCGCCACAGAGATATGCTCTGGCGCACGCTCTCCTGGTACCCCGTGACGCTGTTCTGCCTGGGCGGAATGCTCGCGGGGCGCGAGATCCTGACGCTCGGTTTTGTGGGCGTGAGCGCGCAGGTCTTTCGCGAACTCGCCAACTCCGATGAGCGGTTGTCCTCGAACTGGATGCTCCCGTTGGCGTTCTCACTGGCGGCGCTCCAATATGGCGCGATGATCCTTGGCGGGGGGCTCCTCTCGCTCGCGATCGTGCCATGTCTGCTCGCGTCAGGCGCCTGTGCCACTTCCCTCATTAGAAAACGCGCACCATCTGAACGCTCCCGTTTAAAGGCGCTCGGCTGGACGCTCTTGATGAGCGTCTCGGTCGTCGGGTGCCTGCCTGCGCTCGCGTGGCTCCCGTTCGATCTGGGCGAACATGGTTGGTATGGGGCACTGCTCTTTTTGTTGATCGCGACCCAGATCAACGACGTCTTCCAGTACATCTGGGGGCGACTGCTTGGACGCCGCAAGCTGGCGCCAACGATCAGCCCCAAGAAGACCTGGGAGGGCGTCATCGGCGGCGTGGTGACAATGGGCCTTGTCGGAGCATTGATCGGCGAGTACATCACCTCCTTCGGGTTCCTCGCCGGCGGCTTTATCGCGGTCGTGTTATGCGTGGGTGGTGTGTTGGGAGATCTGGCGTTCTCACTGCTCAAGCGCGCTCGTGGCATCAAGGACTTTGGCGATCTGCTGCCTGGTTTTGGCGGCGTGCTCGACCGCATCGACAGCCTGGCGTTTAACGCCCCGGGTTATCTGCTCTTATTGTGTGTGTGCGAGGCCGCGCGCGTCCTGTTGTTTGTGTGACTCTCATGGAAAAACAACGCTCCTTTCTGAGTGATGCTGACGCGCGCGAGCTCATGCTGCAAACGCGATCGTATGCGACCCCCGACGCGACAAAGGCGACGTGGCAGATCCTCTCGACGCTCGCGCTTTTCGCCGGTGTCCTGGTCTTTGCGGGGTGGCTCGGGCCGAGCCTCTGGTTGCTGCCGCTGATCCCCGTGGTCGCCGGTTTTTTTGTCAGAGTGTTCGTGTTCCAGCACGACCTCGGCCATCGCAGCGCGTACAAGTCGCGGCGTGCCAATGACCTCGTCGGGTTGGCGCTGTCCGTGATCACGAGCGTCCCGTTCGAGGCGTGGCGAACCGAGCATAACTGGCATCACAATCACCAGGGTCGCCTCGATAAGCGCGGCGTGGACCAGATGAACTCGCCGATGACGCTCGAGGAGGTCCCCGAGCGTCCCGAAGAGGCGCGCTACCGCATCGACAAGATCACACCCCTCAATATCTTTCTCATCGGCGCACACAGCCTGCTGATCGAGCGCCGCGTGCCCGTGGGGTTCTTTCCCTTTCGGGAGGCGTTCACGGACAGGGTGAACAATCGCGCGCAGATGCTCCGGGGTATTTTCCTGACCTTGCCCGCGCACATCGCGTTGCAACTGCTCGTGGCCTGGGGGCTCGGTTGGTGGGTGAGCCTGATCGTGATGCTCCCCGCGCTCGCCATCGGATGCGGCATCGGCGGCATGTTGTTTTGGGTGCAGCACAACTTCGAGGAGACCTACTACGAGGAAGGCAAGCAGTGGAACAAGGCCAACGTGGCCATCCACGGCTCGAGCTATCTCGAGCTCGGTCCGATCCTCGGGTGGTTCACGGCATCCATCGGGCTTCACCATGTGCATCACCTCAACCCCAGAATCCCCAATCACACCCTCGAAAAAGCGCGGCGAGAGATCCCCGAACTCCAGGCTGTCTCGCCGCTCGGGAAGAAGGATCTAAAGAGGAGCTTCACGCACCTCTTCTGGGATCGCGACGCGATGCGCATGCGCTCGCCAGAGGAGCTCGATGGCGCGCTCGACTGAGAGGTCTCGTTGGCATCGCTTCCTCTGGTTGTGGGCCGCCGAGATGCTCTCGATCACAGGCACCGGGCTGACCGCCTTCGCGCTCGGCGCGTGGGTGTACGCGCGAACCCACAGCGCGACTGATTTCGCCATGCTCTCCGTGGCGGCGATCCTCCCTGGCGTGTTGCTGCTACCCGTAGGCGGCGTGCTCGCAGATGTGCTCCCCAGAAAGCGCGTGATGGTTTGGTGCAATGCCATCGCTGGCGTGTGCGCCGTGGCGCTCGGCGTGTTGCTCTACAGGGAGCAGCTCTCGCTGCCAGTGCTGTACACGCTGCTGGCGATCAGCGCGTTCTGTCGCGCGCTCCAGTGGGTGACGTTCACCGCGACGATGACGCAGATGGTGCCCGCATCACAGATGGGGCGCACGAGCGCCATGATCTATGTCGGCGAGGCTGGCCAACAGCTCGTGGCGCCCGCGCTCGCTGCGCTCGCGCTCCCCTGGATCGGCTACGTGGGCGTGATCGGGATGGACACCTCGACCTTTCTCTTCGCGCTCATCGTGCTCGCCGCGCTGCCCATTCCATCCGCCCCCGAGAGAGCGTCGAGTGATTCTCACTGGTGGGGAGTGATTCTCTCGGGGTGGCGCTTTATCCGAGAGCGTTCTGGTTTGCTCATGCTCCAGGTGTTTTTCGCGCTCAGCCAGTTTCTGGGCGGGTTTCTCCCGATCCTGACCTTGCCTGCGTTGATGGAGCTTACACGCTCGGAGAAGACCACAGGGATCACCATGGGGATCGCCGGGGCGGGGTTGCTGGTGGGCATGGGCGTGTTGGTCGCGAGACCTGTGAAGAGGCGTCGCGTGCACGCGACGTTGTTGTTCGACGCGCTCGCGAGCATGGCGCTCGTGGTCCTCGCCATCGGCGCGGCGCGCTTTGGCGCGCCCTGGGTGGCCTGCTTCGGGTTTATCTTCCTGTTCTTTCACGCCATGGAGAGCGGCGTCTCGCAGGATCTGTGGCAGCGCAAGGTGCCAGGCGAACTCCAGGGGCGAGTGTTCGCGATCCGCCGCACCATCTCGTGGTCGCTCGTGCCGCTTTGCTACGCACTCGCCGGGCCGATCGTGGACGATTGGTTCACGCCGATGATGCGGCGAGGCGGCGCATGGCATGGTTCACTCTCGCCGCTCTTTGGCGAGGCGAAGCTCGGCGCGATCCTGTTGCTGATGGCCGTGAGTGGTTTACTGCGCGGCGCGGTCCTCGTTCCGCTGGCGACGAGGATCGAGGCGTTGATGAAGATCGAGGAACAACTGCCCGATCACATCGCTGGCGCCGAGGCGCATTGAACCTGACGCGCGACCACACTCGTGGTCGCTGCAAGGACTGTCGTCACGCCCTTTCTTTCCATTTCGCCAACACACCCGCGCGCAGGTTAACGCGCATCAGTTCGCGCTGCGAACACGCCTTTGCTGCAAGCGTTTGTATCAGGTGTTTGAAGAAGGCACCGCGTACCGCGACGCCGGGGGCGTCGTGGATGTTAACCTGCGAGCCGGTGGTTTTGCGGGGCGATGGCCAACGCCAGCAAAGCGTTGCAATTGCAGGTTTGTTTGAGGCGAGTGCGAGGCTGGTTCAACGGCCCTCGCCTCGTTGTTTGGGGCAGGATTACTCGCGCCACTTGCCGTGGACGGCGTCATCGCCGATGGCGAACAGCTCGACGTCGAAGACGAGCATGCCGTGAGGACCGGCGGCGGTTGGCGTCTCGCCATAGGCGAGGCCCGCGGGGATCCAGAAGCGTCGCTTTTCGCCAACGACCATCAGCTGCAACCCTCGGCGCCATCCTTCGATGACGGCTTCCAGCGGGAAGGTCGAGGGGATCCCGCGAATCACTGACGAGTCGAACATCTCGCCGTCGGTGGTCCAGCCGGTGTAGTGCACGGTCACGATGTCGTCGTGTTCGGGGTTCACATCCCCCTCTCCCTCGATGATCACGCGGGTGAAGATCCCGCGGTGTTCCACGGCGTCTTCGGGAGGTTCGGCGACATCTGCTGGAGGGAGGATCTTCTCCAGGCGCTTCTTGAGCCAACGCGTATAAACGTAGAACAGGGCGCTCAGGGCCACGATCATCGCCGCGATGCGGAGCGCTGCTTCGAGAGATTCGTTCATTGCATCAACATCACGAGCGCGAAGGCCGCGGCCCCTGCGGCGAGGGGAATGCCGAGGTTGTCATCGACGCGTTTGGAGACAAGCTCTGTGACACCACCAGCGGTGGCCGAGAGCAAGGAGAGCAGCACCATCTGCCCGATGGACCACTGTCCTGCATGCAAGGTCGTCAGGATGCCCATTCCCGCGAGCGTTCCCACGAGGATGAATGTCAGGGTGCCCTCGACCGAGCGGCCATTTTCAAACCGAATGCGACCCCAGCGCTTGCCGATGATGGCGGCGGCAGGATCAGCCAACCCCAGGATCGCCAGTGATACGGCACAGACGGCGGGGTTGTAGGTCAGCGACAGCAACAGTAGCGCGGTCACATACCAGGTCGAGGAGTTGACGTGGTGCGCCTCGTGCGGGTGTGCGACGTGCTTGAACGCCTTCATGAGGAAGGCGTTGGCGCGCTCGCTCACGCGGCGGCTGATCTCCATCGACCAGCCCGATATAGCGAACCCAGCGGCCACGGCGACCACGATCCAGAAGTCGAGACCTGTGATCGCGGGCAGCAGCTCGACGACCGCGATCGAGATCGCGGCGGCGAGGATGTGGAAGAAGTTTCGCGTGTAGTTTGAAGGGCGCAGGCTGGGGACGCTCAGGTCGTTCGCCTTGAGGCTCGTGGCGAGCGCTTCGTAGGCGGGCTCCGCGCTCTCGCGAAACGCCATCCACGCCTCGCGCAGCTCGTCGAGCGTCTCCGACTCGAAGGTCGGGCGATACTCTCCGATCAGCGCGCCGAGCTCGTCATAACGCGCGCGCATCGACTCGAGCTTCTGGTCAGCGTTCTTCGAGTAGGCATCGAGCAGGTTCTCGACGCGTGTTTGAATGTCCTGCAAGCGCAGGCGCATCTCGTCGATTTTTTCGTCCTTCCAGCGCGCGGGCTCGAGATCATTGAGCAATGCGTGAAGATCGAGCGCGATCTGGCGACTCTCGAATGTCAGCGTCGTCGTGGTCATATGCGGCGTAGTCGAAAACGGGGAGTGATCGAGGACAGGCTGCCTTTCCCTTCTTTGCACGCCAGGGAAGTTGGCGCAAGTCCAAGTTAATGCTTGTTTATTCGCGGTTTTCTTTGCCGGCCCGGCGAATGAAAGGGCCGCGTGGCGCGCATCTTTGGCTGGCGATCGGGTGAAGGGCTCGTCGCCAGGTCAGTCACAGTGATACCACCGACGGTGGCACATGAAAAAGGGGACGCGCCATTTTGCCAGGTGAATCGTGCATCCAGCACGACCTCCCACAAAATGGCGCGTCCCCTTTTTCATGCGGCGAGAGCGTCTCTGAGGAGTGTCGCTCTCGCCGCACAGGATCGTTGGAGCCGAGGTCAGCGACGACCGCCCGCGCGGCGCCTGCTCGAGGACTGACGAGGCGCGCGGACCTCGTTGTTGCCATCATCCTCGCCAGCGATCAGGAAGGTCTTGAGCAGCGCATATTTAAAGGCGCCGGTGTAAGCCTTGTAGTAAGACTTGTCGCCCGAATCGACCCCCTGACCGACCCAGGTCGTGGTCATCTGGTCGCCAGAGTCACCGTCGATAAACGTCACATCGAGCGTGACGGTGGCCATGTATTGCGCGCGTCCTCGGCCATCCTGGGTTTGCGTGACGACGTGCTCGCGGATGCTCGGGAAGATCGCCACGCCTTGCGCTGCGAGCTTGCCACGGAGCTGATCCACCAGGTCGCTCTCCATGATGTAGTCATACCCATGGAAATCATTGCGCCCGTTTTTTGGCACCGTGGAGACCTCGGCCATGACGCGCGCCATCTTGAGCGCGAGCGGCTTCGCCGCGTGCGCGAACTGTTTGGGTTGGCGCGTATGCTCGATGTCGTCGTTAGCGGGTGGCTCGGTGGCCTCCGCTTCGGCCGCGACCTCTGCATCCTTCTTCGTTTCTTCGGTTTTATCGCTCACGGCTTCCTCGTTGTTTTCTGGGGTCTCGTTCTCTTCGACCACGTCCTCGTTGGCGGTCGCGTCGTTCTCGACCACGTCATCATTCTTCTTGCTATTGCGAGTGCTTTTCTTGCGTGTCATGCCGTTTCCTCTCTTTTTTGTTGGTCCTCGCCACCCATGGGCAACCACAGGTAGTTGGGCGCGTCGTGTCCGCACCGCGTGCAGATCCGGTGATCGTGGACGGCGTCGTCCGGGTGGGCGTGCTCGAGGTGACCACAGCGTCCGCAGACGAGCTCGACCACGAAACCTCGCCCCGCGCACGCGTAACAGGGCACCTCGTGTTCGTGTGAGTGCTCGCCGCCCATCCACACCTCTTCGAGCTGGAATCCGTCGCCGTCGCAGAGCGGGCAGTCTTGCAAGTCTGCCACGTCGCCGAGTGCTTGATTGGGTTGTCTGAGCATGGTGGACCTCCTGTGGCTGAAGCGTTCACCAGGCATCGGTCCTTACTTTTGTTGCCTGATGTTATGTTCAGTGTACTCGAAGCGTGACCGCTCAACGAGTTCACCACCAAGTTTAACCACTCCTCATACGATCGATGAATGCCATTCAATTCGCATAACGATCAAAAATATCTAGCCAGATCGTCAAACGATCAAATCACGCGCGCGTATACGTGAGAGAAAGCATGCGCGCGTGAGACAGGAAAAAGATGAGGCGAGGAGGACCCTCGTGGGAGACCTCCTCGCCTCATGTTGGCGTGGAATGATGATGGTGGATCAGAAGCGGCGGATCGTCTCGAGGATCACCTGCTGGTTCTCACCAGCGCTCGTGGTCACGTTCGACGCTCCGGCCTCGAGCGCGCCGCGGCGCCACTCGCCGACCTGACCGAGCGTGTTCGCGTCGAACCCGCTCACGAGCAACACACCCTCCATGTCCGAGGGGACCGGAGTTCCCTCGTATGCCGCGAGGTTCCAGAGGACGACGTCCACCGGGCCGATCTCCTCGCGGTAGAGCTTGAGCGCGAGCTCGAGCGGGGGCGCGTTGCGATCCATCCCGAGCTTGCGAGCGCGCTCGAGCAAGTGCTTTGGCAGCTTGTCGTTGTTGCCAACGCCACCGGCCGGGTGGAACTGCATATCCGAGAAGAACCACAAGCAATCCGGCGGCGTGATGCGATCGTTCTGCTTGAGGTACTGGATCAACTCGAGCACTGCGCCAAAGACCTGCGTTCCGCCCATGCCGCTGCGGATACGCGAGTCGAAGCTGAACTCGAGCGCGCCCTGGTTCTTGTTGCGCTCCGCGATCGAGAGGTAGCTGTTCGAACCCCAACCTCCGAACCAGCTCGCGTCCGAGAACGATGCGCCGAGACCGCTCGTCTCGCTCATCAGCCCCGTCAAGCAGAACGCCACATCCATGCACGAGACCGTGCTGAACGCGCCGCCGACCTTGACGCACATCGAGCCCGACGCGTCCCCGATCCCGAGGTGTCGCCCTTCGGGCAACTTCGCCACGGTCTTCTTGAAGACCTCCTCGAACAACCCGAGCTGCGTCGGCACCGCCTGCGCTCCCGCGTAGACCTGGTGCGGCCAGATCTTTGCGAAGTCGCGCTGGCGGATCTCACCGACAAGACGCTCGCGCTCGATGTTCGCCTCGGTCATGTTGCGCACGTTGCGCAAGAAGGCCATGTCGGGCAGCAACCCGTCGACATCGAGCAATGCCTCCCAGATCGCGCGGTTGTGATCCTTGTGCGCGCCGCTCTTGTCAGGATCGCTGATCCCGAAGTGCCCCAAGACCTGCTCCCAGGTCACGCGAGCCTCGGCCACGGCCGAGCCGAAGCGAGGATCGCTCGCCCACGACTTCTCGTTCGAGAAGAGCGCACGTCGCGCCGAGGTCATCGGCAAGGCGCTCACGAGATCACGGCGTCGACGGCTCGACGCGTGCAGGTAGGCGCCGACATCGAGCGCGAGGCGAGCCTCGTCGCCGAGCTCCTCGAGCTCACGACGAACCATCGCGATCACGTCACACATGCGCACATCTTCCTTCTGCGCCGCGTACTTCATCAACTGGTACTCGTCGAACTGCGCGAGCGCACGCGCCACGCCGCGACGAGCCGCCGCCGAGGGGCGACCCAGCTCGAGGTTGAAGTAGTGATTGTAGAAGGCGATCACGTCATCGGCGCGCCAGCGCAAGCAGCGCATCACGTACTCCTCGGTGTGCTCGGTCTCATCGACCAGAGCATCGAGCAATGCGGGCACGAGCGATCCCTGGACGCGGTTCCCCTTGCCCTCGATCGGATCGCGCATCCACGCGCCATACTGCCACACGAACTTGGGGTCAGCCTTGTAGGCCGCGATCAGAGCCTCGGCGAAGCGGCGAACCTGCTGCGGCTCGGTCTCGTAGAAACCGTCCACGAACAGCGCCGAGCCGTAGGTGAATGCCAGATGCGCCAGGGGCTGATCATCGCTCCAATCATACGCCTGAGCGCCCTGATAAGTGATGGTCATCTTCTTCTTCAAGTTCTGGATCGAGAGCTTTCGCATAACATATCTCCTCGGTTTACCTCGCAGGCTGGTCGCGAGGTCCAACGTTTGTAAACGCGCGGCGAGGAGCGTTTCAGAATGCCTTCTCTCGCCGCACACCATGGAGCATTGCAGCGGGTGTGCCAAAGCAGGAAACCCGCATTCCACCGTATTTTCGAGCACGGGAGTATGCGGGTTTTAGCTCTTGGGATATGCTTTTTATATGAAGGTATAAGCTGCCAAGAGGCTACTTCTTCTCGATCTCGAACGCGCCGAGCTCGAGCCCGAGATGGCCAGCGAACGCCTGCGCGTCTGTTTCCAGATCATCGCGAGCATCGTCACTCCATCCTCCGAGCGGCGTCACGGTGATGTCGACCTCCTTGCTGCGCTTGTTGTGCGACCATGTGGCGACGATCTGACCGCGATCGATGACTGTGGCGACGACCACGGCGGCCTTCTTCCAAATCAGCTTCTCCTCGGAGTCATCGGGCAGAATCCAGCGCTTGTTCTTGTGCGTCATCAGCATCGTGTCATAGGCGGGGAGCAGGCGCGCGGGCCAGTCACTGGGCGTCTCCTGTAGCGCCTCTCGATCCTCTTTCAGCGCCAGCAGTTTCTTGTGCTCGCCCTGCGTGCACTCGAACACCTCGTCGCTCATCCCTTTCATCCAGGCCCTGGCGTCCGAGACGCGCGACCCGATGTAGTGGGCGACGTCCTGGATGCTCGAAGGGCCAAAGATCCCGAGGTACCGCCGGATCACCTCCTGGTTGGCGGTTTCTTCCGACATCTCCTCCCAAGTGACCTGTGGCCACCACAGATCGCGGTGTGCGTAACCTTGCTCGCGGCCTTGTGTGTCCGCGTGTGCGATGGCGCCTTTTTTGGACAGTCCCCAGATGACACGCGTGGCGGCAAAGCGTTCGGGGTTCTTGCCCGCGCCAGGGTGATCTCGCAGCTCGTCGACGTAATCATCTGGCATCAATGGCACCAGATCAGAGCGCGTCATCGGGCCATCTGCTGCGGCAAAAGCTTCCTCGATATCCTCGAGCAAGGCTTCCGATGGCATCCCTCCGCGCCTCCCCGAGGTCGCCCATTGACCGCTCGCTAGCACCATCGTCGGCCAATCCTGAGCATCGTACAGGTGCAACGTGCCGCGCTGTCCCCAGGTTCGGATCATGGTGTGGTTGTCGAAGATCTCGCGCTCGATGTCTGCGGCGCTCGGGCGATTCTCGGTGCGCAACGAGATCGCGTGTAAGGCGCAAGTGTGCACCTGGGCTTGCGCGCCGAGGATCTCCCTGGCGCATGTGGCGGGGTCCCTGGCGCCATCGCCGACCAGGTGTGATCGTCGCGCGCGAAAGTAACGGACTTGTTCTGCGGTGAGATCGAGCGCGGCTTTCTTGGCCATGGTGGCATCCTTTGATTGCTTGAAAATTCTTGCGGCGAGGACAGCGTCACGAGGTTGGCACTCGCCGGCAAATCGATCCAGCCCGACATGGATCGAATGAGGCGCGAAACAGAAAAAGCCTGTGTATGGCGCTGACTCGAGTCAGCGCCATACACAGGCTTTCTGGGGACGATGCCATCGTGATGAGGCACCGGTGGGGCAGCCAGCAGAGGAGGGCACCTCGTGACAGG
>Ga0208061_100165_pt1 | contig 22858 bp, 15 predicted proteins | sample DeeseametaMP0555_FD_184209 | JGI IMG/M metagenome (GOLD analysis project Ga0208061, IMG submission 184209) | Marine microbial communities from the Deep Atlantic Ocean - MP0555 (SPAdes) | ecosystem: Environmental > Aquatic > Marine > Oceanic | place: South Atlantic Ocean | collected 2011-01-23 | reverse complement strand
CTCGGCGGGCGCGGATGCTGTAGGCATCCGCGCCCTCTCGAGCCACCAGTCGCCGGCCCCCTCACTGCGTGACTTTGTCCTCGGCGGGCTGCTCTCGTGGTCGATCGAGGCGGGGGATCGCCCCGCGATGCTGCGCTGGCTCGAAGCGGTCGAGGCGCTGCAACCGGAGTGACGCGACGCGCTCCTGACTGATTATACTCTCCCCTTATCCTCACCAAGAAATGAAGAGAGCGAGCGAGGCTTTCCTCACGGAAATCCTCGCTCGCTCTTTCGATGCCTTACCGAACCGCTCCTTTATGGCGACGGACGGTGATTGAAACGTGGGCTCAATCCTTTTGACAGGTGATCGAGTACCCACAGAGCGTTTCGATAAAGCATTCCTCGCCGGCCCCACAAGTCTCGACCTGCGTGCTATCCGCAGGACAGACCGGGTAGGCCTGGCAACTGGCGACATCATGAGCGCATGTGATGGTGGAGCCACACATGGTCTCTTCAGTACAGATGGTGTCGTCGGGGCAGACGTCGACCTGCCTCGAGCCAGGCTGACACACGGGTTCAGCATCACACTGATCCACAGGCGCCTGGCAAAGAATCATTTGACCGCAGACGATCACGCGCTCACACGGGTTATCCTCGGTGCATGCGCTCTCGGGGACCTCTTGCTCCCCCTGGTCGCAGACGGGGACCGCGAGGCAAGCTGCGGGCGTCACTTCACAAGTGATCGTGTAACCGCAAACCGTCTCCTCGAAGCACTCGCCATCCTCGCTGCACTGCTGCACCTCTTGTGAGCCCGCAGGGCACGTGGGGTATGCTTCGCAGTTGCTGAGCTGGTCTTTCTCACAGGTGATGGTGGAGCCGCACATCGTCTCCTGGAAGCACTCCCCATCCTCGCTGCACTGCTCGACCTCGTAGGAGTCCTCCGGGCAGACAGGGTAAGCGAGGCAGGTGGCGACCTCTTCGGTGCAAAGGATGGTCGCGCCGCACATGGTCACCTCGAGGCAGGAGCTCTCCTCGCTCTCGAAGCACGCATCGGTCTCCATATATCCTTCAGGACAGACGGGGATCGCCGCGCACTGGTCTTGAGGGGACTTGGCGCATTGAATGGTGGTGTTGCAGGTCGAGGCTTCGACGCAGGAGGTATCCTGCGGACAATCGTCGACCTCTTCGTAGCCATCGGGGCAGGTGGGATAAGCGGTGCAGGTGGTGAGCTGATCGGGAGCGCACTGAATGGTCACGCCACAAATCGAGACCTCTTCGCAGGTCTCACCCTCAGGACACTCGTCAACCTCGAAGCTCCCCTCGGAGCAAGCGGGGTAGGCTTCACACTGACTGGTTTGCCAGGGCTCGGCGCGAGGTCCATCGTCATCGATGATAATGCATCCGCTCGTGAAAGAGAGCATGGAGATCATGGCTGTCAGGAACAAGAGGGTGCGCTTCATCGGGAACCTCATCGGCGAATAACGTCGTAAACAAACATCACTCAAATGATGGCGAAAACCTCGCCATCGACGGTTGACTGTTATTACAAGGTGCGTGCCAACCTGCGTCATTCGCGCGCAAAAAACGCACACACTCGCCTCAACCCTATGACAACAGGGACATTGCGAAGTTTTCCGAATCACTCGATCGCGAGGAGCGCCTGGATTTTCGAGGGTGAGGATCGTGAATTTTCGAGACTGTGAGGGTGAGGAGCCTCAGAAATCCTCGAAGTGGTTGCGCGCGGGGCGAGGATCATGCGAGGTTGCTGCGCGCTTCGGTGCTTTTCGAGCCAAAGGAGAGAGGATGCAAGGCAACAAGTACAAGTCAAAGGTCGATCCACTGGCGCGGATCGCGCCCTCTCGTAGCGGCGCGCTCGGCATGCTCGACATCTTGCTCCAGATCATGGGGGAGCGCGAGCGCTTCGATGAGTACGCCAGCCTGACGAGCGCGGGGATCAAGACGTATGTGCACGACTGGGAGGTCAACCTCCCGGATGCTGACGGCGAGCAACGCTATTACACGTTGAGGAGCGGCTACTTCTCGAACTATGGCGTGTTCGAATCGCTCGGTTACGCGAGCGGTTGGGACATCAAGGAGTTCAACTTCCTCAAGCTCTCGGACGTCGTGCAGCTGCTCGCCTACGAGCTGGTGCAGGGGAGAGCGTTGTTGTCGATGATGGAGGTCGACGGCGCGCTCGAGCCCGTGGCGCTCGTGGGCGTGGACGCGGGCGCGACCTGGCTCAAGGTGATGATGCAACGCATCGGCAGTGACACGGCAGAAGAGCGAGATCTTTGGGGGCAGGAGTCATTGCAGGGAGAGGACGAGGACTTCGTGAACTGGTGTGTGGTCGCGCGCCCTGGCGAGCGCGCGGACTGGGCGGCATCGATCGGGAAGTTGCGCCACGATCTGATCACGTGGGCGTGCACCCACGCGCGCTCGAGGAAGGAGTTCTTTCACGAGACGCGGGCCAACTATGCGCCCGGACTGCATGGCCAGCGACGCTTCGTGGAGCTGCTGGAGCTTTTGATGGACGAGGACTTTCTTCTCGCGCAACGCGAGAAAGGGATCGCGCGCTACGTGAGCGCCTATGTGAACCAATACATCGAGGGGCGCGCAGCGTTCGAGCGCTGTCTACCGTTGTGGGCCGCGGAGCTTGGCGAAAACGAGGATGAGCCGTGGGGAGATCGCGAGGCGGTCAGCGAGCTCTTGCTCGCGGCGAGCGCGCACTACAGCGATGCAACAAGAGAGATGCGAGAGTTCGCCAGGCACGACTTCTCCGAGGGGGTGATTTCGATCGATGCGATCGAAAAGGTGCGAGCAGCCGTAGATCACGAGGAGCGCGCGATCGAAAAGCTTGAGAGCGGGCTCCGGATCGACTAAGAACAGAGGCAGCGGGAATTCGACGCACCGCGTCACGATTTCTTCTTCGTATCTGTGGTTTAAGGTGGGAACTTGCCCCACCTCCCCCTGTGTGCGATAATCTTTGGCGTAAGCTCAAGATATCACGAGCACCCAAAACGAACGTGGGGAACAGACCTCTTACACCTCACCGGGCGAACCATTGCAGCCAGACACAGACACACGAACTTCCACGACTCTGGAAGGGAGCGATATCGACGGCCGCTACAAGCTTAAATCAAAGCTTGGAGAGGGTGGCATGGGTGTTGTCTACAAGGCGCAACAGATCTCGACCAACCGCGAGGTGGCGCTCAAGATCGTGAAGTTGGATCTTGGCGACGACGCGCGCATCGAGCGATTCCAGCAAGAGATCGACATCATCTCTCAGCTCTCTCACCCGAACGTGGTGCGGGTCTTTGACACGGGCACGCTGCCCGGGCACGACCTGCTCTATGTGGTGATGGAGTACATCGACGGGATCTCACTGGGCGATGTGCTCTGGCACAAGCACGCCGAGGATCAGTACTTCAAGTGTCGCACGCGCGTGGAGTTCGCGCTCGAGGTGATCTATCAGCTCTGCGCGGCGCTGACCGAGCCACACCGGCTCGAGATCATCCACCGCGACATCAAGCCAGAGAACATCATCCTCGCGCCGAGCTCGGACGAGACGATCCAGGTCAAGGTGCTCGACTTCGGTATCGCGCGGGTGTTGAACGAGAAGAGCTCGACGGCGCGCAAGAAGATGACGGACGCGCGGGTTCCATTTGTCGGCACGCCGCATTATATGGCGCCCGAGCAAGTCGCGCGCTCACAATATGACGCGCGCACCGATCTCTACGCCGTCGGCGTGATCCTCTACGAGATGTTGACCGGTCAGTATCCGTTCGACGATGACAACGTGTTGGCGCTCCTGCTGCGCAAGACGCAGAACTCACCGCCGCCGCTGACCGAGCTTATCCCCGATGACTTCCCTTACCCGGAGGTCGCCGCGCTGACCGAATCGATGCTCGCGATCGACATCGATCGTCGCCCCGCGGACGCGATGCAAGTCCGCCGCATCATCGAGGACATCCGTGACAAGTACAGGATGCGTCGCGTGCGCGTTCGCGCCGAGTCTTACCTTGGCCGCGAAGAAACCAGCGAACAGGCTGTCGCGACGCTCGATGATGACTCGCGCCTCGAGCCGCTGCGCGCGCTCTACCGCAAGTGGCTGCTCTATCCCTCGGGTCGACCGCTCGTCGCCGAGAGCGACGAGCGCGCAGAGCCCTCGGGGCTCGCACAACTTGGCGATCTCTCTGGTTTTGGCGCGAGCCCCGAACAAAAAGAATCCAAGTCCTCGGGCACCTTCCTCCCTGAAGGGGAAGAGATCGAGAACAAGGCGGCACAGCACACCGACGAGATCTCGGAGGTCGACGAGGAAGAGGACATCGAGTCCCACACGGACATCCTCTCCTCGCCAAAGCGCCAGCACCTGAAAGCATGGAGCATGGACGCCGAGTTCTCCAACAGCTTCGATGTCGGCAAGCTCCAGGAAGGCGCCGCCAAGATCCAGGAGTTCGAGGGCTTCTTCGAACAGGAAGACCAGCCCAAGGGCGACGTCGACGACGCCGTGACCTCGATCTGGAAACCGGATCTGGACGCGCTCCCCGATGACCTGCGCAAATCCTTCGCGGGTGAAGTCGAGTGGGACGCGACGTTTGGTTCGACGGCAAGCGATGACGCGGTCCCGATGTCCGACACGCGCGAGGACCCCGCCGTGCAGGGCCCCCTCGCCGATGATGACGATCAGAGCATCGAGGGGGTCGTGCCTCCAGGCTTTGCTCAACCGAACTTCCACCACACCCCCGATCCGAACGCATCCGGATTCGGTGGTATGTTTAGCAGCGATCCCAACTCCTCGAGCTTTGGCGCAGAGCCTGCCTCGGGCAGCGCCGAGAACAACTTTGGCGCCGAGACCGCCTCGCCGAGTTTCCCTCACCTCGCGCTCAACCAGGAGACGACGCAAGAGGCGCTCGGTGTCGATGATCACGGGCTCCCCTACGACACGATCCCCGAGCCGCTCGGGCGAGACTCCGAGATCATCAAGAAATTGATGGCCGAGAAAGACTCACGCGAGCAAGCCAAATCAGCACCTTCGCTCGAAGACCTGACCGGCGAAGCATCCGTCGAGGGACTCTTCGATGAAGATCCCACCACGGTCGATGATCGTCCCGAGGGATTGCGTCGCCCGGAGCGCGATCAAAGCGAATCGATCCCGCTCGCGCTCGCCAGGGCAGACGAACTCGAGCTCGACAACGTCCAGCAGGGTCCGAACGAGTCCGCCAAACGCGAAGCGGATCAACTCCGCGAACGCATGGAACAACGCGAACAGGAGCAAGCGCGCAACTCTCTGCGCAAGAACCTCCTGATCGGCTTGCTGTTCTTCGCGCTGCTCGTGGTCGCCGCCGTCGCCTTCTTCGCGACTCGGGGCGGCTGACTGGTTTTGTTGTCCGCATCACGGACAACAAAAGCGCCCTCCCCTACTCTACCCCCTGACAGTAATCCCCGAGCAGCTCCAGGTAATACTCCGGGTACGTCTGACACGGACCATCGAACTGTCTCCAGGCTCCCGGAGCATAGATCCCATCAGGTCGCGTCGGTGAGATATAGAGCACCGGCGAGAACGCCACGATAAACGCGGCGCTCGCCACAGGGTATCGCGTGAAGACCCCCTGACTGCGCAGGTAATCCGTCCATCCCTGATGTCCCGGCTCTCGATCGTCGAAGCGCACGCTCAGGCGCCAGCCGCCATCCTCTGCACGCTCCAAAAACGCGGGGAGGATAAACTCCTCGACCCCTTGCTCGCGCGCTCCCGAGAAGGAAAAGAAGACCTCCGCCTCGATAAACAACACTATCGTGACTTCCGCGCGCTCACCTGGCTCGAGCTCGGGGAAATCATCCACGGTGCGCAACGCGGAACCCGAAGGATCATTGAGCACGATGGTCGATGTAAAATCAGTGGTGCTGCGCTCTCTGGGGAATCCTTCCGCGCTGGGAGGATACTCCTGAAGATCCTGGCGCGATCTTATCCAGGCGCCGTCTTGGTTCAACCACGCCTTGAACGTCAGCGAAGCGCCCTCACCGCGCTCGACGATCATATAGGTCGCCGTCAGCCCGCGTGTATCCGGGGTGGATGGAGTCGCAGCTTCGCTCTGGCATCCATAGCTCAGGCTCCCCTGGAGGGCATCTCCGGCGGGTTCTCTCGACCATGTGCCCTGGCAAGCGAAGAGCCCGCGCGCGTCCTCCTCGATGCAGGCGTTGGCCTGGAGGAAGTTGTAGGCAAAGCTGCCATCCCCGGCGAACTCGAGCCAGCTCGTCGCGTCGATGCAATCACCGATCTCCTCGGGACCAGCCCAGGCGCCGTCGAGCGGAGTGAGCACCGCGGGCATCATATCTGGCGAGCCCATGTCGCCCTCAACGGGGTCATTGTTCGCGGGAGCGGGCTCGTAGAGGCCAGGATCGATGATGTACCAGGGATCGCCCTCGACGTATTCGAGCTCGTCTTGTGGCTGGCAAGCGCTGGCCACGCCGACAAGCGGCGAGAGGATCATCGTGAGCAAGAGCAGCGAGCGCATCTCGGGCATCATCTTCTCTAAAAACAGGTCGTTTCTATACCGAGGTATTCTCTCGCGCTCGCACGCTCAGTTCAAGGAGCGAGGGCGTGAAGCGGATAAGCGCGCTCAGGCGAGGTAGGGGAGAAAGAGCGTCGCGAGCCCGAGGAAGGCCATGAAACCGCAGACATCGGTGAACGTGGTCACGATCACGCCTCCTCCGAGCGCGGGATCGAGGTTGAGCGCCTTGAGCACGAGCGGGACCGCCGCGCCCACCAAACCTGCGATGGCGAGGTTGAGCAACATCGCCAGAAACAGCACCGCGCCCAGGTAAAAGTTCCCCTTCCAGAACCACGCCACGAGCCCGGTCAACAGCCCGATGCCCGCGCCATTGATCACTCCGATGGCGGCCTGTTTGCTGACGGCGACTTTTCCTTCGGCAAAGCTCAACTCACCGATGGCGATGGCGCGCGTGACCACCGTCAAGGTTTGCGTACCGCCATTGCCTCCCATCCCAGCGACCACGGGCATGAACGTGGCGAGCACCACGACCTGCGCGATGGAGGATTCGAACAGGCCGATCACGCTCGCCGCGGCGAACGCGGTAAAGAGGTTGAACACCATCCAGGGGAAGCGCTTGCGGACGGATTGAGAGACGGGTGAGTAGACGCGGTCCTCGTCGCTCAACCCCTGCATCAGGTACATGTCCTCGGTCGCCTCGTCACGCAAGACATCGATGACATCATCGACCGTGATCACACCGAGCAGTCGAAAATTCGCGTCCACCACAGGGACCGCGAGGAGGTTGTAGCGCGCGGTCACCGAGGCGACCTCTTCCTGATCATCCGTGGCAAAGACGGCGATCGGGTTCGCGACCATCAGCTCCGAGATCGGGCGATCGGGCTTGGCGACGAGCAGCCTGCGAATCGGCACCACGCCGAGGAACGTCTTCACGTCGTTGACGACGTAGATGTAGAAGATGAACTCGGACTCTTCGACATGCTCTCGGATCTGAGCGATCGCCTCGGAGGCGGTCAGGCTCTCGGCGAGGGTGACCATCTGACTGGTCATGAGCGAACCCGCCGACTCCAGCGGGTAGTTGCGCATATGCTCGACGCGCTCGCGTTGCGTCTTGGGGAGCTTGGCGAGGATCGGATCGACGCGATCCTCATCGAGCAACCCGATGATGTAGTAGGCGTCATCGGGCGCCATGTCGGCGAGCAGGTCAGCGACGCGATCATCGCGGAACGAGGGGAGCATCTGTGTGAGGATCCCGTCCGGGATCTCGAGCAAGGTGCTCGCGGCGTCCCCGTGTTTGAAGAGGATATCGACGAAGCCGCGCTGTTCGGCGGGGCTGAGGTATCCGAAGACCTCGGCGATCTCGGTCGGGCGAAGCTTCTCCGTGATGCGCACCACGCGATCGGTCGCGCCGTGACGCAAAAGCTTTCGCAACAGCTCGATTTGCGTGAGGTTGACAGCCATCGGATATGCGCTTGCTCGAGGGGGAGGCTTCTGTCGAAAAGCCTACGGGGCGGGCCAATGTAGCACGGATGTTGCCTCGTGCAAGCACCGGGCTGGAGTCCTGTGTGCGAGGTGATTATAATAAACCTGCCCCCATTTCCTTACCTGCGCGGAGCGCGACCTTGTACAAGTTATTCTCTCTCTCGCTCATGCTCTCGAGCGTGTTGATATCGACCACATCTTGCGAACCTCCGCGCGAATCATCGCTGCGCACGGACGTCGATCAACAGGCGCTCCTCGAACAACGAGATAGCGCCGCCGATTTTCAAGCTGCGCGCGAGCGAGGTCTCCTCGCGTGGCGCGAGCGCGACTCGCGCGAGAAGGTCGAGGAGGCGATCACGCACTTCGAGACCGCGGCGGGTTGCTCGCCGACGGAGAAAGAGTTTGGCGCGAAAAAGCGCGCCATGGTCGATGTGCTGCTCAAGCTCTCGGAGGCGCACTACTTTATGGGCAACGCCCATATGGCATTCGACGAGCGCAAGGAGAGCAACCGCAAGGATCTTCGAGACCGCTTCGAGCAAGGACTCACCGCAGCAGAGCAGGCGATGGTCCTGCTCGACAAGGACGTCGCGGGGATGCTCGCGGGGAAGGAGAAGGCGATGAACTCCGGGGTCGGCGAGGTCCCGGACGAGGTCCTCCCGGCGCTCTACTGGTACGCGGTGAACCTCGGGGAGTGGTCGAGGCACGCGGGGCCAAGGCAAGCGATGCGTTACAGAGAGCGCGTTCGCATCGCGATGGAGGTCGTGCAACGTCGCCTCCCAAATTATGACAACGGCGGACCAGACCGCTTTTTGGGTGTCTATCACTCGCGCTTCCCCGCGAGCGGCGGCGACCCGAGGCGAAGCGAGGCGGCCTTTAAAGAGAGCCTCGAGCTCTCCCCCAATTACTTCGACACGCGGTTTCGCTACGCGCTCCACTACGCGGTCCTCGTCCAGGAGCGCGAGCTCTTCGAGCGCCAGCTCCGCCGCGTCCTCGAGACGCCCGCCACCGTCGTCCCTGAGTTGGAGCCCGAGAACAAGCTCGCTCAAGAACACGCGCGTCGCCTGATGGCCAAATCAGACCAGCTCTTCTTCTAGAACACTGCAAAACCAGCGGCACCACCGCGCTTGTCATCGCCACGGGATTGGACTAACACATCCAACTCCAAGAGCATCTGCAGAAGGTTCCCAGGGAGAACCTCGCTATCGACCCTGGACATTATTAAGGGGAGACTCGAAGAAGACGATGACAGAATCTCGACAAGATCCAAGCATCCAGAAGCGCGTGGAGGTCGTGCCGATCTCGCCACCGCCACCCGAACAGCGCGCGGCACGCGGCGCGACATTTGCTGCCGAAGGGGAAAAGAAGACGCGCTACTCGCTCCCCTCCGCGCTGCAATCCTCATCGCCGGTCGGCTACAGAAAGCGCGTCTCGATGACGCGAGAAGAGGCCGAGTCCGTGATGGACCTGCTCTCGCTCGAGCGGCCCTCGGCGTTTGTCGAGTCGACGAGCGAGATCACCGAGGAGGTGATGTTCGAGGAGACCTCGTTGGGCATCCTCTCCTCGCGCCAGTCCACCAACTACCGCGGGCACAAGCAGGTCACGCTCGGACCGCGTGACTCCGAGGTGGTCTCGAAGCTCCTCGAAAAGGTCAGCGGCAAGCATGGCGAGGCGCTCCACAACGCCACGCACACGCACCTGGTCTTCTCCAAGCCTTACCGCACGCCTTTCACGCTGCTGCTGACCTTCATCGGTCACAAGCCCATCAAGAGTTTGCTAGGGGTGCCAAAGCGCGCGTTCGACAAGCGCGTCCACCACAAGGATGACATCCCCACGGTGGGCTACCTGCAACAACTCCACATCGGCATCCTCGCTGACGGGATGGAGCGCGCTGCGATCATCGCCTCACAGGGCAAACGACGCGCGAACGTGCATATGGCGCCCTTCTGTGGACGCCACAAGGACGCCAACGCCGAGCTCATCCGAGAGCTCGAGAAGATCGGCGGGTTGACCCGCGCAGAGTACCAGGCTGGCTGGCGACTCGCGCTCGTGACGCAGGTCGGAGAGGTCCCCGAAGAGGAGCAGTTCGACCTGCCCACGACAACCTGGCGAAAGCTCGGCGCGAACCTCCTCTCGTTGCGAAGCGAGAGGATCCAGCCTGGCGTCAACCAGGAAGACAAAGCACCCGCCGCTTACCAACAGCGTCAGGATATGGACGTGCCCGACGAGCTGACCGTCATGTGCGGACGAGCGGCTTATAATGCGTTCGTGCACTGGATCGGATGTGGACGAGAGCACTCCAAGGAGCTGCTCTTGCTCGAGCGCATCGATGTGCTCACGCCAAATGGCAAGCAACGCCTGCGCGATGTCCGCGACATGCTCGGCCAGGTGACCGATTTGGTGATGAACAACCTGCCGCTCTGGGCTGACCTGCCCACCGGCAAGGCGCTCAGTCGAAACGCCGCGCGCGGCAAGAAGGCGTTCGCGCTCGCGGGTCAGCGCATTTACGTCGGAGGGTTGGATCGCACCCAGCTCGAGAAGGATGGCATCGATTGGGATATGGGCGTGCGCGCCTTTGGCGCGGCCGCTGCGCGAAGCTCGCTCGTCGCCGAGCTGATGGGTTGCGTCGAGATCCCCGAAGGGTGTGATTTACTCGCCGGGATGTGCCTGATGGCAGGTCCCGTCAATCAAAACGACATCGGCAAGGAGTTCTACGGTCAGAAGGATATCCTCGCCGACGAGTTCCCTGGTCATGACCCGACCTCCTTGCTTGTCTGGACGCTCAAGGCAAAAACCGTCGCTGATCCCATCGGGAACGAGGAGCAGTTGATGAACCCGGCGCGCAAGGGCGCGCTGGTCGATCTTCGCCCGGGACCTCACGAGATCGTCTTCTTCAAGCGCGCGGGTAAGCTCGAGCCGATGCGCGAGCGCGGTCAACGCACCAACACCGAGCGCGCCTTTAGCGACGTCGGCAACTTCGTGACCGACCCCGAGGGTCAACCGATCCCAGGCAATCAAGGTTCTCGCTGGCCGGAGGCATGGCGCAATGAAACGATCTGGTAAGAGTGAGCACGAGCTGGTCTTTAAAGAACTGCCGACGATGCTCGACGCATACAAGAAGTTTGTGGGGAAGCGACCGGGGCTAGAGCAACCCGGCGCGCCACTCCCCGACATCGGCGCGCGCCTCGAGAGCTACCCGCTCTCGAGGCCAAAGATCGACGCGTACCGCGAGGTATGCGGGATTCCGAGGTCAAAGGATTACTTTATCCCCCTGCTCTACCCTCAGGTCTTGGCAGGCGCGCTCCACGCGCAGATCTTCGCGCACCCGAAGTTCCCGCTCCAGGCCGCGGGGTTGATCCATGTGGGCAACACGGTCACGCAGCATCGCCCCTCGCGCATCTACGAGCCGCTCTCCTTCGAGGTCAAACTTCGAGGAACGCGCCCCGCTCGCAAGGGGCACGAGTTCGACCTGCTGACCTATGCTTACGTGGAGGACGAGCTTGTCTGGGAGGCGTCCACCACGATCCTTTCGCCGCAGCGCTTCTCCGAGGAGCCAGAAAAGACCGAGCGCCGCGTACTCCAGGCGCCCGAGGCGCCGCTGCTTCGCTCGACGACGATCGAGGTGCTCGCGGATCAAGGACGCCGCTATGGTGGCGTCTCCGGGGACTACAACCCGATCCACCTGCACGCATTGACGGCCAAGCTCTTTGGCTTCAAGCGCGCCATCGCCCACGGCATGTGGACGCTCGCGCGCACGCTCGCCGAGGTCGAAGACGACATGCCCGCAGACGGCAGGGTCTTCCTCGAGGTTGGCTTCAAGCGCCCCGTGTACCTGCCTTCGACCATCGTGTTGAACGCGTCTAAGCGAGATGACTCGCTGTTCCTCGAAGCGCGCGCGCCTCGCGGTGATACATTGCATCTGCTCGCCAACATCCACCCATTGGATCAGGTCGAGGAGAGCATCGCTTCTGGCGAAGCGCGTTCCGAAGAGGAATAAGCGCGCAGTCTCAGACGTCGACTTCTGGAGAGGGCCACATGCATCGCATGTGGCCCTCTCTCGTGTTAGGTTAGGTGAGAGCGTCGAAGCTCTCACCAAAACTCACAACCTCCTCCCCCCAGTCGAGCAAGCCACCGATGGCCTCACCCCCATTCTCTGTCGGCGCTGGCGAGCCAGAAGTCAGCGACACCACACGCGAGACCTTCCGCCAACGCATGCGACGCATGATGCGGCCGCCGCGACGCCTCGCGTTCACGCGCGCGGGCAAGTTCTTCATGCTGCTCACATTGGCGGTTGGCGCAGGCGCCCTGAACACAGGGAACAACCTGCTCTTCCTGCTGTTGGGGATGATGCTCTCTGCGATCATCGCCAGCGGCCTCCTGAGCGAGGCGGTGCTGCGAAAGCTCTGGCTGGAGCGCCGCGCCCCGAGCCGCATCTTTGCCAATCGCGCGGCGGCGGGCTCGTTCAAGCTCAACAACCCGCGCAACTACCTCTCGATCAACATCGAGATCTCGGAGCGCAACGCGACCTGCGAGGTCGGCCCGATCGCAGGAGAGGAGATCGGCCACAAGGATGTCCCTGCCTTCAAGTTCTGGGTCGAGGACTCCTTCGATGGCGATGACTATGTGGCCATCGCCAGGATGCCCGAGCTGGGCGCTGGCGAGACAAAGCACATCCAGGCGCTCTACAACTTCCCCTTTCGCGGTCGCTACAAGAGCCCTGGCATGAGGCTCGCGACGCGGTTCCCGTTTGGCATCTTCCACAAGATCGTGGAGGTCGATCAGGAGCGAGATTTTGTCGTCTTTCCCGAACCGGCGCCTGCGGATGATTGGGCCGCAGATGTCGCCGCGCGCTTCGGGGACATCGCGCGCAATCGCGCTGGCAACGGCGAGGAATACTTCGGGCTAAGAGATTGGCGCGAGGGAGAGGATCGCAGGCAAATTCACTGGAAGAGCAGCGCCAGGCGCGGCGCGTTCGTCGTGCGTGAGTCAGAAGAGCAGGAGCAACGCGCGGTAGAGATCGTGCTCCTGCACGCCACGGGTCACAAGAGCCAGGCGCCGCCTTATATGAAGGATGCGTTCGAGGAAGGATTGAGGAAGACCGTGGGGCTGCTCGAGGAGCTCGTCGCCAAGCGTTACAGGGTGGCGCTTCGCACGCTCGATGGCGCGACCGATGCGGGCGAAGGAATCACACACCTGGACCGTATGCTCCACCAACTCGCCACGCTCGAGCTGCATGAAGGCAACCCGACAGCGCTCCCCGCGACGCGGGTGAGCTCGGGCGGACCGATGCGAAATGATGTCGCCCGGGTGGGGATCGGTTTTGGTTCGGCGCTCGATCAATGCCCCGAGACCTTCGATCTCGCGTTGGTCGTCGACCAACCCAAAGAGGAGGGCTGAGTCATGCTCGCGCTGCAAAAACTGGCGAGACGCCATGAAATCCTGATGTACCTGTGCGCGCTGCTCTCGTTCCTTGCTGTCGCCACCGGAGGATTGGGGTTCCTGATGAATGGGTTCTTCATCCTTTGCTGGGCGTTCAGTTGGTTTGCCCACGGCCGAGGTTGGACCGAGAAAGTCTCCACACAGATCTGGAACGGGATCATCCTGACCACGGTCGCCATCACCGGCGCGCAGATGTACCTGACCGAGGAATCGATCATCACGATCGGCGTGCGGTTCATCCTGCTGCTCCTGATCATCAAGCTGTTCAGCCGTAAGGGTGGGGAGCGAGATGACTGGCAGATCTACGCGCTGACGTTCCTGTTGATGGCGGCAGGAACAGCCATCAACGAGGACGTCGCCTACGGCGTGGTGTTCGCCCTGTATGTGTTCTTCGTGACCTTCGGTCTGGCGCTCTTTCACATGTACACGGAGACGAGCAGGCTCGAGGCAAAGCACATACGCCGCGAGGGGATGGCGCGCGTGTATCAGGTGGCGCTGGTCCTGCTCTCGGGCGCGGTGTTTTTGTCGAGCGTGACGATCTTCTTTGTCTTCCCTCGGGTGGGGCTCGGCTTCTTCGCGCCGAAGACGCGCTCGGCGCAGGCGATGACGGGCTTCTCGGATAAGGTCGAGCTCGGCTCGCACGGGGTTATCCGAGATAACCCCGAGGTCGTGCTTCGGGTGGAGTTCCCGGATGGCAAGATGCCACCCTCGGCGACCAATTATCACTGGCGCATGATCAGCTTCGACTCCTACGACGGCGTCAAGTGGGAGAGGTCGAACAAGGGTCGGGGGCTCAACCTCTCCTTCGACGCGAAAACACGCACCTATGACTTGAGCCAGCTCTACACGAAGAAGCTCGATAAAGCCGTCGATGATAGCGGCTATGAGCCGAGAAAAATCCGCGTCTACATGGAGCCCCTCGGGGTCTCTCAGGGTCCGCAAATCTGGCCCATGCAGTCGTATGTCCTGCCACAAACGATCCCGCTGCCGTTCAATCCCAAGGCGGCCTGGTTGCGCCATGACGCTTATTATCAGGATCTCTACATCCAGCAACGCAACGAGGTCGGGCTGATCGTCGAGATGTACGTGCAGCCCGAGCCAAACCGCGAGCTGTTCGAGGACGCGGTCTTCGACACGACAACCGATAAAGGAGCCGCAGAGGTCGCCAGCGTCGAGCCCTTCATGCAGTTGCCAGAAGGGATGAACCGGATGCGGCAGCTCTCATCACAGGTCACATCGAGCGCGCCGACGCCTTACAAGAAGGCCGAGCTCATCAAGGAGTACCTGCAGGCGAACTACACCTACACGACGAACCTCCCGCCGGTGGACAAGAACAACCCGGTGGAGGGGTTTTTGTTCGACTCCAAGAAGGGGCACTGCGAGTTCTTCGCGACTTCGATGGCGTTGATGTTGCGCGCATCGGGCGTTCCCGCGCGCGTGGTCAACGGCTTCCTGGGGGGCGTCTGGAACTCGGCCGGTGAGTACATGGCGGTACGTCAGGGGGACGCGCATGCCTGGGTCGAGGTTTACATCCCGGAGTATGGCTGGGTCCCCTTCGATCCGACGCCATCAGCGGGCACACAACCCTTGCAACAGACGGGCATCACCGCGCAACTTCGAGACCTCTATGACGCCGCCAGGATGAACTGGATGCGCTATGTCATCGAGTACGACCTCGACAGCCAGATCGAAGGTTTGCGCGCGTTGAGCAAGATGCTCAGTCCGAACTCGCGCTCGTTCCTCGATGGGAGCAGCGACAGTGACACGAAGGAGGAAGAGGAGCAGGAGAGCGAGGGAGGCGTGCAGACGCGCGACATCATCCTCTGGGTGGTCTTCTTGCTGATCCTCTGGCGCAGCTTCAGGAACGGGCGCCTCTACTTCACGACGAGCCCACGCACATACGGGGGAGTCACGCTGCCGCCTGCTGCCATCATCGGCGCTGGCGCGGTGCTCTGGGCCGGTTTGGGGCTCGGGTGGATGCGTTGGTTCACAGGGGATGACATCCCATTGCAGCTCGTCGGCGGTGGCGGACCGCTGGCGATGACCGCGATCGCGATCTTGCTGGGCGCGAACTTCGGAGCGTCGAGAGATCAGCTCGCGACGGGGCTCTTCGGTGACCTCGAGCGCGCGGCGATGCGCCACGGCATCACGCGCCAGACCGATGAAGGCCCCGCCGCGTTCATCGCCAGGCTCCAGGAGTTGTTCCCCGCCCAGCGAGCCGCGCTCGGGAAGTTCAGGGCGTTGTACCTCGGCGCGAGGTTTGGCTCGCGCGAGCTGACGCAAGAGGAAGAACGCCAGATGCGCGAAGCGATCAAAGCGGTCCGGCGAGAAAAAAGCCCGGAGTGATTTGTCACTCCGGGCCTTCGGGCTTCGTTCGGGCAGTGTTCGGGCAAGCCTGATTCAGGCAGGCACGGGGACCTCGGAGAGGACCTCTTCGAGCAGGACCTCGGCCTCCTGACGGCTGGCGACCCTGGAGGATGCCCCCAGGCTGCAACGGTGCGCGAAGCAAGGCACGAGCAATTCACGCGCGTCATCGGGGATGCAGAAATCTCTGCCGCGTACGAGCGCCAGCGCGCGCACAGCGCGCGCGAGCGCCAGCGCACCGCGAGTAGATACGCCGATGCGAATGCGCTCGTCGCCGCGCGTCTTCTCGACGGCGGCCATAATGTATTCTGCGACCACCGGCTCCATCTTGACGTCCGCGGCGACCTGCTGGAGCAGGGCGAGCTGCGAGGGCTCGACCACTGATTCGAGCGACTCGACGGGCTCGGAGACTCCGCGAGAGAGCAACAGCTCGCGCTCGATTTGCTCGCCGGGGTAACCGATCGAGAGGCGCATCAGGAAGCGATCGAGCTGGCTCTCGGGGAGCGGATAGGTGCCGTAGTTCTCGAGCGGGTTTTGGGTGGCGATGACATGGAATGGAGAGGGCAGATCGTGCGTGACGTTGTCGACGCTGACCTTTCCTTCACTCATCGCCTCGAGCAACGCGGACTGCGTCCTCGGGGTGGTGCGGTTGATCTCATCAGCCAGCACGAGCTCGCTAAACAGCGGCCCCGGCGAGAACTTGAACTCGCCGGTCTTCTGGTTCCAGACCGAGACCCCGATGATATCGGAGGGGAGCATATCGCTGGTGAACTGAATGCGGCGAAACTTCATCCCCAGGCTTCGCGCCAACGCCAACGCCAACGTGGTCTTTCCGACGCCCGGGACATCCTCGAGCAGCAGGTGACCGCGCGCGAGCACACAGGTCAGGGTGAGCTCGACGACGTGGGGTTTGCCTCGAAAGACGCGCTCGATATTTTGGCGCAGCGCTTCGATCTTTTCGACCGCCGTGGCGGTGTCCATGGCTTCAGGGGTTTTGTGGGATGCAGCCGCTTCGCTCACGATGTTCACCACCGCTCCTGGTCGTGGGAGAATTGTTTGGAGAGGTAATCATCTTACCGTGTAGCGTTATAAACGATCGCCGCCGCGCTGACAAAAGGCACATCGCGCTCGGCGGCGATTTCTCATGGATAACCGAGGCTTGATGGGCAAAGCGATCTCTGCATTCGGATCGCGTCGCGATCATTTCGAGAGGAGACTTGCGTTTTTGATCCCATCGGGTGAGAGTGATTTCGCGAGGTATGGCTGTTCATGGATGAACAACTGCTGTCACTGTGTTGAATGGGCTGGTGGCATCGGTATGACCCAGGGAGGGGTCGCCATACCTTCAATTTTTGTGTGCAGAGGCTCTCTATGGCCAACCGACGAGGGAAAGGCAGCAAGAAGAAAAGCGCCCGCCCATCACTCTTGAGGCGACTGCTCAAGTGGACATTTCTCCTTGGAGTCACAGCAGTGATCCTGGGGTCAGCGTCCGTCGCCGGCATCTTCTACTATTACAGCAAGGATCTCCCCGATCTTATGGATCGCGAGGACTTCCAGCCTCCGCAGATGACGCGTGTTTACGCCGCTGGCGGAGAGTTGATCGCGGAGTTTGCCATGCCAGGTGGTGGCAAGCGCACCGTGATCCCGATGGAGAAGATCCCCAAGCATGTGCGCTGGTCATTTATGGCGGCAGAAGACGCCGACTTCATGACCCACAGCGGCATCGATTATCTGGGGCTGGTGCGCGCGTTTTACTACGCGATCTTCTTCGATACAGGGCTCAAGGGGACATCGACGATCACGCAGCAGGTGATCAAGAACCTGAACCTGACGCCCGAGCGTTCGATCGAGCGCAAGGTCAAGGAGATCATCCTCGCCAGGGAGCTCGAGCAGAAGCTCACCAAGGAGGATATCCTCTGGCTTTACCTGAACGAGATCTACCTTGGCGGAGGCGTCAACGGCGTCGAGGAAGCCTCGAAGCTCTACTTTGGCAAGTCCGCAGAAAAGCTCGAGTTGCATGAAGCCGCGGTCCTCGCGGGCATCACGCAATCGCCCGAGCGCCACTCACCGATCAAACACCCCGAGAACGCGCTCAAGCGCCGCGCCTTTGTCCTGCGACAGCTTCGCGACAAGGGCTTTATCGACGAGGCCGCTTACCGACAGGCAGAGAAGAAGCCGCTCGATATCGTCAAGCGCAAGACCACCAAACCCTACCTGAACGCGGCGCCCTACTTCACCGAGTACGTGCGCAAGGACCTCATCGAGCGTTATGGAAAGGACAAGGTCTACACGGGCGGCATGCGCGTGCACACGACGCTCGACCTCGACAAGCAGCTCGCCGCCGAGCGCTCGCTGCGCGAGGTGCTGCGCGATTACGACAAGCGCCACAAGCTCTACAGGCCGATCAAGCACCTGAAAGAGAAAGACTTCGCCGGGTTCGACAAGAAGCAGGCAAAGAACAACCCGCAAGGCCCCAAGGGGAAGAAGGTCTATCAGGCGCTCGTCAAGAAGGTCGACGCGGACACCGACCTTCTCGAGGTCTCCGTCGCAGGAAAACGCGCGCAGGTCGTGCTGGAGCCAAGGAGCCGAATCCTCGGCATCGGCAAGGAAGCAAAGAAGCTCGACAAGGTCTTCTCCAAAGGTGACGTCATCGAGGTCATCTCGGCTGGCGAGGATCAAGAGGGCAACCTGCTCGTCGCCTTCAAGGAGGGTCCACAGGCCTCGTTCGTGCTGATCGAACCCGAAACACGCGATGTGCTCGCGATGGTCGGCGGCTACAGCTTCTGGGCGAACAAGTACGACCACGCCACGCAAGCAAAGCGCCAGACGGGCTCGACCTTCAAGCCGTTTGTCTATGCGGCGGCGCTGGAAGAAAAGATCATCACCCCCGCCTCGATCTATCTGGATACGCCAAAGACCTTCAAGCTCGATGGAGGCAAGACGTACACCCCCAGAAACTCGGATGGAAAGTCACGCGGAAAGATTCGCATCCGCGAAGGGATTGGCGCCTCGCGCAATGTGGTCGCCGTGCGCGTGCTCGACGAGCTTGGCGTGGACAAGGCGATCGCGTTCGCCAAGAAGGTCGGGATCGAGGGCAAGCTCGTCAAGAACATCACGATGGTGATGGGCTCCTCAGAACTCACAAACCTCGAGATGGTCAACTCGTACGCCACGTTCGCCAGCGGAGGCTACCTGGCAAAACCTCGGTTTATCACGCGCATCGAGACGATGCGCGGCGAGACAGAGACGTTCTCGGCCAAACGCGAGCAGGTCCTGGCGGCGGAGGTCGCCTACCTGATCTCGGACCTGATGATCGCGGTGACGCAAGGCTACACCGATCGCAATGGCACGCGCAGGTTGGGCACGGGCTCGAACGTCAACAAGCTGGGCGATGGGATGGCGATCGCGGGCAAGACGGGCACCACGAACGAGGCGCGGGATGCCTGGTTCATGGGCTTTACCCCCTATTACGTGGGAGGCGCGTGGGTCGGTTATGACAACAACCAACCGCTCGGCCGCAAGGAGTACGGCGGCAGGGTCGCCGCGCCGATCTGGCTCGGCGCCATGCAAGCCGCGCACAAGGGCAAGAAGGCAAAGAAGTTCGAGCCCCCCAAGGCAGGCATCACCACCGCCCAGATCGATCCCGCCACTGGCAAGCTCACGCGCCAGGGGGGCATCATCGAGACCTTCCTCACAGGGACCGCGCCTCAGGAGTATGCCGACGAGAGCGTGCAATCCACGAACGACTTCTTCCTTAACCAGCTCGGTCAGGACGGCGGGGACTGAGGCTCTGGCATCGCAGCCGTCCAGCAAGCTGGATGGCTGGAGCGCGAGTTTCTCTTGGCGCATATGCGTCTTGTGAAGGCAAGAAACGACAAAACCCGAACACTTTGTAGTGTTCGGGTTTGTCAGTAGCGGGGGCCGGATTCGAACCGACGACCTTCGGGTTATGAGCCCGACGAGCTACCTGGCTGCTCCACCCCGCAACAATCGGCGACTGTTGTTTTCGTCACCGCGGATGATGGATAATAAGGATATTTGCGTTGCTGTCAATGCGTTTTACTAAATATTTTTAATAGGGCGCTCGAGCCATGGCCAAAAAAGCTCATGCCGCCATGATTCGCGAGAGCGTGCGGATCTTGCGAAGCATCATCTCGAGCCAGATGCGATCCTCACCATCGATCCTCCCGACGTAGCGCCAGCATGGGCGCGTGTTGTGCGCGAGCCCGGGGCCGACCTCGAGCCTCACGGAGCACTGCTGGTCGAGATCCTCGACCACGATCACGACGCGGATCTTCTCGTTGGCCAGCGCGCGGAACTCGCCCAAGAAGCTCATCGCCACGGGCGGCTCGAACGTGTTGGAGCCATGGATCAGATGTTGATTCAGGTGAGCTTCGTCGCGGAATCGACAGACAATGGTACGCATCGCATCTTCCTCGCCATCCCTGGCATCTGGCCTCCAGCGCGGGCGACGCTAACTCGCGTCGTCTTATCGCCTTTGGCGCCCTTCCCTGGGCGCATCCTCTGGAGGGTGTCAATTGTCACACTTTTTGTGTAACCGTGTGGAGGCTGGTTTGTTTTTGCCTCATCGGCCTCCACGATCCGGTTATAAATGCGCTCGCGCGATGGCGCAAAAAATTGATCCCTCCTGCGCCGAGTTTGATCTCATGGAACTCACCCCGACGATGCTGTTCGTGGCCATTTCAGGCGGGATCCTCGCTGGTATTATCAACACATTGGCGGGCTCGGGTTCGCTCGTCACGCTCCCCATCCTCGTCTTCCTCGGGTTGCCCGCGCATATCGCCAACGGCACGAACCGCGTCGGCATCCTGATCCAGTCAGCCGTGGGCGTGGCGACCTTCAAAAAACAGGGCGCGCTCGATCTGCAAGGCACGGGGTGGTTTCTGGTGCCCGCGCTCATCGGCGCCTCGATCGGCGCGCTCGTGGCGACAGATATCGGCGAGGCGGCGACAAACCTCACCATCGGCATCCTGATGGTGGTGATGTTCGTGTTGACGTTGATCGAGCCAAAGAAGTGGCTAAGAGAGGTCTCCGAGCGCGAGCGCGGGAGACCTCCCGCCTGGCTCTTGCTGGTGTTCGTGTTGATCGGGTTCCACGGCGGCTTCTTACAGGCGGGCGTGGGCGTGACGCTGCTCGTCGGGCTCGTGCTCGGGGCTGGCTTTTCACTGGTCGAGGCAAACGGCGTCAAGATGATGATCGCCTTTTGCTTCTCGGGCGTGGCGCTCGTCCTCTTTGGAAGCAAGGGGATGGTGCACTGGCCCTTCGGGCTTTTGATGGCTGTCGGCCAGGCGCTGGGAGCATGGATCGCGGCGCGCTATCTCTCGAGCAAGCCGAGCGCGGCGATCTGGGTCAGGCGGTTGCTGCTCGTGGTGATCTTGCTGGGCATCGGTCGTTTTCTCATCCTGCCGACCTACGAGTGGATAACCGCCTCGTGATCACGAGTCGCCAAGGCACACCTTCACGGGAGGCTGTCCCTGAGAGCCCTTGATCGCTTGCTCCGAGCAGACCCACCCCTCGCGACAATCATCATCCCGCTCGCACTCGAGCAAGCACACGCCGCCTTGCAGCCCGACGCACCAGGAATCTGCGGTGCAATCCGCGACCGACTCACACCCCATCGTGCATATGCCGCCCGGATACAAGTCGCCCTGGAGGCAGAACGAGACATCTTCACAGTCCCTGTTTTTCTCGCACTCGGGGCCGACGTAGACTCGTTCTCCGCAGCCGGTGAGGCAGATCAAACCGAGTAAACCAGCCCTCGACATCATCTTTTTCCACACCATCGCCTTACCTCCTTTATCGTGTCCCGGTGGGATGGCACACAAAGGTAGCATCCTCGCGGTCGCAGGACTATGATAGGGAGGCGTTATGAACGACTCCCAGACCGAGGTTGCAGTCATCACCTCCAAGAACCACGTCCTCCCGCCCGACTCCGAGATCGGGCTCTGGCTCAAACAGGCCAACGCCTTCATCGGCCGAGACGAAGACCTCGCGCGGCTCACGCAGCTGCTCGATGGCTCGCACGCGCTCGTGACGTTGTTCGGTGCGCCTGGTGCAGGCAAGACGCGGCTGTGCGCGCGATGGCTCGCGCAAAACCCCGAGCGTCACGTCATGGTTTGCGAGCTCGAGCACTTCGAGACACGCCAGCAACTCTGGAGCGCGCTCGGCGAAGCGCTGGGGCTACGAGAGCTCGTCCAGCTCACCTCCGATGAGGCCAACGCTCAGATCCTCAAGGCGCTCCAGTTCTGCGAGCCCAGCGTCCTGATCCTCGACAACTTCGAGCAGCTCACCTCGCATGGTGATCTGCTCCTCGAATGGATCGACGCCGCGCCGCAGCTCAAGATCCTCGTGACCACGCGCCACAGGCTTCAACTCCGGGGGGAGCGAGGCCAACTGCTCGAAGGGCTCGACCAGGTGCAGGGACGCGCCCTCTTCCAGCAGCGCGCCGAGGAGCTGCTCGGGTTCTATGAACCCGACGACGACGAGCTCGCGGCCATCGATCGCCTCATCGAATACTTCGACGGGATGCCGCTCCCCATCGAGCTCTGCGCCTCTCAATTGCTGATGCGATCGGTCATCAACATCACGGAATCACTCGAGCAGGAAGCGCTCGATATGCAGAACGCCTGGGCGGATGTCCCCGATCGCCAGCGCTCCTTGCGCGACGCGATGAGCACGACCTGGGCATTGCTCGACGAGAACACGCGCCTGATCACGAGCCGCTTCGCGCTCTTTCGCGGCGCGTTCACCATCAAGGACGCGCAGGCCCTCTGTGAGGACATCGACGCGCCCGTTCCTCCCGTCTTGCTCACGTTAAGAAATCACTCGCTGATCCGCCCCGTCGAAGCGGCGCGCGGCGCGCCGATGTTCAAGCTCGGCGCCATCGCCAGGCAATACGCACGAGAAGTCTACGCGAACAAGGAGCCAGACGAGATCCCCGCCGCTTACGCCGAGCGCGCCTTGAGCTCTTGCCTCGAGGCGCTCGAGCGCGCCGAGCGCACAGGCAAGGAAGGCGATCGCGCTATCTTTTGGGCGAGGTCTGCGGATCTGCACGCGATCGCCGCGGG
>Ga0208061_100164_pt1 | contig 22864 bp, 11 predicted proteins | sample DeeseametaMP0555_FD_184209 | JGI IMG/M metagenome (GOLD analysis project Ga0208061, IMG submission 184209) | Marine microbial communities from the Deep Atlantic Ocean - MP0555 (SPAdes) | ecosystem: Environmental > Aquatic > Marine > Oceanic | place: South Atlantic Ocean | collected 2011-01-23 | reverse complement strand
GTTTCGGTGTTCGAGGCTGGCTCGGGTCGCGTGACGACCTCGAGCGCGTCCGCAGACGTGCACCCGGCGCCCTACTACATCGGCCTCAAGACGCAGACCAAGAAGGCGCAGGCCGGCAAGGACTTCGAGGTCGAGGGGATCGTCGTGAACTGGGAGGGCGAGGAGATGAACGGCGTCGACCAGGTCGAGGTCAGCATGGTCCGCATGGTCTCCGAGTATGGCTGGTACTACGATGAGAACGTCGGTTACGAGCGCTATCACTGGTATCGCCGCCCGGTCGAAGAGGGCAAACAGGTCGCCAAGGTCCAGGGCGGAAAGTTCAAGCTCAAGCTCTCGCCAAGAGAGGATGGCTCGGCGTTTATCGTCCGCGCAGAATCCGGCAAGGCGCGCTCCGAGCTCGAGGTCCCCGGCGCGCGACGCCACTATTACTGGTGGTCGCGTGACGCGAGCACGGACTTCACGCCGAGCCCGCAGAAGCCAGGCTCGGTGCCGATCGAGGTCGCCGACGAGGCTGACCTCGGCCAGGATATCCCGATCACCTTCGAGGCGCCGTTCAAGGGCCGCGCGCTGCTGACCGTGGAGACGCACCGCGTCATCGAGCAGCAGTGGATGGACGTCAACGCTGGCGAGAACAAGTGGACCTTCAAGGTCAAGGACTTCGTCCCCAACGTCTACGTCTCCGCGCTCATCATCAAGGACCCGCACCTCGACTCGCAGCAAGCCTTCTTGCCGGGTCGCGCCATCGGCGTCTCGAGCGTCAAGATCAAGCCAAAGCGCTACACGCACGACGTCAAGCTGAAGACGCCCAAGGAGATTCGCTCCGAGTCCAAGTTCACCGTCTCGATCGATATCGGACCTCAGGAGGAAGAGACCTGGGCCACGATCGCCGCCGTTGACGAGGGCGTCCTCTCGTTGAGCAAGTTCAAGACCCCCGATCCGAACAACGCGATTTTTGCGCGCCGAGCGCTCGGCGTGGACACCTTCGATACAGTCGGCTGGGCGCTCCAGCTCGAGCATATGCGTGGCAAGCCAGGTGGCGGCGACGAGTATGATGCAGAGGAGCTCATGGCCGAGCGCGAGAAGAATGGCAAGGATGACGCTGGCCTGGGCCGCCCCAAGGCGATCAAGCCCGTGGCCCTGTGGTCAGGGCTCGTGAAGGTGCCAAAATCAGGCAAGCTCCAGCACAGCTTCGAGGTGCCACTCTATCGCGGCGCGCTGCGCGTGATGGTGGTCACGGCGAGCAAGAATCGCGTCGGCAGCGCCGAGTCCGAAGTGCTCGTGCGCGATCCGATCACGATCCAATCCACGCTGCCTCGCTTCCTGACGGCAAACGATGAGGTGCACATCCCAGTGTTCGTCTCGAACGTCTCGGGTCAAAAACGCTCCATCACGGTCAACTTCGAAGCAAAGGAGCAAGCGCTCGAGGGGTTGAGCAAGGCGAAGCTTCCCGACTCTCCGCTGGTGCAACTGCTCAGTGAATCAAGCAAGCAGATCACGCTCGAGGATGGGCGCTCCGAGACGGTGATTTTCCGCGTCAAGGGGTTGCGTCAGTCGGGCATCGCCAAGTTCAAGGTCATCGCTTCGGATGGCGACATCGCGAGCCGCGACGAGGCGATCGTGCCGTTTATCCCGAGCGGACCGAAGGAGACCAAGGTCACGCGCGTCGAGGTCCCCGCCGGAACCACAGACTTGATGCCCTACCTGGCGGGCTGGGAGCCCACCAGCGAGCGCACCACCTTCTGGCTCACGAACAACCCTTACGGCGAAGCGTTCGATCACCTGAAGTACCTGATCCGCTATCCTTATGGTTGCATCGAGCAGACCACGAGCTCGACGCGTCCGCTGCTGTTCGTCTCGGACATTCTGGTGCAGGTCGCGCCCGAGATCGCGCCCAAGCAAGAGGAGATCGACAAGATGGTGCGCCACGGCATCCGCCGCGTGCTCTCGATGCAGACCTCGGCAGGTGGGTTCGCCTACTGGCCAGGAGGCCGATACCCCGATGCCTGGGGCACGGCTTACGCCACGCATATGCTGATCGACGCCAAGGCCAAGGGGTATGATGTGCCTCAGCAGCGCCTCGACTCGGCGCTCGAGTGGCTCGAAGGAAACGTCGGGCGCACCAGCTATGCCTACGCCGAGCCCTACATGCACTACGTGCTCGCGGTCGCCGAGCGCGGCAACAAGGGCCGCGTTCAGAAGCTCATCAACGTCGTCAAGACCAAGAATGACCGCTGGTACAACGGCTCACGCCGCGCGGAGATGCTCTACCTGCTCAAGGCATCGCTCTACAAAATGGGCGATCATCGCTACGCCGCAGAGCTCAAGAACCCGGACGTCTCTACCATCAACAGCGAGCGCTCCTATGGCTACAGCTACTACTCGGATCTTCGCCGCCGCGCGCTCACGCTGGCCGTCTTCCACGACCTCTTTGGCAAGGATGACAAGGGCGAGCTGCTCGCGCAGCTGGTGGCCAACCGTCTGGGCCAGAAGCGCAGCTACTGGTACACGACGCAGGAGATCGTCTGGGGCGTGACGGCGCTCGGCAAGTGGCTCGATGGTTCTGCATCCTCGTTCGAGAACGCCAAACTCATGGTCAACGGCAACGAGTTCGAGATCACGCAGACCAACCCCAAGAAGACCGACCGCACCTGGGGACTGATTCGCGCGAGCGAGTACTCGAGCATCAAGCTCGACCTTCAGAAGAAGTCCGAAGGCAAGCTCTATATGGTGATCAGCTCCGAAGGCGTGCGCACCAACCCGACGGTGGAGTTTGGCGGTCAGGGGATGTCGATCAAGCGCGAGTACTATGACTTCGCGGGCAAGCCGATAAACCTGAGTGATATCAAGCTCGGCGACGTCATCTACTCGCGCGTCACGCTCAAGAACAACACCAACGAGACGATCGACAACGTCGCGCTCGTCGAGCGTTTCCCCGCAGGTTGGGAGATCGAGAACCCGAACCTCGGTCGTGGCAGCATCCCGCCATCGCTCTCGAACAACCTCTGGCGCAAGGAACACCAGAACCTGCGCGATGACCGCGTCGAGGCTTTCGGCAAGCTCTACAGCGGCAAGGAGGTCTCGATCGTCATCGCGCTCCGCGCCACGAGCGCGGGCGCCTTCAAGGCGCCCGCCGCTTCGGCCGAGGCGATGTATGACCCCACCAAGTGGGCGCGCGTCGCTGGCAAGCGCGTCGTCATCGTTGGCCCCTGGGAGGACTGATTGTTCGAGCGACTCGCGCACCTGACAAAGACCCGGCGCCAACGCCTGACGGCGTTGGCGCTCGGGCTCGGCTCGGCGCTGCTTGCCCTCTATATCCTGGCCCTGATCATCCCATTGCCGGAGCGATTGCAGGCCAGGGACTCGACCATGATCCAGTGGCGAGATGGCAAGCCCGCGCATGTCTTCCTCTCCGAGGATGATATGTGGCGCGTGGGGATCGGCGTCGATGAGATCGACCCGGATTACATCGACGCCCTGCTCGCGCTCGAGGACCAGCGCTTCTACAGCCACCCAGGTGTCGATCCGATCGCCATCGGTCGCGCGACGATCTCGAATGTAAAACATGGACGCGTCGTCTCGGGCGCCTCCACGATCACGATGCAATTGGTGCGCGTGCTCGAGCCGAGACCTCGCACGATCGGCTCCAAAATCATCGAGGCATTCCGCGCCATGCAGCTCGAGGTCAGGATGAGCAAGGACGAGATTCTTGCCAACTACCTCCGCTTTGTCCCCTACGGTCGCAACATCGAAGGGGTCGACGCCGCATCGCTCGCCTACTTCGGCCACCGCGCCGACGCGCTCTCGAACACCGAGATCGCGACCCTGCTCGCTGTCCCTCAGGCGCCGAACAGCCGCTACCCTCACCCGGATAACGTGGACAGGCTGCGAAAGGGGCGCGACGAGATCGCGCGCGAGCTGCTCGCGCTGGGAGAGCTCGACACGGGCGATGGCGATCAAAGAATCACTCAAGAGCAGGCGCTCGAACAGGTCATCGAAGCGTATGTTCCTGACAGCCTGACGCCCTTCCCCAGAGAGATCCCACACCTGGCGAACTGGCTGCGCTCGAGCGCAGCCGGCGCGCGCTACCAGACCACGCTCGATCGCGGCACGCAGCAGGTGGTCGAGCAGCTGATGCGAGAGCGCCACAGCGAATACGCTACTGAAGGGATCCACAACGGCGCCGCTGTCATTGTCGACCACACCACCCACGAGGTGCTCGCTGTGGTCGGCAACTTCGACTTTCAAGACGAGGTGCACTCGGGCCAGATCCCAGGCTTTGCCACCGCACGTTCGACAGGTTCGTTGCTCAAGCCAGTGATTTTGTCGATGGCGATGGACAGAGCGATGGTGCACCCGCAGATGCTCGTGCCGGATATCCCGATCGAGCGCGCGGACTGGACACCGCTCAACTTCAGCGAGACGTTCAATGGCCTGGTGACGCTCGAAGACGCGCTCACCCGCTCGCTCAACATCCCGTTCATCACGCTCATCGAACAACTTCGGCCAGACAACCTGCTCGCGCTCTTGCGCCGCGCAGGGTTCTCACATCTGGTGGACACGCACGGACACTATGGTCTGGGGATCGCCGTGGGCGGCGTCGAGGCGACCCCGCTCGAGGTCGCCGGTTTATACGCGATGCTCGCCAACAAGGGCGTCTATCACCCGATCGACATGAAGATGCGAGGTGATGAGGATAAAGAGGTCGGGGGTGACAGGTTGCTCGATAAGGGATCGACCTGGCTCGTGCTCGAAGCGATGGCCGAGCGCGAACGCCCTGATATGGCGTGGCGCGCCGACCTCCCCGAAGATCATGTCATCCACTGGAAGACGGGCACCAGCAACAACTACCGCGACGCGTGGAGCGCGGGGATTTCAGGAAAACTCACCGCGGTGATCTGGCTCGGGAACTACTCGAACGCCTCGAGCCCCGAGCTCGTGGGCGCCAGAGCCGCAGCGCCGCTGATGTTCGACGTGCTCGAGGCGCTCGTCCCCCGCGATTCGGAAGGAGTCGCCAAACCGGAGGATGCGATAAAGACCATCGAGGTCTGCTCGCTCTCGGGGCATCTCCCCGGCCCCGCCTGCAATCACAGGCACGAGGTCGAGGTCCCCGTTCGCGGCGTCCCGATGCAGGCGTGCCCCTACCACAAACATATCGAGGTCGAGAAAGAGACGGGGCTGATGACGCGCTCGGCGTGTCGCCAGGGCCGCGCGACTCAGATGAAGAGCGTGGCGACGTTCCCACCAGAGATCGCGACCTGGCTCGGCGCGAGCCACCGCGCCCGCGCCGTGCTCCCCGAGTGGGCGCCCGGTTGCTCGCCGCCATCGAGCGAGCGCGCCCCCGAGATGCTGCTGCCAAAGCGCAACCAGACGGTCATGATCATCCCCGGGATTCCGACCGACAGCCAGCGCGTCCCGCTCGAGGCGAAGACGCAGGTTCACGGTGAGTTGAGCTGGTATGTGGATGGCGAATACATCGGCTCGGCGGCGTCCAACGAGAAGATCTGGTGGGTGCCGCAGCTTGGTGAGCACGAGATCGTGGTGATGGACGCCACCGGCCGCGCGTCGATGCGCGAGCTCTCGGTGCTCGACCACCGAGAGCGTCGCAAGATGCAGATGCAGATGGCTGTCCCCGTCAGCCCTTGATGACGTGATGTGTGAAATCACTCATACGAAGCTCCCTTGGCTTGTCTCTGTCTTTGCTGAAGGTTTCCACTGCCTTTTCAGTGGCATCTACGACCACACCCTCACTCTCGAAGCCGTTCTGGTCGAGTTTGGCTGAGAACAGGTTGAGCGGTTTAGAGATCTTGGTGCGGGTTGCGGTAACTCCTTCAACATCAAAGATCCCAGCAGAATCGCCAAAGCGCTGCTCGACCTTGTTTTCTACGGTGGCATAAGTGAAGAACGTATCGCCCAACTCATCCTGGAGCGATTTGAGCGTCAACTCACCACTGTTGAGACTCTGCGAAAGTTCGGCAACATCCATCCCGATTGCTTCCGCGAGACCAAGAGGGTCCTTGATCTCCATCTTCAACTCGAAATCCACCATCCCCTCTTTCACAACCAACGAAGTCTTTTGAGAAAAAACCATCTTGGTGTTCCCCACGAGATCTCCAGCATCCTCCACGCCATAGGCGGGGACAGTGATTTCACATTTCATCTCGCTGGCGATCTTGAGTTGGTCTCCAGGCTTGGGCATGGAGTCGGGCCCCATGGCGTCGAACGCCTCGAGAGGAAAGCCCTGGAAAAACTCACCAAAGTTTCCTTGTTCGACGTTAACGAGTTGTTCTCGCAATTCACGCGGACTCACATCGTCATGCAAAGAGGTCCCTTTCAAGCCAAGACTGGCCTCAGCCTTGCCTGCCAACTCCAAGACTGCTGAGGCTTTTCCATCTCCTCCCTTGGTATCGACCAGACCAACACTCATCTCGGTGCCAGCTTTAAACCCAAGGCCCGCGAGCGCGCTCATACCAAGGCTGCTTTCGATAAAGTCACCATCGGTCACGATGACCTTGTTGCAATGAAACGAATCCGGCAGTTCGAGTTCACTGGCAGCCTCGAAATCGAGCATACTAACCTTCAAGACATTCCCCAGGACCTCGAACACCTCGTCTTCGTTACATTCGTAATTGAAGGTGAGGCTTCGAGTGCCCACAGCATCCAATGACACACCCGACTTCTGGGCGGATGCCCCGAAGCCCGCGCCGAGAGCATACTCTCCTTTGAGCTCCAACAGGATTTTACCTCCCTTACGCTCGAGCTTCATCTCGTGGGCAAAACCGGCTTTTCCTCCATATACCTCGTGCGCATCAACGGAAGTACCGAGTTTGTAAACAAGCGTCTCTCCCTCCTCCAAGTTGGCGACTTGTTCAGCAACACTGGCAGGGTCGATATTCTCGATAATCGCTTTGGTGAGGACGGCATTTTGCTTGGCCGCAGCGACTTTTTCTGGTGAATCCCCGATTTTCTCGAGAGCCACCCCAACGCCGATCATCACCGAGCCAAATGCACCGAGGTTTGGCGGCATGACTTGCCCTCCATCTTGAATGATCTCTCCAGCCTTTTTGGCTGCGCCAAACGCCTCCTTGTACTCCTGAGTGACGGTCTCGGCGTCTCCAAGCAACGAAGCCGTGGCAGCGGCAGCGTTGGCGGCAAAGTCACGGACCAGACCGAAGTTGCCATCCTCATGGCGTTCATTCCCCAACCCTGTCACTGCATGACGCGCGATGTTCACCTTGTCTGCTGTGTTGGATTCGATCTCGGCGCGCTTGCTCTCGTCGAGTCCAATCCCCTCGAGTCCAAGGGTCAGGAACTCATTCGCCCCCATCGAGAAGAGACGATCGAGTTTGCGGTTGGTCTCGGCGTCGAGGATCTCGACATCCTCGACGGTTTGGCTGACGTCGTTGGCGGCCTCGCGGATCTCATTGGCGGTCCTGTCGACCACCTTGGACAAGTCCCGGAGGCCATCGACGTGCTTCTCGCTGATGGGCGCGCTGCCTGTGCCCGCGTCTCCTGCTCCTTGAAGCAAGTCGCCGACGGTGGTCGAGACGGTCTCCATCCCCTCGTCGATCAGCTTGCTGGCGTCCTCGCTCATCGAGGTCGCCTTGGCGCCAGCCCAGGCCATGAAATCATCGGCCTCGCTGCCGCCATCCTGCTCGAAGGAGTCTTGTTGTGATGAGTCTTGCTGGTTTCGCGCGACCTCTTTTTGCGCGGGAGCGCCAGCGTCTGATGTGGTGGTTGCCTCGGGCTCCCCCATGGCCGCCTCGACCAGCGTGCTGAGTCCCCAACTGTTGCTGCCTGCGCCATTGACCTTGTTGTCCGACATACGTGCTCTCCTCACGTCCTCTCGTTGCTTCGCGGAACGGCGCCACGCAAATCTCAGCGGCGCCACGGTTGGATTCAGAGAGGTTTTCGGGCAGTCGAGCGAGGATCTTGCTTCGAGAGGTTTATTTTTTGCGCCTGCGCCCCGCCCCCCGCGGCCCTCGCTATCGCTCGTCCGCGGCCCCCCTGTATCTCGACCTGCGGTCTCGGGAGGGGGGCAGACCTGGCGTCGGGTGGGCGCTTGGTGGCCCGCAGGGTGGCTTGCTGTGAGGTCGAGTAGGCTTTCGGGAGATAAGCCTACGAATCCTGCGTTATTGTTTGGTTGGTGCTGTCGTTGTTCGAGTGAGCGTTTTGGAGTGCCTGATGGATGGCTTCGATGACGTCATCCAAATTGGCGAACACTTGCTGATTGTCGAATCGCAATACGGTGACGCCTGACCTCTCCAGCTTTTCCTCACGTATGGCGTCGGATTCTTTTTGGGTCATATGAACCGGACCATTCAGCTCGATCGCGAGCCCGTGAGATACACAGTAAAAGTCAACAATATGCTCCTCGAGCACATACTGGCGCCTGAACTTCACGCCAAGTTTGCGCTGTCGGATTTTGCTCCACAAAATCTTCTCTGCCAGGGTTTGGTTATTTCTCAGTGTCCTTGCGCGACGTTGTAACTCTGCGTTCTTTCGAGACTTCATTTCATCCTCCATCTCCGTCAAAGGGTTTACCCCCCAACAGGTTGTCGGACGAACTCACCTCAAAGTTTCTCGAAAACAGTCACATAGCCAAACCCTTGGCCCAAAAACAAGAAGATAGGTCCAACAAGCCAAACCGCAGGCCACCAACCGCGCACCCGACGCCAAGTCTGCCCCCCTCCCGAGACCGCAGGTCGAGATACAGGGGGGCCGCGGCGACCGAAGGGAGGCCGCGGGGGGTGCGAGGGCCGCGGGGGGCGCGCAAAACTTAAAGTAGATTCGAGGGGCGTGCTCGAAACCACTTCAATATAAATATTTATACTGTGTTCTAAAAAATCAGGACCGCTGTAGCCAAGCGATCTTTTGATCGACCGCATGGGACCGTCTTTTTGGATCCGACGGAATAGCTGGCACGAACCTTGGAGTTGTTGTGCCCCGAGGTGTGGAACTCAGGCGATGTGCGCAGGCCCTCTCCTCTCGGTGACACGAGGGTGTATCGGAAGCGCGCATCTCGCGAATGGAACGCCAAACCTCAGACGTCTCATAAACGTCCAAACGATACCTACGGGGTATCACCATTTCATTAGCTAAGGGTCGCAGGTTCGAATCCTGCCCTCGCCACTTTGTGCGGCGAGGTAGCTCAGTCAGGTAGAGCATTAGCCTTGGGAAAACATGAAAACACCAACAGGTTCGACTCCTGGCCCCCCCGTTTTTCTGGGGGGGTGCGTCAAGCGGTTTTGACACTCGACTGTTAATCGAGCTCTTCCAAAGAGATGTGAAGGAGGTCATTCACCACAGCCAAAACACCAGGTCCCTCCAGCTCTGCGACACCTGACGGGAGGATTGCCTCGAATGAGGCAAGACTGCTCGACCCTGACGCGAAAGCGCTCGAGAGAGCGCGGCAGCGGCGGTGGGAGAGACCTCTCGGTGAGGGGAAGCACATGGAGGGGCGCGAGGGAGCCCAAGAGAGGCGTCATGCGAGGTTCGCGCCTCGTGTCAACCCCGCTCCAGAACACGGCAAGTCGAAAAAGCCGCAAATGAGGAAGTCTGAAAAGAGGACCTCATTTGAGGCAAAACGATGCGCCCTGCGCTGCTCGAGCCGGCGACCGCCTCCCGCATCCTTTCGCGCCTCGTGGCCTGACAAGTCAGCTGTGGTGAGTGGCGCCTTCTTACAAACAAATGAACGATCATCGCCGTGTTCATTCACGCGATGTAAGGGAGCTGACGATGAGGTCAGCTCGCATAAAACGCCGCGGATACTCGCGGGAAGGAGCAGGATATGAGCACCATCACGCAGATCATTCAGGAACAGCACCGCGGCCTGCTCTACCGCGATGGCCGCCTTATCAAGTGGCTCGAGCCTGGTCGTCACCGCTACTGGGGGTGGCGCGCCGAGTGGCGCATCGAGCTCATTGACATCGAGCAGGGGTTTAGCCCCTCGACGCCCGAGCTTCGCGCCGTCCTTCCCGAAGAGGCGGGCTACGAGGTCGTGCTCGAGGAGCACGAGATCGGCATCCTGAGCATCGACAACAAGCCCACGCGCATGCTCGAGACGGGGCGCTACATCCTCTGGCAGCTTCGCCACGATGTGCGCGTCACCATCCATGACACGCGTGAGCTGATGGCGGATGTGCCCCCGCAACACGAGGAGCTCATCCCCAGCAACATCCTGACCGCCTACACGGTCAACGAGAACCAGCTCATCGTGCTCTCGGTCAACGGCACCGTCACGAAGTTGCTCGAGCCTGGCCGTCACCAGGTCTGGATGAAGGCAAAGCGCCCGATCAGCATCCAGTACCTGAGCGTGGACACGGGCTACGTCTCGGTCGACATCATGCCCGAGATCGCGCGGGTGCTGCCGCAAAAGGCGGCCAACCCGCTCGAGGTCAGCGCCGGTGAGTTCGCCATCCTCTACCGCGAGGGTCGCGCCTTCACCTGCCTCGGGCCTGGCAGCTACCTGGTGTGGCAGCTCCGTCGCAAGATCACCTTCGAGGTGTTCGCGACCGACGCGCTGATGACCACGGCCAGGGAAGAGGACTGGTGGGTGATTCCCTCGACCTACGTCATCCAGCAGACGGTGCGTCCGCACGAGCGCTGCCTGGTGTGGGTTGGCGGCGAGTTCGTCGGGGAGCTCGGCGAGGGGCGCTACGGGATCAACCAGTGGCGCAAGGATGTGACCGCGCAGGTCGTGGACATGCGCGAGCGCGAGCTCCAGATCCAGGGCCAGGAGGTGATGACGCGCGACAAGGTCACGTTACGCTTGAACCTCGTGGTGAAGTGGGCGGTGCGCGACGCGCGTCAGAGCGTCGAGGCACAGAGCGCGCTCGACGGCGCGGTATACAGCGAGGCGCAGCTCGTGGCGCGCAGCTACATCGCCGGTTGCTCGCTCGACGAGCTGCTCGAGGCGCGAAACGCCGCCGCAGAGGCGATGCTCGCCGACCTCGCGCCGCGTACCGAGGAGTGGGGCGTCGAGGTCCTGCGCATCGATCTCAAGGACTTGATTTTGCCCGGCGAGATGAAGACCTTGCTCAACCGCGTGATCGAGGCCGAGAAGCAGGCCGCCGCGAACGTGATCATGCGCCGCGAGGAGACCGCCGCGACGCGCGCTCAGGCGAACACGGCCAAGATGATGGAGAACAACCCCGCGCTCATGCGCCTCAAGGAGCTCGAGCTCCTCGGCGAGGTCGCCCATAACGTCGGGAACATCACCATCGTGGCAGGCGGCGATGACATCGTGCGCGCCCTCTCGAGCCGCCAGCTCTCGCAGGGGTGATCCTCGATCATCGCTGGCGCATGACCCGAAGGGGAATCGCCGATCTCTTTTTTCAGAAAAAGAGATCGGCGATTCCCTTTTTTTCTTGAATCCTTACATTACTCCAAACGTCTCCACCCGAGAGCTGACTGGAGAGAGAATCGGGAAACGTGAATCCCGAAATCACCGAGGATGTGCTACATTCACTGCGGCCCCAGGAGATCTTCCTGACAGTGTGCATTCGAACCCACAAGTAAGCGACGTATGAGTTCGACCCCACCCCCTGATCGTCAGACCGTAGCGACCGACGCGACCTCCGCAAACGAAAGCGGCGAGGCCGTGGACGCGCTCGAACAACTCATCGGAAAGACCATCGCCGACCGCTACGAGGTCAAGTCTCTCCTCGGTGAAGGTGGCATGGGCGCCGTCTTTCTGGCCGAACACGTGATGATGCAGAAGCCCGTCGCGCTAAAGATCTTGCACGGCGAGCTCTCGAGCAACCAGGAGATCGTGGCGCGCTTCCAGCGAGAGGCGCGCGCGGCGGCTGCGATTAACCACCCCAACATCTGCGCGGCGACCGACTTCGGCAGGCTCGAGGATGGCGCCTTCTTCTTGGTGATGGAGTTTCTGGACGGGCGCACGCTCGACGCGGTCTTACGCGCCAGACAACGCCTCCAACCGGCGCGCGCCATCCACATCCTGGATCAGATCCTTAGTGTGTTGGAGCTCGCGCACAGCAAGGGGATCGTGCACCGCGACCTCAAACCCGAGAACGTCATGCTCGTCGACTGGGACGGGCAGGATGACGTCGTCAAGGTCATGGACTTTGGCATCGCCAGCATGCGGCTTGGCGACGAGGACGAGGACACCAGGCTCACCCGCGCGGGCGTCGCCTACGGGACCCCGACCTACATGAGCCCGGAGCAGGTCGCCGGGCAGCAGGACATCGACGGACGCGCCGATCTCTACACGCTCGGCGCGATGTTCTTCGAGATGCTCACCGGGCAACCTCCCTTCGATGGCAAGAGCATCACCGCGCTCATGAGCCAACACCTGACCAAGGTCCCCCCTACTCTGAGCGAGATGCCCGCCGTGCCAGCGTTCGCGCCAGAGCTCGAGGCGATCGTCAAGAAGATGCTCGAGAAGGAGCGCGAGGATCGCTTCCAGGACGCGGCCAGCCTGCGCCACGCGCTCGAGCAGCTCCCCGAGCAATTGACCACCAACGCCCCGAACAATAACAACCACGCGCTCGCCACCGCGCCGACGAGCGCGATGGAGTCCACGCTCAAGATCCCTGAGAAGCGCACGCCGCCAACCCCCACGCTGATTATCGAGGCAAAGGAGCGCTTCGACTCGATGCCGCAGCACTTCCAGTTCGCCGCGCTCGGCATCCCTATCCTGTTTGGCCTGATCGCCGTCGGCGCGATCCTCGCCATCGGACTTATCGCCACCGATGAGCCGCTCCCTGACGACCCGACCGAGCGCGCCGCCGTCAAGAGCGCCGAGCTCTCAAAGGATCTCGCCGAGGAGCGCGACGCCTTCATCTCGAGCATCGATGGGATGCGGCCCGCGCTCGAGAAGATGGCCGCGGGCGACCACAGCGAAGCCCGCGAGATGCTCGAGAAGATGGCTCCTGGCCTCGAGAACAACCCCCACTTCCACTACTACATGGGGCTCGCGCAGGACGCGGACAAGAAGCACGACGAGGCGCTCGCGAGCTTCGAGAAGACGATAAAGCTCGAGCCCAGGTACAACCAGGACGAGAAGCTCGCCGAGGTCGTCATCGAGGCGTTTGACCGCAAGAAAACGCGCGAAAAAGCGAGCGCCATGCTCGAAGGAGATCTCCTCGAGGCGGCCACCCCGCAGCTCGCCAAGCTCGCCTCCGATGATAGCAGCAAAAAAACCCGCGAGGCCGCCATCAAGCTCCTCAAGGAGAAGAAGCGCTGGGAAGCGCTGGCCCCATGGCGTCAACACACCATCGAGTTCAAGAACACCACGGGCTGTGCCAATCGTCGCGAGGTGATCGTCAAGCTCGAAAAGGACGAAGACCCGCGCGCGCTCGATGTGCTACGAGAGTACTCCGATAAGCCAAAGCGCGGGTGCGGCCTGCTCAAGAACAAGGATTGCTACGGCTGCATCCGCGATGACCTCGCGCGCGCGATAAAAACGCTCGAGAAGGCGCACCCAGACTACACGTCTCAAAAAGAGGAGTGATGCTCGAAGCCATGGATTCAGGCCACGCTCAAGATCCTCTGCTCGATCAGGTCGTCGCCGACCGTTACCACGTGCGCATGCAACTCGGTGTGGGCGCGATGGGTTCGGTGTATCTGGCCGAACACACCATGATGGGCAACGCAGTCGCGCTCAAGGTCTTGCACCCCGATCAATCCAAGAGCAACGAGAGCGTGGCGCGCTTTCAACGCGAGGCGCAAACAGCCTCGACCATCAACCACCCAAACATCTGCGCGGCCACTGATTTTGGCAGGCTCAACAATGGCGCCTTCTTCCTAGTCATGGAGTACCTCGAGGGGTTGACGCTCCGACAGGTGATCCGAAAAAACGCGCCGCTCTCTCCGACGCGCGCGATCCATATCACGAGGCAACTCGCCAGCGCGCTCGGCGCGGCGCACCAAAAGGGCGTCATCCATCGTGACATCAAACCCGCCAACGTCATGCTCGTGGAGCGCGCTGGCGACAGAGACTTCGTCAAGCTCACCGACTTCGGCCTCGCGGGCCTGAGCGAGAGTCACGGGGACGCCGACGAGCAGGTCCGGCTGACCATCGCGGGCGTGGTTTATGGGACCCCCGCTTATATCAGCCCCGAGCAGGCGAGCGCCGAGTCGGCCATCGACGGGCGCGCCGACCTCTATGGCCTGGGTTGCATCCTCTTCGAGATGCTCACCGGGCGGCTGCCATTCATGGGCGGAAACGTCACGCAGATGCTCACCGCACACCTGACCCAGGAGCCGCCAAAGGCGAGCGAGTTCAACCTCACGCATTATATCCCGTCAGAACTCGACGCGATCATCGTCAAGCTCATGGCCAAGCGCGTCGAGGATCGCTTCGCCAAGGCAGAAGACCTGATCCTCGCGCTCGATGCGCTCGACCTCGACGAGACCCCAGAGGTCACGCGCATCACCAACCAGACTCAGCCGCCGCCGATCGACAGAGACGCCTCGACGAGCTCGCCCCACGAAGAGCAGCTCGCCACCACGCCGGTCCACAAGGAGCAGCAGTCCCTTGGCGAGAAGCTCGCCACCTTGCCGCTCCCCGCCAAGATCGCGCTCGGCGCGATCCCTGTCTTGCTGTTGCTGATCCTTATCCTGGTCGGCGTGGGCGTGGCCTCCTACTCGGAGAAGGTCGAGCCTCCGCCCGTCCCCACCGATCCAGAGGATTTGGCCGATTACAAGGTCGAGCAAACCACCGCCAAGCTCGCCAAGGAGCGCGACAAGTTCGTGCGCCGCACCGACGCGATGCGGCCCGTGCTCGAGCATATGGCCAGCGGCGAACACACCGAGGCGCTCGCCAAGCTCGGCAAACTCGGCGAGAAACCGAGGAAGAGTCCTCACTACCACTACTATCTGGGGATCGCTTATTCAGCCGAGGACAAGGACGTCGAGTCGCTCGATGCCTACGCCGAGGCGATCACGCTCGAGCCCCGCTATGCCATGGACAAGCGCCTTATCGAGAGCGCGCTCGACGCGCTCTCGAGCAAGGACGACGAGGTCGAGGCGCGCGCCAAGAAGCTGCTGACGGGGCCACTGCTCGAGACGACCTCGATCCCGCTGGCGCGCATGGCTTACGATCCAGGCTCCAACCGTGGCAGGAAGCGTGCGCGCGCGCTGCTCGAGGAGACCGGCAAATTCGACACCTTGCCCCCGTGGCGCCAGGACGCCATCAAGCTGCGGCTCGACGTTGGCTGCAAACCACGCGGCGAAGCAGTCGAGCGCCTCGGCGATGCCGAGACGCCGCGCGCGCTCGGACCCTTGCGCGAATACGCCCGCAAGCCAAAGCGTGGCTGCGGGCGCAGAGATCGCGAGGATTGTTACGGGTGCATCCGCGATGAGATCTCGGAAGCGATCGATAAGCTCGAGGCGCGCTTTCCCGACGCCATCGAGGCGGATATGGGCGCGGATATGGACCCCGACATGATGGAACCCAGGGAAGACAGCGACTGAAGTCGTCTCTCGTCGCTGTCTTTGAAGCGGCGAGGTCAGCGGCGGCGTCGCAGCCCGATAAAGCCGACCAGCCCGAACACCACCGCCAGCAAAGGCGCTGGCAGCGAGGGTGATTTGTTCACCTGGCGGCAGCCGCAACCTCCCTCAGGGCTGTCGGCGCGACCTGGGTTCTGCCCGTTGTCTCCCATATCGACGAGCTGACCATCGCTCATCGAGGTCGAGGTCGTCACGGTGAACCCTCCTGAAAGAATGGCGCTATCCCCGTTGGGGTTGGTGATGATGACATCGTAGGTTCCAGCATCGAGGTCCCCCGGAGCGGTCGCCAGGATGCGCTGTGGTTTGGTCTCGACGACGCCGATCTTTCGCGCGTTCAGCGTGACCTCCAACCCCGGCTCGAAGTTCTTCCCGAGGATGGCGATCTCGGCGGACTCCCCTTCCGAAACACTCGACGGCGACACCGACGTGACCTCGAGCATCCCCGCAGGCGTGTTGTTGTTGGCCGTGTTGTTCGCGTCATTGTTTCCAGCGGTGGCCATATCCTGGCCCATCCCATTACCACCGAGATCGACCTCGCCACCCGAATCAGGCTCACCCAGATCAGGCTCGCCGCCCGAGTCCGGTTCGCCAAAATCAGGCTCGCCGCCCGAATCTGGCTCGCCGCCAAAATCCTCGCTCATCATGTCGACCACGTTCATCGAACCATCCGGCCCGATGTCCACGACGACCATATCACCGCCACCCATTTCACCGGGCATATCCATACCCATGTCCGGCATCCCCATCCCCATATCGGGCATCGGGTTCGTGACGTTGCGCTTCAAGATAAGGCGCATCACGAAATCGCCTGGGTTTTGTTGAGAGAAGTACTGAGCCAAATCCTCCCACAAATAGTGCTCGAAATTGGGGTTACTACAGAATGGATTGTTTCCGTAGATGTAATTCCTCTCAGGAGTGAGCCCATCCCCATCAGACAGCATGATCGGAAAATGTGAGCCCTGGCTCGCGCAGTTATTATCGAGAGCCTCGAGACCAACGCGAACTCTTTCTGAGTTCAATATAACAGGATTAATTGTGACCATGAGGTTTGGATCATTGTTGATTGTAGAGAACCTTAAATCCTGGAAATTATTAGGATCCCCATTCACAACAAACCCCAGAGGATTGTTCATAAACTGATCTGACATGCTATAAATTTGCATACCAGGCTCACGGTGCCGCACCATATTCGTAATCGCGAAACATGTATTATCTGTCACCGCTGGCGCATTCGTCTCTTCCCACACTTCGATAGTAAATCGACCACAGTAACTTCCAGCTTGCATCCCAGGAACCATCAGCACACGCACACCCAACATCTCGATGGGTAGCCAGGACTGCGGTATATCAAAGACTACCTCATACCTCTCCCCTTGGATGAGCTCGGCAGAGGCTGTGCCCATCTGCTGATTATCGAAGCTGTCGTTGTTGAGGATCTCTTCTTGAGCCACAGCGCTGGTGGCCAAAAGCATTGACGCAGAAACGATCGCCAGACGGGTCAAGGATGACGTGAAGCGGTGCATGGTGGCTCCTTCGGGGGACGAGCACCACGCGCGCACTGTGGCCGCGGCGGCGCCATCGAGGTCGGTATGTGGGCAGTTCCTTGCCTCTCATCATACACAGAAACCCGGACAGTTCCCAAGGAACTGCATCTGCCAGGATTAAAAAGAAAACCTATAAATATCCAAGAGATGCTCTCTTTGGCGAACCACTGACGAGACACCCGGCGATCCCGGCACGATATTTGGTGGTCAGGGAACGAGAGAAGGCGCCCGAGCCATGGCTCGGGCGCCTTCTTTGCTGTCGAAGTAAGTCCAAATATCGTGCCGGGATCGCCGACCAGTGAGATTTGCGAACCTGGCGCTCCGAGACCACGGAGCGAGCAAGCAAGCGATATGGAAACTCTCAGAACATCTGGGCGTCGTTGGCGATGTCGTAGGAGCGCTTGCGCTTGGACTTGCGAAGCTTCTTGCCCTTTGCGGACGACGGCGCGGCCTCCTCGACCTCTTTCTCCATCGTCGAGAGCTCGCCCTCGACGCGCTCGAAGGCGTCATCATCGGCAAAATCATAGGTCGAGCGCATCTTGTTCATGCTGCTGCGCTGCTCCTCGAGCATCTGCGCGGCCTGCTTCTGATTCCCCTTCTCGTACTCGACCATCGCGCGCTCCATCGTGTCGGCGACCTCGACCTTTTGAGCGTGCGCGATGACCTTCTTCTCGACGTTCTTTTTGACGACCTGCTCGTCGGCGCTGACCGAGGTCGAGAGCGCGAGCTTGCTGGAGACATCACGCGCGTTGAGCATATCCTCGTACTTCAGGCGCATCCCGAGGATCGGTCTGGCGCCAGATTTTTGCGCCGACACCGAGAGCCGCACGAGGATCTCTTTGCGCTGCCTGGAGACAAACTCGGCCAGCGGCACCGTCACCCTGTTCCCCTTAGCCCTGTACTTGTAACCGTGCAGCTTGAGCATCTCGACGCCAGGCGCCAGATCGATCACCAGGTTGGTCTTCTTGGCGACGGTGGTGGTCAACCCCTTGGCCTCGGTCTCGAAGACGCGCGCCATCGAGCGCTCGTCCTCGACGAAGTGATAGTTCCCCGCGCCAGCACGCGCCATCTGCGCCATGAGCGCCTCGTTGTAATCGAGCCCGAGCCCGATGGTCGTCAGCGAGACGCCCTTGTTCAGGCACGCCTCGGCCTTGCGCTCGAGCGCGCCGACGCTCGTAACGCCGCGATTGGCCTGCCCATCCGACATCAGGATCACGCGATTGACCGATCCCTCCTGGATCGTGTTCGAGACGAGCTCGCACCCCTTGTCAAATCCTCCACTCAGGAAGGTAAACCCGTCCGGGGTCAACCCCGAGATCGCCTTGTGGAAGGTCGCCTTGTTCGCGTCAGTGACAGGGAGCGAGGTGACCATCACGTCGACATCGGACGAATACGTCACGATCGAGAGCCTGTCCTTTGGGCCGAGCGTATCGACGAGCCTCGCGGCGGCCTGACGAGCCTGCGCGATCTTGTCCCCGGCCATCGAACCGGAGCGGTCGATGACGAGCGCGATGTTCAATGGCGCCCTCGCCTCGGAGACGAACTCCCTGGCCTCGATCTTGATCGAAGCATACACCTCGCTCGCCGCGTAATTCGGGATCACCTTGTGCGAGAGCGAGGCGTTGACATTGAGCGTCCCCGATGTGCTGGCGTCGGGTTTTGCCTGGGCGCCAAGGAGCGAGGGAGCAAGAACGAGAGTGGCCGCGGCGGCAGCGCACAGAATGCGGGGGAGCGTGGTGTTCATGATGAGGTTCCTTTCGGCTGACTCGAGTCGTGAGTTCTTCTGGAGCGCGGCAGACGCGCTTGCATGCGATGGAACTACCAACGCGGGCTCGCCAGAAAGGATCTGAAAAACTTTGGAGTTTTACATCGGGAACGCCTCGGCGGTCTCGGCCATGATGTCGACCTCCCACTCCTCGGTGTCCTCATCGAACGGCCCGTCGCCGAGGGCACGGCTAAGATGCATCATCGAAGCAGCCGCGCTGCGGATGTCCTCGAGCGCCTCGATGAGGTCCTCCTCCTGAACCACCGAACAAAGCCAGTCGCAGTTCGAGGTGATGCTCGCGTAGAACCCGCGCACGAGGTGCTCTCGCGCCGCGTCATCAGGCAGCAGCCGCGCGCTAAACGTCTCCTCGATGCGATGCGCCAGGAGCTTGAGCTCGAGCTGCTGCTCGGTTGTCAGCTCGCGCGGCTGCTGATCCAGCACGCAGAGCGTCCCGATCGGGTGGCCGTTTATCCCAAAGATAGTTTGCCCCGCGTAAAAGCGCACATGCGGCGCCCCGGTGACCATCGGGTGATCGTGAAAGCGATGATCGCAGCGCGCGTCCTCGATCATGAACAGCTCTCTTTGCCGGATCGCGTGGTCGCAGAACGACCCTTCGCGTGGCGTCTGGCGGACGTCGAGCCCAACGCCCGCCTTGAACCACTGGCGATCGATGTCGACGAGCGAAAATGCCGCCATGGGCACCTGACAGATCGCCGCGATATGGTGGACGAGCTCGTCGTAATGGAGCTCCTCATCCCCACCAACGAAACCCTCGAGCGCGTAGAGCGCCTCGAGGCGCTCGAGCTCATGTCGGGGTATCTGGCGTTTGTTTTTAGCGTCATATGGTTGTCGCATCCCTCTCTCCCAGACGGAGCATCATGACCTCAACGATTTGCACCAACGACACCCCGTCCTCGACACTTAAACGTCACCGCGCCATAAAATGCGGCAGCCAGAGAGACCTCTTTCTTCGCCAGCATAACGATCGTTATGACACTTGCGCGCCCGCGCATCTCGCGTATCTTCATTCACGACTTACGAACATCTGCGATTTTGATTTTTCATCGGGAGGAACTGACCATGGCACTCCAAGACACGTTGTCCGCATCCTGGCAAGAGCTGCTCGCTGACGAATTCGAGAAGCCCTACTGGTCCAAGCTCGAGACCTTCGTCGAGCAAGAGCGCGCCGACAACCCCGGCAAGATCTATCCTCCCGAAGACAAGGTCTTCGCGGCGCTCAACTTCGCGGACTACGCCGACGTCAAGGTCGTGCTGATCGGCCAGGACCCTTACCACGGCCCTGGCCAGGCGCATGGCCTGAGCTTCTCGGTGGAGAAAGGCGTGAGCATCCCGCCGAGCCTTCGCAACATGTACAAGGAGCTCGCATCAGATCTTGGCATCGACCCCCCTGACCACGGTTCGCTCGAGCACTGGGCCGAGCAAGGCGTGATGCTCCTGAACACGGTCCTCACCGTGCGCCACAAGGAAGCGAACTCGCACCGCAAGCAAGGGTGGGAGAAGTTCACCGACGCCGTCATCAAGAAGATGAACGAGCGCGAAGATCCGCTGGTCTTCATCCTCTGGGGTGGCTCGGCCAAGAAAAAGTCCAAGCACATCGACACCGACCGCCACACCATCGTCCAGAGCGCGCACCCCTCGCCACTCTCGGCGCACAACGGCTTCTTTGGCACCTCGCCATACTCCAAGGTGAACGAGGCGCTCGAAGGAATGGGCAAGGACCCCATCGACTGGTCGATTCCTGCCTGATTCTGCAGAAACTCGCGGTCGCGTGACGCACTTGGCACACAACGGGATGGAACTCGACTTCGCTCTCCGGTAACGTTTGGTGGATTGAAAAGCCAACGTCATGAGAGAGCCGATGCGCACCACCTCCATCCTATTCCTCGCCGCGAGCATCCTCACCCAGGTCGCATGCGCCGTGGGACCGGACCCATCGCCCGTCACGCCCAACAACGATCTGGATATGGGAGGCGGTGACACCGGGGAAGAGGCAGACATGCCGATCATCTTCCCCGACTTTCCGCTCGAAGACATGGGGAACAATCCCCCCGGTGACATGAACACGCCGCCCGGCGAGGACATGGACACGCCGCCAGAGGACATGCGCCCGGACATGATGGTGGTGCAGGGGGATTACCCGAAACCTCTGGAAGTCAGCGCGGGAGACAGCAAGAACAAGATCTTGCTCCGAGGGCTGGTGCTCACCCCACAAGGGCCGCTCGAGAATGGAGAGGTCCTCATCGAGAACACCTTCATCACCTGCGTGGGTACGGGTTGCGTCGGCCGACCGGAAGCGAGCGGCGCGATCATCATCGACACGCACGGGATCATCTCCCCGGGCCTGATCGATAGCCACAACCACCTCCCCTACAACTTCCTCAAAGAGTGGGTTCCTCCAAACAACCAACTCTTCACCAACCGCTATCAATGGGCGGACGACCCGAGCTACGAGGAGTTCGTCAGGCCACTGACCGCGCACCGCTCCTCGAACTCACACTTCTGCCCCGCGGCGCGCTGGGGAGAGCTTCGCTCGCTGCTCCATGGCACCACGACGATGATGGGGCAATCCTTCGAGCGCACCTGCACTCAGGGCGGCGTGCGCAACGCGGATCACGACCACCAACTCCAGTACGATCACATGCGCACCTCCATAGGCTCGGTTCGTGACATCAACACCGAGGCCGCGCAGGGGTATATCGACTCCTTCGACGCGAGCCCGGAGCCTGTGACGCGCTTCGCCGTGCACATGGGCGAAGGTTACGAGGGGGACAATATCGAGAAGGAGTTCGACAGCTTCGCGGGAAGAGATGAGCGAAGCATCGAGCGCCACCAGGGGCTCTCACTGCTCTACAAGGAGACCGCGGTTCTTATCCACAGCGTCGCGCTCACCGCGACGCAGTTCGACGAGGTAAAACAGACAAACTCCAAAATCGTCTGGTCCCCATCGAGCAACATGGTCCTCTATGGACGCACCACTGACATCGAAAAGATCCTCGAGCTCGGCATCACCGTCGGGCTCGGCCCGGACTGGACGATCTCTGGCGAGGACAACATGCTCGGCGAGATGCAGTTCGCCAAACAGTGGGCCAGTGAGAATGGCGCGTCGAGCATCACGTCGCGAGTGTTGTGGGAGATGGCCACGAGCCAGGGCGCCGAGGTCGTCGGCCTGCAACAGCATGTCGGCACGCTCAGTGAAGGAATGACCGCGGACATCGTCGTCTTCACGCGCAAGTCCGAAGGCCAGGATCCCTACACCCAGCTCCTCGAGAGCAACGCGGATGACGTGCGCCTCGTCCTCATCGATGGCGAAGCCTACTACGGCGAGGCGACGCTCAAGGCCCCGCTCGCTCGCCGCGATGATTGCGAGGATTACGATGTCTGCGGTGAGTCGAAGTTCCTGTGTGTCAGGCACGACAACGAGGATGACTTCACCAGCAGCGGCATGATCGAGGGGCTGCTGATCGATATCCTCGAGGGCAACGGCTACCCCGCCGACGAACAATACGGTCGCGGCCAGGACCTCCTGCCACTCGTCGATTGCAGCAGATAAACCGACCCGGTCAAAACAGCCGAGAAGTAAGAGTGAGGTGAGCCTGCTCGCTTCGCTCGACAAAGAAGCTCTTACTTTGCCTGGAAGCTAAACGGGTAGTTGACGATGACCTCGGCGTCCTCTTCCCCCTCGATGGGAAAGGTCACCAGCCCCAAGACATCGCTCATGCACTCGTGCATTTTGGTGTCGAAGAGGTCTGTCTTCTCGTCCTCGCCAACCTTGACCGCCTCGACCTCTCCGATGCCTTCGATCGCCTTGACCTTGAGCTGGACGACGATCTTGCCTTCGGCGTCGGGGAAGTCATCGAGCATCCTGTCGTAGCAGTCCTTGACGAGCGGTTTGACACGCGTGATCGCCTCCATGATGTCTGCTTTGGAGACCACCTTCGCGTCGCCTCGCGCTCCTGGCTCTGCGTTACCGGCAGCGCGCGCGAGCTCGATCGCGCGCGCCTCGCGCTCCTCATCCGAGAGGCCATCGCCTGGCACCTTTTGGCCACCCTGCCCGCTCCCC
>Ga0208061_100163_pt1 | contig 23156 bp, 14 predicted proteins | sample DeeseametaMP0555_FD_184209 | JGI IMG/M metagenome (GOLD analysis project Ga0208061, IMG submission 184209) | Marine microbial communities from the Deep Atlantic Ocean - MP0555 (SPAdes) | ecosystem: Environmental > Aquatic > Marine > Oceanic | place: South Atlantic Ocean | collected 2011-01-23 | reverse complement strand
CCATCGCCTCTCTTTTTTCTCGCTGCCAGGATCATCTGCGTCCTTCTCCGCAAGGCTTCGGGTGGCGAATCTCTCAGACCACCCGAGGCCGTATCATAGCGGTTCAGGGGAGCGCATGAAAGACAGGGTAAGCGTGTGGCTCCTCGGCCTGGCTGTCGATGACATACTCGACCGCGATCGCGTCGCCAGCCTCGCGGATCATCGTCATGTAGAAGCCGTGCGCGCCCGTGTAGGGGTTGCCGCGCTCGGCGAGCGTCTGGGTCGCCCACTGGTTGGCGCCAAGGCGCGTGGAGCGAATCAGGGCGTGGAGCGTGGCGTCCTGGTACAGCACATCAGGTTGACCATCGGCGCCAATGCGCAGGGTCACGCTCTCGCCGATGCGATTGAGCAACCACTCGTCATTGCTATCGCGCAAACCAAACGCGATCACCTCGCTCACGTTCTGACCGACCTGCTCGTAGATGAGCGAGTAGTTCGGCTCGTCCATATAGGCCACGTGCAACACGTTGTTGGCGTCGTAGAGCGCCGAGGCGTAAGGACCGCTCGGTGCACCGACATATTGAGGCATCGTCCAGGCATCGCCCGCCGAGCGCTCGACCCAACCGATCGAGTTCTGGCTTCCATCATAGAACAACAACAGGATGCCGTTTGGCTTCGCCGAGAGCTCGAGGAAGGAGCCGAGCGTGTGCGAGACACCTGCGGGCTTTCCTTCGGTGAAGACGGGCTCACAAGCGCCCTGGTAACACGCCTCGGTGTCCCCACAAGCGCCGCCACAATCCGCGGTGGCGACCACACACTGGGTGAGGTTCTGCGCACAGACTTCGCCGTCTGCGCAGCCACCCGTGCAAGGCTCGGCGCCAGGCCCTTCGAGCACGACCTCGGGCACCACGCCCGCCGCGACTGTCTCGGCATCCTGGGTGGGATCGAAGGTGATGTGACGGATCTGGGAGATGCCCGCGTTGTTCTCGGCCTCGAGGTTGTTGACCTGGTAGACCACGTGGATCTGACCCTCCGTAAAGAGCGCCTGCGTCCAGTAACCGGTGTCTCCTTCCGCGTCGAGCGTCACCAGCGAGAACCCGAACTCCGAACCTCCCTTGCCCTGACCACGCCCGTACTTGAGCGCGCCATTCTCCTCGTCGCGATAGAACACGTGCAGGTTGCCAGCGTCGTCGTAAACGAGCGCGGTGTGCTCGCCGACGTCGTCGCCCTTGTCGCTGATACCGCCGCGAGGCCCATCGAGGTTGCCCTCGATATCACCGCTCTCGGGGACACCGTCGACAAACTGCCAGGAGACATCGAGGTTGCCATCGAGGACGCCGACCATGAGATCGCCGTAAGTCTGGTTGTATCCAGCGACGGCGACCTGACCATCAGTCGAGCGCGCCAGCGATGGATAGCGCCCGTGGTAGCCGAGCGGGAGCGGAGGCAGCGGCAAGCAATCACAGGTCGCGCCCGAGACCTCGCAGGTCATCGAGTCTCCCGTGCCCGCCATGCCGTTTCCAGGTCCAAAGCCAGGATCACACACCTTGCCATCACAGGGGTCAGGGATCCCCTGGCAGGCGTTGTCTGCGAAGCAGCAGAACTCACCCTCGCCGCAGCCTTCCGGGCAGAAGTCTTCGCAGACGCACGAGTTCACGTCGCACACATCGCGCTGCGTGCCGCCGCACTTGCCAGCGCAATCCTCGTCCGTGGTGCACTCGGGGTCGACGCAGATCTGGTTTTCGCAGAGCTGCCCGCCGGTGCAATCCGCATCCGAGGCGCAGCGGCCGCCGTTGTTTGGCGAGGTGTTATTCTCGCCATCGACGCACGCGCCCTCGACGCAGGACTGGCCGCTCTCACACTCGGTCTCGCAGTTGCCCTGGCCGTTGCCTGGATCCTCGCGACATCCCTTACAGCCGGTGCCGATGACACCGATCGAGAGGATCGCGGCAAACATCCCCATGGCGCGACGGCGACGCTTTGCCGAGAGCCCGAACATGCCGAGCAGAAGCAGCAGCGACGCAGGCAGGTTGCCAGGGAGTCCGCCGCCAACACCAGCCGAGCTACAGCCAGCCTGTGGCTCTCCGGCGACCTCGTCACCAGCGCTCGTGGGCGTCGCGTCAGCCTGTGGCGCCAATCCGAGGTGGACCGTCTGCTCGTCAGAGGCGACCTTGCCGCTGCGATCGCGGACCTCGACCTCGAGGCGGAAGGAGCGATCGACCTGGAGGTCAGCAAAGGAGACCTCGCGGCGCTCGCCCCACGCGCTCCATGCGCGCGCCTTCTCGCCATCGTGGACGCGGTAGCGGTAGCGGAGTTGATCGGGAAGATCGGTCATGTCCTCGGCGATAAACGAGAGGACCTCTCCCTCGCGCTCGATCTCGAGCGTCGGGGGTTGGTAATCGATCGGGATGGTCACGGCCGCGGTGTACTCGCGGTTGACGGTGTAGTGATCGCCGGTCATACGGGCGCGAACTTCAACGATATGCTCACCAGGGAGCACGAGCGCCGCGGAGTCGATCTTGAGGGTGCTGCTGCGACGATACATGCTCCAGATGCCTCCATTGATACGCCAGCTAAACTCGACCTCTTCTCCGGGCTCGAGCTCCTGCATGATCGGGCCGGGCAGGACGCCGCGGACGTTGACCTCGGCGACGGGGCGCACGAGCTGCCCTTCCTCGATCACCTCGGGGTAGTTGACCTTGTAAGATTCGATCATCGGCTGAGGAAGTACGGGGAAGGCCATCGCCATCGTGCCCGCGGTCTCGAGGTTGGCAAAGATCGCGATCATGGTGTCGTTATCCACGGCCACGATATCTCCCTGCTCGAGCGCGACGCGGAGCCCGAAGAACTCGGGGAGGTCGAACGCCAGATCGAGCGCGCTCGCGAGCGATGGCACCGCCAACCCGACGAGCGTCGGGATCAGGTCCGCCAGACGATCCGGGTTATCCGAGAGGATCCCCGCGTTGGTAGGACGCACGTTCTGGATCGCCTCCTCGAAGTCGCCGAGCACGACCGCCAACTGGCCCATCCCATCGGGGACGACGGCCACAGGCAAGTAGAGGTCGATGCGCACGGTGAACAGGCGAGTCCAGCGATCCTGGACGTAGCCGTACATGTGCACGTCCATATCCTTCCAGTCGATGGTAAGCAGGCCCTCGTCGACCTTGTAGCCATCGCCATCCTCGACCACGGTGTTCGCGCCCAGGACAACCTCGGGCTTGCGCTGAGGTACGATCTGGATCTGAACCTCGCGGTTCTCGTTATCGGCCAGCGTGCGGATGCTTCGCAGCAGGACCGAGAGCGTGGAGGTCGAGAGCTGATCGGCGACATCCGAACCTGCCATCAGACAGGTCGCGCCCGACGCCCAGGTGGACCACAACAGGTGCTCGATCATGCGTTTGTGGACGCCGATGCCGACCATGAAGGGCTGCCCCGTGTTCGGGTTCACATCGCCCGTGATGGTCGGCGACAGCGGGATCGGCTCGAAGGATGGGCGCGTCGTCGGATCGATCGGCGCGCACTGTGAGATCGCGGTTTGCTGGAAGCCCGTGCGGCCTGTGAGCGTCACGCCTGTGTCCACGTTGGCGTAATCAGCCATCTTGAAGAGGACGTCGACGTTGGCCTCGGGCTCCTGGGTGAACTCGCCGATGATCTGGCTCAGTTGGAGTTGCCCTTCGATGCCGAGCGGCGCGGGCACGCACTCCTGGGTGTTGTTGTACTCGCAAAGGTCATCGCCGTTGCAGGTCGCGTTATCGGGGCATGCGTTGACGTCATCCGCGCAGCTCAGGCAGAGCTGCTCCTTGACCGTGCTGTCGACGACCTTGGCCAGCTCGTCGCGGACAAGATCCTCGACGAGCCCGCGAATCAGGCCGCGCAATCCGGTGGCGACGGCGCACTTCCAGTTCCCCGCGAGGTTAAAGTCGAGGTCGCGCAGATCGAGGTCGATCTCCTCGAGGTCGATGCGCAGATCCTTGGTGGGGCTGTTCTGGTCGATGTTAAACGTCACCGGGACATACGCCGTCACGGTCGCGGGTGTGTTCAGATCCGCGCCCTGTTTAAAGGGCGTGATGTCACACTCGACGTTGCCGACCACGTCGATGTCGGTCTCGAAGGGGATCGTCTGGTTGAGGTTCCCGATCGTGATCTTGACCTCGAGCTGGTTTGGCGGCTTGGGCGTGAGGACGGTCTCCTCGATACTCAGGCTGAGCTGGCACCCCTCGGAACCGTCGGTGCAGTAGGGCTGCTCGCCAGCGCTGTGATACATGCTGCGCGCTTCGACGTAGGGGAAGCACAGCTTTGGATCGCCAGCGGTGTCCTTGGGGAGACAGATATCGAGGCCGCCAGGCAAGGCGCCGTCAATGATCGGCCCGATGTTGTCCTCGACAAAACCAAGACCTGTGGGGCTCAGGCGAACCTGCGCGCCCTGGGGCATCGTCTTGTCGTAGTGCTCGGGAGGGAAAGGTTGCGCGACGAAGCCATCGCAACCACAGCTGTCCGCCGAACATGCCGCCATGAACATGGTCAGCAAAAGGAAGCTCGCGCGCCACGATGTGTGGAAGGGGAGCCAGCCCGGCGTTGAGTTCGAACGCGATCGTTTCCTCACAGTCTTATTCTCCATCTTCACCGCTCGCCAGGATCTCCTCTTTCAGGAAGGAAGGCATATGAGCGCGCAGGTAATCGATATAATTGCTTGCCTCGAGCTCCATCGCGATGGAGCCGTCCAGCATTTCTTCTTCCAGGAACTCTTTGATTTGGCCAATGATCCGGCCCGGTTTCAAGCCGAATGCGTCGATGACCTCGTTGCCAAAGCCAGACGGGAGGTCTGGCCGCAAGGCGCCCTGATCTTCGAGCGTTCGGATGCGCGCCTCGAGCTCGTCGAGCTCGGCGAGCGCGCGCGCCTCTTCCTCGGGCGTGGCGGCGCCAACGTCTGCGCGCGCGAAAGCGAGCGCGGCGTCCAGGTAAGGATCGAGCTCGCGCACCAGTCGTCGCACGCGAGGATCATCCCAACCGGGCTGATACGTGTTGGCCAGCCCGTGCGTGCGCACGAGCGCCTTGACCTCGTGGGTCGTGGCGTTGTCGAACTTGAAGCGGCGCGCGACGTTCTCGATCTCCTCGAGGTTGTCGCCTGCGCCCTTATCGACATCGATAAGGAGCGCGGCCCAGCGCTGTGACGCCTGGCGCTCGGTGGCCATGAGCACCTTTAGCGTGTGCTCCCAGCGACGAAGGCCCTCTTCGCGATCAAAGACAACCGAGGGCTCCTTTTCGCCCGTGGGGCCAAAGAAGCGCTCGACCTCGGGGAGGATGACCGCCAGGATCTCGACCTCGTGCAAGAAGCGGAGGCCGCGATCTGAGTGTTTGGCCACGAGCAGCTTGGTCATCTCCTGGAGCCAGCGCTCGCGGCTGATCTCGAGGATGTTCCTCGCGCGCTCTCGGCACGCGCTCGCGAGCTCTTCGTCCGCGTCAAAGCCAAGCTTGGCGATAAAGCGCCCCACGCGCAGGATGCGCAGCGGGTCCTCGGCGAGCGTCTCGAGAGGATCGCCGACGACGCGGATGATCCCTCGCTCGAGGTCGCCGCGGCCGTCGTAAGGATCGACGTACTCCCCAGCGGCGTTCATCGCGATCGAGTTGATGCTAAAGTCGCGACGCTTGAGATCCTGCATCAACGTCTCGCCATAGCGCACCTGAGGGTGGCGGCTGCCGCGTCGATAGTACTCCTCGGAGCGATACGTCGTGATCTGGCAATCCTTGGGATATCCCTCGCGCTCGTCGTGGTAGAGCACCGTCCCGACCGTCCCGAACTCGATGCCCACGTCGTAGATGAGCTGATCGATCCCCTCGAGGATCTTCAGCGTCTCCTCGGGGAGCGCGTTGGTGCAAAAGTCGAGATCGTCGATCGCCTCGAAGGGGATGCCGCGCGCGAGCTCGCGCACGGCCCCGCCGACCAAAAACAACTCCTTACCCGCTCGCTCGAATGCCTTGAAAAGTCGCTCCATGCCCTCGCTGCCATCACCGCTTTATTGTACGCGTCGTACGTTAATAGGCGGGATTGTCACAGATCCGTCATTAAAATGCCAGCATGGCCTTCGCCCGAAGACGCTGCCCTCAGGCGAGCACGGGGAGCACGATCGTAAAGGTCGTGCCCTCGCCGACCTCGGACTCCACGAGGATCTCCCCCCTGGCGCCTTGCACGATACCGAAAATGGTGGGGAGCCCGAGCCCGGTCCCCTCCCCTTCTGGCTTGGTCGTAAAGTAGGGCTCGAAGATCCTCGCGCGCACCTCATCGCTCATTCCGTGGCCGCGATCCTTGATGGAGAGCGCGGCGCCACTCTGGCCACTTTCGAGCGTCGCGCGCGACCAGGAGAGTGAGATCTCTCGTCGCTCACGCTCCTCGGGCAGCGCGTCGATGGCATTGACGAGCAGGTTCGTGATCACGCGCGCCATCGTGGAGTCGGGAAGGGGAAGCTGCCCGGAGATATCGACCGGCGCGAGGGTGAATGACACATCAGCAGGGATCAGCCCCTCGAAGAACCCCTTCCAACGCCCCATAAACTCGGCGACCTCGCTCCCCGCCATGGGCTCCTCCGAGTCAGGCTTGCTAAAGGCCATGAGCTGGTTGGTGAGCTGCTTGGCGCGTTGCGCGGTGAGCAGGATCGCGTCGGCGCTCTCGAGGATCTCCGGGTCGAGATCTGGCTCGTCCTCGATCAGCTCGGCGTTGAGCATGATCACGTTGAGCAGGTTATTGAAGTCGTGCGTCAACCCGCGCGCCAGCAACCCGACAGCCTTGGCCTTGCTCGCCGCCGCGAGGCGCTTCTCGTTCTCTCGCCAGAGTTGCACCTGGACGATGCGCTGGCGCTGCTGCTCTCCAAAAAGATAGAACAGCAACGCCAACAGGAAGGCGCACAGCAACCCGACGGCGAGCTCCCCTCTGTTGGAGTAAGAGGTCACCGCCTCGAACTGTGGCCTGGGTGCAAGCTCCAACCACCAGTCGCGTCCCCAGACCTTTATCGGTGAGGAGGTGATGGAGACCTCTTCGGGGAACCCTTCTGATTGCCAGACCAACCCCTGAGGATCTCGAACGCGCACGTATACGTCATCGAGCAGCTCTCTGCGCAAGGAGGCCGTGATCATCGGCGCGGCCCGAAAGACCGCGTTCAACACCCCGATACACTCGCCCCCTCGAAAGATCGGAAAATAACCGACAAACCCTCGCCCCCCCTGGAACAGCTCGAGCGGCTCCGAGATCTGGATCTCGCGCGTTTCGATCGCGGCTTTAAAGAATGGGTAGGCGCTCGCGTGACGGTCGATTCGCTTGCCGAGCGCTTTGCGGTTTGGCTCGCGCGGATACACCCACTTTATCTCGCTGCTCTCGGGATCGATCCAGTTGATCGCCAGGAAGCCGTCGAGGTTTTGGTGAATGATGGCCGCCGAGTGCGAGAAGGTCGCCTCGTCTGCGGGACCCTGCCTGGCGTAGACGCGCGCGAGCGAGTCGACCGAGTAGATGCGCGCCTCCAGAAAGTCCTCGATCCTGAGCGCGGCGTGTTCTGCGGTCGAGGCAAGCAATCGCCGCGTCTGCTGTTCGATCTGCTGCTGTCGATATGACCACAGCAAACATACGGCAAGCGTCGCCATCCCCCAGGCGAACAGCGCCATCGAGATGACCGTGCGCTTGCGCGCATAAATTGTGGTCCGGCTTCCCTGCTTCATAGAAATGGCTTCGCTCGTATGATGCAGCGGATTCGAGGACACCATCTACACCTTTCAGAGGCGTTCATTCGCGTCTCCACACCTACATCGACCGAGGGGGCGTTTTTCATGAGTTCGAGATGGTCTTCACCGCTTCACTATCCACGAGCCTCCATGGCAGGTAAAGGCTCCCTGAGGCAAAACTACAGCAAAAAACATCAAGCAGATACAAAACAACATCCGAAATCATGCGTGAAACCTGGGGAGAACTGTGGGATAGAATAAGGAACCCCGTGTCTTCATGCATACAAAGTCAAAACCATGTCCCGACTCATTTTCGTCGCGTCCGCGTTGGCGCTACTCTGTGTGACCCAGAACGTCTGGGCGCAGTCCGAAGAGACACAGGATCTCGATCTGTACTCGAGCGGCGTGGACGCCGCGGGCACACCGCTCGTGCAAGGCGCCGTCGATCTCCACTGGGAGGCGCGCGATGGCCAGGGGGCCTGGAAGCCCGCCGTCTATGACAAGAACAACTACTGTTACAGCTGCGGCGGCATCTGGCTCGATCACCCCACGCGCGCGAACGCGATATCGAAACCGATCACTCACCCGGACGTTCGCCAACAGTCCGCGCCAAACCGCACCTTCTCCTGGCGCACGACGTTCTCGATCCCGGCAGGCGCCGATCCCTCGACCGCCACGATCACCTACTTCGTGGGGTTCGATGACGCCTCGCTCGATGTCCTCGGGCAAAACAGCCTCTCGGGCTGCAACCACACCGTGTGGCTCAATGGCATGCCGCTCTCGATGACATCCTCGGGGAACCCGCTGAACACCGAGTGCAAGGCGACCATCCCCAAGGGAGCAGCGTTCCAGACGGGCACCAACACGCTCGAGTTTCGCGTCAAGAACATCTCCACCTACTACGGCTTTCGCTTCGAGGTCGAGAGCGCGACCTATGAGGGAGACATCGCGCCGACGCTCTACGTCAACCTCGCCACACCCGCTGATGGCAGCCTGCTCGCGAACAACACCCCGGAGATCACGGGCAACACGCTCTCCGATCCGAACACAGCCCTGACGCTGACGATCGAGGATGAACAGGGCGCGATTGTCGAGACGCTGACGCCAACATTGGATGGCTCGGGGAGGTTTGCCCTCGAGTCCTCGCCGCTGACAGATGGGAGCTACGCGCTCCACGCGATGTCGGTCAATGGCATGCAAATGGCGAGCGCCGGTCCTCACCTGTTCGAGATCGACACCACGCCTCCCCCGCTCACCATCGAGTCGCCAGAAGCTGGCGCCTTCCTCGATACGACGACGGTGAGCATCGAGGGGACCTCGGAAGCAGGCGCGAAGTTGACCTTTGCCCTGAGTGATGCCAACGACGCGCTGCTCGCGTCCTCGATCCTGAACGCAGGAGAGGATGGGAGTTGGGTGTTCGCCCCCACCCGAGAGCTTCCGGCGGGGACGCTCTCGCTGGTGGTCATCGCCGCTGACGAGGTCGGCAACGAGACCATCCTCGAGCACGAGTTCTCGATCTACCTGGATAAACCGAGCGTCTCGATCACGGCGCCAGCCAGAGGGATGTTCCTCGAGGACAACACGCCCACGATCGAGGGGGAAGCGATCGACAGCGACGAGGTCGAGGTGCTCGTCGACGGCGTCGTGCTGGGCATAGCGCGCGTCAGAGAGGAGGAGCAGCGCTGGAGCTTCGCGGTCCCATCGGACAGACCGCTCGAACCTGGCGCGCACACGCTGGAAGCCACCGTCATCGATCCCTGGGGGAACGTCTTTTCGTCAGGAATCATCCCGATCGCCATCGCCATGCCCGCGCCAGAAGAGCCGCCAAACAATCAGGCAGTCGCGCCCATCGAGGACGCGAACAACGATGTCGCGGCGGCCGCGAACAACACCTCTGCGCCAGCGCAACCTCCCATCGAAGAGGCCGAGCAAGATCCGACCTCGATGGAGCACCAGGTCGAGGATGGCTGCCAGGCGGTCCACACGAAAGACGCTGCGCCGAACCCCATCTGGCTCATCTGGATGCTCGTCCTGGGCATCGCCAGACGTCCTCGCCGCGAGCGCTGATTTCGCGAACCACCCGACGGCGGCCCGGGAGAGCGCCCGGCGCGACATTTGCCAACGGCCGGTGATGATTCGCGAACCTGTGGCAAATGTCGCGCCGGGCGCTCTCCCTTAAGCCACAGGTGTTGGCGACCTCTTTTTTAACAAACCTTAGATCTCTTTTGGCGAGCGCGCGTTGAACCACCTGTCAGACAGGCGACAGGACGAACCGACGAACAAAGCGAGAAGAGACGATGACATACCAGCAAGTGATGACGAAGTGGGGCGTGTGCGCGGCGGTGATTTTCGGGATCGGACTTTTGGCGCAGCCAAACGTTCGGGCGGAAGAGCCGATCGGCACGCAGGCCTCGACCGAGGTCACGAAGACGACCACTCAGAAGAAAACGACGGCGAAGCGACCGCGCCTCGATGTCGTCTTCACGGTCGACGCCACGAGCAGCATGTCTGATGAGATCGAGGTCATCAAAAAGGAGATCTGGACGATCGCCAACCGCCTGATGGCGGGGAAGCCGAGCCCGGACATTCGCTTCGGGTTGGTGTTCTACAAGGACAACGGCGATGACTTCGTGGTGCGCTCGACGCCGCTGACGCGAGACATCGACAAGATCCACTCGTTGCTGATGAGCGCGCCCGTCTCTGGAGGCGGAGACATGCCAGAGCACGTCGGGCGAGGGCTGCACGCGGCCATGGATATGGAGTGGGACAGCGATCCGAGCGTCTCGCGGCTCGTCTATCTCGTGGGGGATGCGCCCTCGCAAAGCTACGACGACGAGTTCAAGGTGGCCGACGCGGTCAAGAAGGCGCAGGAGAAGCAGATCGTGATCCACGCCATCGGGTGCTCGGGGATCGGCGGCGGGCAAGAGGAGTTCACGCGCATCGCGGGAGCCACCGATGGCTCCTATCAGTCGCTGACCTACCACGCGGTGGTCGAGCGAGAGGATGGCAAGAAGGTTTCGGTGGTCTACCACGATGGCGAGACCTACGAGGCGGACGGGGTGCTCTCCGATGAGGAGTGGAAGAAGGGCGCCGACTCGCTCAAGAAGAAGAAAAAGCTCAAGCGCGCCGAAGGAAAGACGCGAAGTCGCGCGGCGGCAGCGCCCAAGGCCAACAACATGGATGATATCGCCTTTGAAGGGGTCGCCAAGGAGGCGAGCGAAAAGGGCGTGGCGTATTGAATGCGAAACGGAGCGCACGCCGAGGTCTGCGAGATAGTCATTTGCCAAAATAGAGGTCGATGATGTAACCTGAGAGCATGCAAGTAGGGATATCATCGTGATGCCTATCCATGAACAAGCCACCTTGCGATCACGGCGCAGAGTGGCTTTTTTTGGATTTTTCTTCAGAGGGAGGAAAAACAGGTAGGCAAAAATCTCCCACTAAAACTTTTTTTTCGCCCCCCTGATCCGCTAACAGATAATAGCTCTCTTAAATGTTGCTAAAGCAAGCAGGTCAGAGGTCGGACCATCGACATGTCGGATCGTCTTGTTCCTCGGGGACTTAAGAAATCCTGCACAAAATCAAACTGAGAATTATACCAAAAGAGTGATGACTATCTCACAGACTCTAGGCAGGATTTGCCGAGCACTTGATGCAGCAACACGCCAGAAAGGTTCGTGAATTCCCTTTGCCACCCTCTGTGATTTGTATACCATTAAAGGGCAACTTACGTCGTCGGGACAATCTGAGGGGGATACCAGTAACGCAAGTTGGCGAACTTTAACCAATGTTGCAATTTACCAGAAGCAACATGATCTCGCTCTTACTCGAAGGAGAGAAGCAATGGCTCAAAACGTAAACGAAGTCCTCCAAGCCCTGAAAGATTGTGATGGTTTTGTGGCAGCTGCCATCGGGCACGCCGAGAGCGGGATGGCCATGGGCACCCTCGGGGGCGGCTCGGACTTTAACCCGGAGGTGGCGGTCGCGGCCAACTCGGATGTGATCAAGGCCAAGATTCGCGCGATGAACGCGCTCAAGCTCAAGGGCGGCATCGACGACATCCTGATCACGCTCGACACGCAGTACCACCTCATTCGCCCGATGAAGTCCAACCCTGTGGTCTTTATCTACCTGGCGCTCGATCGCAAGTCCGCAAACCTCGCGATGGCTCGTTTCCAACTCGAACAGGCGGAAGACAAGCTCGAGCTTTGAGGCAAAACAGGGAATGTCGCGACCTCCACGACGGCTTTTATATCCAAGACTGACGTGGAGGTTGCCCCTTCATACCGCGCGCTCAGGAATGCCGGAGCCAGAGCATGCGGAATCCTCACGGCGATGGTGAGTTACCATGTCGCATCAACACGCGATAAAACAGGAAAGCGAGCCGTTATCGCTCGAGTTTTTTACGTTCTTGACCGAGCTCATTCAGCTCTACACGCTCTCGCGCAAGCCGCGCGTCTTCGAGCTCAGAGGGCCTGGGAATGCGTCGGCCAAGATTTGCCTGGCGGAGAACTCCATCAAGCACGCCGAGGTCGACGGCCTCGAGGGTGAAGAGGCCTTCTTCGAGATCGCGACCTGGGGCTATGGCGAAATCGTCAAGCAACGCGAAATACTCACCGAGCAAAACTCCATCGACCCCGAGCGACAGCTCTCCAACATCCTCATGGATGCCTACTGGCACGCGGAGGAGGCCGCCATCAGGCGCGCCGCGAACCCTCTATCGCCAGACAAGCAGCGCAAGGAGAAGGATAACGCCTTCCAGCGCGCCGACACCCAACCCGGCATCGTCATGCTCGAAGACAGCATGCTCGCGAGCCAACTCATCGAAGAGATCGGCCTCGGCGAGGACACCCTCGACCCGACCGATGACGGCCACTCGGCCATCGAAGAGTTCCAGCGCACGTGGCGCAAGCGCCTCGCCTGGGGGGAGCGCATCGGCAAGGAGCTCGGCGACCTCGACGGCCTCGTCGTCTATCATATCTTTGATCGCCAGGGTGCTCCGCTGAACACCCACGAGGATAATGATGACGAGATGTCAAAGAACCGGCAGCTCCCCGCGCAGATGATCCGCGCGCTCGATGCGCTCGCCGTCCTCGACGATCACATCGAGCTCACGCTGACACTCCCGCGACATCACCACATCATCATGAGCATCGCCTCGGCGCCGAACTTTTTGCTCCACGCGCTCTTCGAGCGCGAGAACATCACGCTCGCCATGGCCCACTGGAACCTCTCCAAGGTCTTGAGCAACACCGACAAGTGAGCAGCGCAGCGACATGATCGCTCGAACGGCCAGGCCCCACCATGGAGCCTGGCCGTTTTTCATTTTCACGAGACGCTACAATGACCTACGCGCACCTATTTCGCCTCACCACGCATCTCACTCGTGTCGCGATAAAACCATCGTCCGTCTCGCAACAGAGCGCCACGTTACAACCGGGACACCGTGAAAAATCAATCACTTCAGTATCAGCCCCCTTCCCAGCCCAGCGCGCACAGTGACCACCTGTCCCTGGTCAAAACCCCTCCCGAGGAGGGGGATAAAGCTTCGATCGCCAAACTCTCACAGCGGATCGACTCCCTCGAGGGGATCCTCGAGCACAAGTTCTTTCATTCTCGCGCTCTGAAACAAGAGGAACAAGAGGAAGGGCAGGATCAGGACGCGTCGATCACCCGACAGCTCATCGCGCTCCCCTCGATGCTCGAAGCACAGCTCGAGCGCGGAGAGCCCTTTCACCTGACGCTCTCGACCGGCAACGAGCGGCACATCATCATCTCCTTCCCGAACTCGAAGCTCCTGCTCCACGCGCGCTTCACCAGAGACAGGATAAATTTTGCCATGGCCAGCGAGCACATCGTCCGAGTCCAGGAGTGGGCACGCGAACTTCACTGACCTCGGCGCGACACGACCTCCTCGAGTGGCCATGGTTCTTCGAGCTCTCTGCCACGCTCGCATTGCAATGCGAGCGTGGTAGTCTATCGTGGTGTCCCGAACCTCTTGCGGTGACCTCGTCACCACGAAACCGAACCCACCGATAGAGCTCACGCGTCCTGCGATATGAAGAAAGACCCAAAACACCTGCTTTTTCTCGCCATCTGTTTGCTCTCTATCGCGAGCGGCTGCTCGCTGATCGATGGCGTCCCGAATATCGGCGCCGATGACAACAACGAGACAAACAACACCACCGCCAACAATGGCAACGGTCCTGCTCGAGATGACTTCGTGGGCCACTGGGAGATCACAGATGGCGACGAGGGCGGCGTCGTGGTCTTCGATGACGACGGCACGGGCATCGGCAACGGTGAGTTCTTCCTCGAAAGTCTTCGAGACAAGTCAGGCTGCGAAGATGTCGCCTCCTGGGGCTTTACCTGGGAGGTCGAGTACGAGGCGGAGGGCTCTGATGTCATCCTGATGCGCATGACCATCGAGCAGGAAGACGTCGATTTTTTGAGCAGAGACCTGGAGTGCGACGCTCAGGGCTACATCATCGAGGAGACCGTCGAACTGACACGCGGTGGCACGAACCTCGAGATCAACGCAGGCCCGACGCTCGAGCGCTTCAAGAACGATCCTGAGGCTCTCGCGCTCGCTGATATCGCGTTCTTCAACAACCTCAACTTCATCAGGCGCGGGACCCCTATCCAATTGCTCAATATCGGTCACTCAGCAGAGACCGACAGCGAACAAATTCTGTCCGTCGATCCAGAACCTCCAACGGGCAACCTCCCACAAATCATCCTCGTCGAAGATGATGGGTCACTCAGGGATGATCTGATCTGGAAACTCCGGCTACCTGATGGCTCTCAGAACAAAAACTACAGCCCTCTCCAGAGCATGGATGACACTCAGGAAGAGCTCAACTCGATCGATGGAAACGATGGCACCGACGCAGCTTTTGTCGCCCCCAGCGTGACAACATTAGCAACGGTGTCCGCCGGAAGAACCTGGGCAGTTCGCTATGAGGGCCGGTGTTTCGACCTCTCACTCGATTGCCCGGACTCGTTTGGCGGCCCCTCTGCGCTTATCTTCAAGCTGAAAACGCTCGAGTCGCTCAGTAAAAGCCTCGGCTCGCTCACGTACGACCCCGAAGCAGAACGGCTCTTCATGGAGCCAGATGTCCAACCGAGTGAGAGTGAGCCCGCCTACCAATTCTGGCTGATGCGCCCTGTCGACCCCTAAAGCACCACGCGCCGAGAAATCACTCGAACACGCGCAGCAGCGCGGCGGCAATGTCCGCAGGTCGATCGCGCATCGCGCGCGATTGCTCGAGATGAAAGAAGCGACCCGAGCTGCCCACACCATCCTCGGTGCACGCGTTTGGCGATCCTCGAAGCGCCCTCCCCTGCACGTTCGTCGTGCCGCACAACCACACGCCGGATAACCTCGCGTCATAAGCATCGCACGAGCGATGCTCGATCTCGGGAAAGACCTCCTCGAGCGCGCTCACGAGTACGTCGAGCACCGGATCATCACCATCGCTACGGCGCGTCCCGTTCGACGTGTAAGAGACCGCCTGCGCGGTCCCATGCATACTTATGACAGCAGCCTGCGAGAAACGCTCCGCGAGCACCTCGTGTGCCACCTGAAACGTCCCCTCATCATGATGAGCCGGGTCGGATACCGGATAGGACGCCGATGACTCGCCGCACACCGACGTGCGACCATCGCAGGAGGACGCCTGATCGCTCGAGCAGCGGTGATGGCCAGAGAGGATCATGGCGCGCGCCCGCGTCATCTCGAACACAGGAAGCGCTTGCGCGAAGGTCCCATCGAAGAAAGGATGGGGGTGCTCGAGGATCATCTCTGTCGCCCCCCCGAGACGCATCGCGATCAACGCATCCCCCGAGGAGCTATCCATCGCGGCCCAGATCAAAAGCTCGCCCCCATCATCCTGCACGGAGCAAACCTCATAGCCTGCGTCCGCTGCGAACGCCGCGCTCCGAGAGACAGCATCGCCACGCCCGCTCGACGCCGCCGCGAGCGAGCTCGAGAGCGCCTCTGTGCGCGAGGCCATGGGGCTCACGAAGGTGTCCTCGCCGCGCCCAGGATGCTCGGCGTCGACGCGTTCGAGGAAACCTGACAGCGACTTCGAGCAAGGCGCAAAGCGCGCCTCGGGCGCCATCTCTTCTCCCTCACCGCTGCTCATGTCTTCGAGGTCCACCGACCTCATCTCAGGCTGGCCACCGAGATCCTCGGGCGTCGCCAAATCAAGCGCTCCGATCTCCATGTCCCCGTCATATCGGAAGCCTTCGTCGAGCAGCTCGATGATCACAGGCGGCTCTTCCTCCACAACAGGGGAGGCATCCTGACATGCCAACGCGAAGCAGCACGCGATGCACACAAGCGATAGACAAAGCCTTGGCACGACGTACTCCTCGATAAAATATGGCCAGCACGAAACATCCTGTCAGACAACACCACGCGAGGATAATCGCTGGTCGCGAGCGCCAGGATTCCGTAAGGTGATTGCCACGTCAAAAGTACGTGGGAAATCGGGGGGTGGGAAGCGCCCGCGCCCGTTCGAGGCTACGACATCGAGGAAACATGCAACGGTTCGCACTACGCCTGGCTTTGATTGTTTGCGCATGCATTTGCGTCTCAGGATGCGCGCGCGTCAAGATGACGCACATCAACTCGGATCAAAAGAAACCCAACAACGTCTGGGTCTTCTTCACCGTCGAACAAGGAGACGATCCTGTCGCGGGGCTCGAGGCCGAGGACTTCGAGATCTACGAGGATGGCGGACGCGTCTCTCCCTTCGAGAGCAAGCAGGTCATCCAAAACCCCGAGGTCGCCTCGGTGATGTACACGATGCTCCTGCTCGATGTCTCGGGCAGCATGACCGAATCGGGCCGCATCGATCAACTCGTCGACGCCGCCAAGGACTTCACCGAGACCGTGGGCAAGTCCCAGAAGGTCGCCGTCTACGCCTTCGACGGCTCGGAGAAGATCCACTCTGTGGTGCCGTTCACTTCGAGCCAGGGCTCGGTCGAGGGAGGGCTCGACGGATTGCGATCCTGGAAGCCTCGCGATAACTCCACCAACCTCCACGGCGCCGTCGTCGAGGGATTGGGAACGCTGCACAAATCACTCGAGAAAGAGAAGAAGCCGCTCAAGTTTGGCACGCTGGTGGTGTTCTCCGATGGCGCGGACCGCGCCGCGCGCGTGAGCCGCGAGGAGATGAAGGAAGAGCTCAAAAAAGACATCTACAAGAACTACGAGCTCTACGCGATCGGCATCGGCGAGAAGGAGGAGCTCAAGGGCGCCAAGCTGCGGGATATCGGCAGGGATGGAACGTTCGTGGGGACCGACAGAGAGGAGACCTCCAAGATCTTCAAGGAGGTCGCCGAGAAGATCGCCGCGCACGGCAAGCGCTTCTACCTGCTCTCTTACTGCACCCCCGCCAGGAAGGGCGAGCACGAGGTGAAGATCAAGATCAAGACCGAGGATCGCAAGCGCGGGAGCCTGAAGTACACGTTCAACGCCGACGGCTTCGGCCCACCTCCCGAGTGCAACCCGGAGCGCAAGCCCACCTTCGATCTCGAGGATGTCACCCCCAAGGACCAGAAGGATAGCAAGTCCTGAGGAGGTCTCGTGAACGAGAACATCAACGAACTCTTCGGGGACCTGCGCTCTGTAATGACCGCGGGGGATCCCGATCCGAGGGAGCTCTACTGGTTACTCGAGAGCGCCTACAATGAGGACCCGGACGTCTACCTCGACCAGTGGAAGGGATACCTGCTCCATTATTCGCCGGTCGAGCTCCTGATCACGAGCCTCGAAGAGCTCGACATGTTGCCGCTGCTGCTCCCCAAGGAGAAACTGCAAGCGGTCAACCTGTCGATGACCGGGCACCACCTGCGAAAGTGGCACTTCGAGCACATCGCCGACTCGGAAGCGTCCTGGTTCCTTCGCACGCTCAACATCTCGGACAACCAGGCAAAGCACCACTACCCCGCGGCGTTCGCGCACACCGAGACGTTGATCAACCTCCACACGTTGAACATGTCCAACTGCGATCTTCACGCGCTGGTCGCCGAGTGGATCTTGCGCGCGCCATTTCTGGCGTCCGTGCGCGACCTCGACTTATCGGAGAATCCACTCACGACACATGACGTCGAGGTCTTCGCGGCGAACGAAAACGTCTCCAACATCGAGCGGCTCGTGCTCACAAACTGCGGGCTCGGCCACGCGGCGATCTACGCGCTCGTGGAGAGCCCACACTTCGAGAGCTTGAGAGAACTCGACCTCACAGGGAACGCGCTGACCAAGAGCTCGTTCATCCTGCTCGCCGACTGGCCGCAGATCGCCAAGATCACCACGCTGGAGTTGCCCTGGAAGAGCATCGACCTCAAGACGCGCGAGTACATGCTCTCGAGCGAGTACTTCTCCGAAGAGATGAAGGACTTCATCTTCGAGCAAACCTTGACCCAACCAAACGGCTGACGTGATCACACCTCAAGGTGTGATCACGGGGCGAACCTGCTCTCCCGCGACCTGGCGCTGATTCGCCATGACGCGCGCGCGAAACGCGCGCTTGATCTCATCCCTCGAGAGCTTCACGTCTCGACCTGCCCAGGCGGGCGCGCCTTGCTCGAGCGCGAGACTCACGCTCGCCGGGGTGCCATCCTGAAAGGCCCCCTTGATCTCGACGCTCCAGCGACACGCTGGCGAGGTGATGTCGTATGGCAACGCCAACGCGCTGCTCACGACCGCCCCCGCCGGGATCTCCTTGATCTCCAACACCTTCTCGAGCTTGTGCTCGGTCCGAGTGATTTTCGTCGGGTCCTTACAGCTCGTCTCCTTGATGCTGACCGCGGCCAGCGAGAGGCTGCGCGTGGCGTCGAGGTTGCGAATCGAGACCTGGGACTTCACCACATCCTCGCTGATCGTCGGGAAGCGGTCATAACTCGCGGGCATATGCCAGACATCGTGCTGCGCGAGCGCCCACTCTCCGTTGACCATCCTGACGCCGAGGTAGGCGTTTGCCACGTTGCCCTGAGCCCCCTTGGCCCTGGCTTCGATGGTGAAGTGCGAGGTCTGCCCGTTCTGAGGGCGCAACCTGTAGGAGTGCAAGGCGCGCGCGACATCACCCGTCTCGACCTCGACGCCATCGCCAAAGCTCCAGGTCCAGGTGACCGGCGCCTCGAGCCCCTGCACGACGGTTCCCTCGACCAGGACGGCGTCCTGCTCGGCGGCGGACATGCGGTGCTCGAGCGTGATCATCGGCGCATCGGGGCACTCCACGACCTGCACGGTTTCGCTGTGCGTGTCCGGGCGCCCGTAGAGATCGTAAGCCACGGCGGTCACCTCGAGAGGTCCTGGCTTGCCAGCCAAAAGCGCGACGCGCTCCCCTCGCTCTCCGCCGACATAAACCTCGCTCACGGTCGCGGCGCTCGCCAGCTCGACGCTCGCCAGGAACGTCTGCCCCGCGCACAAGGTCGCGGGCTCGATGGTGAGCGATGTGATCGTATGAGGATGCGCGTTGGCGTTTGCCTGCTCGGGGCGCATCCTGGCGCCGCGACCTTGTTGGGTCACGTGGGCCACGTCGTGCCCTCCGCCGATCACGTGGCCGCGCTGCTGGACCACGTGGGCCACTTCGTGCCCTCCGCCGATCCCTCTTGATTGCTGGGCACCTTGCCCCTGACCGGGATGCGCGGTGTGTCCATTGCCATTTTTATTGCCGCCTCCGGACTTGGCCATCAACGCCAGCGAGAGGGACAGGACGAACGCACCGGATAACAGCGCGATGACGCGCTTTCGATTCGATGTTTCAGTCTTCTTCATCTGGACACCTCCGCATTCTCTGCGCCCGAGAGGGTCGCCACGTTCTCGCTCTCACTGCCCTCTTCCAGGGTCGGGTCCGTCACGACCCGGTCATCATCAACGATAGGCTCTTCGGGAGGTAGCGCCGTGCACACGCTCCCCTTCTCGTTGGTGTAACAATACGAGTCCTTCGTCTCGACGAACTCTCCGCCTCCGACCTGGAGGACCTCATCGCGGATCGACAACTCGACCGCCACGGTCTCATCGGGGAAGAGGCTCGGACGATAACAGTTCCCGGTCACATCACCGGTCACTGGATCGACCTGGCAACACTCGATATGCGAGAACTTGTCGTAGTAGTAATCGCCAAGAAGCATCGCGCTCACAGGCGTCGCCCACCCCTTGTTGACCGCGTCGGCCAGGAGATCATCGCCAGCGAGTGATGTGCCCGTGCCAAGGTTATTGGTCGCCGTCGGGTAGTACGACCCCTGGGAAGGCGTCGGCATGTTGAGCTTGAAGGCGACAGGATCGACCGCGGTCCAGGGCGCGACGTTATCGCAGGCGCCCCCGTGCGCGAAGCAGTTCACGATCTGGTTGGAGAGCGTGGTCGCCGTCGCGTCGGCGTCGAAGTTGAGGAGGTTCGCGAGCGCGCGAACATACCAGGGGCCATTACTGATCGCGTCGAACTTGTCCATCAGGTCTTCATACAACCTGTTATGGAGCGCGATGGCGGCGCTGAAGCGCTCGGTGTTGCTGTAGAACACCGGGTTCACGTTCTGCGAGCTGTACCCCCGAAGCGCGAGCGCGTCGTTGACCGCCTCGGTCGCGAAACCACTGCACATCGTGCCCTGGCCATAGGCCGCCTCGACGCCCGTGGCGTTATAGGCGCCAAGGTGGTCCGAGTACGCGCCGAAGGCATAGAGCAGTTGATGCTGAGGGATCGCCTCGGCCTGCGTGATGATATCGCCCTGTTGCAAATAAGGCGCGGCGGGGCGAAGCAGCAGGTTCGCGTTCGACCAGAGGTTGATCGGCCTCGCGTCGAGGCAGTCATTGAACCCGTTCGGCGCGGTGTTGCCGTTGCCAATATCGTGCGAGCCGCTCAGGCACTCGGTGTCTCGACCATGGATCAACGTGCTCGCCTTGTCGGCGACCACGTTTCCAGGGATCATCCTGCGCAGGTGCGAGGGCTTCCAGCGGATATCGAGGTTCAAGCCAAAGCCGACGGTGACGTTGAACTCGAGCGAGTTCAACCCTGGCGAGATCGCCGTATCATGCGTGATCAGCGTGTTGCCGCTGCCATCATCACCCTGGTGAATCAACATCGTGTGGTTGTAGGTCTTGTTGAGCGCGCGAAAGATCTCTCGCGGCACGCCGCCACCACCCGAAGTCAGCAACACATCACCGCGCTGCGCGTTGTCGATATAACCAGGCACGTAGATCTCGTTGTACCTCGAGACCACGCGCTCTCCGGCCTTGCAGGCCGTCGCGCCGCTGATATCGGCGCTCGCGCTCGTCGGTATTGCCACCATCAGGGCGGATACCATCAGCCAAGCCGACCACTTCCTCATCGCAATCATCACGCTCCTCGTCTTCAAACAATGCTCGTGTCGTATGTCCTGGAATCACTATCATACAGTGCATGAAGATCGGGAGAGAGGCATCCCACGAATATCCCACATCCTCTGACATGTATGCCTGGGGGTGAAAAAAGAAGAGGCGCGGCGTGATGACAACCATCACACCGCGCCTCCTTGTCTGAACTCACATGGCATGGACCTGTATGGTCCGACGCATGGGGTTTAGCGAGGGGTCACAACCCTGCCTTGAAGCCAGGAGCCTGGCTGTAGACACATTCTCCGATGGCGTTGCAGGTGTCGGAGGTAAAGATCGCGCCGTCGTCACAATCGGCATCATCGAAGCATCGTGACTCCTCGATGACGGTCGTCCTGTTGTAGCAAACGCGGCCCTCGCACGTGTCCGTGGTCACGGCGACGCCATCATCGCAATCACCGTGAGAGAAACACTCACGCTCTGGCCCGAGCACGCCGACGCTGGACTTGGCGGTTTCGAACTTGCAGCGGTTATTCACGCAGGTGTCCTCGGAGACCGCGACGCCATCATCGCAGTCATCGTCGCTGGCGCAGTATCCAGCGATCGGAGCGCTCCTGCAGAAGCCAATGCTGACCTCACAGGTATCCAGCGTGCTCGGGTCGCCATCATCGCACTCACTGGAAGAGGTGCAACAGCCCGGGCGATCGAGGACCTTGCAGGTGCAATTGTCCGAGCACTTGTAGACCGAGCAAGAGGTCACCTCGGGGCCGATGCAATCCGAATCGAGCACGCACTCGTCGGAGGGTCCGCAGGCAGGGAGGGGCTCGACCGTGTCATCCGAGATGCAGCCGTCGGCGAGGTTGTAAGACTTGCCCTTGAGCTTCCACTTCTTGTCGACGATGGCGAAGATATCCAACCCGACGACGGGGTTAAACCCGGCGTCGAGGTCGTAGCACACCTCCCCCTCGAACTCGCCGGCGTCATTGAAGTCACCGACGCCGCTGCTGTTGATCTCGACATACCCCTGGAGCCCGGCGCTCCCCTTGAGGATGCCGATGACCGAAAGCTCGAGCTCGGGTCGCAGGTAGACCTGGACGGTGGCATCTCCCGCCTGGCTGAACTCTGGCCCGAGCTTGGTGAAGGTGCTCGACGTGTTCGAGAGATCGCTGACGCCGTTGCCCGCGTTCCAGACAAAACCGAGCGTGGCCTGCGCGTCATAGATAAAACCAGCGCTCGCGGCGAGGTCGGTGTTGGTGTCCACGATGATCCCTCCATAGATCGAGGGCGTGATCGAGAACGGGAGACCTCCGATGGGGACGCTCAACGAGGGCAGCTTGAGCAAGCGCCGATCGTAGATCCCGAGGAAGGCGGGGAAGGCGTTGTCCTTGTCGAGCGTGAGGGAAGCCGACGCCTCGAGCGCGAGCTCGAGGCCCGCGCTGACCGAGAACTCGAACTTGTCCGGGGTCCCCAGCGGTCCTCCCCAGTCGAGGTCGGCGTAGAGATCCCCCTGGAAGGTGACGCCGCACTGGGACAGCTCGACCTTGATGTCTGCATACTGACCGACGATCGCCGAGGAGCCCTTACCGTTGTAGCTGCTCCCTGCGATGCGTTCGTCGAGCAGGGTCGTCTCGCAGCGCACGTCGAAGAGGTTCGTCAACCCTTGCAGGCGGCGCTGCATATCGGCGGCCTCCTCGGTCGGGCCATCCTCCATCGCTTGCATGGCGGCCTCGGCGGGATCGATCTCGAGCGGGATCACGGCGCGGATGCGACCTCGCTTGAAGACCTCCTTGAGCTTTGCCGGGCGCACCTTGACGCGCACCTCATCGCCTCGGCGATCGACCTGCTCGACGATCGCCATAAACGGTTTGCGATCCTTCCTCGCGCGATAGATCGGCGCGCCGACCTTGATCCTTTCAGGCAGAGAGGCGCCGGGCTTGAGCCGCATCAGGATCGCCATGTTGTCGCGATCAAAGGTGATCGCCTCGAACCCGAGGCGATCCTCGGCGTCGAGGCGGAGCGCGTTGTCCGCTGGCTCGACACAATCCTGGTCACTCTCGATCCCTTCGCACGTCAACGGCACCGAGATCTCATCGTACTCGGATTGTTCGTTGATCGGCTCATCCGCTTCAGGCTCTTTCGTGGGATCGGCGGG
>Ga0208061_100158_pt1 | contig 23659 bp, 18 predicted proteins | sample DeeseametaMP0555_FD_184209 | JGI IMG/M metagenome (GOLD analysis project Ga0208061, IMG submission 184209) | Marine microbial communities from the Deep Atlantic Ocean - MP0555 (SPAdes) | ecosystem: Environmental > Aquatic > Marine > Oceanic | place: South Atlantic Ocean | collected 2011-01-23 | reverse complement strand
GCCGCCTCTGGCGGCGGCGAGATCGGGATAGAGCGGCGAGTTGCCAAACGCATCCACGATCCAGTCGAGGAACTTGAGCAGATATCCCCAGACATCGGGGGGATCTTCGCCATCACCGCCTGGCTCGCCGGGCGCAGGAGGCCACTCGATCGGCCAGTGAATCCACTGGCCGTTGATGAACTCCTCCATGACCACATCGCTCTGCGGCTTGAAGGCGTCGCGCCATGTCTTGATCTGAGCGTCGGGACCCGGGTCCCAGGCTTCGTACACCTCGCGCATGACGCGAAACGCGTTGTCGTAAAACCCGGCCCAGACATGCAGGCCATGCTCCTCGATGCGCTGGTGATACTGGGCATTTCTACCCGATGCGCCCTTACCTCCAAGGCGCCAGCCCACTTGATAGACGGTGATATCCCACCGCTCGTCCCAATCGGGCAAGGTCGTCAACGCCCAAACCGTCGACAACGATCCCGTGCCACCACCAAGAACCGCGATCTTCTTCTTTGCCATCCTCACTCACTCCCAAATACAACTCGAAGTCCCGAACTCAAGGACACCCGCGGCGCAGATACAACCGTGCTCTGGTCAGGGACCGCGGCAAGAGATGGGGCCGAGGTCCTTACGACAAAAGTATGGGATTTGCGTCGCGCGCCATACCGTATCAAAGATCTTCAAGATCGGGCAAAACAAATAATTTCGCCCCGGTATTATGAGGGCGAGTATTACGGGGGAAACCCGAAGGAGAGCTTGACGGCGGCGTACTCGGGATGCACCGAGCCATCCTCGCGGCGGATGACGAGCGGAGGTTCGACCCAGGTCTGATCGCGCATCTCCTCGGGCAGATCTTCGGCGCGCATCATCAGGAACAACGACAGCAACGCGGGCTCGCCCTCCTTGAGCTCGATGGCGCGGCGGCGCACGATGGTGAGCCCGTTGGCCGCGGCGGCCTCTTCCACCCTGGCGAGCTGATGCTCGGGGCGGATCGGGAAAACACAAGCAAAGGTCGCGCCCGGCGCGAGGTGTCTGGCGGCGACCTCGCAATAGCTCGCGATATCTCCGCGGACCTCGAAGCGGCAGGCGACCTTCTGCGGATGCTCCGAGGTGACGCCGGAGTCGAGCGGGAAATAAGGGGGCGTGCCCGTGATAAGATCGAAGCGCTCGGTCGGCGAGAGCGACTCGTGACGAAAATCACCGGGTCGGATCTCCCAGCGCTCCGAGAGCCCGTTGTACTGCTGGCTCTTCCTGGCGAGCGCGACGGAGACCTCCTGCGCCTCGACGCCCACGACGTGCACGCCGGGCAACCTCCAGGCGACCATCATCGCCACGGTGCCGAGCCCGCTGCCCAGGTCGAGCGCCTTGCCAGCGCTCGGGCACCAGCTCGTCCCATACCACGCGGTCAGGATATCATCGGTCGAGAAGCGGTGCCCCTTGCGCAACTGGAAGATGCGATAGTGACCGCAGAGCGCGTCGATGGTCTCGCCCTCGCCGAGCTCGACTTGCTGGATTTGCTCCAGATCGGGGAGCGGGCCTGGCTTTGTCCAACCTCGGAAGGTCGGGTCGATGTTGCGGATTTTGGAACTCATGATCTGCCTTAGAGGGAGTTGAAGATATTCGGACCGAGTCTGGCGAAGCCCAAAGTCAGGGCAGCCAAGGAGAAATGCGCAGGCGATACGCAGTATCGTCGAGCATTCGTCGATAAAAGGCGCTGGCTGCGTCGATTTTGGCGAGCCAGACGACGTGGAGAATATCTTCAACTCCCTCTTATCACACCTTGCAAAAGAACAGCGTGCATGCCAGGCCGCGCGGCGATGTTGGCATGATTGTTTCTCCTCTCACTTTCCAGCCTGAAGGCTTACCACACGATGAAACAATCATGCCAACATCGCCGCCCCACGCTCTGGCGGTTCGCGTGGGACCGAGGGTGCTGCATAGTGCTTCTAAGCCGCCGTGAAATCGTGTATTCTGGGCATCAAGCCACTCTCGAACGCACCCAACATAGAACCCCTGGGTTCGCTCTCACTCGAGAGGCTTGGAGCCTGACTTGCCGATGGGGATACCTGGAGTCGAGGTGCCAGTGGACAGCGTCGAAATGACCATATACGGAGGGGGCGCGCTGATGCTGTTCGCGCTGCTCGCCTCGATCCTCTTCGAGATCTTTAAAGACGAGCGAAACGTCTTCGACAAGCTCACGAAAGAGACGCGTGGTCTCCTCGACATCACCCCGCTGGAGAAGCTCCACCGCGCCTCCCTTCAAGACACCTCGCTGCAACGCAGCGACTGGCTCGACTTCCGCATAAAACCATGGCATCCGGGGACCCAGGCGGTCGAGGTCGCCATCGACCTCACGCACATGATCCCTGGCGAGGTCCAGCTCACCAGACACGAAGCTGGCGTCCCGAGCCCGGCGTGGCTTCGCGGCCCCAAGACGCTGACGCATGACACGAGCTTTGACCGCAAGTTCGAGGTGCGCGGCGATCCTTTGAGCGTCCACGCGATGCTCGGCAAGACCGCCAGAAATCAACTCGCGATGCTCGTCGAGAAGACGCATTATGGCCGCTGGCAAGAGGTCTGGCTCGATCGCGCCAGGCTCACCGCCAGGCTTATTATCGACCATGACACCGAGCACCTCCAGGCGTCGAACTTCTCCAAGATGACCCAGGACCTCATCCAGGTCGCCGCCTCGATCGCCTTCTCCGAGGCGACCGTCTCCGCCAAGCTCTGCCAGGAGGTCAACAAGCTCCAGAGCAACCTCTATCGAGCGTGGTGCGTGAGTCACCTGCTCGACCACTGGCCAGAGTCTCCCGAGACCTTGAACATGCTCGACCTCTGCCGTCACCACGGCGTCTGCGAGCTACAGCTGGTCGCCTTCGAGTTTGCCCCCGACGACTTCAGTGACGACGAGCGCTACAAGCTGATGCTCGCGGTCTCTGCGGGTCATGCAGACAACCGCATCCGAGAGAACGCGCTGCGAGTGCTCATCGACGACTACCTCGAGCGCGTGTTCTTCTCGGACGATGTCCCGCTCTTCCAACGTCTCCTCGTGGTCGCGAGGCTCACGCGCCTGCGCCCTCCCGCCGAGGTCGAGGCGTTGCTGACGCGACTCTACGAACAGCTCGAGGATCGCGTTCGTCGAGAGTTCTCGCGGCAACTCCTCGAGGTGCGCTGGCTCGCGTCGAGTGATTTCCTCATGCGCGAGGCTCGGCGCGTACATACCCAGGAAAAAACGCTCGTCGCGCTCTGCGAATGGGTCGCGATCCACCCACCTGAAACCCAGGAAGTCGTCGCGCTCGCGCTGCTCGATCATCAGCGCGCGAACAAGGCGAGGAGCTTCGCGATCCGCGCGCTCGCCAGCGCTGGGGGGTTCGGGGCGCTGGCGACATTGAGTCGCATCAGCCAGACCACGGGGTCCGCCTCGCAGAACGAGCTCGCGCGCGAGGCAACTGCCGCCATCACAACCATCCAGACGAGGTTAGGAGAGCCCGTCCGAGGCGCGATGACGCTCATCACCGCAGATGATGCTCACGGGCAGCTCTCGCTCGTCCAGGAAGCGGGCGGGCTGACTCCGGTCGATCCGCTCGACGAGGAGCGCTCTCATGGGTGATTTGATGGGGGCACCGGTCGATCTCGCGCTCGTCGCGGTCATCTTCCTGGCCGCGCTCGTCGCGCTCTTTCGCAACCGACAGAAGAAACACACAGCGCTCGAGCACGAGCGCCTCTCGATCATCGAGGATCTCGAAGAGCAACTCACGCTCGAGCGAAATTACCAGGGAAAGCTGACAGGAGAATGCATCGGTCACGCCATCGAGATCGACGTGCGCACCGAAGGGTCGCGCTCCTGGCTCGCTATCGACCTGCCGCTGACAAGACACCTCTCCACGCTCGCGCTCACCGCGCTCACGCCAGGGACGCATCCTGATGGAGAGTCGATCTTCACCGGAGACGAGCACTTCGACCCGCGCTTTCACGTGCGCGGTGACAGAGGAGAGGCGTTGATGCTCCTCGGTCGCGAGACACGTGGCGCGCTCGTGACCTTGCTCAACACGCGCCCGGGCATCTGGTGGGAGTCGATCTCGATCCGCGAGCAGCGCTTGAAGGCATCCCTGCAGCTCAAGGCGAACGATCACAAGATGACCTCGCGGTGCGCGGCGATGATTCGAGAGCTGGTGTATTGCGCGAGCGTCCTCGAACAGCAACGCCGCGCTGCCCCATTCACGCGCCTTGTCTCGGAGGCGTCCAAACAACAAGCCCCCGGATACCGTCGCAAGTGCCTCGAGCTCCTCGCCGAATCCCACGCGGACAACCTCGGCTCGCTGCGCGCCCACCCAGACATCGGCCTCAGGTTCATCTGCTTCGAGCGACACCCCGAGCACTTCAAGGAGCCCGCCTACCTGCGCGAAATGCTGCTCGAGATCGCCCACAACCACGAGGACGCGCAACTTCGCGCGAGAGCGCTGGTGCACCTCTCCGAGTTGATCGATGAAGCATGCATGGAGGACGACAATCAACCTCTGCTCGTGCGCCTCGAAGCGCTCGAGAACGCATCCCACAGGCGCGCGCCGCAGGAGTTCGCTTCGCTCGTCCACACCATGCTCGTCGACGCCCTCCCCCGAGAGCGCGCAGCGATCATCCAGCGGTTGAAAACTTTCGCGTGGGATGGACTCCCCACATTGCTGCTCGATTACGCTCGACACGAGGATCTCGGCCCGGTCGACGCAGAGACCTTGCTCGAACACTCCCGAGAGTTGTCTCACGCCCAGCGCAGAGAAGTCCTCGAAGCATTGCTCCAAGCCACGAGCCACCTCGTCAGGCTCCACACCATCCGCGCACTCGCCAGCAGAGGAGGCTCGCGCTCGCTGGCGCTCTTGCGCGAGGCGCGCATGCGCTGCGAGGACTCCGAGCCAACCGACAGACTCACCGAGGCGCTGGACAGCGCGATCGACACGATCGAAGACCGCCTCGCGCACGCCGAGTTTTAAGCATCAGGACCGACGACCGCGCTCGAAGGAGCGCCGCACGCGCTCGAGCCAGTCGGGGTCATCGAGGATCGCGCGCGAGACCCACTCCACGTACTCGCTCGAGTAGCGATGATGCGGAGGCTCCTCATCGAAGAAGTAGAGCGAGTTCCCAGGATCGACGCGCACGTCATGTTGCGCGTCAATGACCTCGATGGCAGCGCTCGAGATGCGAGTGGTGTATGGGAGCCGCTTGTTGATCTCGTGGACGACCTCGGCCGAGTTGTACGGATAGGTCTCTCGAGGCGTGATCGCCTCGTCGGCGAGCCTCGATGTGTGGTGAGAGGCGAGCTCGAGGTGGGTCTCGTGGACGCGCGGCGTCAACACGAGATGCAGTGAAGGATCAGCGCAGAAGATCTCGGTCGACAGCTCGCCCTCCTCCACATGAAGCGCCGAAATCAACGCCGTGATCCTGCGCGCGAGATGATCGCCATAGCGCTCCTCGATCTGCTCGAAGTTCGCGAACGCCCCATCGAGGCCCATCGCGAGCATCCCCGCGCCACGATCGAACAGGCGACGCCCCGCCACCGCCTCCCAACGACGCCTGTAATTGAGCGCGCACGCTTGCAGCAAACGACAAAGGTATGGCTCCGTCTCGGGAACGAGCAGGTGCGCTGCGGCGTCGTGCAAGTGACTGAGCCACTCGAGGTTGCGCCGCACTGGATCGCGAGGGTTGGGAAAGAACCGAGAGATGACCTCGCCGAGGCCGCGATGCGGCGTCACGAAGTTCGAGTCGGTCAACTGCTCGACGCCCCGGATGCGCACTGTTTCGGCGTCGAACAAGATCCTCCAGGCGTCGCAAAACAAACCGCTGCAAGCCAGCACGCGACCGCTCGCGTGCTCCCGATGGTAGAACTCCAAACCGAGCTTGAAACAGGCCGCGCTCTGCGCGATCAACCCTTCGATGACCGCGTCCTCTCCGGTCAACTCGTCAGCATCAGCCTCGCTGACGACAGGCTCGCCGCCTGCAGACACCACATCCGCTGGCGAGCTTCGCTGGGTCATGTAGTTGATGAAGCTCTCTTCATCGAAGCTGCCGAGCCCCGTCGCCTCGTAGACGCCATCCTCGTCGGTCTCCTCGACCAGCAGACCTTTCAGGCGCTTGCCATAATAGGTCCGAATCGAGCTCATCTTGTATCCGGTGGCGTCCGCCAGATCGGACAGAGAGAAGGTGTCCTCGTCCTGCTCCATCTTGGCCAGGAAGGCATACATCTTCTTGAACTTGTCGTGTCTTCGACCACCCACTTCGAGACCTCCTCACCAAAAGCGAGGCACGGAGGAACACCACGTCGTACCCTGTGAGTGGCAACCTAACGCGAGGATCGGCAAGAGCGCAACTTTTCAGCAATTTCACTCCGGTGGCAGCGTCTCCCAATCTGGCGAGACGCACCCGAAGGAAGCGCCAAGGCTTCCCGCCCTGACTTCCTTACACTCGAACCCCACGCGACACACGCCACCCTCGCCGCAGTCCTCGATGCATCTCCATTCGAACGACTCACCATCGACCCTGATCGAGCCACACATGGCGCCCACGTTGCATGGCATATCGCGGCAATCCGCCGTGCAATACCCTCCTGTGGTCCCCCCATCATCTTCGGGGATACAGATCTGATCGTCACAATCGCTATCCTGTACGCAAGCATCACCGACCGACTCTGCAGGTAGCGAAGTCCCTTGAAAACAAGCACCGATGCCATCGAGGCACGTGAACCCTACCGAACAATCCTCGTCGTTCGAGCAACGAGGCGCGCAAAGACCACGCTTGTATGTCGGCAGGGGCACGCACGCACCACCTCCAGGGCCACATCGCGCTCCGTTGTCACAAAACCAGGAGATGCAGACCCCGACCTCTTCAGACGGGCGCCAGCACCTCCCCGCAGGACAGTCCGCGTCATCCTGGCAAGCGCCTGATGTCACGACGCGCTCTCCAGTAGCCGCGACGCGCTCCCAATCATCCAACCATGTGGTGATCCGTGTGGGAGGATAGTCGAGGCCATCATCCAGGCCGATGCCGAGCTTGCCATCCTCGTTCGAGCCCCAACACCACACCTCGTCGCCCGCCGTGAGCGCGCACGCATGGTCCACGCCGACGGCGACCTGAACGGCATCATCGAACTCGGTGATCGTGTGACTGTTCTCGCCAGGAGAGCCGCCGAGTTGCCCGTGGTCATTACGCCCCTTGCACACCACCTCGCCGCTCGAAGTGATCACGCAAGCGTGCTCGTCATGGAAAGAAACCTGGACAGGATCCTCGACCCCGGACCAGTCGAGTTGACCATGATCATTCGCGCCAAAGCCCTGGAGGTGGCCATCCTCGGTGAGATACAACGTCGCGTTGTTGCCCGCGTAGATAGCCGCGGCGCCACGCGCCCCTGGGACCTCTATAGCTCGGACCTCCAAGGCACCGTCCGCTCCGAGCACCATTTCCGAGAAATCACCCCAACAATACACGGCGCCGTCCGCGAGGATCGCGCACGCATGATCCTCACCCACATCGATCGCGGTGGCAGGCCCAGGCAGTGAGATCTCACCGCCCGGCTCCAGAAAGGTGCGCCAGACCTGGGCGCCGAACGCCACGCACTCCACGACGCCATCATCTGCCAGCGCGCAAACCATCCCATCGCCTACCGCGAACTCACGCTCTCGCGAGAAGGGCATCACGGCGATCGATTGCGAGAAGTAGTACTCGATCTCGGGCTCGGCATAGGACTCGAGCGTTCTGTAGCGATCTCCCGGAAAGACAAGCCCGAACGGCTTCCCCCAACAGGAAACGACGCCTCCGACGCCCTTGCAAAACAGGTCGCCTCTGGCGTCGAAATGCACGCCATTGTGCTCGGTGTGGTGTGAAGAAGGGAGGGCTCGCGCGACGCCCGAGTTGCCGATCTGCCCATCGCGATCACTGCCCCACATAAAGAACCTGTTGATGTTCGTGAACGCGATCGTGTTCGACTCCGTCAACACGAGCTTCTTCACGCGGCGATACCCCTCGCAGTTATTCAAGCACTCCCCTACCCCCGGAGGACCTCTTCGGTTCGCGGCTCGCCACCCGTTGTCACAGACCTCCCCCTTGTCCGGTTGCACCTCTCCATTTCCACAGTCGTACACGACCAACCGGCAGTCGATGCAGTCACTGAGCAAACTCCCTGAACCGGGACCAGGGAAGACGTTGTCGGGGCTCCGCGGGTTCTCGCACTCCTCGCCAAGCTCGGGCTGCACGATATGGTCTCCGCAACGTGGAGGTTGCTCCACGTCGACCAGCTGGCAATCGATACACTTTCGACATGTTCGAGCACTTTTCGAACACGGCTCGAGCTCATAGTCGACCTCGCAATCCTCGTTCGATTGCGTGATCTCGTCGCCGCAGTAACCGATGATTTCCTTGCAGTTCCACGAACAATAATCCGTGGAGTGGCGGTTGCCATCGTCGCAGACCTCACCATCCTCGACCACGTTGTTGCCACACTCCGCCGGGCTCGCCGCGAAGTCACCCTCCATATCCGAGGTATCACTGGCGTTGTTCTGTTCGGGTGGGTCAGAGCACCCGAACGCGAAGATGCCCAGGAGCGCGACAACAAAGAGGCCTGGTGAGCGAAGGAGATAAGATAACATGGAGAGCGCCTCGAAATAGCAACAAGATGCACAGTAAACTACCACACATCCTGTCGTAGTTCATACGATACGCTCTCTTTTGTATGATCAGGAGTGCTCAGACGATCAGGTGGCAGTAACGCAGGGACTCGGAGTCGAGCAGCGTCTCGATCGCCTCTTTGGAGAGGTTGTTCTTTCGCAGGTCGAGCATCTCGAGCTTCTCGATGCCAGGCGTGCGCGAGATGCGATCGACGTCTGTGTCCGTCAACCCGCACTCGCGCAGCTTGAGGCGCTTGAGCGAGGGGAGCTTCAGCGAAGAGAGCGCGCTGGCCACCGACACCTGGAGGTCGTGGTTGCGATTCAGGTTGAGCTCGACAAGGCTCGTGAAGCGATCCTGACCTGTGAGCAAGCACTCGACAACCTCCGGGGTCATCCCCACGTTGGCGAGCTCCAGCAGCTCGAGTGATTGCAGGTGGGGTCGCGAGCCGAGGCGCTCGATATCCGCCGCGGTCAACTCGAGGTTGAGATCAGACATGTTGAGCTCGCGCAGCTCCGACCACCGCCCTCTCTCGTCGGCCAACACATCGACCCAGTAGCGCGTGGGCATGTCCTGAAACATCAGGCGCAGCGCGGTCTCCTGGTCGACATCCTCGGGCACGCCGCTCGTGCTCGAGATATCCAACGCGCGCAACCTCCCGAGGCCCGAATCGATCGCGCTGCGCGCCAGATAATGCGCGCCCTTCTCTCCGACCTGACACCCCCGCAGGCTCAACCGCTCGAGCCCGCGCAAACCCTCGGTGAGCGCGATCACCTCCGCGCCAGAATCACCGATATCATTCCACTCCAGGTCGAGCGCGCGCAGTTGCTCGATCCAGGGCGCGCCGAGGATCTCGCTGACCTCCTCGTCCATGAACATGTTGTTGGCCAGTGAGAGCGAGCTCAGGCTCGCGAGCGCGATCTCGCGGTTGAGCGAGAGGCCATCCACATCGGTGAACTCGTCCCCCTCGATGGCGGGCTGGTGAAAACAAGCCTCCAACCCCAGGTGCTCCAGACCCGCAAGAAGCTCCGAGGTGAGCAACGTGTCGAGGTCGCCAGGCGTGAGGTCACACTCGATGTCGAGCCGCCTGAGAGAGCGCAGGTAACGCGTCCTGGCGAGCTGCGCGACCGCCTCCTCGTATCCTCCCCAACGGTTGGCGCGAAGATCGAGCGCCTCGAGCTTTCCGAGGTACCCACACCGCGCGATCGCCGAGACCCCGCGCGCGCTCAGGTTGTTCCCCTTCATCGACAACACGCGCAAGCCCGAGACATCTCTCCGACTCACGAGCGCGGCGCAACCCTCATCCGTGATCCCGATGTCGGTCAACGACAACTGCGTGAGGTTCTCGAGGATCTCGAGCTCGAACAGACGCTCGAGGACCTTGTCCCCCTCCAGTAAACTTCGTCCGCTGGCGACCTGCTCATCGAGCGGCAACGCCCGCACCTCGAGCACGCGCACCATCTCCCAGGGGTGCTCCTCGCCGCCTCCCGCCATCAAATCATCGGTCCATGTCCTGGGCGCGCGCCGTAGCTCGTCTGGCCAGCGCCGCAAATGATCCAGGGTGTAAGGGAGCCCGCGCTCGATGAACATCTCCGCGCCCCAGTCCTCGACCAACCGACACAACCGCGCCCACACCCCGACGCCAGGTTGACGTTGGAGCAAGCTGCGCAATTCGCCAAAGCGCTGCTGATCGGAGGATGACAACATCAAGAGCCCCTCTCCCAGAGTTCTTCCCGCAATACCGCCGAGCCTCGCAACGCGCGACGTCCTCGCTCACCGATATCGTTTCGCCGCAAGCCGAGATCGCGCAGGTTGCCAAGGTGCTCGCACGAAGCGAGCGCGACCGCGCCATCATCAGTCAATTCACATCCATCCAGATTCAAACGCTCCAGACACTTATCCTGAAGTGATCTTAACAAACCGCGCAGCCCGCTGTCTCCAATGGGATTGTCCGCGAGCGAAAGCGACACCAACTCGTCACAGATGCCCCGGCTCGCGAACCCTTGCAGCAAGAAGGCCGTGATCTGGTTCCCTTCGAGCTCCAGCTCGAGCAGCTTCTCCCTGCCTTGATCGAGAAAGTCGATCAGCCCCGATTCGCGGACAAACATCTCGCCGAGGTTGCAGTGATTGATGCGCAACCTCCTCACATCGGCGGTGCACTGCGGCCAACTCGAGCGGCACGCCGACATGTCGATATGCTCGAGGCATAACTCCACAGGCCGCAACACCTCCGAGAGGAGCAGGTAGTCGATAGCGTTGGCGTCGAGCATGATGTCGCGCAAGGTCAAGCTCTCGAGCTGACCTGCGCGCTCGTCCTCGGCCAGCGCTCTGGCGCCCCAAGAGCCGATCTGTTCCCTTGAAAATGAGAGCTCGCGCAGCCACCGCGTCTGCCTCGATCGCATGATCGCCTCGAGCCCCGCCAACCCGAGCTCTCCTCGAACCACGCTGATCGACTCGATCTCGGCCTCGAACAAGACGCCGTCAAACAGACGCGCGAGGCCGCCGCGCGCGACCACCGGCCCGCGAACCTCGAGCGCGCGAACCTCTTGGGGGTTGACCCACTTCTCCAGGCGCTCGAGGTTCGCGCCCCGGCGGGCACGCTTGCCCCCGAGCACCAAGTGCCCCACCAACCCGAACTCGGGCACGTCCTCACCAGACAGCGCGCGCTCGAACCAGGCCACGGGGTTTCGTCGCGCGCGCGCGGACCAATCCTTCGTGTGCTCGCGCACGTAGGGCACGTACTCCGCGCGTTGCTCGGGGCGAAAACCATCGAGTAGCGCGCAGATCTTCTCCCACGCGAGCTCATCACGAGGCCCCATCACGAGGCTGCGAAGCTCTCCGAAATCACTCATCGTCGTCTTAGCGGCCAGGACCGGATAACAAGGGGTTGCGATTGCCCTGGACCTTCTCGATGCGGCGCGCGCGCTCGATCTCCCACCTGTCGGGCGGATCGGCGCGGTGCCATTGCATGAACATCGCGCGCTCCTTCTTGCTCAGGTTCACGCGCCCAGGATAAGCCCAGTCCATATACAGGTAGGTCCTGGCGATATCCCCGCGAATGCGCTCGGAGGGCTCGATCTTGCGATCCCTGATCTCGACATCGCACTTGCCATACTCGCGCGCCTCACCATCGAGGATCGCCATCTCGTAGTTCGAGCGATCGCCGTTGACCTCGCCGATGGCCGGCTGGAGGTTGTAGAGATCCGCCTGCATGAGCTGATACGCCTCGGAGCGATCCTCGGCGCAATCCCTGCCGCGCCCCTTTCCGGGACAACTCGGGTGTCCCTCGGTCCACTCCTTGAACGTGCGACCGAAGCGCGAGGCGGGCACCACGTGCTCGTATTCGATCCGCTCGGCGCGCTCCCTGGAGTGCTTGATGCGATACCCACAGCTCTTCAGCACAGGGTCTTTTTTTCGGAAGTCACAGTCGCAATAGAACGTCTTCTCGTGACGTCCATCCCGGTGGATATCACCGAGGATCCTCTTCGACTTGTAGAAGGAGCCGTTGGCGCGGTTGCCGCGCTTGGCGACAGGGATATCGGGAAATTTTAGCTCCGAGTTTCCAGCCGACCCCGTCTTCCCCGCCCCCTCTTTCGAGTCGTTGCCTGCATGCTCCTCGCCATCACCCTCGGTCTCAGCTTCCGAGGGCGCCTCGATATCTGGAGGCCCATCGGGGAAGGTGACCTGCGGCGAGGAGATCTCTGGCTCGAAGTCATGATCACCAGGCGGAGCAGTGGTGACAAACAACATCGCCCCGGTGACCACGAGCGCTGCCACGCCCACCAGAACGACCGCTCCACAACCTATCGCGACCACACCAACTTTTGCCATCGTGACGACCTCCGTGTCGAATCAGGGCATCAATCCGTCGAACCAATCCCGAAGCAGAGGGGCATCCTCCTCTTTCTCGATCGGCATGATCGCCACGCGCAACAACTCGCGCCCGATGGCGATATCGACGGGCCCTTTCTTCCCAGTGTAGCGAAGCAAGGGGGGCAAGTGTCCCCCTTGTCGGTCCGACTCGCAAGCGCCCCACTTGACCTCGCGACGACGCAACGCCATGAGCAACACGCCGATAAAGTCACACAATCCCTGGAACACCATCGGCTCGAGCCAGCGGATCACATTGGTCTGGCGCTCGATGAGCAACATATCCAACGCGTGCAGCGTCTCGTGATCAGGCTTGCAGGAGAGCTTGAAGTGGCGCTCGAGCAAGCTCGCCATCGTGTGCGAAGGCGCGCCGGGCTGCTCGCCCCAGATCCTCGCGCCGAGGCGCTCGGCGAGCTCCTCGTGGACGCGGCGAATCTTGCGCTGGAGCTCGGCGTTGGGGCTCCCGAACTCGGACCACCAGAGCGAACGCGGCGCGTTCGGCACCGACGCCCCGAGCGTCCTCCCCTCGTTCTTCCACGCGTGCAGGCGGTTGCCATAGACGTGCTCGTCCCAGGTGACGCGCTCGAAACCAAAGCGCGCGAGCACCGCCGCGCAGCTCTCGTCGAGCTCTGCGAAGGCAAACAGGTGAAACCCACGCAGCGAACGTTCTGCGGCGCCACCCCAACCGGGAGGACGGCTCAACTCGAGCAACAACGTCGCCTCGATCAACGCGGTGAGCTCCGCTTCGAGCTCCTCGGGGGTCTCGGGTTTTCGCCAGAGCGCGAGCGTCCACTCCTGCCACTTCTCGAGCTCGACCTCGAGGATCTTCGGATAGAGCACTGGGAGCGGCTCTCCGCTGCTCTCGCTGCTGGGAAGATCATCGTTTGGCGCACTCGGCGCGAGCAATTCGGGAAAGAGCGCATCGAGCGGCCTGTCCTCGCGCATCTGTTGCCACTTGGCGCGATCCTTGTCTGACATGGTGCCTTGCTCCTTGAATGAGACGACGAAGTCGTGGGCAGAGAAAAGGAGGAGCGGGGTTTCTCGAACCCCGCTCCTCCTTACCATGTTTGACGCGTTTGTCGATCCTCACCGCGCATCAGCCGCTGATGCAAACCCCCACTGTTTCGCCAGCCTGACGCGCGCAGACGCCCTCGCAACAGTCACCATCCTCGCGGCAATTCACGCCTGTGGGGCGGCATGGAGGTTGGCAAATCCCATCGCGACATGTGCCGCCACAGCACTCGCCATCTTCCGCGCACATCTCTCCAGCAAAGAGACACATCGGGCAGCCTTCATCGACCTCGCCGTCGCAATCGTTATCCTCGCCATCGCAAAGCTCCGGCGAGCACTCCTCGCACCCCTCATCGACCTCGCCATCGCAGTCGTTGTCGCGATAGTCGCAGACCTCCTCGCCGTCGGGTTGACACATAGACGCGCAGCCGAGCTTGATCTCGAGCGGCGTGCCGTTCATCCCCGTCGCCGCCTGGAGCCTGTCACAAGAGTTCCCGTTGAGCGTGAGCGTGTTCGTCGCCGCGTCGTAGGTGTAGCCGTTGTTGTTGTTCCTGTTGACCTGCGTCCCCTCGATGGCGACCCAGATCTTGGCGGGGTCCTCGGGAGTGGAGTCGAGCGTGTAGGAGCAAGAGATCACCTGCGACTGGATCTGATCGAGGACGCCCGCCAGATCAGCCGCGTTCGAAGCCGTGTAGTACTTGCGATCTGGCGCAGCCATCGAGTCGGTGCCGCCCGCATCGGCCATCTCGTTGAGCTTGGTGACGTCACCGCCAAAGTTAAACCCGACGATGTAGACAGGAATCCCCGCATCGCGGAGCGTCGTGGCCGCAGCCAGCGCGCCCTGATGCCCGCCGCAACCACAGGCGCCGCCATCGGTCACCAGCACCACCGCGCGCTGTCGTTGCGCATCGAGCGAATCACTCATATCCGAGAGGCGGCTGTTCATGGTCACGTCACCGAGCGCATCATCGGTCTCGGTGCAGTTCAAACCACCCGGTTCGTAGTCGAGATCGACATACGACATCTTGATCGCCGCGGGCGCGTGATCGCCGAGCGTCAACAGCTCGCGCGTCTTCTCGCCGCATGCCTGCGCCTGGTTCGGGTTGTCGCGGTAAGGATAAGCCGAGATGCCAAAGCGAATCTTATCCGCGAGCTGGTCGGCGATAAGATCCATCCCCTCCTTGGCGAGCACCATGCGGTTCTTGCCAGTCCCCTGAACATCCGCGCGCATCGAGGTGGAGCGATCCACCACGATGTAAATGTTTGGCTTGATGATCTGGAAATCAGAGGTCTTCTCACCACAAATCGGCACGTTGTCCGGCGAGACCTCGCAGGAATCCCCCACGCCGTCGCCGTTCTCGTCGGCCTGATCGTAGTTGGCGACCATCGGACAGTTGTCACAGGCATCACCGAGGCTGTCGCCGTCGGCGTCCTCCTGTCCGGGGTTGGCGAGCATCAGACAGTTGTCATTCTGATCGGGCGTCGAGTCGCCGTCGCTGTCCTTATCCTTGTCGTAGAAGTTGCCCGTCATGCAGGCATCGCCGACGCCATCTCCATCCGAGTCTGTCTGATCCAGGTTGGCAAACTCGACGCAGTTATCACACGCATCGCCGACGCCATCCTGATCCTGGTCAGCCTGATCGGGGTTTACGGCGTCATCACAGTTGTCCTCGGAGTCGAGGAAGCCGTCTCCATCCCCATCATTGAATGGATTCGAGGAGTTATTGCCCGAGTTCGGCGTGCTCGCGTTGGGCGTCGTGTTGTTGCCCGCTGTCGTGTTGTTTCCGGCGGTCGTGTTGTTGCCAACGGTCGTATTATTCGTGGTCGAGCTGTTATTGGTCTGGCCATTTCCAGTCGAGCCGCCGTCCTCAGAACAACCGACCTGCACAGTAAGGAGCATGGCCAACGCCATGCACATGCTCGCTCTTATTGTCCGCTGATGGGTGTTCATCCTCTCCACTCCTGGCTCGGGCTGCGATCTTCGCTCGCGCTTCAATAATTCACACTATACCAGAAGTAATCATCGCCTTTCGAGAAGACGATCGCTTTTGTCATGAGATCTTTTCATGAACCAGAAGCCACTCCTCGAGCCGCGTATGTGGTCGCCCCTCCCCTCTCCAGAGCTTTGCTCTGGACACGAGCGCGTCGATGGCGCGCGACCTCGGGAGACCTCGGCCGCCCGCGGCCTCATAGAGCGCATCGACCTCTTTCGCGTCGAGGTGACGGAGCGCCCCGCTCGCCACTTTGCCCAATCGCACTGGACCGATGCGCACGCGGTGCAGGTGTTGAAGGTAGAGCCTCGCGCGCCTGCTCATGCGTCGGATCTGACGATGCCTCCCCTCGTCGATGCACATCCTGACGGCGGTCCAGTCTTTGGCCTGGCTGCTCATCCTCAGGGAGAGCGCCGCGGCGGGCTCCTTGCCATCCCCGATGTCCACGCCGTCGAGCAATGCCTGTAGGCGAGCATCGCCCTCCTCGATGAACCCGGAGAGCTTTAGCCAGTACTCCTTCTCGACGTGGAACAGGGGCTCGAGCAACAGGTAGGTCAGATCGCCATCATCGGTCAGCAAGATCGCGCCAGTGGTGTCAGCGTCGAGCCGCCCCACAGGATGCACGTGCCCACCCAGTGCCTCGAGCCATGGCGCGAGGCATTCGCGATCCTTCGGATCGCTCGCGGTCGAGATGACGCCTGCGGGTTTGTGAAGCAAGGCATAGATGGAGGGGATGCGCGGGCGGATCTCGAGCGCATCGAGCCAGACGCGGTCCTCCCCGAACACGAGTGAACTCAGGGGTCGCGTGTGCGGAGAGGATTCATCAGGGCGCTGTACGAGGATGCGATCATCCTCGTACGCGCGCTGGATTTGTCGATGGGAGAGAGAGGTCGCCTCGCTCACGAACTTCGAGAGCCGGCGAGGAAGGAAGGGCTGCTCGCTCACTCTGCGGCGGCAGGCATCAAACCGTCGTCACCACCAGCGGTGAGGTCGTGATAAGCCTCGCGCATCTCTTCGGTCATGGGAGCGTCGAGCTCGCCGCGAAGCTGGGTGAGGATGTCGTGGTTGAAGATGTTCGAGCGCAGCTCTTCGGGCACCAGCGGATAAATAGCGCGGTGGTAGTTCATCAGATCATACCATGGCACCGTGTGGTTGAGGTGGTGCTCGAAGTGCATCGAGATGTTGAGCGGCATGATCAGGTTACGCCCTGGGAAGAGCGAGGTGCGCGAGCGGAGCAAGGGCTCGGGGTGGAACGCGATCTCACCGCCGTGCTCGAGCGCGCCCTTGATCTCGTTGAGCGCGCTCAAGAATTGCATCGCCATCAGGATCGTGAGCGACGCCCACCAACCCACCGTCATGTAGGCCGCGAACATGAACGAGCCGAGGATCACGAGGCCAGCCGGTGGAATCCACCAGGAGGAGCCTTTCTGCTGGAGCTTGGAGCGCACGAAGACGCGCTGGATGAAGACGTAACCAGGGATGAACAGCAGCGCGAACAACCCGAGGAAGAGCTTTGGACCCGTCACGCGGTTGAGCGACTGAGGATCATCCTCCTCGATGGGGCGCACATGATGCTCGAGGTGGCCGACCTCCCACAACTTCCCGTAGTGCGTGAAGAAAAAGAGCGACACTGGCCACGCGAACAGGCGGTTGAGGAAGATACGGCGCTGGCGCCCTTCTGCGAGGACAAACATCCCGTGAGAAGCCTCGTGAATCACGAGGATATATAGACAGAAGAAGGCAAAGCCCATCACTGGCGCTGCCCAGGGGATGTAGTAGAGCGGCTCGACGACCGTACCAGCCGCGAGCACGCCGCCGACGATCGCCCACAGCGTGGTGAAGACGCTCAGGTTGATCAGGTTATGTTTCCAAGGGGTCTTGGACTTGAAGCTGAATTCCTTGCCTGCCAGCACACACTGACGCAACCACTCTGGTTTTTTACTCCGTGCCACTCTTTTCTCCGTCTCACCGATTCGAGCGCGAACGCGCTCATGTCTTCGGCCCTATCGAGCCGATGATTGATGTTTCTCTACCCGAGGCCTCGCGAGCAATCCTTTCCCGAGATGGGTCGGAGAGAAACGATCGCGGGGTACGCGTGCTCACTCGTTGTATTGAAGTCGAGCAATCACTCTATACAGCAAATCCAACAGGTGATGCAACCGCGCACGATAAGCGCTTGTCATGCGCAACGGAACTCGCGACCACGCGAGCCTCTCACCATCTTTACGCGCCAGCCCGCCGAAGTGATCAGCACCTTTCATGAGCTCCAATGCATCGAATACAGTTCGGTTGCGATCGCCACCATCACACCCAAGGCGCGGAGCGTCAGAACCGCACAGTGAATCCGAGCGGCGCGCCAGCGCCTCCACCCGGTTGCAGCTGCGACGCGCGCTGCGCTCTTCGGTTGCTCATCATATAACCGAACATCGCGCCCGTACCCGTCATCAGCGGGATACTCACGTAGTTAAAGAGGGGGATGGCCAATCCGACCACGCCCGCGATCATCCCTCCAAACCCACCCAACATGGAGATCCAGACAGATCCCTGGTGACCTCGGTGATCCCCGTAGGCTGACACCGACGCGCCCGCGGTGACAGGACACGCCAGAACTGCGCCCCCCAGGCCGACAAAAGCCGAAGTCACGAAGGCATCATCCCCCCGCGTATCGATCCCCTCGTTCGCGCGGTTCTCGATCACGAGGAACGTGGTGAATCCGCTCAGCGTCCCGGCGACGACTGCGCCAGCGAGGCATCCGCCCGCCCCTACGAGCCCCGAGAGCAGCACGTCTCGATTGTTCATGTAGGGATCGATGTCGTGGAGCTCCCCGAACACCCCGCTCGATCGATAAGTCTTTCCCGAAGGATAGCGTCGCGTCTCTGGCGCCTGCCTCTTTGGCTGCGCGGGCTCTTCTCCAGGACGCGTGGGCATCGCATCGGGGGCTGGTGGCGGAGGTGGTGGAGGTGGAGGATCGTTGACGAGCACGATGGGGGATTCCGGGACGAGGAATCTCTCTGAGGATTGCGCGAAGACATCGCCAGAAAAAATGACAACGGACAGGCAAACAACCCCAAACAACAGCGCATGGCGCGACATCTGCAATCTCCAACAACGAGGGTTTCTGGCGACCCCTCCACGAGCAAAACACCGCAAACAAAACGCGGTGACATTCATGCATGAAGACAGGCTATCAGGTCGGCTGCCCCGAAAAAAGAGAGCGCCGAATCATGCGTCAGGGACCTGCAGGATATAGGCCGGGGGCTTGCCGACAGTGGCAGCCAGCTTTCGCTCGAGCGACGCGAGGTCATCCCCTGCCCTGGGTCGAAGCAGCGGCTTGCCATCGACGCCACAGCTCACGGGAGCGCGCTGGCGCCTGATATCGATCGTCGAGAAGAAGGCAAAGGCGGGCACGAACTCGGGCGAAGGCTCGAAACCAGACGACGAGGCGAACTCGACGGCATGTTCGAAGATCTTTCGCCCGAGTGATGGAAAACAATCCACTGGTGCGGCGAAGAGCTCTCGGCGCCACTGCCGCAGCTTTTCGCCAGCGGTCCTGGTCGAGATCGTCGCTTCACGCAACCCGAGGCATCCGAGGTCGAGATCGCAACACACCACGGCGAAGTCTCCGCCAGGGAGTTTCCTGGCGAGCAGCAAACGGCTGGCGAGATCCTCTTGCCAGGTGCCCTCGATCCAGCACTCGGTGATGGGACAGGTCGCCAGACGCGTCAGCTCGCGCGTGAGCACGCGCACGCGACGAGGCTGGCGGCGCGTGAGCGCTGCCAGCCTGGCGCGGGTGCTGTCTGTGAAAATCAAACTCGGGTAGGTTCGCAAAACACCAATCAGGTCAAGCCAGAGAGCGGACCATTGCAGTACTGAGGATCGCCGTAGGTTTCGACGTCCTGACCGAATGCGTTGAGGATGTTGACCAACAGGTCGTTGGTCGAACGCTCGGAGCCATAGGAGACAAAGCGCCCCGTCTTGAAGTAACCGCCTGCGCTACCGGCCATGAGGATCGGGAGGTTGCGGTGGGAGTGCGTGTTCCCGACGGCGATCTCCGAGCACCAGACAAAGACGGTGTTATCCAGGAGCGTGCCATCCCCCTCGGGGATTTCATCGAGCTTCTGGAGCAGGTAGGCGGCCTGTTGCGCGTGCCAGCGGTCGCGAGCGCGCAGCTCCTTGGCTGCGGTTTCGTTCGAAGGTCCAGCGTGCGAGAGGCCGTGGCCATCGCCAAAGGAATCGACCCATGGGTAACGCAACCCGTTCTTGGAGTTGGAGAACTGCAAGGTCACAAAGCGCGTCATGTCACAGGCGAGCGCGAGCGCGACGAGGTCGAGGTGCTCGGTGGCGATCTGAGGCATGGTGTCCTCGGAGTCGACCTCGAGCGAAGGTGGCGTGTCGGGCTTTTCGCAATCACCGCCAATACCGCCGCCTTCAGCGGAGAGCCTGGACTCGAGATCGCGCACCATCTTGAGGTGACGCTCGAGCGTGAGGCGATCCTCGTATCCCGCGCGCTTGTAAACCGAGTCGAACTGCGAGCCGACGGTATCCAGCACGCTGCCGCGGCGGCGCTTGATCTCGTCCATGGCGCCAGGATCGGTCATCGCGTCGGTGAACATCAGGTTAAAGACATCGACCGGATCATTGAGCGGCGGCGCGGGTTGATTGGACGCGGTGTAAGAGACGCGGCTGCGAACCTCGGAGCCGATGTGACTGTCCGCGCGTACGCCGACGTGCAGCGTGGGGAGCGGCGTGTTTTTACCGACGCGCTCCGCCAGGTAGTGATCGATCGACTGACCGGAACCCCAGCCAGCGCGTGAGCCATCACCGCCGACGAATTGACCATCGTTGAGCGTGCGACCTGTGAGGATGCCGCCCATACCCTTTTGGTGGGGCTCGCCAGGACCGACGGCGCGATCCCAGTTCCCGACCTCAAGGTTGACGTTCTCGAGCAGGAGGAGCTTGTCCTTGAGCGGCTCGAGCGGCGCGTGCGTCTCGCCAAGCTGGAAGTCACTGTCCTCGCCGCTGGCTCCTCGCGTGGGGAACCACGCCTGAGGAATCACCCCGTTGGGGTGAATCATGAAGACAAAGCGCTTGGGAAAGGTCACGCCCTCGGTGGTTGTCTCGGCGCGGGCGTCGCGCGCGACGATCCCGGTGCTCAGGAGAGGGAGCGCGAAGGCCACGCCGCCCATGCCGCGCAGGAAGTGTCGTCTGCCAAATCGTTTCTTGATCATATCACTCTCCTCCTTGCTCTTCGGCGGGGGTCTCCATGGCGACGAGATCGGGGTTGGCTTCCTCGAACTCGGCCTGGGCGACCTCGGGTCGCTTTCGGTAGCGGAAGGAATCAGACAGAACAATCGCCTCGAACAGCGCGGTGAACGCCGTATCGTTTTGCAGGAACTGCTCGTAGATGCGGCTCATCGAATCCGCGTCAGAGGTGTCGTGAGGACGCCCCATGGCGAACGTGAACCACTGCTTGGAGATGCACTTGGCGATCGTCTCGGAGTCGGCGAGTCGATTTGCCAACTCGACGGCGCCATCGAACGGGCCGTTCATCGCCTGCTCTGGCGAGCCGATAAGTTCGCCGCTGGTGTCGACCGCCTTGCCATTCTCCACATCGCGCCAGCGCCCGAGCGCGTCGTAACCCTCGAAGCCAAACCCGAGCGGATCGATGAGCAAGTGACACTCGGCGCACGCCTCGTTGGCGGTGTGGATCGCGAAGACCTCGCGCGTGGTGGCGTTGGGGTCGGGATCTGGTGGCTCGATCTGAATGTCGCTCGGTGGCGGCGGCATGTGCTGACAGAGCAAACGCTCGCGCACCCAGATGGCGCGAAAGATCGGAGAGCCCTGGTTGGGGTAGGCGAGCAAGGCCATCATGCCGGGCTGCGTCAGGATCCCTGCGCGCTCTTCGGCGGGGAAGTCCTCTCGCCACAAACCGCCGCTCTGCTCGTTCACGGCCTTGCCATAGACAGGCGCTAGCTCGGGCGTCAAAAAGACCGCTGGCGAGGTCATGAAGGCATCGAAGACGCCCTCTTCCCAGTACACATGCTCGATGAACGCCTCGATGCTCAGGCGAAGATCCTGGCTCATGCCATCCTCCCACACGGGGAAGGCGGTCTCGTCCTTGACGACCGAGCCGAACGCGTCGAGCCCGAGCCACTGACGGTGGAACTGACGCGTCATCTCTTTGGCGCGAGGATCAGCGAGCATCCTGGCGACCTGCGCCGAGAGCACCTCGGGGGTGTTCAGATCACCGCGCTCGGCGGCGGCCAACAGCTCGTCGTCGGGCATCGTGCCCCAGATAAAGTACGAGAGACGGCTGGCCATCTCGTAAGGCCCCACGAGCTCGAAACGCTCGGCGTCCATCCCCCCATCGCGAGGCGGGAGCTTCATCGGTGAGGGCTCGAAGAGCTCGAGGCGGTAGAGGAACTGTGGTGATTGGAGGATCGCCTGGACGGTGGTCTCGAAGGCCGCGCGCGCGCCATCACTCGAGCGCATGTCGCGATAGAGCTTCTGATACAGCGCGACCTCGTCATCGTAGGCCGGGCGCCGGAACGCCTGCGTCACGAAGTCGGCGATACCCTCCTGGCAAAGCGCGCTCGAGGGGGCGTTGCCCACGCAACCGGAGAGCGCGGCTGGAGGATCTTCCCAGGCGCGCGCGCTGATCGACTCGCTCGCGTTGATGTAGGCGCGCAACAGGGTCATGTTGACGTTGTGCGTCCAGGCGTTGTTCTCGAAACCATCGGCGAGGTTCTCCGAGGGGAAGTCCGCTGCCGCAGCGATCGTGAACCCGAAGAGCGCCGAGGTGGTGTTGTCATACTCGTAGCGCGTGAGCAGGCGCATCGGCGAACGACCCGCCATCGGGCCATCCGGGATGACGATGGGAGGATCTTCGAGCGGATCATCAGGAGACTGGTTGTTGTCCTTTCCCCCCTCATCAGGCGTCGTTTGACCAGGGGTTGGGACTTGCGAAGTATCGGCGTACTCGTAACTGAGGGCGCCTTCTCGGCACCCCGTCGCGAGCGCGAGCACGCAGAGAGCCAACAAAAGCGCTCCCCTCGATACCGCCCGGTTTCTCGTTTTCATCATCATCGCCATGGCACCTGTGAGGTAGCTCGATCGCGCGACACGATAATAAGGTGAGAAAGTGTCGCGCGTTACAGAACAAACTCCGTCGCGATCGTATCCTAGGGATTGGCCCTCCCCAAGACAAGACCAATCCCGAATACGCCTATATCCCGAGGATGCATGCGGCCGAGCAAGCGATGCAATAAATTCGCTCAGGCGAACAAGCCGCTCGCCCCGTCATCCCTCACGCTCGCTGCTCGCGGCGATGGCGCTCGTCAGGAGTTTTAGCGCGGTGGAGACCGTCAGGCGCTCGAGGTCGCTCATCTGCGACATCAACCTCTGCGCGCGCTCCTGCGCGCTCGTGCGCGCAGCATCCGCCAACTCCTCCCCCTCCTCGGTCAACCTCAGGCGACGCGCGCGTCGATCCCTGCAACACACCACGCGCTCGACCTGGCCATCCTCGTGCATCCGCTTGCACAGGCGAGAGACGTTGCTCTGATCGATCTCGAGCGCGTCGATCAACTCCGACATCTCCACGCCGTTGCTCGCGCCGCTATCTCTTTCTGTCGAAGCATCGACATCAGCGTCAGAGTCTGTGTTGTCCGCCTCCTCTCGCTGGCCGGAGAGTCGCGAGAGCTCGACGAGCGCCCTCGCGCGGACACCGCCGACATCCTCCGGGAAGGACTCGTGCTCGAACCGGTCGAGCGCCGCGCGCAGGTCCTGCAAAAGCTCTCGAAATGCCTCGACTTCGGTCGTCTCGCTCATCGTCGTCTCCTCCGTTTTTGGAGCATGGGAGCAAATAAATGCGAGCGCATATTAAATCACTCCAAAAATAGATGCAAGCGCATCAATACCACCCGAGCAGCTCCAACGCTTCGGAGAGCTCCTCCTCGCCAAGCTCGATTCCATGCGCATCAGCAGCCATGGAGATCACCTGACAACATATCACCCGATCGCTTCGCCACCGCAAATCCTGCTGTTCGAGCAACCCCTGGATCAACGCGTGCCAGAATAAACGACGGCTCTTGCCATCCCCCTTTGACCCGATCACGCCCCGCAAGCTCGAAAGCAACGGCGCCATCATCCCC
>Ga0208061_100157_pt1 | contig 23820 bp, 11 predicted proteins | sample DeeseametaMP0555_FD_184209 | JGI IMG/M metagenome (GOLD analysis project Ga0208061, IMG submission 184209) | Marine microbial communities from the Deep Atlantic Ocean - MP0555 (SPAdes) | ecosystem: Environmental > Aquatic > Marine > Oceanic | place: South Atlantic Ocean | collected 2011-01-23 | reverse complement strand
CACTTCGAGTGGGGTGTCTGCGTCGACGTCTGTCCTGTTCCATTCATGGATCTTCTCGGGACGACTCCATGTGCCCGTGATGTCAGTGAGAAAGATCGATGGCGCATACTCCCGCAAAGGGGACTGAATTCCATCGGGGATCTGTGATCTCTTCGAACAGTTCTCGATGGTTTCCAGAATTCGGGCTGTCAGCCTTTCTCTGTCAAAGCTGTCAGCGGCGAGCTTTATGCGCTTCAAGTGAGGTTGTATATGGGTCACTACCTCTCTGTAGACAAACTACCTCGAACTTCGTGTAGAGTGTGTGCATTCACAGACTGTGATGCCCACGGAGACGCCCATGGACTCTGAGAGCCAACCGAAGCGCGGCTGCGCCATCCCGATCCTCCCGTTGGCCGTGCTGGTGCTCGTCGCCCTGTTCGGCGCGATGTTCTACTTCCTGGATGTCTACCAGAAGCAGCGCTCACACGAGGGGGACTACACCAGCTACGACCCGTACGCGGTGCGCGCCGAGATCGAGGACTTCGCCGCGTGGGGGCTCGACCCCAACGCGGGGCCGCTCGAGCTCGTCTCGATCCGAGCCGAGTACGTCAAGCGCGATGGCAAGATGGACCTGAGCGCGGACTACGAGCCCTCGGTCTACTGGACCTTCGTGGGCGCGCCCGTCGGGCCCAAGGGGCCTCCCGGTACGCCCGGACATGGCAACCGCGTCGAGGTCACGGTGCACGCGACGGACCCGCACTGGGAGACGAGCCGAGGCGCCGACGGGGACTCGAGCTCGCGCTATTTCCTCGGGCTCTGGCGCCATCAGTCCGAGCGCGACCGCGACCACGAGGTCGTCCCTTGGCCGACCTGCACATTCGCCGAGCTGTGGGAGCACGCGATCGCCGCGGGCGCGCCGGCCGATGGCGTCGCCAGGATCCGCTACGACGCCAGGGGGTACTGGTTCGACATCGAGGGCACCGAGGTGAGTTTGCGCTTCGGGATGGACTGTCAGCTCATTTGACCGCGGGCGACTGTCAGAGGGGGCCGGGGCGGACACCCTTCCCCAAGGAGCCCGTCGCGCTGCGTCGCCAGGACGCCTCTTATGGCACGCTCTTTAAAGAGCTCACGCCATCGGCCGCCTCTCCTGTGTTCTCGTAGATACGCGCATCACAAACTACTTCATCGCGGCCAGGCAGTGCGTGCTGCTCACCGCCCACTACATCGCCAAGGGCGACGCGGCGGCGAGCAACGTGCGGGAAGGCGCGTCCCCGACGTCCCCCGAGGATAAGTACGTCGTGAACGGCAGGATCGAGGACGCTGGCGCGCGATCGCGGGGAGGAGGCCACAGGCGAGGTCGTGGACAGGGTCACGGAGACAGAAGCCAGCGAACAGGAAGATGAGGATGCGGCGGCAGGCGCTTCGGTCATCGCGCGGGCGCCCGGGTACGAGCCTCGACAGGAGGGGAGGGCGGAGGCTTCAGCGCCATCAGTGGAGCGGCTGGGTGCGCGTTACGCGCGAGCCGCGACAGATCGCCCGCGGGGATGGGCGTCGAGCCGTGCGCGAGGATCGAGGCGTTGCGGATCGTGGCGATCGACTGCAAGCCCTTCAGGAGCCCGACCTTGTGCAGCCCGGCGCGCTCCAAGAGCCCGACGCCCTCGCGCTCCTCGCCCACGGCCTCCTCGTGCGCCGTGCTTGAGACAATGTGAGCTCGCCAGGTTGCTGCTTCCAGTTCACATCTCCTCCAGGTTGCTTATGGTGAGTGCAAGTCGAGGATCGAGCGCGAACCGTTCTTGCTCTAACCAACGCTCTTGTTTGGCGAGCCCTTGCACGAATGATGGTGTGGCGGGTGGAAAGACGAAGTCTTCAGGCCATGCTCCAGGAATCGAGTAATCGTCAATGTACTCACTCCAAAACTCCGGAACGAACCAAAGAACTTGCGAGAACCTCGAGTGTAAGTGCTGGAAGATACGAACCCCGTTGGGATCGAGGTCTCCAAAGTGATAGGTCGGTGTGTTCGGAAACATCGACAAGAACTCAGCAACACCGCGTGTATCCCACCCAGGAACGTGCACCAGGATCCAGCCTCGTGGGTGCTCCATGTCACGCCACGCGCCGAGGTTTTCGACGAACATGATGCCAGACACACTGCCCTCGAGTTTCATCCCGTGAGAAAACGCGCGCTGAGGCAAACCAATCTCTCCAAACACAGGAATCAAATCATCGAAGGCGATCTGATCATCGCCTCGAATCGCAAGCATCCCAGAAGGGGGTCTTATGCGCAGGAGGCCATCTTCCAGGACGCTTACACCCTCGAGCGCGAGCGCTCGCTCATGGGTCAAGGTGGACTTGGAGTGTGGTGCGGTAAGCGCGCTTGCGGTGCGCTTGCTAAGCTCTAATGAGGTCGGCGGGATCGCCTCTGCGCGTCTTCGATCCACGAGCTTCTTGTACCCTGCAGGAGTGATGGGGAGCGCATGTTGTTCGAGTTCGTCGAGGAGCTTGGCCCACTCTGGCCAAACCTTCGAGAGCATGTACTCGAGCTGCGTCTTGCACTCTGGGCGAAGACGAATCGTGTCTTTTCTGGAGGATGGCGTCGTCCAGCCAAGTCGGGTCAAATGATCGTAGGCGCTCCCCTGGATTTCGCGACGCTTTAGCTCACCATATGCAAGAAGCTCCAGGGCAGCGAGTTTGTTGGCGATGTCATTCCACACAAGCCTCTCCATTTGACTTTGAATTCGAGAGCTTGCGCCCGGTTACCTCGACGATCTCTCGACCTTGCTTGTCCTGGGTACGCACGAGCGTATAGGCGGTGCAATGCTCGCCATGCGCGACCTCTGGCGCCGCAGCGATGAGCTGGAGATCGAGGCTCGTACAAAGCGAGAAGAGCGTCGCGAGGTTGGCGTGATCGAGTCGGTTCGCCTCATCGAGAAAGAGCAACCGCAAGCTTTGCCCTTTGTTCTCTCGCTTGAACATACGGGAGTTGCTCTCCCACTCGGTCAAGACCACCATCATCAACGCCGCGCCGACGCCGATCGCTTCGCCAGTCGAAAGGCGCGTCGGACTCGCATCTTCCCAATGTAAGGCTCCCATGCGTTGGATCTGAACGACGAGTTGGACATACTCTCTGTAGTCCAGCACGCGTTCTCGAGCCCCCGAACCTCCATAACGGCGGAGGATTTCATCGAGCGCTTCCTCGAGTGGCATATCCTGGCGAAAGAGCGACTGTTGGACCTCGGGTTCCCTCAATGCACGCAAGACGTTGCCCATGCGCTCGTCAGGTGTGAGCTTGATGCGGATGGACGCGATGCTGCCAAAGCTGATTTGCTCGAGCGTACGCGAGAGCTTCCTGACTCGCCTGCTCGCTGCCTTCTTATCCTGTTCGATGGAACCGGCGATGTTCTCACTGTCGAGCCGAAGACGCTCCTCTTGTATGCCGAGCTGCTCTTCGAGGCGTCGGAGCTTGTCTCGCATCCGATCGAGTGCTTGGAGCGGGTCATCATCCTGGACGATGTCTGTCGGCCACCGACGCATGAGCCAGCTTCGTACCTCGAGCCATTGAGACAAATAAGAGACGCCCCGTTCGAGCAATTCACTGTCTTCTCGCGATTTCAACGCGTCGGCGAGCTCTCCTCCTCCTCGCGTGTTGCCATCGAGCTGTATCAAGAGCTTCTCGCGCGCATGCCTCGCGCTCTCGTAAAGGGTGTCGCTCGGTCGCGTCAGTAAATTGTCGAGCCTCTGCGAAGAACGAATGGTTTCGAGAAACTCCGCCGCGGCAAGCTGCTCTTCGAGTGATTGCCACGCGTCAATTTTTGGCGACTCCTCTGTCTCGATGCGAAGCGTCTCCTGAACGGAGTTTTTGAAACGCGTTTCGAACTCGGACCACTTCTCGCTCGCGCTCCCAAAATCGCTCATGGCATCACTCAACGCCTGACGAGCGTTTTCCCGAGCAAGCTTTGCCTTGCCTCTATTCTCTTCGAGAACTTCGATGTCGTGCTCGTCGGGCATCCCGACATCCAACCCCTCGAGCGCCTTCTTCGACTTCTCGATTTCCTGTCGGACGTTCTCGAGACTCTGCTCTACACCCATAACTCGCGCAGCAGCAACGTTTCTTTGCTCCACGCAATCCTGTTCGTGACTCTGAGCTCGACGCAGCTCGGTCTCGGCGTGCCGGTAGGCCTGCTCGAGCTTTGGCCCGATGTCGCGTTTGTCTCTCAAGGTCGCCTCGACATCCTCGTCTGCGAGCGCGTCGAAGTGCTCTTCGAGTTTGGCGAGCGCTTCGAGCAACTTGTCGAGGCGATCACGACGTGTATCGAGAACGCTCAGTTCACTGGCCAGATCATCGCGTTGCTTCTCTGATAACGGAGACCGCGCCAAGGCATGCATATGCGCAGCCAATTTGCTCGGTGCTTCACCGACGCGCTCGATGTAAGCACGATCCCGCTCGAGGTTCGCGATCTGCTCCTCGACCACTTCGAGCTCTTCAGGGAGTGTACGCCTGACAAGCAACTCTGTTTCAGGGAGCAGTGATAGCAATGTTTGGACGTGGCTCGAGAGCTCGCGCCCTCGCACCGTGAGCTCGTCGAGTTCGTCAGCATTCCCAGTCAGTTCTTCGCGGATCTCACTCGTTCTCTTCGTGATGACTTCGAGGCGTTTGGCAGGGTCTTCGCGAAGCCAGGAAGACGCATGCGTGATGAGTCCCTCACACGCTTGCTCCTGCCGAGAGAGCGACTCATGGGCGCTTCGATGTTGCTCGATCGACGCGAGAAGCTCTCGTTCGCGCGCGAGGTGCTCGTTGGCGCGCGCTTCCCTGGCGCTCCTACCAAAGGTTGGCTTGTCGGGCAGACGCGTGATGCGTCTCCCCGTCTCATCGTCGACGATGACATCGAATCCGCCATCTGTATCCGGTGGTTCGAAGTCGATGTTGCTCGTGTCCTCGATCAACCTCACGGTCGAGAGCGCACCCGAGCGCTCTTTGACCACCCTCGTCGCGTGCTCGAGGTCATCGACGATGATCGCGTCAGCCAGCGGCGCCCACCGCGCCTCGAGCGCGGCAGCATCCTCGGGAGCGACGTCATCGAAGCGACTCGAGAAGAGCTCGCCGGCGAGTTCTTCTTGCAGCGCCAGGAGCTCGCGCGATGCGCCTCCATGACGATGAAGCAATGCTCTGGCGGCGTCGGCATGCTCGATCGCCATGCGACTCTTCTCACTGATTTGCTCGCTCGATGTCGCGAGCTCTCGGGCAATCGATTTGCGGACAGCGAGCAAGGACTCGATCGTCTTGATGGGGGTGCCAAGAGCTTCCTCGAGAGAGGCGCGGCGGCGTTGTTGGCGTGTGTACTGCTCGAGTGACAACCTCAGGTCTCGCTCCTCGTTTGCCAACGCAGCGAGCTCCGACTCGAGCGCTCTCTGGGTGCGCTCGAGCGCACCCATGCTCGCGGTCACATCACGCTCCTCTCGCTGTGCTTCTTCGAGCGATGACATGAGCAAAGGCGTCAGTCGCTCTACGTCCGATGGCATCTGCACACCCAATAAAGAGAAGCGCTCGAGCGCTTCTCTTCTACGGTGAAGTGCTCGCGTGAGATCTGTACGGGATGACTCGAGCGAGGATGCGTTGGCGAGGTTCTCGCGTCGCGCCTCACATCTCGCGAGCGCCTCCCTCGCCAACGATATCGAGGGCATCTTCTCGTCTTGCTCATCGAGGATGAGGTCGAGCGCTTCCTTCGCGACGGTGTGTTCACGCTCGTGCACGCCGGCGTCGTTCAGTTCCCGACGCATGCCTCGCCGCTTCGAGTCCACCTCATCGAGCGCAACACTCATGCGCTCCGCCTCGAGGAGGACGCCTTCGCGCGTGTCGAGCGAGAGATCCACGCCAAGGTCTTTGCATATTTCGATCACGTGAGCGCGCGTTTTGCGCGCCTGGTTGTGTAGCGCAGCGCGTTCGATGAGCGCCTCCAGGCCATGTTGCCAGTCGTCTCTTCCTTCACGTGCGGCGTCGAGGTTGCGCGTGGCGACCTCGCGCGAGGTGATCGCCAGAGCAAGCGCTCGCGAACATTGTTCGAGCAACGCATTGTTATCTGCAAACTGCTCCTCGAGAACCTGCGCGAGCTTTTCTTGCTCGAGTAACTTTTTGTGATGACCGACAGCCTGTTTGGTGGCTGCCAAAAGCTCGATGAGTCGGTCGTGTTCTTCGCTGGCATGTTCGAGCGCTTCTCTGGCTTCCGTCGAGCGCCGATCGGCACGCTCGAAGTCCTCCTCGGCAGTAGCTCGCTCGGCGCGAAGCCGCTCCTGGCGAACATTGGCCTGCTCGATGTTGTGCACGCCCTCACGCGCGCCCTTGCAGGTCGCGGCGACCGCGCCGAGGAACATCTCCTCACCAAACCTGTAGACCTGACTCGACTCCTGTTCGAGGGCGCGGGAATCTCGCACCTCGGCGCGCGTTCCACGGCAAGCGATCAGGTTCTCGTTCATGGTGCGGAGTGATTGCGCCAGCCCGCGTTTCTCCTCGAGGAGAAACGCTCGGAGTTCGCTCAAGAGCCCTCGCGACATGCCGCCAGTCATCGACGTCTTGAGCATCTCGTTGAACTTGTCTCGATCTTCGGATGACGTTAGCTTGAGCGGCAAAACACCGAACGAGAACAACGAGGCGAAATACTCCTTCGCGCTCGAGAAGACCTCCAAGCGCGCGCCTTCGAGCGCGACGCGATCGCGAAGCTCGCCAAGGGTCGGGATAAACTCCTCCAAACCATCCTCGGAGAGCGTCAGGAACAACCTCTGCGCGGAGACATCTGTCGGAGGATCATGGATCAGGAAGGGCGTTGGCTCGACCGTGGGCTCTCCCTTTCTATCGAGCTTGACGCCAGCGATCAGCCGCTTGCGCGACGAGATCTGGAACGCCATGGCAGCATAAGATGGACGCCCCGGCTCGCCGAGGCGGCCCCATATACCCCGATCTCCTGCGGTCGCCGCGGACTCCCCGAGGTTGGTGAACCTGAGGCGAGTCATGTCGGGGAGGAGTACGACGTAGGCGGCGATCATGGCGGTTGTTTTGCCTGCGCCGTTGGCTCCTTCGAGCGCTGTCACGTGGCGATCGAGCGCGTACTCCCGAAAGAAGACCCCGCGCCAGTTAAGCAGGATCAACGAGGTCGCGCGTACTCTCTTTGAAGAGCTGCTCATTCTTCCTCCTGCGAGCGTTCTCCGCGAACATCGACGATGTCTTCATCGTCGTCGTTCACGACCACCTCGCCATGTTCGATCAGGCGCCTTAACGCGTCGGCGCTGTCGCCAAAGTCTCGCACTGGATCTGCGAATCGCATAAGCGGGGCGCGGGCATAAACGGTCTCTGTGTTCTTTTGAAACGAGAGAAAGCCGAGCCGCTCGAGCGAACGCAATGCCTTGAACAAACCCTTTCGAGCATCTCTCGAAGCAGTCGTCTCACGGTATTTGCGCCGCTTCGGGTTGAGCATCATCACCGCTGTCTCCTCGCCGAGCATCCCCGTCAACCACTCGAGGAGGATGTCGACCTGCACCGCGCCCGAGTTGGCCAACGTCGACGGGTCGAGGTAGAAGAGCGCCATGACCTGGCCAACGAGCATCTCGGCCGAGTCGAGCACCTGAGCGCGAAGCCCTCCACCTCTGGGGAGCAGGTAAAAATACCCGTCCGAGCGGTGGATGAGCTCCGCGCCAAAGCGCCTGTAGAATGGCTCGAGGTGCTCGAGCGCATCCTGGAGATAACCGTAGAGCATGCCATCCTCGGACGAGATGTGAACGCCACGGCGAAGCTGCATATCCGCCTCGGGAAAGTGCTCGTTGGTGATGACGTCGTGCAATGTCTCGAGCGGTGAGAGCATGTCTCCTCAGCCTTTTGAAAATGACCAGTCTTCGATGCTTATCCCCACGTCGAGCTCCACCCACTCCGACGCGTGCGTTTGCTCCAATGAAGTCGCCGCGGCGCATGCGCGAGCGATCCTGCCGACAAAGAGGAAGTGTTTCTCGGGTGGGTAGTACGCCAGGACCTCGTCACAGACCTCTCGAAGCGTCGTCGCGCCATGGCGTAATGTCTCCTCGACGAGCTGCTCGATGTCGAGGTGATGATCGATGGAGGTGATGTGCTCGATCGAGCTTCGATCCACGTAAGGTCTAGAGACTGCGGGCTTTTCGATGCGCGCCTCGAGCTCTCTCATCTGGGTGATGGAGGCATCACTCGCCAACACGAGCTGATAGGTTCCTTGAGTCGCGCTCTTGATCCATCCCTTGAGCCTGTGACTCAACGCGCGTTCGGGATCGAGCCTGACAACATCGCGCAGGTATCGATGCACGTACTGATAGTAGTTTGACCAGGCGCGTTGACGGGCTTGCCCCCAGGCGGTGATGCGATCGATTTGATCGAGGACGCGCATGATCGCATCTTGTGCGAGGACGTGCTCTTGCCTGTCCGCCTCGTCCAACATCTCATCGAGCAGCGCGCGCATGACCCCCGCGTCACGCGTCAACACCTCATCGAGCTCCTGGAGCGTCTTGGCGGTCGCGTCGAGGAGCGCCTGGGCGCGCTCGATGGCGTCGAACCAATCGTCCGCGATCAGCGAGGCGATCTCTTGTTGTGTCTTCTCCTGCGCCAGATCGAGCCCGCGTTGGCGTCGCTCGATCCCGTCGATGAGGTCCCTCACGGTGACATCCAGCGGCGTGATGACGCCATCCTGCCACGCGTCATCGTCCGCGGCTCTGAGCGCCTTCTGCTTCGCTTCCGTCAGGTTCCCTATCAACGTCTTCGTCAGCGCGGTCAGTGACTTTTGCGTGAGCCTGTCATCCTCGAGGTAGAAATCCACGATGGCGGTCGCAAGTGTTGTCAACGTGTACTCGCTCGCCGAGACAAGCCGCAACCCATCGACGCGAGCGAGCATACGCTGCTCGCGCAAGCGCTCGACGGCGTACGAAGCGCTTCGCCGTGGTCGCTCCAACCCCGGCTCGAGCGCCTCGTAGACCTGCTCGAAGACATCGAGCAAGAGCTCCTCCGAGTACGTCACCAGACTTTCGCGTTTTCCACGCATCACCACTGCCACCAGACAGCAGAGGTCGATGTTCGAGAGCATCAGGGATGCCTTGCTCTTCGAGAGCGTCGCGACGATGTGATGAGGATCACCCATAAGACCTACGCGAGCTCCAGGCCGGAGCGGACCAACTGCGCCAACCTCGCTGCCAGTGATTCCCGGTGCGCAGGATCCTGGAGCGACGAGGAGACATCGAGCGATCTCACCATGATGGTACGGCGCTTCGATGGCGCGATGCCTGCCACCCGATCCTTGCCGAGCTCGTAGTGGTAATCATCCACGCCCACATCTGGATAAAGCAGCGCCACATGCCTCGCGCCATACGCCGTCATGTACGCGTGGAGCTGATAGAGATCCTCGCGCTTGACGCTATCCCCCGAGTCCTTCCAGTCGATCCGCTTCCACTTGGTGTCGATGACGAAGTTGCGAAGCTCGCCATCGTCATCCACGCACTCGAACAGAAAGTCAGGCTCGAGTTTGAGGCGCCCTCTGTTGCTGCGCATGCTGTGCAAGAGGTCGAACTTGCGCGATCCTCCCTGCTCTCGCATCACCACATCAGGCAACAACGGCTCGACGTGGCGGCGGTAAAACCCGCCCACGAAGCCCTCGTAGACCGCGCTCATCGAGAAGAACAACGAGAAGCTGTGATGCTCGCCGCTCGCCATCCCTGGCGATTGTTCACCGAGCAGCATCTCGCTCATCGCCAGCAACGGCTCGAACCGCTCCGTCTGTCGCGTCAAGCGAACGCGTGTGAACAAATGCGGCATCAGCGGCACTCGCTGCACGCGGCCAAGCAACGCCGTGCAGTGACGCAAGGTCTTCTGGGTCGCCAGCACCGTCGTGATCCTCGAGATCGCCAGCGCGGTCGACAGCAAGATTCGATTCAGCGGCGTGTCCTCGTCGAACACATCGTGCACACACGCGAACTTCTCGCCGCGACCTCCGAGCGCGAGGATCTGACGTCTCAAGTCCATCCTCCCTCTCACCGTCGAGAGGTCCTCGTGGCGCTCGACATAACCTCGCTCGATCCCTCGAATCAGCTCGCGCTCGAGGCGCTCGGCGAACAACCTGAACAACAACTCGTGCAGCGGCACATCATCGCGTATCAATGACGCCAGATCGCGCTCGCGGATCGGTGAGTTCGGTGTGTATGCGAGCATCGTCAGCAGGTTATGCCTCGCTGCAGCTTCATCATCGAGGCGCGCGTCGGCGCGCCGATCCACCTTGGGCACGACCTCCACCTGCAACCCGTCGATCTGGAGCACACCGACCCATTCTCTCGCCTTGGCGTCATCCTCGTCCCACTCGAAGATCGTGTAATCCCTGGCGCGCTTTCCCGCTGGCATCTGCGCTCGCGCTCGCTCCAGATCAAACGCCCTCAAACGCTCGAAGAGCGCGGCGGGGATCACCCCCATCGGATTGCGCTCGAGCGTGCGTTGCCGACGACGCGAGGACGCCTCATCGCTACACAGCCAGTCATACTCCCGTAAAACCACTCGCCGCATCAGCGAAGGCTCCCTTCACCCTCCGGCAACAAGGCCACGAGCGCTTCGAGCAATCTCTGTTCATCGCGATCAGCGCCACAGAACCAGCGAGCAACCTGGTAGGAGAGGTGCGCTTCCCTCGTGCTCCCGCTTACACCAAACAGATCCTCCTCGCTGGTTTGCGTCGCGGTGAGGATCGGCGCCTTGTACCCGGAAGTCCCCAGGCTGTGCTTCTGCGTGCGCGCAGGTTTCACCGAACTATGCTCGATCTTGTAAGGACACCCGAGCACCAGCGCGATGCGATCCCAGTCATCATAGAAATACTCCTGCAACAGCGGGATCACATACTCGAGCATCACGTCCGCCAGCGCGGTGATATCGCCAACCTCCAAAAATGGCGCGTGACCGAGCGTGTGGTCTCGATCATAGAGGTGCTCGATCCTCGCGTTCAGCGTCTCGAAAAGCGTCGCTGTCAGCTCGCCGAGCGTCCAGGCGCGCTCGGCATCTGTTGGCGGGAGGTCGCCATCGACATGCTCGCGGATGACATCAGCGTCTCCCATCAGCTCCTTGAACTTGAAGCGGCGCCGTAGCGCGGTGTCGAGGAGCGCGATCGATCGGTCCGCCGTGTTCATCGTCCCGATCACGTGCAGGTTTGGCGGTACGGCGAAGACCTCGCCAGAGTAGGGGAGCGTCACTCGAAGCTCGTCCCTCATCCCCAGCCGCTTGCTCGGCTCGAGCAGTGTGATCAACTCACCCAGGATCTTGCTGATGTTCCCGCGGTTGATCTCGTCGATGATCAACACATGGTGGCGAACATCGCGTTTTCCAAAGTCAAAATCACTCTTTCCTATCAGCGCGTCCTTGGCGCGCTGGATCTTCGCAGCGCGCGTCATCGTCGCGGTCGTATGAGTCTCGGAGGCGACCTCCGAACCTCCGTAGCTCGCCACGAACCGCTGGAAGTCCTTGTAGATGATCCAACACCCGGTCTCGACAAAGGATGAGAGGCCGAGCTCCTCGGCCATCAGCGCGCCGATCTTTGTCACGGGAGGATCCTCTCCCAGCGCGTCTCGGTGCTCCCACATGACCTCGGCCTTCCTGGCGTTGATCGTGTACGTCGATTGTTCAGCGGTCTTGTTGTTGGAGCGATCGTGCTTGTGGATCGTGACGTTGTTGCGGGACGTGCGCCTGAGCTTGTATTCCACCGAGGAGGTCGCGTTGGTGACGGGGCGAGTGCGTTGCTCGATGTCGTCGAGGTAGGCGGACCAGAGCTGGGCAAAGTCCTCGCTCTCGCGAACCTTCTTTTCGATATCCGCGACGTACTCGCTGGCGGCCAGCAGCGCGAGCTGCTTGAAGATCCCATCCTTGCATTCGTAGCGAAGCCCTGTGGGATCGCCATCCTCGCTGTTTTCGACATCCTCGCTCGAGAGCAGCGGTCGGATACCCTCGACGAAGTCCTCGTAAGCGTAGGATTGATGGAAGGTGACAAACGCCACGCGATGCTCGCGCTGGAGCTTGCCAAACTGCCGCTTGCCATCCTCCTCATCGCCACTCTCCGGGTCAAAACCACACAACGCCAGCGCGCGACCGCGCGTGCACCATGTCTTGCCTGTGCCGGGAGGACCTTGCCAGATCTCATTGGTCGGCGGCGTGTCCATCGCATCGAGCGGAATCAATGCGTCGTATTCGGGGGTGGGCTCTGGTTCGCCAGGCGCCTCGACCGGAAAGAGCGCGTGGCCATCCGTGAGGGTCGGCAACACATTGGCCACCATCGTTTCGCGAGAGCCGGTCAGCTCGATGATCGTGCTGCCCCCCTGGATCGCCCAGATCTCTGGCCATTGCGCCTGGTAAGGCACCTGATCCCACACATGATAACGCTCGCCGTCCTCGCCATCCCCGAGCTGCCCGACCTCGCGAAGCACTCCGAGCGTGCGCACCGCGGGTTGCTCGCGCTTGTTGACCCAGGCGAGCATGATCACATCGCCCGGCAACATCTCGTGGACGTCGTATCGCAAGAGCGTTCGTACAGGAGTGATGTCTGGCGCATCCTCGCGCGTGTCCACGCGCCAGCGCTGACACAACCTCTCCTGTTCAGGGGAGAACGCGTTGAGAGGCAACAGCCAGATCTTTCGCCTTCGATGACTCATGTACGTGCTCCTCTGTCTTTTCGTGAACCAGCGACGGTAGCCCGCGAAAGAGAGGCCGCCGAAAAGTTTTGCAACCTGTTGAAGAAAGCCACCCAGCGCTCAAAACTTTTCGGCGGCCTCTCTTTCGCTCGGCGCCCGAGCGTCGCATTCAGGAACCAATACGGATCTTCTCGATGGCATCGGTGCCGAGGTCGAGGTCTCTGGCCTGGTCGTCGATGAACTGCGAGAGGAAGTCACCAAGCCGTGCGTTCATGCGAGGGTCGAGGTCGTTGTGCCACTGGTTGACCCAGGGCAAGAGGTCGAGCATTCCCGCGAGCAGCGTTGCCTTCCTGTCATTGTCCCAGCCCGCGGTGAGGGCCTCCTCGGTGTAGTAAGAGAGCATGGCGAACGCGCGCTGCTTGTGATCGAGGCCCGCCCACAAGACGACCTTCTGCCCCTCCTCGGTGTGGCAATCCTCGAGCAAGACAAACCGCTCCTTGGGCACATCGAGCTTGCCGCGATGGGTCCAGGTCGGCCCGGACTGAAAATCACTGGAGCGGTATTTTGGAGGTTTGGGGATATCGCCAACCTCGCGCGCTTTCAAAGCCTTTGCCTCGGCCTGTGAGAGGTAATCCTCGTGATCCTCTGGAAGCTCGGTTCTAGCATCGATGGCATCCTCCAAACGCTGTAATTCCCAGACCTTCTCCCACGCTTTTCGACGGCTCAGGCCGCTCTTCTTGTAGCGCTGCGTGGGGAGGAAGGGGACAGACTCTTGAAGCACCAGGGATTCCACAAGTTTGTAAACATCGAAGGAGGCATCGCCTGTGTAGCGCGTGGCCACCTGCATGAAGTCCTCGTCCCGGCCTGCCGTGTCTGCAAGCTCCTGAATCGAAATCACCTTGGGGTTCTCTGCGGCGAAGTCATCCTCCCTGTCCGCCTGAGGAACATACCTCGGCGTCTCCAGACGATCGCACAACCAGGACACCAGCGCGCTCTTCTCGCGCTCCTCCCAATCATCACGGTTCCAGCGGCGCTTGTACTCGGGCTGCTCGATCAGGCGGATGAACTGACGCTCTTCCATCAGCTTCAACCGCTTCTTCACGATTTCTTTGTACCAATCGGGATAGCGTTCTGGGATCTCGGTGGTAGGTTGGGAACCATGGCGCTCGAACCATGAGGTCACCAGATCCCCATCCTCGACCTTCTTCGCCATCTTGATTTCAAAGGCGCGCTCTCCCAACCTGACTTGTGGCAAGTCGTCGAGTTTATCATCAGGCACCACCGGCGCTTCGTCCTCTTCCAGCAACCCGTAGGAGACATAGCACCGCCAGTCCAACTCCTCTTGCAACGCTACCATTTCCTCGAAGACTCGCTCCTGCTCGACCTTGGCCTCCTCCAGTTTGTCTGGGGTCGGTGTGCTTTCCGATGCCAGCGAAGATGGTTCATTCGCGGACAGTTTCTGCGCCAGTGCATCCACTTGTTCTGCCAGTTCTGTGGGGCGCGAATCGGGGATGGGAACCAACTTCATCTTGGTACAGTCGTACTCGAAGAACCTTTCCCATGTGTCTGCTGCGATGCCTCCTCCATAGCCACCATTTCCTTTGTCATGGAAAATTTGCTTCATATAGAAACAAGCGGTCGAGGAGTTGAGGGCGGACATCAGCGAGAGGTGGTCTTGTTCGGTGGCGTCTTCTGCAAGTTTGATCACTGGTGCAGATTGCTTGAACACCTTCCCACCACGATCGAGCACGAAGTGATTGTGCGTCGCGACGAAGGCAAATGCGATGGTGAGAGGAGTGCGAAAACGGTTGTCAAAGAACATGGAGTATTCAGACCAGTGCAAACCGCGTTCGAGTTGGCTTTTTCCGTAGGCCACGCGGTCTGAGAGATTGGTTCTGAAGGGCCACAGAAAGGACTTCACCACCTCAGATGGTTTGGACGCGAGAGAATCCTCATCATAAGGCCAAATGGCCATCACAGGGTTCTCATTGTTCCAGTTCCGAAGGTTTTCGCCTGCAGTGAGCGGGCGCTTTTCTTGGATGCCATGACGAAGACAGACCCTGTCACCGACCAGATACACATCATCTTCTCGCGTCACAGCACCAAAACCGATGTCGCTGATCAGGTTGTCTAACGGGACGCCATGCGGAGTATTTTGATCCAAATGGGCTTTGCACTCAAGCGCACCGCCACCTTGCAAGCTCCAGGGATGCTGATGAAAGAGAGTGCGATCAGAGTCCGTCACCGAGATAAAGTCGTTCTCGAAACCAATCTCATCGGTGTGTTCGACGATGGACTTCCAGACCTTGCCATCCTTGGGAACGGCAGGCGTCTTTGGCTCACCACGAATGCCGAGAACCGTCCTGAGCAAGTCATCTTGAGGCTCACGATTACGTCCCACGAGGATCACTGTGGGCGTGCCGTGGCCTGGAATATAAGCACCTGAGGTATCGATCACGTGGGTGAGATCGGTGTGTGGGATGAGCTCTTCAATAAGCTTGCTGCCAAACTGACGCTTCATGAAAGAGTTGGCGACGATCATGCCAACGTAACCTGCTTGTTGACTGGCTTCGCTGCTATTTCCACCAAGCGTCATTTGCTCGTTTTGTTTTGAATCATCACCGATGGCGAGGTCAAAAAAGCGCTCGTAGAAAGGACAAACGAGCGCGTAACTACGATAACAAGAGGAGTAATAGTTCCTGTAGCTACTGCTGACCTCGGCGTCCTTGACGGTGATGTAGGGAGGGTTGCCCACGACGGCATGATATTGCTGTGTGAGAATGCCGCCCTCACCATTCTCGCCGAAGATGATGTCGTTATCCTCGATGGAGAGGTCATCGTTCCACCTGTGCTTGTCGAGGTCGAGCTGGCGCTTGTTGTTGGAGGTATCGCGCTCGAACCTGTCGAAGAGGATTCCCAACAAGAGGGAATCCCCACAGGCAACATTGAGAGGAAGGTCAGGGAGCTTGTCGAAGGCGTCATAACCACAGATCTGCATCGCTTCGACGGCGAGCCTGAAGCGAGCGATGGAGACGGCAAAGGGGTTGATGTCGACGCCGTGTGTGGCGGCCAGTGATTCTCTGACCAGCACGTCGATGCGCTCACCAGGGCGCTCTGCGCGCTTTCTGTCGAGGATGCGCTTGAAGCCACCGAGGAGGAAGTGACCCGAGCCGCAGGTGGGATCGATAAAGCGGACCTCGTCGAGTCCAAACGTGGCAATCGCAGGCTCGAGGGTGTAATCGAGGATGTACTCTTCGACGAAGTCAGGCGTCTGCAACAGGGCGTACTTCTTGCGGACATCCTCGCTCAAATCCTGATAGACATCGCCAAGAAAGCGAGTGTCCATGCCGGTGAAGTCGAAGGCGAGGTTGCCAGTGTCGGCATCGATGAGCCTGAAGAAAGCGAGCAAGGAGCGTGCGGCATCGCCGCTGATCCTGAGCTTGAAGAGGGGGTTGCGTCTGGGTCCAAAGAGCTCGCCGGCAGGATGGCCATCGGCAGCGAGGTCGTCGAAGAGCGAGAGGAGGTAGTCGGTGTCCGAGTGCTCCTTGTGGGTTTGGAAGTAGGCGCGTTGCTTGTCCTGCGCTTTATCTCCCACGATGACAGCGTCGATGAGGTGGTTGTCCTCCAGGTAGCGCACGAACAACGAGGTCAGCACCCACCCCACCGCGATCTGTGTCAGATACTCCTCGCGCCACTCCACCGCGGTCGCGCCTGTGCGACCCTTCTCGCTCGCCTCTTCCCACGCGCTCGTCAGCCTCGCTTCGAGGTCGCTGTCCGCCTGGATCTGCGCCTCCAGATCCTCTACCAGCTCTTTGACCTTACCCGTCAGCTTGCTCACTTCTACCATCGCCGCTCCTCTCTTCCTGTGTGTCGCTTTTTCGGTGCGCATTGGTTTAGCACACCGCGTTCGGTGCGTCATGCATGAGGAGTCGGCTCGAGCGCCTTGCTGACACTTCTTTTCTAAAAACACCGCGCCCCCCGCGGCCCTCGCTATCGCTCGTCCGCGGCCCCCCTGTGCCTCACGCTTCGCGTTCGGGAGGGGGGCAGACTTGGCGTCGATTGGTCGGTTGGTGGCCCACGGGGTGGCTTGTTGTGAGGTCGAGTAGGCTCTCGAGAGGGGGCAGACTTGGCGTTGGGTGCGCGGTTGGCGTTTTGCTCATCGTGACGGTTTTGCAGAGTGTGGGAACACGCCCCCCGCGCCTGCGGCGCTGCCCCCCAGGTTTGGTGGGCTTCTTGGCGAGGAATTTGGCGTCGAGGTTCGCGTTTGGCACCCTCATGAAGCTCATCGCAGATCTCGAAGTGCCCTTGCGCAAAACACCTACGTTGAAGAAGCCACGAGAGCGCCCCACTCCGGGGGGCAGCGCCGAAGGCGCGGGGGGCATGTCACACGCTCTGCACGACCCACAACAAGAAGCCCACCTCTGGGGGGCAGCAACGAGCGTTAGCGAGGCGCGGGGGGCTTGTCACACGCTCTGCACGACCCACAACACGCCACCCTGCGAGCCTCCAACCGCCCAATCGACGCCAGGTCTGCCCCCCTCCCGAACGCGAAGCGTGAGGCACAGGGGGGCCGCGGACGAGCGATAGCGAGGGCCGCGGGGGGCGCGAGGGCCGCGGGGGGCGCGGAGATATCAAAAAAGTGTCAGCAATGGTCGGCGAGCGACTCTTGGTGGTGGTGAGACCCCTGGTAGGTTGGCCGATAGGATGGGTTGTCGTACCATCGCGGTCCGACAGATACATGAGGAGCGGTGTGATGAGTGGCAAGAAGATCGAAGCGGACGGGCACCTCAACAAGTCCATCATCAAGGAGTACATCGAGTTCGGGTGCGAGCGGCAACTCTTCTGGAACATGGCTCAGGGAGACAAGCGCTGGATGATCCCTGCCAGGAACCCAAAGCGCACCAGCGGGATGGTGCGAAAGCCCGAGCTGTTGCTCCAGATGGGGAAGGACTACGAGCAGGATGTCTACGCGCGGCTGCTCAATTCCCCGCTCGATGTGCGGTGCTCGCAGGGGTCGCACGATCGCATCGTCACGCACTCCATCGATCGCGACGCGATGCTCGCGCTCCACAAGGATTTGCGTCACTCGACCTCGGAGTGCCTCGTGTTGCTCGAGCACGAGTGGGCCACGCCCGAGCGCTTGCTCCACTGGATCCTCGACCTCGACGACGGTGAATCGATCCCGATCGCCAACCCCTCGAGGTATTGCCGGCCTGACATCATGGTGTTCTTTGACCGCGAGGGCCTGGCCGACCGCTCGCTCGCTGGCGATGGCACCATCGACGCGGTGGCCGCGAGCGATCCTCGCGTGGCGATCCGCATGCTCGACGTCAAGCACACCAACCCGGAGGACATCGGCAAGAAGCAGTTCATCGAGCTGTTGTTCTACGCGCACTCGATGGCGATCTACCTCGAGGAGCACGACCTGACCGACACCTTCTTTGTCTCACTCGATGGGTGCGGCATCTGGCCCGTGCTCAACCTGAACAGGATCCGTTTGCGCGAGCTCGACGACCTCTATGGCATCATCGTCGAGATGGGGTGGGACAACCACGCGCACCTCTTCTCGCAGGCGGTGAGCGTCATCAGGGAACTTCGCGGCGCGACGCCGCTCGCGGTCGAGGACGTGGATCTCGTCATCCAGCCCGCGTGCGCGCGCTGTCGTTATGTCGAGGATTGCAAAAACTCGCTCGGGTGGTCCGAGGACTTGAAGGACCTCTCGGACGTGGACGTGAGGTTGTTGCCAGGGACCTCCTCGTCAACCGCCGAGCAACTTCGCGACCTGCAAATCGACACCATCAAACAGCTCGAAGAGCGCGTCGACGAGCTCGAGCTCGACACGATCATCCCCTCGCCGCTCTACGCCGAGCGCGAGCTGCTCAAGCTCAAGTCAAAGGCGATGGTCGCCGGAGAGCCCGTGCTGCCGGACAACACCCGCGGCGAGCGACGGCACCTGAGCGTGGCGCTGCCGCAGTATACGGGGGTGGTGCTGACGTTTAACGCCGAGGCTGATCCTACGAACGATTGCGTCTTCTCGTTTGGCGCCCACCTCGATATTCGGTGCCACGATGACGCGCCCTACGCGGACTGGCATGACACCTGGTGGAAGGCGTGGAAGGGCGCCTTGAAAAAGTACAGGCGCCATCGCGATGTCAGGGCGGACAGGGTGCTCGAGACGATCGTGAATCCGGAGCTTATCGACCACTTCGTGGCGCAGGACGACAGCCTGACGCGCGATCAGATCGTGACGCGCATCCAGGCCAGGATCAACCTCTTCGTCGAGCTGTTGTGGTCGATGAACCGACGAGGCAGGCTCGAGATCATCGACGACCACGAACACCAGGAGCGCCTGCTCGTGCGCTACTCCTATGCGTTCGTGAGCCAGGGGTTGGAGCCGCGCCAGGAGCGCGCGCTGGCAAACGAGATGGTCCGTCAGTTCCAGGCGATCATCAGCGTCTCGGCGATCTACGAGGAGCTCGTCGGGGTCGTCGCTCCCAGTGATTATGATCCTGACAAGACCTGGGTGCGCGCGCCGCAGTCCGCGATCTTCTACTGGTCCAGAGACCAGCTCGAGCACATGCAGGCGCTCATGGAACGCCACCTCACCGCGCTGATGACCGATCCCGAGATCTGCGTCGAGTTTAACGAGCTCTTGCAGCTGATCAACCCCGCAGAATCAGGCGTGCAGCGCGATTACCTGCACAAGAAGTTGTATGACCTGCGCGTCTTCGTCGAGACCTGCGTGGGGATGCCTCAGATCATCAACTACACCTGGCACGAGATCGCCAGCAGCGAGCTCACCTACAACCCCAAGTTCTCGAGCAAGTACTGGGCGCCAAACTTCAACTACATGGATTTCTTGGCCTGGCACGAGTACCTCGAGAGCCAGGACGCCTCGGCGGCAAAACCACTGCTCGACGAGACTGGCCGCAAGTCGATGGTGATCGCGCAGCTCGCCAGGTTGTTCCAGGGGCGCGCCAGGCACCACAAGATCCTGCCAGGGCTCTCGCGCCCCGTGCCCACGCATCACATCCCGTGGCGCGCAGGGCTGGTGCGGCCCGAGTATCACTTCCTTGGCAGAGTGTGGGCGCTCTACTCGAAGCTCACCGCCTCGGTGCAAGCACAACAGGCGCTCTCCACGCGCCTCGACTACCCTGACTACGCCATCGGCAAGCTCTCGGCAGCGACCGTCACAGACCTCGTGGGTCGCGAGGACGCCAACGGCAACCAGAAGTTCCGCTTCACGCTCTCCGGGGTATCCTCGAACATGAAGCTCTCGGAGGGGGACTATGTGTTGCTCGTACACGAGGATGATCGCGACAGCCAGATCAACTCCTACTCTGGCGAGAACGTGATCATCGACGAGATGGTCTGGCAGCCAAAGCAGCTTCGCTATGTGATTCACGCGCACGCCCGAAACAACAAGCACCCCTACTTCTCGGATGAGCCTCGCGGAGATGGGGACTGGTACCTCTACCCGACCGCCTCGGACCACTGGAGCAACAAGCTCTTCGAAGGCGCGAAAGACACCGTCTTCAAGCGCTTTGACCTGGGGACGAGCTGGCTCGGGACGCGCGCGGCGTACCTGCTCGATCTGTTGCCCGCAGACCAGGCCGTGCCGACAAGAAAGGAGGGGTATGACTTCTCGATGGCCGAGCTGTATGCGCTCGCGCCACAGCTCTTGCCTCACGCCGAGCCAGAGCCCGATGACGTCCCACTCCAGACGACCTGTTATCCTGCGCCAGATCCCTCGCAGCGGCGCGCCATAAAGACCGCGCTCGCCAGCACAGTGTCTTGCATCCAGGGGCCTCCAGGGACAGGGAAATCACAGACCATCGCGGCGCTCATCGACGAGTACCTCGAGCGCCATCAAGATAGACCGATCAAGATCCTCGTGGCGAGCTTCTCGTATGTCCCCTTGCAGGTCGTGGCCGAGAAGGTGTGCGAGCACGTCGACGCCAATGGCAACCCCACACGCGCCGCGCAGACGCAGAAGATCTTCCTGCGCTCTCAGTCGCGCGATCCGTTTGACCTGCCAGGGGTGCATGATTTGTATCGCAAGGGAAGCGCGCTTTATCTGGATGGCAAGAAGCTCGCGCGCAGCCGGGACAAGAACCTCGAGGATGGTTACAGGAGGTTAGAGGACGAGCTCGAGGAGAGCTTTATCGTCTTTGGCCCCGCGCAGCAGCTCTTTTACTTGGGGCAACCCTCGCAATCGAAGTCGATGTTCTACAACTTCCTGCACACGAGCTTTGCCTTCGATCTGATCATCGTCGACGAAGCCTCGCAGATGCCTGTCGATCAGGCGCTCACCAGCTTGTGCATGGTGCGCCGGGGGACCGCCTCACTCGATTTGCCAGGACAATATGCTGGAAAGGATCACATCGAGAACCGCGAGCACCTCGAACAGATGAGCATCGCGTCGATGCGCGACTATCAGGATAACCCATTGAGCGCGTCAGATCTGACGCGCGTGGTGATCGTGGGCGATCATAACCAACTCCCGCCCGTGCAACCTGTGGAGGTCTCCGAGAAGTTGCGCCCGATCCTCGGCTCGATGTTCGAGTATTATGTGCGCTACCAGGGGGTGCCCTCGCAACAGCTCTCGGTGAACTACCGCTCGCGGCCAGAGATCGTCGGCTACACGAGGCACCTCGGGCTGTATCAGGAGGAGATCGAGGCGTACCACTCGGGCGCCAACGCCTACAAGCCGTTGCCTCCAGTGCCCGACAATGTGAGCGATTGGATGCGTGATATCCTGGATGACGAGCGCGTGGTCAGCGCGCTCGTGCATGACCAGCAATACGAGACCGCCATCAGCCCGCTCGAAGCGACGCTCGTCGCGCAGCTGGTCGAAGCCTACTACCTCCAGATGAAGATCGAGGACGCCTCGCAGGAGCGCGAGTTCTGGCGCGAGCATATCGGCATCGTCGCCCCGCATAACGCGCAGGGGAGGCTGATCATCCGCTCGATCTCCGAGAGGATGAGCGCGCCTGGTTGTGCCAAAACACACCTCGACGGCGCAGAGCTCGAGGAGCTGTTGCGCGCCACCATTTACACCGTCGAGAAGTTCCAGGGCTCGGCCAGGACGTTCATCATCGCCTCGATGGGCATCTCTGCCAGGGATCAGCTCTCGGCCGAGGAGACCTTCATCTACGATATGAACCGCCTCAACGTGCTGACCTCGCGCGCCAAGCAAAAGATGCTCATGATCTGCTCGCGGGAGTTCCTCGAGTACACGCCGCGCCATCGCGAAGTGGTCGCTGCGGCTGCACGCTCGCGCGACTACGCGATGATCTATTGCAACTGCAAGCTGGGCGTGAGCCTCAAGGATGGGGAAGGGCGCCACAGGTTCGTCGAGCTGCGCTGGCATGACCCGAGCGAACGACTCGCCACGGTGCCGAGACCCCTGCTCGATTCGCGCGATGTGCAGCGCGCCTCGACAAAACCTGCGAACGAGTACACGCCCGCGCAGGAGCAGAAGCTGCGCGCGGCGCTCTCGGCGCTCGGCATCGATTACGACGCCCTCCCTCCACAGCAACTAGCCACGTTCGCGGCACAGGTGTTAAACATGCAGCAGCGATACAGTGATTGATGGAGCAAGAGTGATGACGAATATCTGGGAAGATGTGTGGGAGGACATAGCCACGAGCGAGCTCGCGTGGGAGCGCGAGCTGCACGATTCACTGCGTCGCGACCTGACCGTGGTGCCCCCCTTCAAGGTGTGGTCGAACTTCGAGTTCATCGACCTGTATGGCGCCGCGTTCGATGTGGACATGATGGTGCTCACTCGCGCCGGGATCTTCCTGGTCGAGCTATTCGCTGGAACCGGCGAGGTCGAGGTCAGCGATCGTCACTGGCGTTGGAAAGACAGCGAGGGTCGCGTCCAGATCCTCGACAACCCCGTCACATTGGCCAGGGATCGTGCGCAACGCATCCGCGAGTTTGTCGACGAGTACATCCAGGAGGCCAGATGCCCCACCATCCATGGCGTGGTCCTCGTCGTCAGAGATGACACCACCTTCACGTTCTCATCGCCAGACATGAACCGGTACATCACCGCAGTGCCAGCTCACCCGACGCTCCCCAGCGTCATCGGAGCGCTCGAGTCTGGCGATGCACCAGGGCTCGAACCGCATCGCTTGACCGAGGATGTGCTCGCGCGCTTCGAGCACGCGCTCGAGGATGTCGGGTTGTTCCCGAGCAAGAAGTACCGCGTCGTCGGAGAGTGGCAGTGTGGCAAGCTGCTCGAGACCAGCGAGAATCACCAGGATTACATCGCGCGACATATCCGCCAGGACATTCGCCGGCGCGTGCGGGTCTTCTTCAGCCCTCGCAATGTCGCCAAGGAACAGGTCGAGCGCTTGAACCAGGCCGCCACGCGCGAGTTCGAGATGGTGCGTCAGCTCGAGCACCCGAGCATCCTGCGCGTCCTGAAAAAGATTCACGATGGCCGCCCCGCGCTCATCTTCGAGCACCCCGAAGAATCGATCCGGCTGGATCACTACCTCGAGCTTCGAAGAGAGGATCGCGACGGCGGACAGATGACCGTGCGCGAGCGACTCGAGCTGTTGCGCCAGGTCGCCGAAGCGATCCAGTACGCCCACCGCAAGAAGATCATTCACCGCGCGCTCACGCCGCAATCGGTGCTGGTGAAACCCGCCAGCGACGACGCATCCGCGCCGAGCATCCACGTCTACAACTGGCAGGCCGCCCTCGATCGCGCACGCCAGACAGGCACGCGCCACATCATGGGCTACATGGCGGACGCGAGCGCGGTCTACACCGCGCCAGAGGTCTCGACCGGGCAACGCATCGGCGAGGCAACGGATGTGTGGGGGTTGGGGACGATCGCTTATTTGCTGTTTGTGGGAGACCCTCCTGCCGAGGATCACGGCGCCCTGATCTCGCTGTTGATGAAGCGACAGGGGTTGAGCCTTACCGCCAGGCTCGACGGCATCCCCGAGGCGCTCGAGCAGCTCGTGTTCAACGCCACCCGCCCGCTGGTGCGCGACCGCACGCCGAGCGTCGAGGCGTTCATGGAGCAGCTCGAGCGTGTCTGGAACGAGCTAAAGCTCGGTGACGCGACAGGCTCGGACGAGCGCGATCCGCTCGAAGCACAGCAGGGGGATTTGCTGGACGAGCGCTGGAAGGTCATGGGCAGGTTGGGCTCTGGCGCCTCGGCCACCA
>Ga0208061_100156_pt1 | contig 23987 bp, 15 predicted proteins | sample DeeseametaMP0555_FD_184209 | JGI IMG/M metagenome (GOLD analysis project Ga0208061, IMG submission 184209) | Marine microbial communities from the Deep Atlantic Ocean - MP0555 (SPAdes) | ecosystem: Environmental > Aquatic > Marine > Oceanic | place: South Atlantic Ocean | collected 2011-01-23 | reverse complement strand
CTTTTCGAGCCCCCATCCCCTATAATCCCCTTCCCCGTCTGGGAAGGGGATGGCGTCGCGCCTCGCTTCGCTCGGCGCGACTGCCTCACGGTCACCTCCCCTGTCCCCTCTTTCTAGAGGGGAACCTCGAGACAACCGGTGAGTTTTCAGTGGTTGTCTTGCGTTTTGGAGCTTTGATTCGAGCTATGCGGTTCATGAGGGCAACATAGCAAAACACCAACCTCGAGTCGGAGCGCGAGAATAGACCCCTACGAATGTGGGGGTCGCGGCGTCGAGCCGCGGGGGCCCGGCCGAACGCGAAGCGTGAGAAGGGGGTCGCATGCAAAACTCACTGCTTCTCTCGGAGCTCCCTATGACGGTTGTCGCCGACGCTGGTGGCCGAGCAACCGAGGCCGCGGAAACATTGCCCAGGGTTGGTCAAAAAGACACCCAGGTCGGGCAATGTTTCCGCGGCCTCGGTTGCGGGCGTGCGGCTTGTATCGTGCGATATGCGGCGCTCCAGGAGCGCCGGGAACGCTCAGTCAGGCGTTCCAGAGCTCGGAGAGCGGGCCTGGCTCGACGCGTTTGGTGCCTTCCTCGCCAAACTCATTGAGATCGAGCCCGGCGACATGTCCCAACGTCTGGAAGATGTTCGAGACCTGGCGATGGCGATCCTTCCCGACGCGTGGGAAGACGACCGCGCGGCCATCTGTCCTGACGCCGAGCGCGGCACCTCCCATCAACAACATCGGCCACTCTTCCGCCTTCGAGTGGTGCTTCTCGCCGTTGCTCGACATGTAGAGCATCACGGTGTGATCGAGCATCGAGCCTGACTGCCCGTATTCGGGTACGGCATCGAGCGCGCGCGCCATCCTGGCCATCTCGGTGACGTAGGCGTCGGTGACGCCGTGGAGCACATCCTGGCTCGCGTCATTGCCATGTTCGGCGGCGTGGCGCAGGTCATGTCCTGCGAGCATCTTTCCGCCAGGGTAGCGATCGGTCAGTGATGGATACTGCATCGAGAACCCATGAGAGCCATTGGCCCCCATCGTGATCACGACGACCTGTGTCAGCCCGCCAAGCAAGGAGGCGATGGCGAGGTCTGTGTGAGCGCGCATCCTCTCGAAAGGATCGGAGGAGCTGTAGTGTGCGGTCTCGCTCGGTTCCGAGGGTTTGACCGCGGCGAGCTGTTCGGACATCGATTCGATGACCGACTGGCGCGTGATCAGGGACTCGACGGAGGCGAGGTAGTCTTCGAGCTTTTGACGCTCCGGCGAGCTTCCGGGGAGCGCGTTTAGCGCGCGGTTGATGTCATTTCGTGTGAAGTCGAGCAGGGCGCTCTTCTCCTGAAAAACCTTCCTGCCGTTTCCTGTCGAGACGCTCCCGAAGAGGACGTTGAACGCCGCGGTGGGGTTGATGATCGTGGGCGCGGGTTTTCCTGTATCGAACGCGCAGGTTCCATACACGACTGATGCGCCGCCGTTCTCGACGCCCAGGCGAATCGCTCGAAAGGGTGTCAGATCCTTGATCAGCGGCGCGGTCGAGAGCACCGAGTCGATGGTCGGGCCGCCCGGTCCGACCTTGCGCATCCGCGTCGAACTGAGCGCGCCGTGACCTGTGGAGTGACCGCCGCCAGCGATCTTGCTCGAGAGGCCCATGACGAGCGCAGACTTCTCCTCGAGTGATATATTGTTGGCGTCCCCTTTAAGCGAGGAGAGGCTCTTTGCCTCGCCGAGCGCCGCGCCTTCGATCTCGAGCGCGGATTCGTGGTCATAACCTGTGTAGGCGTATCGCCTCTTGCTGCCGCCAGCGTTTTCGATGGCGCTCCAGACGTTTGGCGAAACCACAGCGTTGGCCTCGACGCCGTTGCCCTCGACAAAGAGCACGAAGCGTCGCGGGAGCGTGTTGCTGTTCTCCTGCGCGCGCAGGATGCTCGTGAAGAGCGGGGCGAGCAGCGGCGCTCCGGCGCCGAGTCCGAGCGTGGCGAGGAAGTGACGTCGCTTCATTCTTGGCATCCTTTTCACTGGTCACCTCCGAGCGTTTCGTGGCGTCGCTCGAGGAATGCGGGGCTCGTGAAGAGCGCGGTTAGCATCTCCTTGTAGGAGCCCTGACGATCGTAGGCTTCTTCCATCTGCGAGAGCACGCAGGCGTCCGCCATCGTTTCATTGCGCCCCATGTAATAGCGGAAGTTCTGGCGGATGAAGCAGCGCTTGACGTACTGCGAATCCGCGAACTTTTCGCTCATCTCGACCGCGTCCCTGACAGGCCCTTCGAGCGCAGGATCGGGCATGTTGACGAGGATCGAGGAGCCATCTGGCGGGCTCCCGTGATCATCGGCGCGCATGACGCCAATGTGGTTGTACGTCTCGAAGGGGTAGCCGAGCGGGTTCATCAGGCTATGGCAACCCGCGCAACCTTCCTGCTCGGTCTTCTCTTTGACGCGAGTGCGAGTGTTTTGATCCTTGGTCTCGGGATCGAGCGCGGCCTCCACGGTGATAGGAACCTCCGGCACGACGCCACAGAGCATGTTTTCGCGTATCCATTTGCCACGGTGGACCGGGTTCGGATCATTCTCGAAGTTGAGCGCGTGACTCGCGAGCCACGCGGGGTGCGTCAGCACGCCCGCGCGCTGGTCCGAAGGGACCGTGACCCAGCGGCCTTCCTGGGTCGCCTCGGTGGAGTTCTCGAGGTTGTATAACCAGTGTGGGCTGCCACCATCTTTCCCGACGTCAGCCGAGACGTAGTACTCGCGCGTGGTCAACAACTGTTTGAAGACATCCTGATCCTCGAACAGGATCCTGGCGATGACCGCGTCGAGTTGTTGGAAGAGCATCGGCTCGTAGCTCGAGCCGGAGTGCCTGGGGCCGTTTACCGCGAAATGATAAGTCGTGCCGAGCTGGCTCGCGCTGTCCTCGTATGCCGTGGTGGCGTGTGGCGCATCCTTGGTGAGCTCCCGGTAGGCCATGTAACCGAGCCACTCTCTGAAGAAGTTTAGCACACCCTCGCTCATCGCATAGACGCTGCGGTTGGCGTTGGTGACATCATCGCGGGCGGCGTACTCGTAGACGATCGCTTCGATCGTTTCAGGTTGGCTGATCGTGCCGCCTTCGACCGCATCGATAATCGAGGGGAAAGCCCCGCGAGCGTTGCCCGAGTTTGGAACCACGGCGCCTGGCGAGACGTTGCCGAGCGCGAACGCGAGCGCCTGGGCGAGTTCTCCGTCAGAGAGCGCCGAGACTCCGCTGGCGTCGGGAGGGTTGTCGAATCCTTCGCGTCGAAAGAGCGCCCCGGTCGTCATCCAGGCGGCCTGTACGATCTGGCGCACCGTGTCGCGACGCTGCGCTCTCGTGACAGGTTCGACCTCACGGTCGAGCGCAGCGCGTGCGTAGGCGACCAACGCGTCGACCTCCTCTTGCTTGGCTGGTCTGTAGAGCACCGCCTTCTCGAGCAAGAGCGTCAAGACGTCATTCAGGCACGCATCATCTGGTGTGGGTTGGCGCTCGTCGACGAGGCAACTGATCATGCCGACGTTCTCGACAAGCATCGGGTTGAACTTGAACGGAGAGCTCCATCGGAGCGATCGATCCCAGTTGCCAGGTCCCTTCCAGGCATCCGCGGCGACACCCGACATGTTGATATACACGTCGAGGATCTCCTGATTGATCGATTCACCCTCGACATAGGTGCTGTAGGGGTGACTTTGCAGCGAGTCGAAGGGGTTGAGGTCTGCGACCGGGTTGGAGACGCTCACGTTTCGCCGCCACTCCTGCCTGTCCAGCAATCGCAACCGGGCAGGGGAGGGCACGACCTCGCCAGTGCAAGTGAACAACTCGCCTTGGCGCGGAGAGAGTTCGTTTCCAGATGGGATGTGCGGCGTGGTGGGGGTCGTGTCCATATCCCCCTCGGACGCCATATCTGCCCCTGGCATCGCAGACATGTCTGGTCGAGACGACATGTCCACGTTCGAGGAGAGATCAGGTCGATTCGAGCTGCCCTGATCCGTGTCAGAGGAGCTCATCCCCTCTGGAGGTTCCTGAGCCTCCCACGTTCGAATATCCCCCTGGCACGCGCTCAACACGAACATGCCTACGATCCACACGAGGTGCGACGTCTTCATATTTGCTCTCTGGCAGAGGCTATAACCGCGACCATCAAAAGGTAGAGGTCCCGGAGAGTTACGTCAATGACGCGCGACCTTTGCCTCTCGCCAGGTATCATATAAATGGAGCGCTCCCTGACAGGAGCGCACTTTGTTTATCCGACGCTGTTACACGGCCAGAACGCGGCCTTCTCGATGACGATTTCAGACGGAGGCAAACCGTAGGATTGGCGAAACGCGCGCGAGAAATGTGCCGCGTCAGCAAAACTCGCCGCGTGCGCCGCGTCGGTGAACGTCTCGACGTTTAGCATCGCGCTGGCCGCATGCCAGAACCTGTACGCGATCTGGAGCCTGCCGAGCGGTGAACCGGTCGACTCCTTGAGCAGCGCTGATAACCTGGACGGCGAGATACCGAGAGATATGGCCACATCCCGTGTCCCAGCCTTCAGGTGTTTCCCTGCGTGCAACAGGCGCATGAGCTTGCGAACACGTCGATCCATGAGGACGTTGTCTTCCTTACAAAAGGTCGCCTCGATCTGGCTCGATAGCGCGCTCGCATCACGCCCCTCATCCCAACATTTCACGGCATGCTCCCAATCGGGCGTCCACCCCGCCGCGAGCGTCTCTTGCCGCGCGTGACCGAGCTTCTCGAAGGTGGCATCGTGCGCTGGAATGTACACCGAGATCACACGCCTCGCCTCGAACTCGAGCCTGTGCTCGACCGCCGCGCCAGCGAGCACCACTCGTCCTACCTTTTCATCCTCTTTGGATGGGCCCGTGATGACGATCGGGCCATCGACGCCGATCAGGACACAGGCGAAGCTGTGTCGATGCCAGTCGAGTTCTCGCAACGGACCGTCAAAGAGCAGACGGTTCTCTCCGAGAAAGAGTTGCGTCATCAGATTCGCAGTAGCCTCGTTCAAGCCAACCTCCATTCGAAGACCTTAACATGCATCCTCCAGTGACCGCGAAGAGGTCGCACAAAAGAGAACCGTGGAGGATAGGAATGAGTGCTGTCGATCTGGCGAGGTGGGCCTGTGGAGGATTCTTTCTCCTGGCGCTGCTGTGTGGCGTGTGGAAGTACAGAAAGATCGTCTCGAGCCCGACCGCGAGCGCGCCGGTGTACGTGGATATCGCGCACCGCGCAGCCTTTATGTATGCCTTTTCATGTCTGACGATGGCGTACTTCGCCGCGTTGAGCAAGTGGCCCGAGACCTGGAACCTGGCAGGTGTCGCCGTGGCGGTCTTCTTCTTCTTCACCGCGGAGTCGACGTACCTGATCCACGGCTTGCTCGAAGACACCGAGAACCAACTCGAGGCCCCCTACAAGCTTGGAAAGAGCGACCTGCCCGGTGCCCTCGTTCATGGCTACATGTATGCATTGATCGCCGGTGAAGTGGGTGGCTTCTTGGTGGTCTTCACCGGCGCGATGCTCCCTGTGTAGAGCAGCCAAAACCCGAGAGGTTACTCTTCAGATTCTTCGTCTGATGTGCTCTTCGGGTAGGTCCGAGGCGTCTCCGTCTCGGCGTCGACGTCGGTGGTGAGCATCGGGCTCCCGTTGGTGATGATCACCTTGGCGTTTGGAGAGGTCGCCAGCGCTTCGAGCGCCTTGATGCGACGCCACTCGAGGATCTCGGGGCTCAACCCCTCGGCCAAAATGCGCTGCGCATCTCGCTCGCCCTGCGCCTCGACCTTCTTCCTGGCGGCTTCTTGCTGCTCCCGCTCGAGCTCGTAGGTCATCCTCAACGCATCCTGCTCGGCGGCCATACGCTGCTCGATAGCCCGCGAGAGACCCGACGGGAGTTTGATGCTCTTGAGGAGAACCGCCTCGATGATAAACCCGCGCTGAGCCAGAAGATCGCTCATACGATCGCGGATCGCCTCTTCGATCGAAGAGCGACTGCCCGAGTGCATATCCTTGGCCATAAACTGAGCGCAAACGTCCGCCGCAGCTGATCGAAAGATGCTCAGGATGATCTCGTTCTCGTACTCGGGGCCTGCATCACTCAGGACGATGTGCGCCTTCTGGCGATCGATCTTGTAAAGGATCGAGATATCCGCCACGACCGTGAGCCCTTCCTTAGAAGGCAGCTCGATCCGAACCTCGAGGTTCTGAGTACGCACAGGGAGCGTGAGCACGCGGGTCGTGAACGGGTTGGCGAGGTAGAGGCCAGGATCGAGCGTCCCTTCACGCAGGTCGCCAAAGCGTCGCTTCACGCCGACTTCATCCTGTTTGACCACCACACATCCAGCCGAGAGCGGGAGCGTGATCGCGAGGAGCACCAAAAAACTTTTCTTCATGGAACCTCCGTAATGTCATCCGTTGTGATGAGTCGCCACATCCTGAAATCATCGCTCGACACACGAGCGATGGTCCTCTGAATACACGTCTTATCTGTGAGATGAGATGACAGTATCGGGAGGCACCAAAAAACGCCACCGACCTTCCATAAGGAGAGCTTATTTCGCCTTGTTTACAGCAGGTTTGATCGAGATCGTGTAGGACTTTTCGCCCAACTCGAATTGTTCGAGAAACGATGCTCCAGGAGCGATCTTCTCATCGACCGAGAAGGTGGAAGGTCCATCCTTGGACGAGATCTGAGCCCCTCCGCCAAGATGAACCTCTTCGCCCACGAGCTGATGGACCAGATCGATCCTGAAACAGACTGGCGGATCTTTGCGCCGTCTCCCGTCCGTCTGAAACTCGACCGAGAAGGGTTTGCCACTCGCTGTCACGATCGTTGGCTGTGAGACAACCACCTCACCTTGCTTGATCTCCACGTCGAATCGCACCGGGACATCATCGCCCGATGCGTTCATCACCCCGGACAATTCCAGCGCTTCGAGCCCACAGAGCGGCGCATCATTCTGCGAAACCTTCTGCTCTGCATGGCGGGTGCCAGAGCACCCGCTCACGATGAGTAACACTATCGAGATCAACGCGTATTTGGCCATCCTGGCACTCCTTTACCATTCCCTGGTTTTTGTGTGTTCGTTGTGTGGTGTGACACGTGTGTCGACACATTCTTTCGCGAAACATTAGCACGACACTATCTTGTAGCGCCGCAGTGAGCCAGAGCAATAACAAGGCGCGCTGTGTTAGCGGTCGGCTCTCGACCTCGACCTTGAAAAAACGAGCCCCAGCAGCGCCAACTCGAACCATGGCGAGGAAGGAGATCGCCGTGGAGGGGCGACCCCACAACCCGGTTCGGGTGCTCGCTCAGATCCCACATCTTGCTCTCCAGAGCCTCCGCTCATTCCCTGATCGGGTGGCGTTGGTGAGGAGCCCATATCATCGCCATGTTGCTGCTGTGGCGGGCCAAGTTCGGTATCCAGCGCGGGGAGACAGAGAGGCTCGCTCCTGGGGCTCCTGTTTCCCGCGAGGTCTTCGAGCTCGATGGCCACGCAAAAGGGCTCGTATGGCGAAAAGTACTCGAGGTAGTCCTGATAAAAATCGAAAAGCCTGAAGTACCTCGCCCTGGTTACTCTCATTGGCCTGGACGATGCGATGACCTCTTCCTCGGTCGGGTGGATATACACGAGCAAGAGCAGCTCGTGCGTCGGCGTCGGCTGTCCCAGGTCGACCTTCAGCGACATCCTGCCCAGTTCCCCGAAGTAACACTCGTCGTTGGGCTCGAACGAGGTGTAGCCTTCGAACCGCAATGAGGGTTGGCCAGGTGGCGAGTTGTCTTCGCTCGAGATCGTGGCCCACGGACACTCCGAGCATTCGGATGGGCGCACGCGGTCGCCTTCTTGTAAGGGAATCGTCGGCTCGAAATGAAAGAGCTCGAACGCCGAACCTGCCGGGCCGAGTGGCCTGGATGATGAGACGACGAGCTCCATATCTCGCTCTTCCCCCGCTGATTCGACGACCAACTTGGGTTGATAGGATTGCTCGCCACGGATCGGTTCGGTCCTCACAAAGGTGAGGTTTCGAGGATACGTTTCTCGCCCCGCCAGGAACTCATCCCCATAGAAATGCATACCGATGATGATGTCTTCTGGAGGAGAGCAGGCAGAGGCTTCGAGTGAGAATGTCTGGAGCGCTGCGAACAGAGCGACGCAGCAAACAAGAAGTGTGGTCTCGCGCATGGTGTATGTCCTTCGAGCAATTGTATAAATAAGAAGCTATAGCTTCTTGTAACTATTGCTGAAAAATAACACGCCCATGCGCGAGATACCAACGCCTCCTATTCTATTGGCTCTAACAGGTCCGCCGCGCTGATCGTGTAATCGAGCGCTGGATAGTCAAAGTCCATGCTGCGGTTCTCCTGACCACGAAGTCGATAGAACGCCTTGCGTTGGTCTTCGTCGGCGAGCAAAAACTGCTCGCCATTCTCCAGCATCGGTCGCCCATCCTCGAAGCGCACGAATGTCTCGGAGCGCCTGAACGTGATGCCCAACCAGCGATTATCGGGCTCACTGGAGGATGGCGAGGGGACAGGATCGAGCACGATCTTGTGTGCGTGCGCGGTGTTGGTCTCCAGGGAAAACAACACCACCGAGTTGTGCTCGAGCAGGATCGAATGCTCCTCGTTGCTGACCTTGTCCTTGACCTTTAGCGTCCTGAGCGCCGCGCGTGATTCTGGATTTTCGTAGCACGAATAGAGCGCGATACATGAACCTCGCGCCAGGTCGAGCGCCTGATCCGAGTGATACCCCATCTTGTAGTAGGCGCGATCGTAGACCTCGATGAGCGCGTTGTTAAACCTGCTAACATCCAGCGGTGCGGCATCGAGGATCGCGTCGACGAGCTCGTGGTGGGCTTCAGAGAAGCGATGCGCTGGTTTGGTGTACTGCGTCGTGGTTCGGACAATGGGCACGCCACGCTCGGTCGCATCGACCAGGTGGTTTCCCTTTCGTCCTTTCGTGACATCCTCGAAGCCCACGCCTTTCTGGAAACGCTCGAAGGTTCCCGGCTTGAGGTCGAGGATAAAGCTAATAAACCCGTTCGTGTTCACGTCGTTCTCGGTATCAGAGGATCGGTTTCTGGTAGTCGCCTTGATTCATACTGAAGCGGACCTCGCCATAGGCGACCTCTTCCGCGGTGGCGTTCTCCTTGTAGTAAGAATCTCGCAGCGCAGCCAACCTCTCCCTGGTCATCGGCTCGAGTTTTCGCAGCGTGCCGTCTTCCTCGAGGAAGGTCTGTCCATCGACAAACAGCGCCTCGGCCTTCGAGCTTCGCGCCACGTAGCCCATGCGCGTCGGGATTCGATCGACGTTCAGGTGCGACGGCTTGATCGCGTGCGTGTAGAGGCGGTTTGTCGAGAGCGGGATGATAAACACCGAGTTCGGGTAGAGCGTGACCTCGAAGGTCTTTGCCAACCCAGGCTCATCGACATCTGGCTTGAGCTTGAAGCGCAAACGCGTCAGGCCGCTCGTGCTCTTGTAGCACCAATCGCGAGGATCGTCGCCTGATGGCGCCAGGTGCTCGAAGCCCTCGGGATCGTAGAACGTGCAGAACGCGATCAGGCCATCCTCGCGCATATCCTTGGTCTTGTCCGAGTGTGCGCTGATCTTGGCCTTACGCTCTCGACCGCGTTCGTCGTCATCCTTGGTGTTCTCGTAGATCTGCGCCAAAACGTGGTTCAAGCTCGTCTCTTGCTCGAACACATCACGCGCAGCATCGTTGATCCCACGCATGATCATCCTGTCCGTCTCGCGGAAGTTGTCCGTCGGACCTGTCAGGTTGCTCGAACACCTGAGCAACCTGTAACGCAGCACCTCACGCTCTTGTTCGTCGACCTCGCGCGTGATGTCCGTCAGGTAAATCCCAGTGCGCAGCGCCTTGGACTGCTTGGTCGATTCGGTCAAGTGTTGGAACTCGTGCTCGCCCTGGATTCTTTTGAAGAGATCCTCCTCCTCGAAGAACCGCTCGTAGAGGACGCCCACGCTGTGAATCGACAGCGGCACCTGACCCGAGGTCACGCGCTCGTGTCCTCGCGCTTCGAGGTCTGCGGGGACATTCGACGAGAGGTCTTCGATAACGCGGCAACCCACGAGTTCATCTGATAGCAACCCGATATCACCACACACATAGACGCGCTTGTAGTCCCCCGAATTTACCCGAGCGTTCTGGCGCTCCACCACACCGCAAAAGCGCTCGGCGAGTGCTTCTGTGGCTTTGGAATGTTCGCCCTGCTCGCCGAGGACGAGCAGGAGGTTGTTGGTCTTCGAGATCGCGTTTTCATTCATCGTCGTGATGGCCTCTATCAAAAGGTCACTGCCAGGGGTCATGCTGCTTTCTACAAAAGCGGTACCGTCGAAACTGGACTCACCCAGAACTTATTTCAACGCGCGTCGAGCACATCGAGCGCGAGGTTCGGTGTTTTGCTTCACACTCCTCGCTTCGAGCGTGAGGGTTGGCAGGTGATATTTGAAGCAGAGTTGCGCGCGCATCCAAATTGCGCTTTCCTGCATCTGATATTCGGGTGTGATTGGCCGGGTGGAGGTGTGCGTGCAGATGGGTGACTACAAGCTCATCGAGCTGCTCGGTGAGGGTGGTCTCGGGCAAGTGTGGCGTGCGCGTCATGTGAACTTCCCCGAGCGTGATGTGGCCCTCAAGGTCATGCGAGCCCGCCACGCACGCGACGAGAGCAAACGCGCAGCATTCGCCAATGAAATCAAGGCGATGGCGCGCGTGGATCACCCCGGTATTGTCGCCATTTTGGACGCTGGCGCGATCGAAGATGTCAGCGAATCGAGCGCTGGCCGCGACCTCCTCGGACCTTACCTCGTGATGGAGATGGCGAACATCGGCGCGTTGTCCAGGCACGCGATGACGTTTGACCTCGACGGCATCCTCGCGCTCACCTTCGTCACGCTCGATGTCCTCGCGCACGCACACGCCAGAGGCGTGATCCATCGCGACATCAAACCCGCGAACTTTTTGGTCGGTTGGCCAGCGGACGAGAGCCCTCTGAAACTGACAGACTTCGGGCTCTCGAACGTGCGCGGCGAGCATGACGCCGCGGTGGGGTGGGGGACGCCGGATTATATGGCGCCCGAGCAGCTCGGTGGACGGTGGCGCGAACAAGGTCCGTGGACGGACCTGTTCGCGCTCGGGAGCATGATTTGCGAGATCGTCACCGGCGCGCTCCCTTATGGCATCAGCAAGGACGCAGGCATCCCTCAGATCGATGGCGTGAGGGTCACGCGAGAACCTCTCGTCGACGGGTTCAGTGATTCTCTGATCGCGTGGCTCGAGCGCATGATCGCACGTGATCCGCGCGCTCGGTTCCCGAGCGCTGCCGAGGCAGCCTGGACCTTGGCCGAAGCCGCCAACCTGGATGCTCCGCTGACCTGGGATGCCTCCCGAGCGCTGCTCGCGCGCGCCATCCAGAGCCAACCTCAGGGCAAGAGCGATGGCAAGGCGATCCAGGCGATTGCCGGAGCGGCGACCACTGTCACGCACACCCCCTCACGAGAGAACGTCGAGGGCGCTGGCGCAGGGTTGCCGCACATAAAAATCGCCACCCCGCGTTGGCCAGAGCGCGGCGTCCCGAAGTCCTCGACTCGCCCGCCGCTGTCATCGCGCTCTCCTGGAATCAATCACCTCACACAGTTGAGGCTCACGGGTCGTGAGGCCGAGCAGGAGAAGCTCTGGAGAGCGCTGGAGAATGTCGCGAGCAACCCCTTCGCCACGCCACGCGTCATGCTGCTCACCGGCGCCAGAGGTCTTGGCAAGAGCCAACTCGCAGGTTGGCTCGCGCAGCAGGGGCAAAAGCTTGGCCTCTCCGAGCACCTCGCCGTGCGCTATTCGGACCCGATCGGCCCATTCGACGGCCTGCTCGCAGCCATCGCCAATCACCTCGGTGTGCAGGGGCTCGTGGGGCGAAATCTGCTCGATGCATTGGCGCGCTCCCCAGCCTGTCTCGCGCCTGCCGCCGGTGAACTCTGCGAACAGCTCGCCAAGCTGCTCGACATCCGAGGGGATTCGCCAAACCACCACAGAGAGCTCTCACACCTGAACCGCTACGAGGTTATCAGCGAACTCTTCGAGCACACGAGCGCGCGAAAACCACTCGTCGTGACGGTGGAAAACGTTCACCTCGGCGCCGAGATCCTCTTCTTTATTCGTTATCTCATCCGCAGGCCGGGGCTAGCGATGCGGGTGCTCTTTCTGTTGATGCCGCGCGAAGACGAGCTTCATGGTAGAGATCTCGAGGCGGCGCTCCTCTCAGAAGTCACCTCGGCTCCTGGCGTGGGGCGTATCGAGCTCGAGCCATTCTCACCTCGAGAGATGCGCGCGCACCTCGAGCACAACCTGCCGCTGACGCCAGAGCTCACGAAGTATCTCATCGAACATGCGGACGGAGCACCAGTCTACGCGCACGAGCTCATCGATGATTTGTGCGCCATCGGTGAGCTCGAGAGGACCGCGCAGGGCTGGGGCCTGCGCTCGGAGAATGTGCTCTCTCGTGGCAAGATCAGGCGCTGGGTCGGTCGTCTTCGACGCTTCCTCGAGGTGGACCCCTCCGCGAGGCTTCCGCTCGAAGTGATGGCCGCGCTCGGTCTCGAGAGCGCGCGGGAAGAGTGGTTCCTGGTGTGCGAGAGGTTGGGCGCCATCGCCACGCCGCGCCTGATCGAGAAGATGGCGCTGTTCGGTCTGGTCAGAGGAGATGGCGAGCTCGGGTTGGAGCTCGCCAGCGAAGCCTTGCGCGAGGAGCTCGAGCAAACCTCCAAACGCGAGGGGAGGTGGCGCGCGATCAACATGTGCATCGCGAGCATCCTCTCTGGCGATGAGCCCGAGCGGCGCGGCGCACACCATTTGGCAGCCGACTTGCCCGAAGCCGCCGTCGAGGATCTCCTCTCGGCGGCATCCCGGAGGTTGGACCGCGGCGAGTTGTTGCGCACTCACGCCTTGCTCGACCGGCTCGATCAGATCCTCGAGGAGTTACCGGAGGGAGGATTCCTCGACCTCATGCGCGCTCGCATCGGCGCCTTGCGCGCCGATTGCTTCGACTTGCAAGGGCGCTACCTCGAAGCGCGCGATGTCGCCGCGAGCGCCGCCGCCAGCGCACACACCATGGGCCTCACCGATATCGCCGCGCAAGCGCTCGCCAGGCACGCCTTCGCGCTCCTTCACGGCGGCGCGACCGAGGAGGCGCATCAACGCTTCGGAGAGCTCTTACACGACTACGGGTGGCGCTCACCGATGGCGAGCCTCGCCGCGCGCGAAGGGCTCGCGCGAGTCGCGCAGCGCAGAGGAGATATCGAGCAAGCGCGCCAGCTCTTTCAGGAGTGTCTCGAGGAAGCGCGCGAGCTCGGGTTCTCACATGCCGAGGCGGTGTGTCACAACGGCCTCGGCGATATCGCCAGGCAGGCCAACGAACTCGAGGTCGCCAGAGGTCACTCCGCCCGCGCGCTCGAGCTGTTCGAGCGACGGGGGCATCGCGTGATGGTCGCAGATTGCCTCAATGATCTGGCTGAACTCGCCAGACTGGAAGGAAACTACGAAGAGGCGATGGCGCTCTGTCAGCGCTCGATCTCGATCTTCGAATCGGTCGATTCGCGCCTGAGTCACAGAGCTCGACTCGAGCTCGCCTACGTCTCACTCGGCCAGCGCGAGCTCGAGCGAGCGCGTGTATTACTCGAGAGGCTTTGCCTCACCTTTTACGAGGAGAAGGACTTCGGCCAGCTCGCGCTGGCGGTGGTGGGAATGCTCCCCGTGCTCGCGGGGCGAGGCGAGATCGAGCGACTCGGTCAGGCGCTCGAACACGCGAGGCGTCTGCTCGAGCGCACCGAGCGACGAGACAGAGACGTCGCCTTCGCCCTCGAACTCGCCAAGCACATCGATCTCTCTGCCCTGAGTGATTCTCAACGCGAGGCGCTGCGCGTGCTCGAGCACGCGCACACCCCTTCATCATCCTGAAGTTGTCTTCTAAAACCCTACACGCAGGTCGAGCGTCGGGAGCGCGTGAATTCGCGTGCCGTACTCGTATTTTGCGAGCGTGAGGCGATATCCGCCAGACAGTGAGACATGATCCGAGAACCTCCACGCCAGCGAAGCGCCCTGTTCGAGCGCTGGCGCGAGGAAGATCGCCGGGTTGTAATACAGGTCGATGTCTGCCGCGTACTCGAGCTTGCTGACGACCTTCCCGGTCATCGCCGCACCTGCTCGGATCGTCGCGCCGCCATTGGCTGCTGCGGTCCGCGTGTAGAGGAAGGGAAAGTCGACGACCGGGAGTGACCCTGAAGGGGTCACTCCATCATTGAACTTGGGGATCACGCTCGCGCCCAACTCGAAAGTCAGCGCGTGCTGCTGCTTGATGGTGCGCGTCAGCAAGACCGCGTTATCGATCTCGAGCATTTGAGGTGGTGTGATATTCGCCGGGAGAAAGCCACCGGTTCCCTCGGCTGTGATCACCGAGAAAAGACGAGTGGTGTAACGCAACGCGTGAGCACTCCCGAAGCTCCACTCGCCAAAATCCGTCCAGCTCACCTTGGCGCCGAGGTTCGGGAGGAGGACATTGAGCAACAGGTTGCTCTGGAGCTCCACCGAATCCGTCAAACCGTATCGCGCCAGCGAGAAGAGGCCGATCTCTGCGCGGCCCGCAGGCAACGTTCGCGCGCTGTTCGTGTTCCAGATCGCGTCTCTTGTCGCGGCGTCCTCTTCCTGCGCGAGCGCTGGCGAACTCCACATGATTCCGAGTAATACCGACGCGAGCAGGGTTATCGAGCGTTTCATCGAAGCTCCCAGGTCGAAGAGATCGGGGCGTGGTCTGACAGAGGCATCGTCTCGGTGCCTCCCTTGCTAGTGTCCTGGTGCGTCACGGTGCTCCCGGCGACGAACGATGTGTTGGTGAACAGGTAGTCGAGCTTGCGGTTCCAGAACAGATCCTTCGAGGTCGTGTGCGTGAAGTAAGCCGCGTTATCTGCCTTGTAATCATCGAGCGCGACCGCGGGCGTGTAGGTTTCATACAGGGCATCGAGCCAGCCAACTTCGGGCGTGTAATCGTCGGCGTCGAACTCGCCATCTTGCTCGCAAACAAAGTCGTCGAAGCCCTCGAGTTGTTCTGTGCCCGGAGGCAACGCGTTGAGGTCACCTCCACCGAGCGCGATCTTCCCCTGCGCGGTAAGATCATCGAGGTGCGCCTTGAAGAGATCGATCTGATCCTTCTTCGTACCATCGCTCGAGTACGCCGCGGTGTGCACGTTCACCACGTACACATCATCGCGACCCACATCGAGGCGAACCTGGAGCATGTTGCGCTTGAGGTAGAAGTACTGCGTGATCCCATCCTGCTCGCCGATCAATGGGAGGGCGATACGCTCTCCGTCGAGCAGGGGATACTTCGACAGGATCGCGTTCCCCGAATCCACCGGACCGACCCCGTCACTGGGGACGTAATCCGCGCGCCACTGCGAGGCGTAAGCGCCATAGTTTAGCTCGGTCTTATCGAGCAGGTATTGAACCTGATCGATGTAAGCGCTCCGCTTGGAGTTGGTGTCGATTTCCTGGAGCAAGAGGACGTCGGGGTTGACCTGTTTGATCTTCTCCGCGAGCCCATCGAGGTTGGTCGTCACCTCCTCCGAGTTCATCAACGAGCGATCCCCGTGACAGTCGAAGAAGAAGTCGATCCTGCCCGCGCCATACTTCGCGTTCCAGTTCATGACCACGAGCGTCTCGGGCGCCGAATCGTCGGGGGCTTCGATGTCCGCTGCGGTATACATCTCGGCGGCTTCGATATCCTCGAAGCCAGTGTGGAAAGGGTCGCAAGCCACGAGCGTGAGCGCTGCGAAGAGAAGCATCGCGCGTGTGCTCGTGGGCGATGTGTTTTCAGAGAACATGGTCGAAGCTCGAACGTGGGTTGAAGCGATGCGATGACAGGAGTGTCACACAAACAGGTTGTTTGGGGAAGTTTGGACAGAGCGCATGGAGTCCGGCAGGGGCAAGGCAACACGGTGAACCAGATGTTCGCATACCGCGTCGCTCGTGCCTGACTTTGCCGGGCATTGTTGTTTCGAAACAGGAGCCTGTGAAGAGAGAGCGCTCCCAAAGCTGTTATGGTAGAACACTGTCTCAGACAGTTTAGACAAGCGCGCGTTTTCCACCGAGATCATCGAGGTTTCGAGGGCAAACGCACGAGCGCTCCCGAGGAGGATACAGCGTATGAATAGCCTGGCAGATATGTTTCGTATGGGCGGACCCGCGATGTATGCGGTGCTGCTGCTCACGATTTTGGGCATGGTATCGACCGCGGTCCTGGGAATCGTCGGTTTATTTGGCAAGAGGATCCCGCTGCCAGTGTGGTTGTTGATCCCCTCCTCGATCGTCGCCGCAGGACTCGCAGGGATGGTCCTCGGGGTCACCGAGGTCAACGAGGCGTTGGCGTACGCGACATCGGAGACGCGGTCCAAGCTGTTTATCCGAGGCATGTCGCTCGCCGCGGCGCCGCTCTGGTTCGCTTGTCTGAGCGCTTCGGGCATCCTCGGCTTGAGCTCCGCTGCGGCGGGCGCTGGCGCGCTCTCGAAGCTCGGTAAGAGAGAGTGGACGCCTATTTCCGCTGTGGTCGCCACGCTCGGGAGCCTCGCAGGTCTCGCGGTGATTTTTGTGGGCGGCGCGATGATGGACGTGGGCCCGACGATCATCTTCGGGGGCCTGACGCTCGCGCTCGTCGCGCTGGGTTCGTTGCTCTCGAACCTGTCCACGGGTGATGAGGATGTTCGCCCTCGCGTCGCATCTATCAGGCTGGGCGTCGCTTTTATGGGCGCTCTCGCTGCTTTCTGCTGGGGCATTGGCGCACATCACTTCATCCTCGCCGAGGTCTTCGAGGCGATCGAGGTGGCGACCCCCGAGACCCGTATGAGGCTCCTGGCTCACGGGATAGAGGCGTCGAGCGCGGCGTCCACGCTGGGTGGCATCTCGGCAGCCGTGGTGGTGGTCATGGGTGCGCTCGCGAACGCGACGCACACACCCAGAGCGTTCGACGCGCGAGGCATCGTCGGAGGCGCCATCGGGTTGCTGTTCGCCAGCGTGATGTTTGGCGCCAACGCGATCTATGACTCGCTCGCCAGCGATGGCAGCGCCGCCGCTGTACCCAGCCGAGCGATCGAGCTCGCGTCCAAGACATCTCTTCCGCCGCAACCAGAGGACCACAAGCTCACCCGCGAACCTGATCCATCCTGCATTGTCCGGCGTGAGGGAGAGAAGTGGACGCTGACCTCGGGGTGGCCAGAAGGACAACCTGATGGTTGCTCCAGTGAACAGGATCGAGGCTCAGGCCTCGAGGATCGCTTTGTTCAACTGGAGGTTTCCGAAGAAGAGCCTGACAGGGTTCTGAGCAAAGCTCGCGGAGAGGGCTGCCCCTCGCGATCGGGACCCCTCGAAGGGCCTCTCTGTGATGATATCAAGGTCACGCTCGCGCTCGATGCCAGCGATCCTGTCGCGTCATTCATGCAATACCCCTGGACGAGCGGAGGAGTTCGGGATTTCAATGTCTTGTTGCAACCCAGTGAGTTCGATCTTCACGGCAACTCGCTTATCTCGGAGGCATTGCGGTGGTCTTCATACCGCGCGATGCCTATTCGGTGGATGAAGCTGTCCTCGGAACCTCCTAAAGTCACCACCGATGAAGGCTCCTTCGCTGCGACTCTGTCAGTGGGTAAAAGTGACTACGACGATTTGATCGTGGTGCGCCGCACCGAAAGCGGGTGGTCGCTGCAAACCTCGAAGGGCAAGGCCGAGGTCGAGGCAAAGGGATTGAGGACCGCGCTCGAGCGCGCCGGGTTCGATTCGAGCGCTATGACATCGCTCGTTCCAGATCCATCCTGGTCTGTGGGGCGAACGATCGAGGTCTGCGCCGAGGTCGTGCAGCAGATCCCTCGCAAGAACGATCCTTATTCATATGGAAGGCAGGAGGCGCTGCGCTGCATCCTGCTCGCTATGAGCGATGAAGAGATCGCCAAGGTGTTGAAGCCTTCCACGCCTGAAGCTGTCGAGGCTGTTGGCGCCACGTTCGATGGCGATATGAAGATGGTGGGCGGAAAACTGAGCGAGGATCAGGTCTCGAGCGCGCTCGCCAAGAAACAGAGCGCTATCTCCAGGTGCCACCAGCGCGCGCTCGCCAAAGATCCGGGAGCCTCCGGTGAGGTCCAGGTTATCTTCACGATCGGCACGGCGGGTCGCGTGACTGCGATCAAGCCAACCGTCGATAAGGTCGGTCATGGCGTCGGTGATTGTGTCGCGGGCGAAATCAAACGCCTTCGATTCCCCCGCCCATCGGGCGGAGCGGTGACCGTCTCCAAGAAGTTCTCGTTCGACGCCTCGCCAGGGAAGAAGCCGACCAAAGTCACGGCGTCCACGAGCGGAGGAGCACCCGCGGTGATGGGCTCGCTCGACAAGAACATCATCAGGCGTGTCGTGCGCCAGCATCGCAACGAGATCCGTTACTGTTACGAGAAGGAGCTCGTCAAAAACCCGAACCTCGGTGGCAAGGTCGATGTCAAATTCACCGTCTCTCCAACCGGTTCGGTCGCCTCGGCGGCGGTGGCTTCCTCGACGCTAAACAACGCGTCGGTCGAGAGCTGCATCACCAAGAAGATCAAACGCTGGAAGTTTCCCCAGCCCAAGGGTGGCGGCATCGTGGTCGTGAAGTACCCCTTCAACTTTTCGACCAAGTGATAATCATCCTGAAGTCGAGGGTATAGAAAGACTCAGCGCGTCGGCTCGATCACGCTGAGTTCCCCCGCGCCCACATCCACCGAGGTGAGCTCTCCTCCCTGCGCTTCAGCGAGTGAGAGGCGGCCCATGTTGTCGTCGAGCCTGTCCTTGTGATCCTCGAAGAGTTTCTCGATGGCGTAACCGAGCGCGCCTTCATCGAGCCCGGCGCGGTCCGAGTCTCTCAACTCGACCAAATACATCAACGTGCTCACGCCTCCGATATCGCGCGCGATGGCGAGCGCGCGGTGGCGTACATCGGCGTCCTCGTTGGTGAGCATCCCATGCAACCAGGGCATGTAGTCAAAGCCTATGAATGGCCATTTGTAACGCTGATGCGCAGGCGACAGGTGCTCGAGGATCAGGTCTCGTATCGGGGCAGGAGGATCGAGGTCTCGCGCCATGATGCTGGCGATGGCGATGGCGCCTTTTTCTGTGAGCGGGTGGGTTACTCGATGCAAGAATTGGTGAAGCGCTCGCCCCTTCAGGTCATGCGTCATTTTCACGAACAGGTCACGGCTGGACACCAACGGGAGATGCTCGATCGCGAAGTCGATAATATAGAGGCGATATTCGAGGCTGATATGAGGCGAGACGAGCAAATCGAGCGGGATGTTCGAGAGCAAGTCGGCGGTTTCATTAAGTTGCGCGTGGTGTCGACGTGCCTGGTGCTCGTCCATAAACACTCGCCCCAACTTCGGGGCATCACGCAACAGAAACTCGAGCCATTTGGCGCGTTGCTCGTCTGAATCGATGGTCCAGAGGATCGCCGCCCCTTCCCCTCGAGACACGAGCCATTTGTGAAACTCGACTTTTTGCTCCCGGAGCAGGGCGCCTAGGCGCTCTCGCTCACCGAGCTCGACGAGTCTTCTGAAAGCATGAGCCGAGAGAAGTTTCTCTGCAGGAGCCCTGGAGAGGCGAGAGAGCCAGAAAGTCACCTGCTTCTCGCCAGACGAGCGGTCTCCATACTCCATCGCGGCCTGTAGAGCAGCGCGTTGCCCCGGGGATGCCGAGAGCGTGTCACTGATCAACGCCAGCATATCGATGTCGGGTTTCCACGAAAACATCTCCAGGAGCGTCATCAACTGTCGCTCGAGCCTGACGAGATTCTCCGCTTCGAGAACCTCGCCGAAGAACTTCCCGACGAGGATGAGTCCTTCTGGTTCGAGCATGGCGTTGTCTGGCTCGAACCTCATGTTATTCGGATCGACTTCGACGAGGTTTTCATTCAGCACGTGCCTCCCGAACGTCTGGATCGGAATACTCAGCATTCGGTTATCGATCTGGAATCTCACGAAATTTTTCGACCGAAGCAGCAACCTCGGTTTCGCGTTGTTGTCATCGTATTCGACGCGCTGGCGAAGGTTATAGATTTCCACCCGCGCGCCTTCAGGCGGTGTGTGGTCTTCTCGCCAGATTCGGACATGCAATCCAGCGTCGTTGTTCAGGGTCGTACGGAGCTGGATCTTCGATACCGCGAGAGGATGCTGCGAGAAGGCTTTCTCGAGAATGATCTCATCTTCGCGCTCTTCGACGTTCCAACCTGCGATCTGAGCACCTTCCATCAACAGCGGTCGCGCGAGCTTCTCTCTGGCGACGAGGAGCTTCCTGCGCGAGATCGCTTTTTTTGCGATCAGCCCAGCGATCCCGAGAACCGGGAGCAGGACCATCGAAATCATCACCAAAAATGCCACCGTGTTCATGAAGTCACCCTCGTCACAAGAGAAGATCGTCGCTGTCGCGATGGTCTTGTCATAAATCTCATAAGAGTTTTCGGACATGTTCTCCGAGATGTTGCTTCCGATGGATGATTTTTTCCGGCGGTTGTATCGAGGTTCCACACGCCCTCGAAAGAGGTTAGGATGGCATCTTCACATGAAGATCGGAGAACACCTCCACGAGGAGAGGGAGCGAGCATGACATTGGCCGCGTTGCGTGATCGCGCGATCAAGGACGTCGTCGGGGCCATCGGCACGGGCTCTGGCTGGGATGGTTATCGGTTCGTCGAGCAACAGCTCGAGGCGCTGTCGGGTATCGAGTTGGCTGGCGAGGCGCGGCGGAGATACCGGTATTGGATGGGGTGGGCGAGCGAGGAGCTTTCGGGAGGTCAGTCAGGGGAGGCGAGGTCGAGCTTGGTGGATGCTCGCCAGGTGCAGCTCGAGGCGCTCGCGGCGCTGGAAGATGCGCTCGATCCAGCGCGTCACCTCGCGCCCGAGGTCAGCCAATTGAGGTTGTTCGATTGGGATGGATACAGCGTGATCTTTCTCGCTGACCATGTCGCGCATGGCGAAGTCTTGCTCGAAATCGCGAGGTCAGCGCCAAACGATCATGGCGCCTCGGTGATTGTGTTTTCCGATCAGACGGGAGAGCCGACCCGAGGGGAGCCAGGGGAACTCCTCGAAGGTGGCGCGAGGCTCCTGGAGCAAATCTCGGCGACCACCGTGCTCCCGAAATCACTCGAGCGAGGGTTTTGCCAGGAGAGTCGGTTTCACATCTTCGAGCATATGGGAGGGAGGCCGCTCAAAGGGTTTTACGCGAACCGCGAGCGGGTCTCTGCGGATCTCTTCGACGCGTTGATGGAGACGCTGATACGAGAGGTCCCATCCTTGCTCGAGCTGCCTGGATCGCTGGCGCTCGATCCCGACACGTTGGCGATACGTGACGGTCAACTCGTGGTGTGGCGTGTTCGCGGCTCGTGTGTTCTAAAAGACGATCGCTTGCAAGCGGTGCATCCTTACTATTGCCCGCGATGGCCCATGAACCCTGCCTACAGCATCCTCGCGATGAGGTACGAGACAGGCGCGGGCTATACGCTTATTTATGGACCCTTCACGCATCGAAAATCGCCGCGGTTCGAGCTCGATGCGAGGCTGACAGCAGAGGTCGCGCGAGCCTCAGAAGGGCATCCTATACGTCTCCTCGCCAGATCTGGTCTCCCTGGCGGCGAACGCGCCAGGGAGTTGCACGCCGCGCTCGGTGTCTCCTACCAGGATGGCATGCTACGCGATGCTCCGATGCGCTCACTCGTGGGCACGACCTCGCCGGTGGCCGACGCGAGCAGCATTCTGACCCGCTATACAACAGAAGACGTCGACAAGCCGCGACTCGAGGGTCTCGCGCCGTGGCGGAGTGTGTCTTCTGGGGAGCGGGTGTGGATCGCCAGGCTCGATAGCACGTATCAGCCAGGTTCTGCCGCCGCACAGATCTGCGAGGCGGCGCTCAGGTTGGAGGCGAACGCGCTCGCGAGGTGTGATGGAGCCTCCGGTTTGCTCCGTGTCCTGGAGCATGGCGAGGATCCAGATGGGAAACCTGTCGTGGTGTTGGAGCGCGTCGACGGGATGTTGTTGAGCGATCTTCTGAGAGAGCAGGGGAAGTTATCGTTTCGAGCAACGCGCGAGATCATCCTCCAGCTGTGTGATGCGTTGGGCGCGTTGCATCGCGCGGGGTGCATTCACACGAACGTCAAACCGGGGACGATCCTCGTGGCGAGGGAGGATGGATCGTATCGCGCGACGCTCTTGTTTTCGGGGATCGCGAGGTCGCTCGCTGATCAGCGAGCTGCCGATGGGGTGATCCTCGGGACGCTCGGGTATATGGCGCCCGAGCAATTCATGGCGAGAGATAGGCTCGACGCGAGGCTCGACCTCTGGGCGCTCGCCAGCACGATGCTCGAGTGTTTGACTGGGCAACCTGCGCTCTCTGCCGAGTTCTCACAGTTTGTGGCCGATATCCAACGGACGCCAGCGAGCATCGCCGCGCTCGAAAATCTCGACACGTCGCATCCTTCGTTGCGCCTTGTTCTGGAGCGCGCGCTGGATGTGTCGCCATCGATGCGCCAGGCCTCGTGCCAGGCGTTCGCGGGCGAAATTCGCGCGTTGGAAGAGCCAAGCCTCGGGCGTCCTTTGGCGATGTTCGCGCCGAGCCCCGAGGATGTACGTCCTCCGCAACCCCACCGCGCACAACATGCTCATCGCGTTCACCAGGAGGCCAAAGAGAACGAGGTGATCGCGCAGCGATACAGGTTGGCCGGGCTGATTCGGGAGGATGTGCTCTGCGCGGTTCATCACGCGGTCGACCTCGTGACGAGGGAGCAAATCGAGGTCGTGCTCTATAACCAGGAGACGGCGAGCACTCGGCCTCGGTTTGAAGATGCGCTCCGCCGCTCCTGGCGAGCGCTGGTGGCCAAACCTCGCCAGTGTGTCCAGCGCCTGAGGGACTTTGGAGAGACGTCCACAGGTGTTCTCTATGCGGTCTTCGATCGCCTGGAGAACTTGCCCACGCTGCAAAATCTCATGGATGGCAAGCCGATGCGTTACGAGCTGCGGGGCGAGATCATCACGGGAGTGATCTCTGCGCTCGACGAGCTCTCGGATTTGCAACACGAGGCGCTCCACCCCGGCTCGATTCATATCGTCGAGCGTGAGGTCGGCGCATCGAGCATCATTGTTCCTGGCCTGGAGCTCTCCTCGGCGGTGTTCAGCCAGTTGGATGGACAGAAGAGGATTTATTCTGCCGGAGTTGTCCAGTATGTGGCGCCGGAGGTCTTGAAAGACAGTTCCCCTCGCACGGTCGCGAGCGATATCTGGAACCTCGGCGCGCTCGTTTACTTGCTCCAGACCAACCAACCTCCATTCGGCTACGGCGCCTTCACGCAAGTGCTCATGAAGATGCTGACCGAACCACCCGAACCCTTCGCCAGGTTTATCGTGGGTGGTCATGATCGTCAGCTTGAAGAAGCCGTCTTCAAGTGCCTCTCGCTCGATCCTACACAACGCTACGCATCGCTCGCCGAGGCAGCCCGCGCGCTCCGAGGGGAATGATCACTGGGTCGAGCGCTCTTCATCCTCCATCGTCTCTTCTTTTGTCATGGAGCGCGCCATCGTTGCCTCCTGAAGATGGCCGATGCCAACGGAGCGTCGTCATGGGGCGAGGAGTGGGACGCCAGGGCGGTTCGCTCCGAGGGATTTTGGAGAGGTTGTCGGCGTCCCCGACGCGACCCAACGATCGGGCGCCGGAGGCCGTTGTGCGAGAGTTGTGCCCTACCATAAACACATGGCCTGTCGCTTGACCTTATCAGAAACCTATGGGTATCTTGCCGAGTGTGCTCACCGATCTGATATCCATGAATTACTGGGAGGAGTCGTGACAGTTGGCACTTTGATCGTGCTCTTGCTGTTGCCGGTCTACGGCTACATCTTGTACGGGTTCTGGCAGGATGACGAACGCATTCGCTTCGTGCTTACGATC
>Ga0208061_100155_pt1 | contig 24048 bp, 23 predicted proteins | sample DeeseametaMP0555_FD_184209 | JGI IMG/M metagenome (GOLD analysis project Ga0208061, IMG submission 184209) | Marine microbial communities from the Deep Atlantic Ocean - MP0555 (SPAdes) | ecosystem: Environmental > Aquatic > Marine > Oceanic | place: South Atlantic Ocean | collected 2011-01-23 | reverse complement strand
GTTTTCAAATCCGTTTGAAGATTACTCGGGGTTTTGAAAACAGCGCGCCACTATTTCCCGCGCCGCTCTGGCGCAAAAATCACTCCTCGATCGCCTCGCGCAACTTCGAGAGCATCATATTCGCGGCCTCATAGGGGCTGGTCTCGCGCGACGAGACCTCGCCGAGCAGCGCCTTCCACGAGGACTCCTGCTGGATGTTTGCCATCATGCGCTCGAGTTGTCCCGTGGCGATCAAGGCAATGTAGTGATCGAGGCGGTCTTGCTCGATGCGCTCGGACTCGCCGTGCGTATCGAGCCAGTCGAGGTGTTCGAAGATGCTGTCGGCCAGCGCTTCGACCCCTTCGCCTCGTGTAGCGATGGTTTCGAGCACCTTGGGTTTCCAGTCCTCTTCGCCAAAGCCCTCGCCGAGCTCGATCATCGTGCGAAGCTCGCGTCGCAATCGCTTGACGCCATCACGGTCCGCCTTGTTTATGACGAACAGGTCGGCGATCTCCATGATGCCTGCCTTGCTCGCCTGCACGTCATCTCCGAGCCCGGGCACGTTGACGACGATGGACGTGTCCGCCAGGCGCACGATATCGACCTCATCCTGTCCCACTCCGACGGTCTCGATGATGATGACGTCGAAGCTCATCGCGTCCAACACTTGCACGATCGCTGGCGTCGAGCGCGAGATGCCGCCGAGGTTGCCTCGCGTGGCGACCGAGCGAATAAACACGTCCTTATCCAGGGCGTGTTGTTGCATTCGAACACGATCGCCGAGGATCGCTCCGCCAGAGAAGGGGCTCGTCGGATCGACCGCGACGCAGCCGACGCGATGCCCTCGCTTTCGCAACGTGCCGATCAACTGATTGACCAGCGTGGACTTGCCCGAACCTGGGTTTCCCGTGACGCCGATGATGCGAGCTTTCCCCGTGTGAGAGAAGAGCTCGGCGAGGATCGGACGTGCGGAGGGGAGGTTGTCGTCGACGCGTCGCATCAGGCGGCCCGCTGCGCGGACATCGCCATCGAGGATGCGCGTGACGATCTCTTCATCGCTCATATGGCGCGCCATACGAACTCCGTGGTGTGAAGGAGGTGTTGTGCCAGGGGTTTAGTCCTGGCGCGCGGCGAGCCTGCGTGTGCACTCCTCGCGCAGGAACGCGACCACTTCGGTGGTCGGCGTGCCGGGGGTGAAGATCTCGACCACGCCAGCGTCCTTGAGCCTCGGGATATCCTCATCGGGGATGATTCCACCGCCAAAGACAAAGATGTCGGAGGCGTCCTCGTCTTCGAGCAGCGCGACGACATCGGGCATGAGCGTGTTGTGCGCGCCCGAGAGGATCGACAGGCCGATGCAGTCGACATCCTCCTGGAGAGCGATGCTCACCAACATCTCGGGCGTCTGGTGAAGCCCGGAGTAGATGACCTCGAAGCCTGCATCGCGCAGCGCTCTGGCGATGACCTTGGCGCCGCGATCATGACCGTCGAGACCTGGCTTTCCGATGAGAACGCGGAAGGTGCGTTCGGTTGAAGTCGACATGATGACCTCTCGTTGAGGAGGAAAGAACGGTGCGTTCAGAATTCAGGGTCGCGACGCTCGAGGTGAGCCTGCATGCCCTGGCGAGGTTCTTCGCTCTGGAAGAGCTGTTGGAAGACGCGTTGCTCGGAGAGCAGGGCGTCTTCCAGCGGTTGCTCGATACCAGCATACATCACCTTCTTGGCCGAGCGCACGGCGCTGGGACCCTTGGCGGCGATGGTTTTGGCGATCTTGATGACCTCATCGAGGAGGTCATCTGGCGAGAAGACCTCGAGCACGATCCCGTACTCCTTGGCCTTTTGCGCGTCGATCATCTTGCCGGTGAACACCAGCTCGCGCGCGACGTGGGGGCCGACGAGCCTCGAGAGTCGCTGCGTTCCGCCAAAGCCTGGGACGAGCCCGAGGCCAACCTCTGGAAGCCCGAGCTTTGCCTTCTCCGAGGCGTAGATCAGATCTGCTGACAGCGCGAGCTCGAGGCCACCGCCGAGCGCGAAGCCGTTGAGCGCCGCGATCACGGGCACCGGGAGTTTCGCCACGCTCGACATGGCCGCGTGTCCCTTGGCCGAGAAGTCGAGCGCGCCCTCGGGGCTCATCTCGAGCATCGCCTTGATATCAGCGCCCGCGACGAATGCGCGACCTGCGCCAGTGAGAATCACCACGCGAAGATCCTCGCGCTTGGCGAGCTTCTCGGTGACCTGCGTGAGCTCGTTCAAGACCTCCTCGTTGAGCGCGTTGAGCGCTTTCGGGCGGTCGACGGTCAACTGGACGATCCCGTTTCCGAGCTCTGTTTCCTGGATCAAACTCATGGCAATACTCACTTGTTGTAGTCGTAGAAACCGCGGCCAGATTTGCGCCCGAGCCAGCCCGCGTCGACATACTTACGGAGCAGGGGGCAGGCGCGATACTTGGAGTCGCCGAGGTTGTCGTGGAGCACATTCATGATCGCGAGGCAGGTGTCCAGGCCGATGAAGTCTGCCAGGGTGAGCGGACCCATCGGTTGGTTGGTGCCAAGCTTCATCGCGGCGTCGATGTCCTCGACGCTGCCCACGCCTTCCATGAGCGCGTAGACCGCCTCGTTGATCATCGGCATCAAGATGCGGTTGACGATAAAGCCCGCGTAGTCCTGCGCGAGCACGGTCGTCTTGCCCATCTTCTCTGCGGCGGCGTTGACCGCCTCGTAGGTCTCGTCCGAGGTCGGCAAGCCGCGAATGATCTCGACGAGCTTCATGATCGGCACGGGGTTCATGAAGTGCATGCCGATGACTTTATCGGGGCGTTGCGTCACGGCGCCGATGCGAGTGATCGAGATGCTCGAGGTGTTGCTCGCCAGGATCGTGTGCTCGAGCGCTGCGGCGTCGAGCTGCTTGAAGATCTCGAACTTGATCGCCTCGCGCTCGGTGGCTGCTTCGACGACGAGGTCGGTCTGCGCGGCCTCCTCGAGCGAGAGCGTGCGGGTGATGCGCGCGATGGCTGCGTCGTGCGTGTCCTGATCGATGCGCTCCTTGGAGAGGAGCTTCCCGAGGCTCTTGAGGATGACCGCCCAGCCCGCGTCGAGCGCTTCCTGCGAGATGTCCGACATGATCACGTCGAAGCCTGCGACCGCGGCCACTTGTGCGATCCCGTTGCCCATTTGTCCGGCGCCGATCACGCCTACTTTCTTGATCTCAGTCATTGTCTGCTCCAGAGGTCTAGCCAAAATAAGGGGTCTCTCATAACCGCCCTAGCACGCGGTTATACCATCGTCAAAGGGCGCGCGCTTTTCAGGCGCGCCGATCTCTGACAATATGACCATACGATTCTTCCAGCCTCTGACCAGGTGTGGTCCAGCATGCCCATCTGCCCCCATTGTGAAACCAACGCCGACGCGATGCTCGCTCCCTGTCCCACAGGTGATGGGTATTACTGCATCGACGAGACGGAGTACGCCTCCTTCCAGGGAGATGTGATGCTCGGCCGCCCGATTTCGGGTCGTTACGTGATCACCGGAGTGATCGGTCGCGGCGCCATCGGTCGGGTGTATAAAGCGCATCAGCTCGGGGTCGAGCGGGACGTGGTCTTGAAGATCTTCAAGCTCGAGTCGCTCGTCGATGACGATCTCGGGTTTCAACCGGGGAAGACCCTTATCGAGGCGCGCGAGGACGCGCGCGAGCGCTTCATCCGCGAGGCCAAGGTCCTCGGTCAGCTCACGCACCCGAACTGTGTGACGCTCTACGACTTTGGCATCAGCGAGGATGGCACGCTGCTCTACATCGCCATGGAGTTCGTGGCGGGTTACTCGATGCGCCAGGCTGTGCAACGCGGCCTCAAGGCGGACGCGATCCTCGAGATCATGGTGCAGGTGTTGCGCGCGCTGCGCGAGGCGCACTCGATGGACATCGTTCACCGCGATCTCAAGCCGGAGAACATCATCCTCTCGTTTCGAAAGGAGAGCAACGAGCCCGTGGTCAAGGTGCTTGATTTTGGCATCGCCAAGCTCGTGGGCAAGGACTCCTCGATCGACAGCGCGCAGACCACCGCCGGAATGCTCTTCGGGACGCCCGCCTACATGAGCCCGGAGCAGTGCCGGGGCGCGAGCGCCGAGGTCGGCCCTCACTCGGACGTCTACGCCTTCGGGTGCATGTGCTACGAGCTCGCCACAGGGCAGCTCCCGTTTATGGGCGTGACCCCACAGCAGCTCCTGGTCATGCACCAGGAGCATCCTGTCCCCCGGGTGATCTTGAGGTCTGGCCTCGAGCTCCCACAAGGGATGGAGGCGTTCATCCAGAAGTGCCTGGCCAAGGAGCCTGGAGAGCGCTACCGCGACGCAGGCCGCGCGCTCAAGATCCTCGAGGGGCTCATCGCCTCGTGGGAACCTCGCGGGGTACCTCAGGACGCGAGCGAACTGGTCGATCATGCCGAGATCGAGGCGTTGCGCTCATCCTCGGAACGCGCCCACGCCTCGACTCCTGTCGGTCACACCCCTGGCCCGGCGCAGGGAGTGATTCAGACCGTTCAGGGCAGTGACTTCGACAGCCTCGAGGGGGGAGAACTCTTCGGGCCGCGCACGGATGCGCCCAAACCGTCTGGAGCGATCCTCCAGACGGTCGTGTCACCCGCCACCAAGGCATCCTCGAACCTCCCCCAGGTGCGCGAGGAGAACTCGCGCCGAGCCTCGATGATCGTGGGGATCGCCTTCCTCGTGGTGCTGCTCTTTTGCGCGCTCCTGATCTTCGTCCTCTACAAGATGCTCTGAAGTCACTGCTCCTCGTTCACCGTGAGGACGACCTTGCCGATGGTCGTGTTGCTCGCGATCAGCTCGTGCGCCTGTTGCGCGCGCTCGATCGCCATCGTGCCATGAATCACCGGTCGCAGCTTGCCGCTGTCAAACAGTGGCCACGCGCGCTCGCGCAGATCATTGGCGATCTCGAGCTTCTCCTCGACCGAGCGGCTCCTGAGCACGCTCCCGATCACGCGCAATCGCTTCACCAGCACTCGCCCCATATTGAGCTCGGCGCTCCTGCCTGAGAGGAGCCCGATGTTCACTAGCCTGCCGCGAGTGGCCAGCGCGTTGATGTTTCTGTCCAGGTAATCCTTCCCCACAGGATCGAGGATGATGTCGACGCCGCGATCCTTGGTGACCCTTCGCGCGACCTCGACGAAGTCCTCTTCTCGTCTATCGACGACGTGATCGGCGCCCAGCTCTTCGAGGAAGTCGAGCTTGCTCCCCGAGGCTGTCGCGATGACTTCGATCCCGAACGCCTTGCAGAGCTGGATGGCCGCGGTGCCCACGCCGCTGGCGGCGGCGTGTAGCATGACCACGTCACCCTCGCGCGCGCCTGCCTCCATAAAGAGGTTGACCCACGCGGTGAAGTAGACCTCCGGCAAGGACGCCGCTTCGATCAGCGAGAGGTTCTCCGGGATCGGCATCAGGAGTGACGCCGGGGCGGTGACGTACTCGGCGTAGCCGCCACCAGTGAGGAGCACGCAGACGCGATCGCCAACCTCGACATTCTCGACACCTTCTCCCAGCTCGACGACATGACCGGATGCCTCCAGGCCAAGGATCGGACTCGCGCCGGGAGGAGGCGGGTAGTTGCCGGTACGTTGGACCAGGTCTGCACGGTTGACCGCTGTGGCGGCGACCTCGATCAAGACCTCGCCAGGTTTCGGTGAGGGTTTGTTGGTCGCGAGCCAGGAGAGGCTCTTCTCGGCGTTGTCTTCTATGTGAATCGCGCGCATCATCGTCATGAAATCCTCCTCCAATACAATCGATGGCGTCCAGAGCCATCACTCAGAGGATTTTCGTCACTGACACGAGTTTCTCCAGCGATGATTTGTCTTCGCTTCACGGAGAGGCTGACGCCTTCGCCATGTCTGGCAAGGTGCGGTATACTCCAGCGCGATCTGTCGCGCTCTGTTTTCTGGATATCGAGACCCCCATGTCCGCCAAGAACCTCACCCTGTTTGTCCTGTCGACTTGCTTCGCGCTCGCCGGTTGCGAATCGAAGGGGAGCGTCCCCACCGATCCGATCAAGGGGAGTAAGGCGCGCCAGGCCGCCGAGGCCTATCTGATGGCGATGCAGTACAGCGACGAGGACGCCGCCTTCAAGGTGCACATCGACTCCACGGATGATGGGACATGGTGTAGCTCGGAGCAGTTCTCCAAGATCCTCTCCAGGATGCGTGAGGGCGCCGACGAGAAAGAGTGCAGGCGCGCGCAAATTCTCACCGATGCTCGCCCCGAGGAGCTCGACGACGAGGCGATGATGCTCCTCCAGACCATGCGCTTTGTCTGTGAGAACCCCGAGGGGACGTGCAAGGATTACGCGCGCGTCACCTTTTTCTCGCGCTGCGAGCAGCTCGAGAAGACTCGTGGTAAGCTCTCTAACTATATCATCCAACGCGAGAGCCCCGACGCATCGGGTTCAGAGGTCACGCTGTATGTGGACCTCGACTATGGGAAGCCGCCGGTCAAACGCGCCGCTATCCATATGAAGAAGGTCGGGTCGAGCTGGTATGTCGAGGATGAGCCCGGCGAGCTTTGAGCGTCAGCGCGCGAACACTGGAATTATGCGAGGAGACTTGGATGGAGACGATCGTCATCACACACCACAACGCCGATCTCGACGCGCTCGCCAGCACGATCGCAGCGAGCAGGTTGTACGATGGGACGCCGATTCGTGGGCGCGCGGTCAACCCGCTCGTGCAGCGCTACCTCGCGCTCCACAAGGATGAGTTCCCGCTGGTGTGGTATCACGAGGTCGATCCCGAGGTCGTCGAGCGGGTGATTATTGTCGATGTGCGCGATCGCCGCCGGCTCGCCGAGTACGAGCCGATCCTCGAGCGAGATCCCGAAATCATCGTCTACGATCATCACCCCGCCTCTCCTCATGATGTCCCCGGAGATCAGGCACAGGTCGAACCCACCGGGGCTTGCGTCACGCTGTTGGTCGAGCATCTGCGCGCGGCTGACAGGGAGCTCGGCGCCGCCGAGGCGACCTTGATGTTGCTCGGGTTATACGCGGATACGGGGCGGCTCTCGTTCGATTTGACCACCCCCAGAGATGTCGACGCCGCGGGGTGGCTCCTTCGCCAGGGGGCGCGCTTGTCGGTGGTCAATCGCTACCTCCAGGAGGAGTTCTCACCGGAGCAGCAGCGTCTGCTGGTGGAGTTGATGAATGGATGCGTCGAGATCTCACACGAGGCGGTCGAGATCGCGATCGCCACGGCCAGAGCCGATGACTTCGTCAAGGGGAGCGCGCAGGTCGTGCATCGCGTGATGCAGATGGGCGCGCACGACGCGATCCTGGCGGTCATCGAGTTCGAGAAGCGAAAGCGAGTGCAGGTGATCGGTCGATCGCGCGTCCCTTACGTCAACGTGGGCGCCTTGCTCACAGAGATCGGAGGTGGCGGTCACGCGGGCGCGGCGGCGTGCACGTTAAAGAAGGTCGCGCTCGAGGATGTCGTGGCGCAGGTGCGCGAGGTGATCGATCGGGCGTCGCTCTTGCCAACGCGCGTCTCTGATATGATGAGCCAGCCCGTGCAGACCATCGATCACCGCGCCACGCTTGGCGATCTCGCGTCGCTGCTGACCGAGCACCACATCCGCGGCGTGCCAGTGATACGCGATGGCGAGATGGCAGGGGTGATCTCGCTGCGCGATCTCGAGGGGGCGTGGGCCAGAGGCGATGATATGAGCTTGCCCGTCAGCTCGAGGATGACGCACGAGGTGATGACGATCGCGCCGGACGAACCCCTCGAGGACGCCATGACGCTGATGACGACCAATGATATCGGGCGCCTCCCGGTGCTCGATGAGTCGGGCAGGCTTATCGGGATTGTCTCGCGCAATGATCTCGTCGCGACGCTCTACGAGGACGCCGAGTGAGCTGTATCAGTCGCCAGGGCTCGCAGTATCGGCCGGAATCCGTTATGATCGAAGCGATGTCACGGGCGCATCAGGCGCCCACACTTACAATCGCGATTCTCCCTTATCTATCGATACCGGAGGTTTGAAATGGCCAAGGTCAAGCGCAAGATCAAGCGTTCCAATGGAAGTGATTCGGATTTGCCCGAAGCCACGCCCGAGCAGCTCGAAAAGGAAGCCGAGCAGAGCAAGCAGTTCCTCTACATCGTCGCCGCGATCTTCGGCGCGATCGTGATCGGCTTTATCGTGTTGCAGGTTGCCGGTTGATTGCAGGCGCGTCACCGAGGGCGTGAATAATCCTGCCGCGCGTCGCGTTGTTACTGGCGAGCGGCGTGCGTGGTCTGCATGACAACACTTCTACAAAGGTGAGGATATGAGCGGTACGCTCCAGGATAAACAGGCGCTACAAACCACCACCAAGAACGAGATCGCCGAGATCAAGAAGGAGCTCAAGCTCCAGGCTGGCGTATTGGGCGGTATCGGTGGGACGCTCTGGGCGCTCGAACTTCTGGATACGTTCGTGCTTAACCAGGCGCTCAACGCGTGGGGCGTGGTCCCTGGAAAGGTCAGCGGCCTGATCGGCGTGTTGACCATGCCGTTTCTGCACGGCGGGCTCTTTCACCTCGCGGCGAACACCTTCCCGCTCCTCTTCTTTAGCTGGTTGATCATGTTGCGTGACAACCGCGAGTGGGCCGCCGTCACCGCCACGAGCATGGTCACCTCCGGGGTAGGCACCTGGCTTATCGGAGGCGCGAACTCGGTGCATGTCGGCGCGAGCGGGCTGATCTTTGGATACTTTGGCTACTTGCTCACGATCGGGATCTTCCAGCGCAAGTTCAGCTCGATCCTGCTCTCGCTCTTCATCGGGCTTGGCTATGGTGGGCTCGTCTTCGGGATGTTCCCCGTGACGGTGCCAGCCTTTGTCTCGTGGCAAGCGCACCTGTTCGGGTTTATCGGCGGCGTCATCTCGGCGTGGGCGATCAACCGCCGCACCCAGGGCGGCAAGCGTCGCTTGCTCGAGGGTGGCATCTGAGCCAGTGATTCGAACTCAGAAGAGGGAGGATTGCTCCCTGTCCGCGAAGAAGGCTGTGGCCTGGTCGATGAACCAGTCGCGGCCTTCTCCCTTTCGGATGTCGCGCGAGGTGACGTCCAACACCAACACATCCAACTCGTACTTGGCGCGCGCGACCTCGGCGAAGCCTTCGTAGTAGTTGTTCAGCCCTTTGAGGAAGGTGCTCGTGATGCCCGATTCTTCCTCGCGACCGCGCTGTGCGATGCGACGGAGCAAGACGTTGATGTCTGGCGTGTGCAAGAGGATCAACTTGTCGGGTTGACGCGCGCTCTTGTTCATATGCTGGAAGTAATCGTAGTAGAGCGCCAGCTCGTCATCGGTCATATGCCCGAGGCCGTGGAGGTATTTGGCGAACACCTCGGGATCTTCGATCAGGGATCGATCTTGGACGCAGGACTGGCGCGCGCGCTCGATGGTGTCATGGTGCTCGAGGCGCTTGAACAGGAACTCCATCTGGAGCGTGAAGCTCCAGCGCTTCATGTCCTTGTAGTAAGGACGCAAAAAGCGGTTCTCCAGGACAGGCTCGCAGTAGAGGTCAAAGTCGAAGTGATCCGCGATGATCTCCGAGGCGGTCGACTTCCCGGTGCCGATATTGCCAGCCAGCGCGACAAAGATTTTTCCAGACATGAACGCTCCGTTCCTTGCAGTGCAATCGATGCATCGTGGCAGGTTGCAGCAACTCGCCAGTCCTGGCAAGGGCAGCTTGCCAGGAGCGTCGACTCATGACTCTTCGAGGTTGCGACGCGCTCGTATGGCGAGCGCGATGGCGAGCGGGGCGAGCAGCCACTGGATCGCCGCGGCGACCTCGAACAGCGAGGAGACGCCAGCGAGGTCTTTGATGTAACCCGCGCCCGAGTTTCCGAGGATGCCTCCCACGCCAAAGATCAACAGATACAGCAGCGCCTGCCCTTGCGCGCGCGAGGTCTCGGGGATGTGCCTCGTGAGCAGCGCCACGACCGCCACCAGGAACGCGCCAAAGCTCAGGCCGTGAATCAGCTGCGCGGCGAGCATCACCGCCACCGAGGTGGTCTTTGCCATGAGATACCAGCGCGCGCCAGTGGTGATCACCACGAGCACGAGCCAGCTCGTGGGTCGCATCAGCTTCAGCAGTCGCTCGGAGTTCGAGAGGACGGCGAACTCGGCGATGACGGCAAAGAGCACCGCGAAACCTGGAGCCTGTGGTGGGAGGCCATTGTTCTCGCACAGTGAGACCAGGAACATCATGTAGGGCGCCTGACAGGACCAGTGGATCGCGCCGACGAGCATTAACAACGCGAGCTCTGGCTTGAGCAGCTGCCCCAAAGCCTCGCGCACCGGGGGCCGCTTGACCCTTTGCTCGCCAGCCTCCGGCTTCGGGATAATCATCGCGCACATCGCCGCGAGCCACGTGCCCGCGACGATGCCCCAGGTGGAGAGCGCGGCGAGCGATGTGTAGCTGGCGAAGAGCCCGAAGATGCCCGCGAAGAGCGCGAGGACGCCATAGCCAGCCGACCCCCAGGCGCGGATCTTTCCAAAGCCGAACGCGCCGACGAGCTTCATCGCCTGCGTGTCCACGAGCGGGAGCGCCGAACCTGCTGTCGCGCCAAAGATCACGAAGATCGCGAACACCGCCTCGGTGCTCCTTGCAAAGGGGAGGGCGCTTATCGCCAGCGCCCCCAGGATAAACTGCGCGCGCAAGAGCACTCGCCCCCGGCCGCTATCCGAGCCCGCCGCCCAGAGCCACATCGCGCAGGACTCCACGACCTTACGCGCGCTGAACACGAGACCGATCTGCACGCCCGTCCAACCCAGTCCCTCGAGATGTCTCGGGAGGACGGTCCACATGTAAACAGCCGTGAAGTAAGCGAAATAGAGCCCGCTCAGGAGCCACTTCGCGCGGCGTGTGTGTGTGCTAACCTGCATCACTTGTTGTCTTTGCTCCGCGGCCCTCGTGCTGTCAGCGAGAACCTGCAAGAATAGGAGCGCGCGCGGTGTGCGCGCCATGGCTCCTCTTTCAGAGGTCCTGTCTTATCTGAAGTCTGTGCCGCGAGCCAGCCATGAGATCATCGCGTTTCGGTGACCTGCGCTCTCTTCTCCAGCGCCCGCCGAGTGATCAAAACTTCGCCGAGTTGGTGACATTGTTCCCTGATGGGGAGCTCTCTCACGACGAGTTCGCGTACGCGAGTGATTTGCTCGGGCGTTGGCCAGGACATATCCCGAGGACCGTGCTGGATGCGTGGATCGATTGGGAGTCGCGGCGCTTCGCGCGAGCGTGTCTGCTTTGTAGCAGGCTCTCGTTCACGCGCGGCAAGATCCCGATGACGGGCATCCATGCGATCGCCGTCAGCGAGAACCTCGCCGCGATCACGCGGTTTGGCTTCAACCATCAGCCGATCAACGTCAGAGATATCGAGACGCTGTTTTCGAGCGAGCACCTGACCTCGCTCGAGCAGGTGCACTTCGATGGCAACTTCTTTAGCGATCACTGTATGCAGGCGATGGTCGGGAGCGAGAACACATCCAGCATCCAGACGTTGAATATTGTCTTCAACGAGCTCACGAACGCGGGCATCCGAGCGTTGGTACAAAGCGAGCACATGGGGTCGCTCCGCGAGCTTGATTTAAGGTTCAACAAGATCGCTTACCATGGGGCACGAGAGCTCCTCGAGGCGACCAACCTCCCCGAGCTATGCTTCGTGAACCTGATGGGCGCTGATATCCACCCCAAGGACAGGCAACCGCTGGAATCACTCGCGCTGGACAGGTCGATCGATTTGATTCTTTGAGGTTTTGCGCGTCGCCAGCGCTTCGCCCGCGACCGAGGGGGGGCGGATTTTTGATCCCCAGGTCGAGCGTTCGAACCGCGGCGGCAAAAATCCGCCCCCCCTCGGTCGCGGACCACCGTCGGTGGTTCACGAGAGGAAGGAAAATAGTCAGTCATGCTGATTATTTTTTCTCCGTCGCATGATCGAGGAGTTTTGCCAGGGCAGGGCGCAGACCTTTGTGGAGCTCTTCGAGCGTCTTGCCTTCAAAGGTCTTGACGACCTCGGCGACCTCCTTTGGCGCGTAGACCTTCTTGATGACGAGCTTGCCATCCTCGCCGAAGGAGCCGCGAATTCCCTCCCGACGGCTCTTCTCCGAGTCATCTTCCATCTCGCCGGTTTCATGGGTGACCACAGCGAGCTGCGCGCACACAGGTGAGCGCGCCTTGCCGATGTCGCAGTAGTAAGTGACCTTCTTTTCCGTCGAGGTGGGGCCGCACGCCATGATGTAGGAGTGACCCCTGTAGGATCGTTGGAGCAGCTGGCCATCGCGCACCCAGGCGATCTTCTTGAAGTTGTGGTCCTCCCCATACCCGAGGCATCCCGAGTCCGCCTGTGGGATCTTCGGCTCGAGGACGGTCACGTGGTAGAGGCCATCGAGCTCGAGCAGGAGCGCGTGAGCATCGACGCAATCTTCAGATTGGAATGCAAACGGGGTCGCCTCGAGCTTAGTGGCTTCTCCTGGCTTTTGACTGCTCGGCGAGGACTTCTTTCGCGCGGCTTCTTTGGCTTCCTTGGCCGATGCGAATGGACCTGTCACTGGCAACTCGACGTGCAGCGTGGACACCATCGCGTCGAGCAGGGCCTCCTTTTTTACGCCGTGATCCTCCGCGAGCCGTTTGGCATAGGCCATACGAGGCCAGACGCGAAATCCGGCGAGGAGGAGGTCTCTTGCCAGTGATTCTCTGACCTTGGCGGAGAGCTTCGCGCTCTTGTCCTTTTCGAACTCGGGGATGTGTTCCTTGATGATGTCATCCGCGCTCGCTTGCATGAACGCGCAGTCGGCGTAGATCTCGGCGACCTCGCGGAGCTTTTGATGCGAGGCGCGCTTTGCCAGCAACGAGAGCTCGAAGAAGGTCGCCGCGAGTCGCTGCGAGGAGTCCGCCTTGCCGTGTGCAAAGTAGGAGCACGCGAGCGCGACATCGTAGCGCTTTGCCTTGCGCGCGAGGACGCCGAGCACGCTCGCGGTCTCGAAGTCATGCTGTCGCTGTGTCTCGCACCAGGTTTTTCCAAACGTCTTATCCGCGAGCGCGGTGGCTTTCCCGGTCTTTCCTTTGGCGAGGAGCCTCGAGAGCTGCTCTCTCGTCTCGTCGGCGTCTTCCTGCGCTTCGAGCGGTGTGCTCGTGCCGCATACAAACAGCAACGCGGGGATCAAGGTGAGGACTTGACGAATAACCGCTCGTCGCATGGGCAACCTCGTGGTTGGGGCTTCTGCCTGTGTGTCGATTGATCGTGAGTTTAGGAGGACTCGCGATCGCTGTCCACCCGGCAGACCGCCCTGGCACATGTCGAGGTGACTCAGAGCTCCAGCGTCGTGGCGATTTCGGCGAGCTTGAACCTGGCGATAGCGAGGTTGGCGTCAGCAGAAGAGAGCGCGAGGTAGATGAACAACCTCGGGTTCTGCGCGACGGGTCGCATCAGGTGGTATTGATGATCCAGGGTGATGAGGATGTCCTGGATCGATTGGCCGAGCCCGAGCAGCTCGACGGTCTCTCGCTTGGCTCGAATCACCCGGGTGTTGGCGCGCACGGCTGTTTCGATATCGAAGCTCGCGGCTCCTCCGAGGACGCCCATCGCGCGACCATTCTCCGAGTGCGCGATGGCGCCAGCGATAAATCCTTCGAGCGCGCCGAGCTCTTCGAGCGCCTTGAGGACATTGGTCGAGCGGACCGGGTCTTCCTCTGGCCGCACCTCGCTGAGAGGTTCTGTGAGGATGAAGACATCGGATGTTTCGTTCCAGGGAGGAGACCAGTCCCCGGAGTCGGTTTCATCGGTGCGGGGGCGTTTGTGATTGAGTTTGCGCTGGATCTTGCTCATTGCTTCTCCAAAAGATGAACCTCGGTCGCGTGCTCCTTGACCTTGTCGTCAAAGAGCGCGGCGAAGTTAAACCCATCGCGACGTGCGGAGATGCCACAGACGACGCATGGTGATGGATATCCTCGTGAGAGGCTGGCGAGGATGGTCGCTTACCTGTTGATCCGCTCCCCCGATGAGGCGAACAAGTTGTAGTGAGGGCTCGACCACGCGCTGGGGCAAAGCGCGTTCATGTGGGCAGCGGATATGGGTAAACAGTAGCGCGGTGGAGGGAAAAGAGCAATCGCGCTGGGGGGTTATTCGGACTCGAACGCATCCATCATGTGGATGGGGAAGCCATCGCAGGTGCTGCGGCCATCCACTTGCGGAGTCGAGGGTGGCAGGCTCAGGTGTCGTGAGACCTCGGCGAGCTTGAACCTGGCGATGGCGAGGTTGGCGTGCGAGGCGTCGAGCGCGAGGAAGGTGAAGACCTTGGGGTATTCTGCGAGCGGACGGATCAGGTGATACTGCCCAGAGATCGTGAGCACGATATCCTCGATGCTGTCGTCGAGGTGAAGCCTCCTGAGCGCGCGCTTCTTGCCCTTGAGCAGGTCTGCGCTGAGCTCGAGCATCATGTTCACGTCAAAGTCTTCATCCCTGGTGAGCACGCCGAGCGCGCTGTCCGTGATGTGTTCGCCGACCCCGCAGGCGAGGAACCCATCGAGTTGCGTGAGCAGCTCGAGCGCGTCATCGACAGTCACCAGAGCTTGAACGTCGCTGTTCTCTTCGACCTCGGTGAAGGGCGTGGCGAAGAGATCTTCGCCAGCTTCTTCCTTGTAGGGAGGAATCCAATCTTCGACGTTCGTGGGCTCTTCTCCGAGCTCGGTGTTGTCGTCGTTTTGTAGGGTCATGGAGGCACCTCTGTGCATTGGCGCGCGAGGAACTGGGACATTCGACACCCCTGGAGCGTGGACGCGTGCAGGCAGGTGTTCGAGAGGGGTTGAAACGCGTTGCTCTTAAACGGGGTGTTCTGGCACTTGAAGGGCGAACATCCCGCGAAAGCAAGCGAACGTTTCCCCCGGTAAGTGTATTGGGATAGCTGTTTTCGAGAGCGAATCACTCTACCCACTCGAACAACTTAACCCCTGAGACAAACAACGCAAAGGAGTTTCTCTGATTGTCGTTTTTCACGAGAGTACGATTACTCGGCGAGGTCAATAACTTCGCCAGCTTCCACATCTTTCTCGTGGGTAGATGAGGCCGCCGCCTGGCGCTCTTTCATCTGCTCGTCGAGCGCCCTCGTTGTGGCGATGGTTTCGGGGAATCGCTCGATAAGCGCGCGCGTCGTGTAGGTTTGCAGGAAGAAGAGGTAAGAGTTGACCAGAAACCGGAACGAAGGATCGCGATCGAATGGCCCGAGCTTGACGAGCGCCTTGGCCCTGGCGCGCTTGCTCCGCTTTTTTCGCCGGTCGCCATCATCCTCGTCAGCGTCGGTGTCTTGCAGCGCGCCGGGGAGATCATCGCGCGCGCTGCTCGCGGCACGCCTTAACCTGTCGACGAGCTTGCCGGCCATGGAGCGCTCCTCGCGCTCGCGCTCCTGTTGCTCGGCGAGCCTTCGCTCCATTTCATCAAAAGCCGCCGGGTCGCCGACGCCAAGCCCCGCCAGGACGTAGAAGCGCTCCGGGAGGATGCAATCCTCGAAGTAGGCGCGCAAGGTCTCCGGGCGTCGCACTCGAGGCATGGTGCGCTCGTCCTCGAGGCTCGCCAGCGAACAGAGCATCTCCAAGAAGTCGAGCCGCACCGCCTCGAGCTGGCGCTCGTACCCGCGCCCGCGATCCTGTTGGCCGACCATCCCCACGCGCGCCTCGAGCAGCGCCAGGAGCGTGCCATCGATCAGGCTGTTGTATTGCCACACGCGCGCGGCGACCGGATCTCGGCCATGTTCTTGCTCCATCCAGTCGACGAACTCGAACAACAGCGCGGCGTGATGGTCGACGCGAAACCCCATATCGATGGCAGACTGGGCCGTGCGCGCCATGATCGCCTGCACCTGCTCGATGTTATCGGGGGAGGTCATCCAGTCGAGCGCGGCCTCGAGTTTGGGGAGCAAGACCTGTCCTGCTTGCTTCCCGATGCGATCGAGCGCCTCGCCAGCGAGCATGGCGCCAGCGCGTTGTGCTCGCCCGAGGACGCGCGCTGCGCGCGATGGAGGCTCGTGCGCGCCGTCGTCGCGCAAGGAGATCGGTTTTTCGTCATCACTCATGGTGGTGCGGGGGCTCTTGGCGTGAATGGTTTTGCCAGCTTTGTCGTGGGCGTCTGGCGATCCCACGAGCGCCGATGTCTGGTGTCGAGGACACGCCTCAAGGTTATAGCCTGCGAGGCGTGGACAGGACAATGCGTCGAAACGCTCTTGCGCTTATAAGGTGCGTGACTATGATGAGGCTGCCTGATGCCCAACCGCACCACTCTCTCCTGCTCGTGTGCGAGGAATGAGTTTTCTCACACCCCGCTCACGCACATCACGCGATTATCCCGGCATCTAGGTTAAACACACGCAATCGACAGGTGAGGACAGCCGGACATTGAGAGTGCTCGCCCGACTCCCTTAAAACCACCAACGCAAGAAGATATGGCAAGCGAAAACGAACCGATTCAGCAGCTGGAAGGGATCCAGGAGTTCTCCGTGCTGCCGTTGCGCAACACGGTCCTCTTCCCTCAAGTCGTCGTGCCTCTGGCGGTGGGGCGGCCCAAGAGCGTGAAGTTGATCGAGGAAGCGGTCAAAAACGAGCGCCCCATCGCCATCCTCACCCAGAAGGACCCCGAAGAAGATCAGCCCGATGCCTCGGGCGTCTATCACGTGGGCACCCTGGCCAGGATCCTCAAAGTGGTCAAGATCGCCAGTGACAACTACTCGGTGATCATCCAGGGGCAGCAGCGCCTTCGCCTGCGCAGTATGCAGCAGGAGGAGCCGTTCTTCGTCGGCGAGTTCGACATGTTGCCCGAGCCCACGGTCAAACCGGGCGAGGAGCAGGTCGAGATCGAGGCGCTCTTCATGAACCTGAAATCGACCGCCAAGCAGGTCGTCAAGTTCATCCCCGAGATGCCTCGCGAGGCGAGCCAGATGGTTGACGGCGTCAACGATCCTGGCCAGCTGTGCGACTTTGTCGCCGCCAACATGGACATCTCCACCGAGGAGAAGCAGACGATCCTGGAGACCGTTCCGCTCAAGGAACGCCTCAAGACCGTCGTCACGCTCCTCGCTCGTCAGCTCGAGGTCCTGCGCGTCAGCGACAAGATCCAGAGCCAGATCAAGGAGGAGATCGACAAGAACCAGCGCGAGTACTACCTGCGCCAGCAGCTCAAGGCGATCAAGGAGCAGCTCGGAGAACTCGATGGCGAAGGGGGCGATCTCGAAGAGCTCGCCAACTCCATCGAGGACAAGTCGCTCCCCGACGAGGTCCGCGAGGTCTGCCGCAAGCAGCTCAACCGCCTGCGCATGATGCAGCCCGCCTCGAGCGAGTACGGCGTCACGCGCACTTATGTCGAGACCCTGCTCGACGTGCCATGGCACGTCTCCACAGAGGACAAGCTCAACATCAAGTCCGCGCGCAACATCCTCGACGAGGATCACTACGGCCTCGACAAGGTCAAAAAGCGCATCATCGAGTACCTCGCCGTGCGCAAGCTCAAGGACGACATGAAGGGGCCGATCCTGTGCCTCGTCGGTCCTCCTGGTGTCGGTAAGACCTCGCTCGGGCGCAGCGTCGCCCGCGCGCTCGATCGCCAGTTCGTGCGCATCTCCCTTGGCGGCGTGCACGACGAGTCCGAGATCCGCGGTCACCGTCGCACCTACGTCGGCGCGCTGCCCGGGCGTATCGTCCAGGGCCTGCGCAAGGCCGGGACGAACAACCCCGTCTTCATGCTCGATGAGATCGACAAGGTCGGTCGCGACTTCCGCGGCGATCCTTCCGCGGCGCTGCTCGAGGTCCTCGACCCCGAGCAAAACTCGACCTTCTCGGACCACTACCTCGAGATCCCTGTCGACCTCTCCAACGTGTTGTTCGTGGCCACGGCGAACATGCTCGATCCGATCTCTGCGCCGCTGCGCGACAGGATGGACATCATCGAGATCCCTGGCTACACCGCCTACGAGAAGGTCAAGATCGCGCGCGAGTACTTGATCCCCAAGCAGCTCGACATGCACGGCATCTCGAACGAGAACATGACCATCACCGACGACGCGCTCGATCTCGTGATCCGCAGCCACACCCGCGAGGCTGGCGTGCGTAACCTCGAGCGTCGTCTGGCCGATGTCTGCCGCGGCGTGGCCGTCCAGGTCGCCGAGGCGCTCGATGATCCCGAGAACACCGTCACCGTCGAGATCAACGTCGATAACCTCGACGATTACCTCGGGCCAGAGCGCTACACGTTCGAGGTCGCACAGCGCACCTCGCAACCTGGCGTGGCGACAGGACTCGCCTGGACGCCCGCCGGCGGTGATATCCTCTTTATCGAGGCCACCAAGATGCCCGGTCGCGGCGAGCTCGTCCTCACCGGCCAGCTCGGTGACGTGATGAAAGAGTCGGTGCGCGCGGCGCTCAGTTACATCCGCACGCACACCGATGACTTCGAGATCAACTCCTCGTTCATGCGCAAGCACGACGTGCACCTGCACGTGCCCGCGGGCGCCATCCCCAAGGATGGTCCCTCCGCTGGTATCACGATGTTCGTGGCGATGCTCTCGCTCTTCTCCAACATCAAGATTCGCTCCGATGTCGCCATGACCGGCGAGATCACCCTGCGCGGCAACGTGCTCCCCGTGGGCGGTATCAAGGAGAAGGTGCTCGCGGCACACCGCTCGGGCATCAAGCGCGTGATCCTGCCTGCACGCAACGAGAAGGATCTGGTCGATGTCACCGATGACATCAAGGACGACCTCGAGTTCTTCTTCGTCGATCACGTGCGCCTCTTGCCTGACCTCGTCTTCGAGGAAGGCTACGTCTTCACCGAGCAGCCGATGCCCGGCGAAGGCAAGAAGGCCGAGGAAGCCGCGAGCGAATGATTTTGGGAGGATCTCCTCACCAGAGGCCGACAACGCGGCGAGCTTGACCTCGCTGCTCTTGTGAGGAGATTGCCCCTCTGTTACACCCGATGGCCCCCGAGAAGGGGGCTTTTCTTTTTGTACCCGGATGACCAAGAGGGGGTCGAGAGAGACCCTCCAGACAAAGGACGATAAGATGGCGACGAAATACCCGATGACCGTCGAGGGAAACAAGAAGCTCAAGGAAGAGCTCGATCATCTCAAGAAGGTCGAGCGCCCTGCGATTGTCAAGGAGATCGAGGTCGCGCGCGCGCACGGTGACTTGCGCGAGAACGCCGAATATCACGCCGCTAAAGAGAAACAGGGCATGATCGAGGCGCGCATCTCGCACCTCGACATCAAGCTCTCCAACGCCGAGGTGATCGACGTCGCCTCGCTCGGTGGTGATCGCGTCCTCTTCGGCGCGCATGTCACCATCTTCGACCTCGACACCGATGACGAGGTCACCTACCAGATCGTGGGTGATGAAGAGTCCGACATCAAGAAGTCCAAGATCTCCTACCTGAGCCCCATCGCCAAGGCGCTGATCGGCCGCGAGGTCGGCGAAGAGGTCGTCATCGAGACGCCCAAAGGAAAGCGCAACATCGAGATCATGGACGTCGAGTTCAAGAAGTGAGGAGGAGCCTCCTCACCTCCACTTTATTCATTAAAGTAAAGCGGCCCATCCTCGCCATCGGTCACCGTGACCACGAGGATGGTGTCCGTTTTGACTGACACTTCGAGCTCGTCGTATGCGGTGCGAATCTGCATCGCGTGCTGCTCCGTGTAAGCGATCACGCTCAGGATCTGCTTGACCCAACGGTCCTCCTCGGCCACTCGCGCGCTGCTCTCCTGAATATCAGTGAGCTTCTTGTTCAAGATCCGACGCGCCTCCTCGATGGGGTAGGGATCTTCGAAGGGGAACGCGAACGCGCGCACCACTGACACTCCGATCTTCTCCCCGTCAATCTCGACGAGCAAGTCCGTGATGCTCCCCATCCCGGGCTGGTAGATGATGTCAGTCTCGGTCTTGAGGAGGACCGCTTCCTCGCAACGGTAGAGCACCTCGTAGGCGAACACCTCCGAGTAGAGCGAGCTCCCCCCGGCGTTCCCATTGGCGATGATCGTCTGACCTCCCTCACTCAGTTTGGTGAGGTCCATCTCGTCGTAGGGGTCCATGCCAAAGTCGATCGCGTTCGCGAAGAAGAAGCTCTCGGTCGATGCGATCTCTGTATCGATCACATCACACTCACCGCTCAACTCGCCGAAGCCATCCAGCGGAAGCATCGACGCTCCCATATCTTGCGATGGCTCCATATCCACAGCAGGAGTCATGTCCTCGGGCGTCATATCACCCGCGCCCTGGTCGGGCGTCTCGGGTGACATATCCTCCTCTTTGGACATGTCCTCGGGTGGCGTCCCCATATCCTCGGGAGCCATCATGTCCGCGGGTGGCGTGGCCATGTCTCGGTCATCAGTGGACATGTCTTCTGTGGTCTGTGTCATCTCCGGGGGATCTTGCTCCGGTCCAGAGCAAGCGCCTGTGATGAGGGTCAGGCCGATCATGAGGGTCACGTATCCGAGATTGTACTTCATCGATCCGCTCGATGCTAAGGGGAGAGGCTTGTCCTTTGTGGACGGACACACCATCCTCTTGTAAACCGAGGATGTCCTGAGCGATAGGGTGTAGAAGTGTCTTGGAGGATGCAAGAGGATGCGCGGTACTTTTGGTGAAATTCGAAGCGCGGTTCAAGAACGTCCCAGCGCGACCTCGTGGCATGCGCTCTACGAGGCGATCGCAGAAGTCGACATCACACAGTTTGCAGAAGAGCTGCTCCCCTACGTCGCCGAGAACCTCAAGAATTGGCCTGATGAACTCCGCGTTTGTCCACAGGATTGGCTCGACCTGCTCTTGAACGCTGACCTCGTTCACCCCGGTTTGGTGCTCGTGAGGAGGCTGTGGCGACCCCACCTCGAACTCGGAGATCTGAAGAAGATCGCCAACACGTCGGAGTTCTCGCAGGTCACGCGCTTCGGGCTCGTCTCCAACGGGCTCGGGCCCAAGGCGGTTCGTCTATTGCTCGATGGCCCGGCGCTACAGAGCGTCGAGTTTCTCGATCTTAGCTACAACCGAATCGGCGATAAGGGCGTCCTCGAGTTTTGCAGAAATAAGAAAGCGGCGCGCCTGCGCCACCTCTCGCTCGACAACAATGGCATCACCGATGAGGGCGCGATGATGCTCGCCAACTGCGAGCACCTCGAGGGCCTCGAGCGATTGACATTGTTTGGCAACTTGCTCGGCTCCAATGGCCACGACGCGATCAGGACCTCTGGCCACCTCTCGCCAGCAGTGCGCAGAGAGTGGGCGTTCGCCGACGAGCTCTAAAAATCACTCGCCGCGGAAGATCGCGGTGACATCGTGGTACTCCTTGACCACATCCTCGACGATCTCTCCGATCGGTTTGATGTCGTGGATGGTCGCCACGCCATGCCCCGCGCTCCAGATATCCTTCCAGCGCTTCGCGGCCTCCGGGCCTCGGTTGGTGTCGAAGTCTTCCGGGACCGTCTGCTTGATGAAGTTGGCGTGAATCCCTGACACCTTGTCCGTGTAGACGATGTCCTCTGGACCACAGTCCACGACCATCTGCTTGTAGGGCTGCGGAGCGCCGCACTCGGCCGAGGCGATAAAGCGCGTACCCATGTAACAGAGCTCTGCGCCGAGCGCCAAGCTCGCGGCGATTTGCTCCCCGCCCGAGATCGCGCCCGCGGCGATGATCGGGACCTCGAGGTGCTGGCGAAGGTAGGGGTAGAGCGCGTAAGGCGTGATGCAGCCAGCGTGGCCACCTGCTCCTGCGGCCACGCCGATGATGGCGTCGACGCCTGCGGACTCGGCCTTCTTTGCGTGGCGCAGGTTGATCACGTCATGGAAGACGGTGATGTCTTTCTCGTGCGCGCGCTTGACCAGCTCGGTCGGGTTGCCATAGCTCGTGATGAGGACGGGGACCTCGAACTCCAGACACGCCTCGATATCTTGCTCCAGCCTGTCGGGCGCGGTCAGCCCGATGGTCAGGTTGATGGCAAACGGCTTGTCCGTCTTCTCGCGAATCCAGGCCAGATCCTCGCGAAATGCCTCGGCGGTGCGCTGATTGAGAGAGGGCATCGAGCCGAGCACGCCTGCCTCAGCAGCGGCTACGATCATCTCCTTGTTGGAGATGATGAACATGGGCGAGACCACGATCGGGTATTTCAGCCCGAGCTTGCGAGAGAGTGGGGTGGAAAACGACGTCATCCGTGGCTCCTTCTTGGCAAAATCAGCGTTCGGCTTTCTCTTGTGGGATCGAGGCCCCACGTGGCGATTGCCGCCACGCTCTCACGTTCCCTGTTCTCTTCGCAATGGTGTTCATTCCGATCCTTTCGCGGCGTGCCCATCACCCGAGGCAGATGTTAGGATGCCGTCCACGATGTTCGTTTCTTCGAGAACCACTCCTATCACTCCAGGGTCTTTTGATGACGGATACCTCTTATATTGCTGGCAAAACGGTCGTGATGACGGGTAAGTTCGCGAAGATGACGCGCAAGGAGGCCCAGAAGGCGGTCGCCGAGCTCGGCGCGACCATCGGGAAGTCGGTCAGCGGGAACGTCGATCTGTTGATCTACGGTGATAAGGCTGGCAGCAAGCTTCAAAAGGCCCAACGCCTCGGGATCGAGACTCGCAACGAGGACTGGTTGGTCGCCTTGCTCGCTGGCGAGGACCCCGACGCGGCAGAGGAGGTCGAGCTCGCAGGTCCACTGGCCGATTACATGGAGCGCGTCGAGGCGCTCGCCAAGCAACTGCAAGACGATCCCCGCATCGAGTCCACCTTCTATAAACCTCCTGGTGTGAGCAGCGTCACGATCGAGCGCGTCGCCAAGGATTGGGAGGTCGACGAGTTGCCCGAAGCGATCTCGAACCTCTACAGGCAAGCGAACGGGTTTTATCTGGCGTGGTTCCCCATTCATCACCCCGAGTGGGAGAACTCGACCAAGTACAAGATCCCGCGCGATCGCTTCCCCACGTCCTTCGAGCTCGAGAGCCTGCCAGTTCACCTCGGTGGCATTATCTGGGTCTTGCCGATCGAAGATGCGCTCAAGAAGTCGGGCAGCTTTGTTTCGTTTGCCTACGGTTCGCTCACTGGCGAGCGTGAGTTTTGGGGCGGAAAGTTCCAGGGTGAGGAGGTCGAGCGCTCGCTGCGTTTGCTCGAGTTCGGGCACTTCTTTTACCCGGTCGCTTTCCTGACACACCCTGCGTTCCTCAAGGACTTCCCCGTGGTGATGGGGAGCGACTATGGCGCGGCCTGGGAGGATAGCTACTTCTCGACGTTTGAAGGTTACATGGAGGATTTGCTCGCCGGGCTCGGGACTCCGCAGGCGCGTCGTCGCCTCTCGCATGGCTACGGATATGGCGGCGTCGATTGGATCGAGCGCATGGAGCCTATCGATATCGAGACGCTCTTGCCCGAGGCGCCCGAGGTCGAGCAATCAGACACGTTCGAGGTCTCGGTGCTCGGGGTCGAGGAGGTCGATCGTCTGAACCTTCGCGCGCGAGCTCTGCTCGCGCGCTTCGATCCTCCAACCAGCTCCGGCAAGCGTATGGCCAAGGTGCTCGATATTGACCACAAAAGCATGGATATCGAAGAGGTCTACTTCGCCATCGCGCAGGCGACCGAGTCTCTCAAGGATGTAGATATGGCTGTGGTCAAGAAGCTCTCGCCATTCTTCAACAACTCGAAGAAGACAAAGACCGGGCTCACCGAACGACTCTGGTGTGATATCGCGGAGTCAGGGCAGGTCATCGAGCTCGAGATTAAGTCACTCTTCGACGCCTCCAAGCAGGACAAGTACAGAGCCACCGCCGATGCGAAGCACGTGTCGAATGCCTTCGCCAGGTCAGTCGGCGCCACGGTCCTCTCACTGAGCGTCGAGTCGACAAAGGGTCGCAAGAACCGCGTGTCGACCGTCAAGCTTTACTGCGACGGCGTCGTCGAACTCGACACGGACGCCGTTGTTCGACTCGATCTTTGCCCATCAGGTTTTATCGAGCACAACGGCGCCTACATGTGGAAGGGGTGACTGTATTGGAGCGCTTGCCCGAGGACTTTATCGAACGCATAGGCGGGG
>Ga0208061_100154_pt1 | contig 24296 bp, 16 predicted proteins | sample DeeseametaMP0555_FD_184209 | JGI IMG/M metagenome (GOLD analysis project Ga0208061, IMG submission 184209) | Marine microbial communities from the Deep Atlantic Ocean - MP0555 (SPAdes) | ecosystem: Environmental > Aquatic > Marine > Oceanic | place: South Atlantic Ocean | collected 2011-01-23 | reverse complement strand
GGCGCCATAGTCATACATGGTGATGGTGCCAGGATCGCGAAGCTGCGAGATCAGCTTGGCCTCTTGCTCGAAGCGCTTGACGAGCACCTCCACCTTGTGCGGCGGCAGCGCGTCCTCGTTTAGCCCCGGCGCGCTCTTTAACAGCTTCACCGCGACCTTGCGATCGAGACCCTCCTGGCGCGCAGAGAAGACATACGCGTGCCCGCCCGAACCGAGCGGTTCTTCGATGCGGTAGCGCCCTGCGAGCAAGTAGCCAGGTTGTATGGTGCCCGAGGTCATAGGCGCCAGGCCTTCATGATGGGGACAAGTAGGGCAATCGTGGTGTGTAAGTTAGCAACCAACGCCCGGTCCCGCAACAATCTCGAGGCAGTGTTTGAAAAGCACCGCCTGGCGAAGTCGGGAGCTCTCAGCGAAGGGTCACGAGGTAAATAATGACCAGACCATCGAAAACCACGGCGAGGATCAGCAGCTTGACAAGCCACGGGGGGAACCTTTTGGCCGAGTTCTTCTGTGGCGCAGGTCGCGCGATGGCGAGCTCACTCGCGGTGCGATCTGCTGCCGTGGTTTGCGTGCGTTGCTTGGGGGCAGGGGCGGGGGCACGCGATGGCTGCGCGGCTCGCGTTGGCGCAGGTCGAGGCGTGTTCGAGGGCTGCTGCTCGGGTTCTTCTTTGGCCTGAGCCTCCGAGGCGGCCGCCTGATCTCGGTGGCTCTCGCTGGCCTCCTGGCCAGGTGCCGCTGGCGCCTTTTTTGCTGGCGTGTGAGGTCCGATCTCGACGATCGGGGTGGAGGGGAGGGGGAAGTCCCTCTTCTTCCTCGCGGCCTTTGCTGCTTCGACGCGCCGCTTGATCGCGACGACTTGCCTGTCCTTGAGGTGTGCGTCATCGCGAAGCTTGTGGGCGAGCGACGAGATGCTGACCGGGAGCGTCTCGAGCTCTCCTTCTGACTCCGAAGGGAGGAAGTCGTCGCTGTCCCAGTAGCCGAGGTCGAGCAAGATCTCCTCGGCGTCCGCGTAGCGCAGGTCGACAGGTTTCTCCATCATGCGATCGATGATGCAGCGCAGATTCTCCGGGATGTCCAACCTCTCCGGGAGCGTCAGCGATGGATCTCGCACCTGAGATTGCAACGCATGGATCCCCTTGAGCCCCGACATGACGCGCTCGCCGGTGAGCATTTCGTAGGCCACGAGCCCGAGGCTATACAGATCCGAGGATGGCGTCAGCGTCTCGCCCTGCACGAGCTCTGGCGCGATATAGCGCGGCGTGCCGACGAGCATGCCGTCCATGGTCAGATCGTTCCCGTCAAACTCGCTGTCGCGCACGAGCTTGGCGATGCCGAAGTCGAGGAGCTTGACCTTGTCTCTGCGCCCGAGGTGGGTGAACAGCATGATGTTGTCGGGCTTGATATCTCGGTGCATCACTCCCAGCGCGTGCGCTTCCTGCAAGCTACAGAGCAGCTGCTCGAGGATCTTGACGACGCGCTTTGGGGGCATGGCCCCATGCTCGCTCATATGTTCTTTGAGGGAGTCGCCCTCGATGAACTCGACGACCATGTAGAGGAGGCCATCATCGGTGGCGCCATAGTCATACATGGTGATGGTGCCAGGATCGCGAAGCTGCGAGATCAGCTTGGCCTCTTGCTCGAAGCGCTTGACGAGCACCTCCACCTTGTGTGGCGGCAGCGCGTCCTCGTTTAGCCCCGGCGCGCTCTTTAACAGCTTCACCGCGACCTTGCGCGCCATCCCTTCCTGGCGCGCAGAGAAGACATATGCGTGCCCGCCCGAACCGAGCGGTTCTTCGAGTCGATAGCGTCCGTCGAGCAGATAGCCCGGCTGAAGTTCCCCCAAATGCATGAATGCTGATTGTCTTGGTCAGTCGTGTGGTTTTAACCTGACAGAGCGTATCATTGTGGGGGGCTCACCGCAATGCAATGACATCTTTGGAAACGCTTGAAAGTGTAAATATCTCAAAGGCCTTGCCATACTCGAGCAGAGCACGGTTTTCTCTGGGTGATCGTTGACACCACGTTGTAGGGTCTTCTATTGATATAAGGAGAGGTTAGGCACCTAAAACAATCATCATACTGAAGTGACGGTATGATGTTGTTTTCCGCCGGAAAAAACGTGGGGGGAGGCAAAATTGCCTCCCTTTATTCTTTTCTTGTCGCTTTTTTGTGACCTTCTCCTTCATCTCACTGTCTACCCGACAACGAGGTGATTCTCCCTCGGGGGCCCAGGTCACAGAAGTTACTGGGTTATTGAGTAAAGAATCGGACCAATCTCGAGCTCTACCATGCATGATAAGAAATCCACGCTTCCTCACCATCTCCCGCATCATAGCGAGCTTGTGGGTGAGAGCGCTCGAAGCACTTTGCGACACTCTTCTCACGAGTTTTCGCGGGAGAGCTCTCGTTCCAACCCGGCTCCGCATACATCTCCGAGCACCCAGTCTCCGATCATCGTGTTGGGGAACTTCCAGCTCACGAGCAGGCTCGGGGAGGGGACCTACGCGACCGCTTATCACGCGCGTCAAATCGGGACCGACCGCGAGGCGGTCGTCAAGATCGCGCACGAGCACCTCGTGCGTGGCAAGATGTCCACGATTATTCGCGAGCGCTTCGATACCGAGATCCGCGCCTCGACGCGCATCAAGCACCCGAACATCGTGACCGTCTACACCGCTGGCGATGTAAACGGCGCGCCCGCGATCGCCATGGAGTACGTGGATGGAGAGCTGCTGGAGTCATTCCTCGATAGCCACTCCCAACTGACCGAGCGCCAATTCACCGAGATCTTCTCGCAACTCGCCGGAGCGCTCGCCACGCTCCACGGCGCGGGGATCATCCACCGCGATCTCTCGCCGCGCAACATCATCGTGCAAGAGCCCGAGCCGGGGCGTTTTGTCCCGAAGCTCCTCGACTTTGGCATCTCACAACTCGATGGCAACACGCGCCACACCGCGGGACCGATCGGCACACCTCAATTCATGGCGCCCGAGATCCTTCGCGGTGAGACCAGCCAGGCAGTCGACCTCTTCTCGTTCGGGTTGTTGATGTGGTGGGCCGCCTGCGGCTTCCCGTTCATCCCGGAGGACGCCACGCAGTTCGAGGCGTTCAAGCTGCTCTCCTCGATGGAGAAGGCGCCTGAAGCGCCGCCCGAGATGAAGTTCCTCGCCCCTGAGATCCGCCGCGCGATCACGCGCTCGCTCTCGCCCGAGCCCACGTTTCGCCCCTCGGCAAAGGAGCTCTCGGCGCTGTTCGCCGGATACACAGGCAACACGAGCCGCGAGAGCGCGGAGTTCTACGCTTTGCCGCGTGACTCGGCCGGGCCGAGCATGGGCCGTCGCGCGCTCGAGGTGTTGCTCCTCGTGCACCCCTCGGTGCCCGAGTCTTTGGCGCGTGAGGCATTGTTCGGCGAGCACCTCACCGTGCATCGCTGTGGGATCAATGAATGGGAGCGCCGCTTCCACTCGCTCGAGCGCTTCGACCTCGTGTTGGTACCGCTCAACCGCAACGACGATGACTCGATGCGCTTCTCCGTACTGGAACTCGCCGCGGCGCGCACACGCGTCTCGACGCCGCTCAAGCTCTACGCTTACAGCGACGCGATGCTTCCTCGCGAGACCTTGCGCCGCATGGGCCTCGATGAGGTCTGGGTGCTCCCGAGAGAGCGCGCCGCGATGCAGCTCTCGATCGATGAGATCAACAGCATCTCGACTCAGCAGTGGCAACGCGTCAACAGCGACACGCTCTACCGCTCGCTCGAGGAAGATTCGCACGTGACCCACAGCCTCATCGACGAGATCATCGGGCAGATGCCCGAGTGGATCCTCGAGCTCGAGGACGCGCTCTACGCTGGTAACCGCAAGCGCGTGTTCGCGCTTTGCGGTGAGATCTCCTCTCACGCGATGAGCGTGGGCGCAGAAAACATCATCGCGCTCACGCGCCGCTTCTGCGAGCTGCCCGTGCTCGAGTACAAGACGCGCGGACTTCGGCTCATCGAAGAGCTCGAGTCCGAGTACAAGCTCCTCTTCAACGAGTTGAGCCGCGTCAAGCGCTGATGATCGCGATCGAAAGCCAAAGATAAAGAGCAGAGCAGACAGGAGATATACATGACTATCGAGACGGTACAGTTTGACTGGCGCGGCATGCGCTGCCCGGAGCCGATCCTCAAGACCGCGCGCGAAATCCGACAGCTGCGCGACACGACCACATCGCACGTTCGCGTGCTCGCAGATGACAGCGCCTTCCCCATGGACATCGAGCGCTGGTGCAAGAGCTCGGGCGTCAGGCTCGGGGAGATCATCGAGCGCGAGGATGGCTTCGAAGCGATCCTCGTCCTCCACGAAGACGCGCAGGAGACCACGCTCGGCGCTCCTGCGTCTGCTTCTGTGCCTGCGACCGCCGCGGCGGCGCCTGCGCGCCGCTCGATCGAGCCCACCGCGAGCCTCGATTGCCTCGGGATGTGCTGCCCCGAGCCGATCATGAAGACGGCCCGCCACGTGCGCGGGATGGATTCGGGCGTCCTCGAGATCCTCGCCGACGATAGCGCATTCCCTCGCGACCTCGAGTCCTGGGTGCGCAACTCCAAGGCGGAGCTTATCTCCATCGAGGATCGCCCCGAGGGCGGCTCACGCGCGCTCCTGCGTATCGGAGGTTCAGACGTCAGCGCCAGCATGCTCCCCGGCGAACCTGCCAGGAGCGGCAGCTTCGCGGCCGCACAGCAAGCGCTCGCGCGAGGGATTACGCAGCAGCCATCCGCGCCAGAGCCAGTAACCAGGGCGGCTGATCGCCCCACGCCTGCTCCCGAGAAAACGCCCGAGCCTGCGCGCGCCTCAGCTCCCTCCGAGGTTCGCGCGAGCGAGTCGACCTCTCGTCTCCCTACCGCGTCCACGCGTGTCGTGTCCGCTGTCGCAGAGGCTGCCGCGAACAGCCCGATGACGCAGGCTGCCATGCTGCTCGACCTCGACGCTGCTCCCGAGGCTCAACGCCTCGAGCGCGTCAAGGCGATGGGAGGACCTCAGTGGAGCGGTGAGAAGATCGGCATCTCGACAAGCAGCCCGGAGCTCTTCCAGCAGGTGATCGCCTGGGCCGCGAGCGCCGGTCAGCAACTCTTGCATGTCGACGCGGTTCGCGGCGAGCTCTTGTTCGAGGTCGGTCAGGGCGTCGTCACGAAGTCGGAGCCTGAGCCCACGGCGATGGTCAAGGCGCAGCCAAAGCGCGCGACCTACCTCGTGATTCACAATGACTTCGAGTCGCTGATGGCCGCGATGATGGTCGCCAACACCGCCGCTGTTCAAGGGATGGAGACGACGATCTTCTTCTCGTTCTGGGGCGTGAACTTGCTGCGCGGTGAGCAACCTCGTCAGGAGAAGCCTGACGGGAAGCTGACCTTTATCCACCGCCTCTTCCGTATGATGATGCCGCGCGGGCCAAAGCGTCAGCCGCTCTCGAAAATGCACTTTGGCGGCGTGGGCAAATCGATGATGCTCGCGAGCATGAAGCAACAAAACGTCATGTCGCTCGAGAGCCTCGTGGATGCCGCCGTTGACAACGGCGTGAAGTTCCTCGTATGCACCATGAGCATGAACATCATGGGTATTCACAAGAGGGATATTATTGACCTGCCAAACATCGAGTTTGCAGGGGTCGCGTCGTTTGTCGCGGACTCGGCAGACTCCGATGCGAGCATGGTTTTCTGAGCTATCAAGGAGTCACGGTATGGGGGCAGCCACGATCTCTGTCGCAGAGGTCAGCAAACGACGCGATATTTGCCTCATCGACATCAGGCCCTGGGATGAGCGCCGCGAGCTGGGCTCCTTGCCCGGCGCCCTCGGGGCTCACTCCTCGAATCATGGGGTGGCGCTCGATGCGCTCGTCAGGCGTTGTCAAAGCAACCCGGTGATTTATTGCACCAGCGGTCATCGCTCCAGCAAGCTGATCGAGTCCAGATACCTGGACAGCGAGCGGCAGGTGTTCTCGCTCGAAGGGGGCTCGCTCGCCTGGCGCGGTGCGGGCCTGCCTGCCTGTGACTTCCCCGCCGAGTGCAGCGCGGATGTCGCGGACGCCGATCAGTTTATCCTCGCGTTGAGATCCTGCTTTGTGGGGCAGACGGTCGAGACGGTGCTCGATTATGGCCTCGAGACCGATCCCCTGGAGCTCTTCGAGAGCTGCCTCGATCGCATCCCAGAAGAGGTCTACGAAGACAGCTTGACCTACCTGCGAGGTCTCATCGAGCAGGCCGCGTGCAGTTCGCTATGGCTTGGCACCGATCTCGCGCAGATCGCCCGTAACACGTGCTGGGCTTACGCCAACGCGCAGCGCTACTACGAGGACTTCACTCCTCCTCTGGAGACACTGGTCCGCGATATTCGAGCTGCGCTACCAACATGACGTGGTAGGTCGCCGGGTGGAGCATCGCGCCACCCAGTGACACCACCTCCCACCCCAACGAGCGCATGATATCGATATCTCGCGCCGTGCTCGCTGGTGATGGCCCGAGGTAAACCACGCGCTCCACCCCCAATATCTCGAGGTAGGAGAGTGCTCGCTCTCCCAGCGGTTCTCGCATCGGGTTGATCGTCGCGCGCTCGAAGCGCTGACCGTTCATCGCGAGCTTTCGCAGCCCTGACTCCCACGATCCCGCCTGGAAAGTCGCCAACGCCTCGAGGCCATTGTTGATGGCGTTGTGTTCTGCGGTCTGAATACTCGTGGTGTTTTGATCGATCCCCAGCGTCCGCGCGCCCCTGGCCGCCGAGAGCAGCGCCAGCGTCCCGATGCCGCAGCCAATATCGAGGATGTCCATCTCGGGTCGAGGGTCGAGCATGTCGATGACGCGCTCGTAGAGAACCGATGCGGGCGTCAACGTGGCGTGAAACCAGTCGCTCGGCGTGACCTCGAGGACGAGATCCGTCAGCGGGAGGCGCAGGCGCTCGGGGCCGCCAAGGTGTAAGGGGCCTTCTGGCAAGAGCAGGAAGCGGCTGATGTGTTCGGGGAGGCGTCGCTCGAGCAACCTGTCGAGCTCGAGGATATCCTCGACCCCTCCCTCGCCAACCACCAACTCCACGAATCCTCGCCCGTGAGTCGGCGCGGCCACGCGGATGGTCTCGAGCGGCGCGCCGTCGTCTCTTTTTTGCGAAGGGGGGAGGGCGTTCGCGTCAGCGAGGTCATCGAGCACCTCACAGATCTGGTCGATGAGCCTCCTGACGGGACGGATCAGCGCGGCGCACTCGCTCATGGAGGTCAGCGGGAGTGATGCGCTCGCGTTCAGGCCGAGCTCGTAGCTCGACGGCTCCTCGCTCCGGTAGGTCAGTGATGTGCGAATGCGGTGCGCGTCACCGCGAGACCAGGGCTGCGGGGCGATGAGTTCGATCGCGGGTTGTTCATCGCGCGGGATGTGCGCGTAGCGCTCGAGGACCTCGGTGATGGCGCGTTCCTTGTAGCGCGCCTCCTCCTGGATGCTCGCGTGGCGAAGCTGACAACCCTTGCAGGTGGCGTCCTGATCGCAGTGTGGCGGGATGCGCGCCGGGCTCGGCGTGAGGACCTCGACAAGCGTCGCCCACCGACGTCGCGAGGGGAACTTGCCTTGAGGTTCGACGCGGACGCTGACGCGCTCTCCTGGCAGCGCGCCTCTGATCGAGAGCCAGCCATCCTCGAGGCGAACGTAGCCCTCGCCCGTGAAGCCATAGTCATCGATGCGAACCTCTAGGAGTTCGTCATCGGAGAGTTCATCGATCTTGCGTGCCAGAGACATGATTGCGTTCGCGAGCCAGGGAGATGTGAGAGTGAGAGGGCAATGGCAGGACTAACCGCCTGGAGAGGAGCGCTCGGTGCGAGGTCTCTTGCGCCGCGCCTCCTGATAAAAGGAGCGAGGCTTGGCGGGGTGTTCGGTGCACTGCGTCAGATCTCGCCCGCAGCGCAGCGTGAGCTGTGGGCCGCGAAACGAGAAGCGTTTAAAGCTTGCTGGAGCCTTCGCGCCGAGCTCCTTTGCCGCCTCGCGCGTCTGCTGCGCGCTCTTCCCGGGGCAAGCGATCAGCGCCTCGTCCCCCTGGTTGCCCACCGGAGAGATCTCGCAAGAAGAGATCGCCTCGATCTGGGTCAGCGGCCCGATGGAGGCGGCGTGCGCGTCGAGCGCGTTTTGACCTGCCCAGTCCTGGAAGTACATCAGCCCGAGGAGGGCCATACTCAGGGCGAGAAAGATCGAGAGCGGATCTCTTTTTCTGTCTTGCGCCATGGCGCACCGTCCTGTCGAGGGAGCGTGGAAGAGGGCGAGTGGTCGCGGTGCGGCGTGGACCAAACAAAAGACCCCGGCCAGGCAGCGCGGGGTCTTCGGAATCGATCAAGGGCACTGCGAGCGTCGCTCAGTCAGAGTGAGGATCGTAGTATTCGGTGCGGATCACATCCACGGCGTACTCGAGGAAGCTCGTCATGGAATCCTCGGGGATCTCCTCGATCGGCTCCTCGGCCTGCCCGTAGTGATTGATCGGCGCGTTCTTGATCGTCACGCCGTCGAGCTCCGAGACAAACTTGTTTGCCCTGGCCTTTTTCTCGGAGGGGAGGTCTTTGTTGGGGTGATGCTTGATGTGAAAGAAGACCTCTCCGCGCGTATTCATATCCATGATCGCGTACTTGAGCGAGCCGTAGCGGATGTTAAAGCCGCCCACCTTGCCCCCTCCAGGGGTGATCTTACAGCCGAGATCGCGAGCCGTAATAAAGGCTTGCATCATCGCCTCGCGGCGCGCGTCTCCGCCAAGCTCCTGGGCCTTGCTGAGAATCTCGAGTGTATCCAAGTTCGTCTCCTTTTGAGCTTCGGTCTTCTGGCTGGATTCAGGGGTAGGCGTAACACCTACATGGCGCTTTGCCGTCCCTGGAGAGGTGTTTGTCTTACACGCTTTATTTGTTTCCAGACAGTGACGTTGGGTGGAAAGTTGGTTGGGTGGCTGACGTCACCAGCCAGGGATCATAATCACTTCTTGTGCTAAAGGCCAGCCCGAGAATGAAAAAGTCGCCTGGAGATAACGCGATGCGTCAATCTCGATGCCCCCCTGCACGAGCGTGTCAGCGGCTTGAGATGCCATCTCCATTGACCTTTCCGGGGTCCTTTGGATAAGCTTTCCACGCCCCGGTTTTAAGAGACGTTCAAGACCGGCTCTCCTTTATAGGACCGCGATGAAACAGTTCGATTTTCGCTCGACACCGCTACTCCTCATCGGTCGCGACCCCGACATGCTCACGCTGTTGCGAGAGGTCTTGATCGAGTCCGGGTTTTTCGTGGTCGCCAGACTCCTCGATGGCTTCTTGATCAACCTCGAGACATCAGAGGATCGCCCGAGCCTCATCCTCTACGACGAGGCGATGCCCGAGGTCGACGCCGAGCGCGTCTATTACCTGCTCCAGGACTCGCCCGTATGGAGCGAGATCCCGTTGCTGATCCTGAGCGATCACTTCGACGGCGCGCGCGTGGCGCGCTGCCTCGACAGAGGCGTCGCCGAGTTTATCACCAAGCCCTTCGACGTCGACGAGCTCGGCGCGCGCGTGCGAAAGATCCTGCGCGATGTCATCGAGGACGAGCTCCTGATCGAGGAAGCCAGCGCTCAGGCGGTCACCTCGCTCGAGGGCTTTGCCGGTGATCTCTCCTACATGAACCTCTCGGATCTGCTCATCAACCTCCACCAGAACATGCGCTCGGGCACCTTGCTCGTGAATATGGAGGAGGGGGATTATCACTTCCACCTCCAGGAGGGGCAGCTCGTCGGGATGGAGGGGCCCAATGACATGCGCGGCAAGAAGGCGCTCTTTCGCGCCATCCGCGACTTCTATGGGAAGTTTGTCTTCTCGCCCCGAGCCGAGGGCGAGGGCCCCCCGGTCGAAATCCGAGACTTTGGCCCGCTGCCAAACCTGATCCTGTCCGCGGTCCAGGAGGCCGACGAGTTCCCGCTCACGCGCAAGGAGCTCCCGCCAGATCCTGAACGCATTCGGATCGCGAGCGATGAGGCCTCCAAGGAGATCTTCTCCAAGGACTTTCGCATCCTGCGACCGCTCCTCCAGTCTCCCGATCGTCAGGCGACCATCGATGAACTCATCGACGCCTACCCCAAGACCGATCTCGAGTCTGCGCAGGAGATCCTCGACCTCTACAGCAAGGGACTGCTCGTCCTCGCGTAAAGGTATCCGCTGACGCTCCCCCTCTCGAAGCAACGATAAAGATCTTATGGCGACCTACCGCGCGCTCATGCTCGGCGCTCATTCTCCGCTCGCGCCCGCCGTCTCGCGCGCGCTCGAGCACGCGCAGATCGTGCTGCGGCTCGCGCACCCCTGGGGCAAGCCCGGAGGCTTCGAGAGCGCGCCGCCACACATCGAGCGCGTGATCCTCGACCCGCTCGACCCGACGAGCCTCCAGGACGCCCTGCGCGCCTGCAACTTCATCATTCGCCTCGATGAACCCTCCGAGTCCCTCGCCAGAGATGTGCAGGAGGCCAGGGCGCTCGCCAGGGCGATCCGCGACTCGGATGTCGAGCGGCTCCTGCTCGTGTCATGCGCCTCGATGCTCGGCGCCGGCGAGCCCTCGTGGTTAAAGGGCCCTGATCGCGGTTACACCTTCGGTCGTGGCAGCGAGATCATGGACCATCGCTACATGCTCGAGCTCGAGTGGCTCAGGTTCACCGCAGATGCGCTCGATGTGATCAGGCTCTACCCCGGCTACTGCGTGGACCCTGACGCGCCGCTGCCGCTACCTCCGCTCGCCAGCGAGCTCTCGCCAGATCATCCCGTCAACGCCGTCAGCACGCGCGAGGTCGCGCGCGCCGCGCTCGCGGCCCTCCAACACGGACGCGCTGGCGCCGCCTACGCCATCGGGGGCGTCAATACCTCCATCCAGGAGCTCGCCGCGTTGCTCGGCGTGCAAGCCGCGCACAGGTTGCCCTGGCTTGGTCAAAGCAAGAGCGAGCATCCGCGCTTTCGCGACGCGCTGCTCGGCGCTGGCCACCTCGAGAGCGCCTCGGCCTGGAAATCACTCGGCGTCGCCAGGCCCATCGCAGACCTCGAGATGTTGCTCGAGAGCGCCGCTCCAGAATAAACCTCCTGATCCTCACGCGCGCTGCCCCCTCCTGGATTTCCGCTCTGGGCGTCTCGGAGCGCGAGTTCGCAAAACTCACTGGTCGGCGAACCTGGCACGCTATTTGGTGTCACTCCGCGTGTGGCCATGCGGCTTGTTTGGAAACAGCAGACACACCAGTCGTCGAAGTAATTCCAAATAGCGTGCCAGGTTCGCCGGGTGTATCGCGAGTGGTTCGCGAAAATGGACGCCTGGCGCGAGTGTTTCGCCCGAGCAGAGAAAAAGCGGGATGAATCCTTTTCTTCAAGAGAAAGGATTCATCCCGCTTCTGGTTCATCGCGAAGGCGTGAACCTTCGCGCGCTCGGCGCGCCTGTTACTGGACGGTCACATCCAGCTGATAGGCACCCTGGGAGCCTGCGTAGTAGGAGTCGACGACGATGTAGATGCGGCCATCCTGGTTGGCCATGTAGGTCGCCGTCTCGGGAGTCGTGCTCCCGCCTTGTGTGTCAGCGCCAGCGACGCAGCTGTTTGGCAGCGTGTCGCAGTCGGTGGTGATGTAGACCGCGAGGTCTTCAGGCGTCGCCTCCGTGCTGACGAGGTCCACGGTCACGGTCTGTCCGGCGACCACGTTCAAGCCGTAGACAGGATCAGGACCGCGCGTGAGCGAGCCGGTGCACTGGTTGCCCGTCGCCAGGTCCGTGTCCGATGCCGCGTCTGCCAGGACGCCCATCATCGTGAAGTTGCCAGAAGCATCGGGCAACACCTCGAAGGGATCTTCGCAAAGATCGCCCACGGGCTCGTCGCAGCGGCCCATCGTGCACGCCACTCCGTCCATGTTGTCATCGTTGCACTCGTAGCGCTGGATGAATCCACGATCATCGCAGTACTCGTAGGCCAGGTTGTCGCTCGCGCAACGGTTCATGAACTGGCCTGGCATGCAATCTGGCGTCTGCTTCTCGATCTGGACCGCGAAGGCCTCGTCGTTCCCCGAGAAGTCACTATCCACGATGACGTAGACCGTCTCCGGCGAGTTGCCCGCCTGATAGGTCGCGGTAGCAGGAATCGAGGATGTACCTTCATCACCATCGAGACAGGTCAACTCGGGGTCGGCGCAGTCGGTGAAGATGGCGATGGTCGGAACCTCGCCGCCGAGCGAGAGCGCCGAGGCATCGAGGATCTCGTTCGGTTGCAGATCGACCTGGAAGAAGAAGTCGTTACCGTCACCGTCCGTCCCGGTACAACCCGAAGAGGTCGCGTTGAACGAGTTGGTGAACTGATCGACCGAGGCGACCGTGAAGATCCCTTCGGTCAGCACAGGCGCGGTGCCGCAGCTGTCCCAGGTGGTGAAGTCAGGCGTACAGATGCTGCCTGCGCAGCCGCTCGGGCAAGCGTAGGTTTGCGCCAGCGCCGTCCCTGCTTCGTTGCACAATCCGAGCGTGTTCGCGTCCAGGCATGCGTACTGTCCCGGCGCGCAGGTGAGGTTCGCATCCACCGACCAGGTCAGCGTGTAGCCGTTCGAGTCGAAGGTGTCGGTGCGATCGACCACCACGTAGTAGGTGCCCGTGGCTGGCGCCGCGAAGGTCACGCGGCGATCCTGCGAGGTCGTGCCTTCGGTCGGATCGTTTGCCACGCATGCGTTTCCATCGCTGGTGCAATCGTTCAGGACGTAGAGCACCGCGTTGGACTCGCTGGTGTCGAGCGTGAGGTCGAGGACCTCTCCTTGTGCCAGATCGATCGAGTAGACCGTCTCGGCGCCATCGGGTGCGTCTGCGTCGTCGAAGACGCAGTTGCCCTGGATGCGGCCGCCGATGTTGACCTGATCGGTCTGACCACTCCAATCGGCGACGACCGGCGAGGTCGTCGAGGTCAGGGGGATCGCGTCAAAGCACAGATCACCGGTGGGGGTGTCACAGGCGCCGGCGGTGCAGGTGCCATCGCATGTATACGACTGGAAGAGTCCGTTCACGCAGTAGAGCAGGTCGGTGCCGTTCTGGTCGCACATCGGCGGCGTCTGGTCGTTGCACTGAGGTGGCAACGTGCGCACCGTGTAGAGGTGCGGCTCGTCGTAGCTCGAGATCGTCGAGTCGAAGCCGATGTAGTACACGCCAGCAGCGGGCGCCTGATAGACCAGTTGGAGCGGGCTCGATGAGGTGCCTTCTCCGCCGAGGACGCAGCTGTTATCCACATCTGCGCAGTCGGTGAAGATGTAGGCCGACGGGATCTCGCCAGCCGCCGAGCCGTCTGCGACGACCTCGATCAAGTCACCGGCCTGAGCCGTGACCTGGAAGAAGGTGTCTGCGCCATCACCATCCGCGCAAGACTCGGGGTCTTGCGTGTTGGTGTGGTCGGAGAGGTCGACGATGATCGACGCGCCCGCGCCGAGGTCTGGCACGTTGACCGAGCAGGTGTCGGTCAACACGGGATCATCGGCGCAACCGAGGCCTGCACAACCTGTGGCGCAGGTCGTGTCCGTGAAGCTCATGCCGGTCGAGTCACAGGAGCGGACCGTGTTCGGGTCGATGCAGTTCGACATGCTCGGCGCGCAGCTAAAGCCTTGCTCGATCTTCCAGTCGATCGTCCAGCCGGTCGAGCTCGTGAGCGTGCTCGTCGAGTCGACCACCATGTACACGGTCTGTGCGTTGTTGGCGTAGTACTGGATCAGGTTGTCGCCTGACGTGTCGTACTGTCCATAGCAGCTGTTGTTATCCCCGCAGGTTTCCTGCAGGTAGAACCTCGAGCTCGAGTAGGAGCTCTTGAAGTCTGCCGTGAGCAAATCACCAGGTTGCAGATCCACCGCGTAGATGTACTCGTCACCGTCGGTGAGATCGGTGTCATCGAGCAGGCAGTTTCCTGTCGGCTCGTCGATCTGGATCGAGTTGGTCGACGCGTCGAAGGTGCCCGTGAGCTGCCCCATCGTCCCCGTCACAGCGATCGCCTCGAAGCAGGTGTCTCCATCCGGGTTGATGCAGGTGTTTGTCGTGCTATCACACTGGCTCGAGCTACAGGGGACCTCGATCTCGAAGCCTTGCGCGTCACACACCGTGACGCCTGTCCCTGCGGCGTTACAGCCAAGGAAGTCTCCCGGAGTACAGGTGGGCGACGCGACCGTCGCGGTCACGCTAAAGCTCCCTGTGGAGATGCCGGTGTCGGCGACATCGAGCACGATGTAGTAATCACCGGTCGTGGGCGCGAGGTAATCGAGCTCCTCGGTCGAGGTCGTGCCGGTGTCATCATCTGCGCCAGCGAGGCAAGCCCCGAGGCTGTTGTCGGTCAGGTCGCAGTCCTGTGCGATGTAGACCAGCGAGTCGAAGTCATCATCGGTGACGACCGAAATGCGATCGCCAGCCTGAACATTCTGGAGCACGAAGGTCGCGTCCGCGCCCGTCGTCTGAGCCGTGGAGATTCCACAGTCATCGCTGTAATCATCTGCCAGGGCGTCGATGGTGCCGGTGGCAGTCACGCCTGGAGTCAACACCTCGGCGCCGCCGCATGTGTCTCGCACAGCGGTCGCGCAGCGGCCCGTTCCCGGATCGCAGTTGCCTTCGCCACACTCGATGGAGAGTGTGTAGCCAGTGCCGATATCATTGCAAATCAGCGACTCGCGGTTTGCGGTGCCGCAGACCGCCGAGCCAGGCGTACAGACAAAGTCTTGCACTTCGATCTGAACGAAAGGATCGCTCAGGAAGCTCTCGTCCTCGACATCCATGATGGCGAAGAGGGTCTGGTCCATCCCAGTGTCATTGCGCCAGAAGAGCGTCTCGTCATCGGAGGTCGATGCGTATTGGTTGACGCCAGTGATGCAAGAGTTTGCGACATCAGCGCAGTCATCGACGAGGTAAATGGTGGTGTCATCAGCGCCAATGCCTTCGACAGTCATCGAGAGGACCTTTCCATCAGGCACGGTGACCTGGAAAACAGTGTCTGGCCCGTCGGTGTCCTGGCTGCTGGAGTTATCAGGGACGCAGCTGTTCGCGCCAGGATCGTAGGAGTTGTTGTAGGTGTCGCGCTCGATGTCTGCGGCATACCCCACGGCAGGGTCCACGATGATCGGGTTCTCACAGACGTCGCCGATTTTTGTGGTGCATCCATTGATCATCGGGTCGCAACCAAACTCACAGGCGATCTGGCGAACACCCGTCAATGTATCGTTGCACTCCTGGGCTGTGTCACCATCGACGCACATCTTCGCGGCGTCAGGATCACAAGTGATCTCCTGCGTGGTGTAACTCAGGACGTAGTTTCCGCCGTTGCTGTCCTCGGCCTGTAGCACGACATAATAGGTGCCCGGATCGAGCGCGACGCCGAGCTGCTCGATGCCGCCCGCGCCCGCTTCCGCCGCGCAAGCGCCGGGAAGTTCAGTGGCGTCGATGGAGCAAGCCTGTCGGACGGAGATGGAGAAGTTCGCCGCGCCCTGTCCCAGGAAGGTGGCGTACACGGGATTCTTGACGTCGAGGCGATAGAGCACCTCTGGCGAGGTGCCACCAGCATCTGCACAGGTCGAGGTCAGGCCCGCGCTCTGGGCGCTCATGAAGGTGCCCGCCACGGCCATGCCTTCGGCCAGCAGGGGAGGATTCTCACAGGCATTGAGGATGTCAGGATCCGCCAGGTCGATCTGAATGGAGTAACGAAGACCCGCGGGGTTGAGCTGACCCTCCTGCTCGACAATGACGGTGTAGACACCCATATCGATGTCTGTGACCACCACATCTTCGAGGCGGACAAAGCCAGTGAGGTTGCCGTCGTCGTCCTCGTTGGTGCCCTCGGAGACGAGGAAGCCAGGTCCGTTGAGGACGCTGACCTTGACCTTGCCGAGGCCGATGTCCTCGGGGTTGAGCTCGAGGTTGACGAGCAGCAGGCCTGTCTCTTCTGGATCCTCTGCGATGTCGTAACCGAAGCGGTCGACGTCACCATCGCAAAGGGTCAACTGATTGATGCGCCCTGTATCGGTGACATCGAGGAAGGCGGTCTCCTCCCCGTCGACGTTGTTTGGCTCGAACTGATCAGGAGCGCACATCGGCGCATCCTCACAAACTCCCGAGCGGCACACGCGGTCGTCGAGGCAGTCGATGGCGCTGTTACAGCCTTCTTCCGCGTTCTCCGAGCATGTGGTGGCCAGGGAGGCGTCGTCGTATTCGCAGCGTTGGTTCCCAGCACAAGACTCTTGCGAGCAGGCATCCTCGGGGAGGACGCAGCTATCGGCGATGCACCAGTACCCGTCGAGGCAGTCATCAGCCGCCGCGCACGTCGTGGGGTTCTGGCACTCTCCGTTGGAGGGGTTGCACTCCCCTCGGGGGCAGGTCTGGTTGATCGTGTCGCAGATGTTTGGCTGGCAGGTGTTGTCTGCGCCGCAGTATTCGCCGTCCAGGCAGAGGTTGTCATCCCCTCCGCAATCCTCAGCGCTCACGCACTCGCGCTCTTCAAACGAGCACTCGCCGCGCTCGCACTCGAGCGTGGCGCAGTAGGATGCATCATCGAGGCAGGCGCCCTCGATGCAGGCAAAGCCAGTGAGGCAGTCCCTGTCGGCGGCGCATGTCTCGGGGTTCTCACAGGCGCCGGTGCCGGTGATGCAAACCCCGCCATCTTCGCAAGAGGTGGTGCTGCAGGGGTCAGGTTCGCAAGAGCCGTTGTCGCAGAAGGAGCCCTCGACGCAATCTTCGTTGGCCGAGCACATCTCAGGGTCGAGGCAGGCGCCGTCGACGCACTGTCCTCGGTCGCAAGAGCCGTTCGCGTTGCAGGGGATGTCCGCGCGGCACAGGTCGTTGACGCAACTGTAACCTTGCAGACAACTGGCATCCTCGCCGCCGCAGTCTGTCGCGTTGCTGCATTCACCGCTGGCTGCGTCACACACGCCTCGCTCGCATGTCACTTCAGCGCATAGATCCTCCACGCTCGTGTTGTTGGGCGTATTGTTCGGCTCGTTGTTGTTGCCGCATGCGGCTAACAGCATCGCGGTGAGCGCGAAGCCTACGCTGAGACATCGTCTGGTGAGGTGAGATAGTGTTCTCTCCATTCTTAGACTCTCGCAGATGGGTTACATGCGATGAAGGTATCTGGGAACGATTCATCTGCATGTTTGTTTCTGGGAATGCTTTGTATTCCCTATGCTTACGTCCTCTTTTTAGAGGCTCCAAGTCGCACGATAGTTGCGGAGAGGATCCAGTTCAAACCGAGCCAAAAAACAACGTACTCGGCTTGTGTAGGGAAATTGTCTTTGTTTACAGATTGTCACTTTCTATGTTTCTGCCCCTGTTTAGGCGGGGGCTTGGACTCTCTTTGGGTTTGTGGTTTAATCCCCGGCCGGTTCAAACCGGACCTTCAGAATGAAAAGGAGTACTCTGTGACAATTTCGAAACGAATGAATGCTTCCTACATCACGGCTCTCTTTGCTGGGCTTTTGCTCTTCGGCGCTGGGTGTGGCGACAACAACGACTCAAACAACACGGCGAACAACAACCACGCCAACCACGCGAACCACACCTCGAACCACTCGAACCACACGACGAACAACACGTCGGCGAACAACACCGCAGCGAACAACACGGCTGCGAACAACACGTCGGCCAATAATACGGCGGCAAACAATACGTCGGCGAACAACACCGCTGCGAACAACACGACGGCGAATAACACCACCGCCAACAACACCTCGGCGAACAACACCGCGAACTACACGCCCGTCGAGCCTTACGATGGCGAGCGCGTGATGGCTTGTTCCGAGGCGAGCTTCTCGGACTGCTTCGAGAACTCGGACTGCATGGACAGCGAGCGTTGCGAGGACATCGGCGATGGGATCGAGGTGCCTTGTTGCGTGCCTGGTCCTCGCGGCGAGATCCCTGTGGGCGAGGCCTGCGGTGATGGCGGTGAGATCCAGTGCCAGACGGGTGTCTGCATCGGTCGCAATGATGGCGCCGAGCTCTGCACGACCGGGTGCGAGACTGACGCGGACTGTCCTGCGTCGGTGCCCGAGTGCTTCGACATCCCGTTCGCTGGCAAGTACTGCGTGGAAGCTTCGCAAGAGTGAAGCTTTGATGTGGTCTCTCGAGGTGGGATGATCTCGTTTGTGTTGTCTGCACAAACCTGATAACACCACCTCGACCTTGGAGCTGTGAGGCAGGAAGTCCGGTGTGAGACCGGCGCTGCCCCCGCAACTGTAAGCGGTGACGAGCTCGACAAACCCCATCTCCTTCTTGCCTTGCTGTACGGAGGAGGGGGAACCACTGGCCACTGAAGAATGGCTGGGAAGGTGTCGAGCGAGGATGATCCGCGAGCCAGGATATTGGCTCACAGCTCTTTCTATCTCACTTCGCACGGGTCGGTCGTGAAGGAGATGGAGCCAGAGTTTCTCATCGGGATACGACGGCTTCGATTGGATGTTTCGAGCGGTTGTTTCTTCGACTGCGAAACAAAAGAGGATGCGCCGAGCGCGCCTCCCTCCCTTTCGACGCACAAACCTTCCTTTGCTCTGCGCTGCTTCTCTGACGACGACGCCTGTCGATCGCTTCCCACTTGTAGGAAGGAGGAGCACATGTCCCGAGCTCTCATCAAACACAACCGTTGTGGTCTGCTCATGACCAGTGTCGCTCTCTGTCTGTTGGCCGCGTGTGGTCCGACCGATGAAGACAACAACGGCATGTCCAACAACTCCACGACCGCCAACAATAACAGCGATCGCCCGACCGATACGCTCGATATCACGGGGTCTTACGCGAGCATCTACTCGCTCGAGGAGATCTCCACGTCGACCTGGGGCGACTTCGCCGTCGTCTACGCACACAACGAGGAGAACTGGGTTGTCCTGCAGACGTCGATGGACGCCGAGTTCAACCCGAACACGTTTAGCTACGTGGTCTACACCGAGCCTGCCGCGGATGGTTCGTTCTACTACTGCACCGCCGAGTTTGGCCTCGCCACCGAAGAGGAGGCGCGCAATTCGACGATGATGCCTGACTCCTCCTCGCCCGAAACGGGCGGCTGCGGCGACTTCCCCTGGACCAAGCTCGAGGCCAATGACGAGTTCGAGCTCGTCGGGAACTACTCGGGTGATTTTGGCGAAGAGGCCGTCACACAGACGGACTGGACGACGTTTGGCACCACGCAGACGATCATCTCGTACAACAACGCCTCCAATAAAGCTGTGCGACAGCTTCCACCGGATGATCAGTTCAACCCGGACAAGTTCAACCGTATCGTCTGGCTCGAGCCAGACGCGGATGGCACGTTCTACTACTGCACCGAGGTGATCAGCGCAGACACCGCCGAGGAGGCGTGGGCCGATATGGCCAGCGCCGACGCGAGCGATCCTGATAATGGCGGCTGCGGTGGGTTCCCCTGGACCAAGCTCACGGTAGCGCAGTGAGCTGGCGCAAGACCGAGATATTGTGCTTGCTCCTCGCGTCCTCCCTCACCGCTTGCGGCTTCGAGGACGAGCCAGAAAATCCCGAAGGCGCTGATGACTCCGAGCTCCAGCAAGAGGAGATGGAAGAGGTGGAAGAGCCCGAGGTCGTCGAGAGAGATTGGCGCGAAGAGGGGCTCCCTTACGCGGACGAGGTCATCTCGTTCGAGCCGGGCGCTGGCGCTGGTTACGGCCAGGAGAAGATGCCCGAGGTCGCGCTCGGACCTCCCGTGGGGAAGGGGACGGGTGCAGGTTCGTTCGATGTCGTCAGCCTCGGCGTGGGTGGTGAAATCATCCTCTCCGTCGGAGATGGTTTCATCGTCGATGGTCAGGGGGATGACTTCATCGTCTACGAGAACCCCTTCTGGGCCTCCAAAGATCCGCTCCAGGTCTTCGCTGAACTCGGCGAGGTTTCGGTGAGCGAGGATGGCGAGGAGTGGTTCACGTTCCCCTGCATGCTCGAGCCAGAGCCGCAAGCGCAGTGGCACGGTTGCGCGGGGTGGACGCCGACGCTGGTTTACGATCCTTTCGAGCATCCGCAGCTCGATCAGGAAGTCACCGGAGGGGACGCGTTCGATCTCTCGGTCGTGGGGTTGGAGCGAGCAAAGTACGTCAAGATCCGCGACCTCTCGACAGAGGGGCTCGCGCCATCAGCAGGTTTTGATTTCGACGCCATCGGTGTTATTCACGCCGAGCGTTGAGGTTTGCTCAGGCGACGAGCAAGCCTCCGTCGACCTCTTCGAGGTGGGCGAGCAAGCTCGAAGGCAGGCTCTCGGGGTTCCCCAGCAGTTGGATCTCCGAGGGCCTGTAACCCTGTAGTGTCGCGAGGTGATGCCTCGCCTTGTCGTGTTCGAGTTTGGAGATGTCGCGCGGCGGCACCATCCTGGTGTAGTCGCGCGATGCCTCCTTACCCCAGATGCCGCGAACAAATGCTGCGTTGATGGCGTTCGAGCGGCGCGGGTAAAAGAGCGCCGCGTCGAACACGCTCGCCATATCCTTATCCAACCAGGGGAGCATCGCCGAGACGACCGAGTCGTGATCGATGAGGTTGCGCGAGGCGATCGCGTGCGGGTGTGTGAACTGGTACACCGCGCCCTGATCTGGCCCGAAGTCGAGCAGCGCGGCGTCTCCCATCGTCAGCACGAACCTGATCTTATCGCGCAATGGCGAGAAGTGATTGACCTCGGCGTAGCGCTCGAAGAAGGTCGCCGCGTCCCGGTGCAAGTGTTTGCGCGAGTCATCGCGAAGCCAGCCCACAGAGACCTTGATCCCCGCCGTGTAACCCGCCATCACATGTGTCGAGAGGCGCGTCAGGTAGATGATGTGATCGACCTCTTCGATGATCCTCGGGAGCCAGACGCCCTCTGGCCAGTGATTCTCGAAGTCCGCTTCGGGTGAGAAGTAGCCCTTGTCCCAGCCGTGGTCATCGAAGAAGTGAGGCGTGGCGCCGGAGGATTCGATCGCGTCGAGGAGGCCGTTCTCCGACATCAACCTGCGCGTCGAGCTGACCCGGCGATCGGGGAGCAAGCGCACCGAGGCGACGCCTGATTGATCGCCGACGTAGATCTCGCCAGCGCCATGATCCTGAAAGTATTCGACGAGCGTGGTGACGGCCTTTGGCGAGGTCGTCGCCGGGTGAACGTTGGCCGAGTTGCAGGCGACCTTGATGAAGACCGAGTCCCCTGGTTTGAGCCAGGAGAGGTCGGTGATTTCGGAGATGGCGCGCTCACAAAGCGCGCCCCAGTCACCGTTGTCGGCGAACTCGATCGCGACTTCGCCAGCGGTCTGACTTCGTGGCAGCGAGGTGAAGGATTCGGACGCGTCGCGGTTGACCTTTCCTCGAAAACATCCTGTCCCGAAGGCGCCGAGCGCACCGACGCCTGCGCCGATAAAGCCTCGGCGTGTCAGGTTGCTCGCTTTTGGATTTCCTCGCTCGCTCATCTCGATGACCTCGCATACCTCAAAGAACGTCGCATGTTCCTTTGATTCTACGCGCGAGGTCGAAGGAGCGATCAGATGTTGAACTTCGCCCTTATCCTGCTGCTCGCTGTATCGATCACGGTCACCAGCGCCAGCAGCATCAACAACGTCGTCGCCGCCTTGGTGTAGGTGAAGTTGTTGATATAGGAGTAGAGGTAGAAGCCCACGCCGCCAGCGCCGACGACGCCAAGGATGCTCGCCGCCCTGACGTTATACTCGAACATATAGATCGTGTAGCTCGTGAGCAGCGGCAGGACCTGCGGGAAGACGCCGTAGCGAAACACGTGCAGGCGCGAGGCGCCTGTGGTGCGCAATGCGACGAGCGGTTTGAGATCGATCGATTCGATCCCTTCGTAGAAGAACTTCCCCAGATAACCCGTGGCGTAGAACGTCAGCGCGAGGACGCCAGGGAAGGGGCCGAGCCCGACGATGGCGACAAAGAACAGCCCCCAGATGATGCTGGGGATGGTGCGCATGAAGTTCAGGATGAACCGCGCGATGATTCTCAATGGGAGCGGCGAGGTGTTTCGCGCCGCGGCGATCGAGATCGGGAGCGCGAAGATGGCGGCCATGGTCGTGCCGACGAGCGCCATCTGGATCGTCTCGAGCAGCGCGTCGAACACCGTTCCGGTGACGCTCGGATCAGGCGGGAGCATCCTCGAGAGGAAGTTCTTGGCGTTGTCCATCGAGCCGAACAACTTCGAGGCGCTCAGCTTGAGCCCTTTCAACGCCCATATATAGAGCGCGACGGTCGCCACGAGCCCTACGACATAGAACGCCGCGCGCGAGGAGGGCGCGTCCTCCTCACGCGGAGCGTGTGAGGTCTGCGTTTCTTCGGCAGCTTGGCGGGACGGCTCGTGTCGTGACGCGTCGCTTTCACCGTCCTTGGAGGACTCGAGCAGGGCGCAGCCTTCCTCGGGATCGCCATCGAAGGCGAGCTTGCCTTTGTCGATGAGCAGGACGCGCGTGGCCCATTTTCTGGCCATCTCCAGGTCGTGCAGGATCACGAGCGAGGTTGTCTTTGGGGAGGCTTCGAGCTTGCCGAGGGCGATCACTGCCCAGTGGACATCGAGGCTCGCGATCGGTTCGTCGAGCAGCATCACTTCAGGTGATTGCATCAACAACCGGCACAGGCCGACGCGTTGTTGCTCGCCGCCGCTGAGTTTCGCGCTGCGCGTCTTGGCGCGCTGCTTTAGCCCGAGCTCGTCGAGCAGCCCGATCGCGTGCTCGCGCTGTTCGTTGGAGAAGTCGAGCATATGGCTCGTGGCGGCTTCTCCGTGCAACGTGCCACAGAGCACGTTGGTGATGGCGGGGAGCTGTCGCACCAGTCCATAGTCCTGAAACATCACTCCTACGGATGCGTAGAAGTCTCGCTCGGGACGTGACGCGGCGAGGTCGTGGCCTGCGACCACGACCTCGCCGTCAGTCGGTTCGATCAGACCGGCGAGGATGCGCAGCAAGCTGGTCTTGCCGCTGCCAGAGCGCCCGATGATGGCGACGCGCTCTCCCTCTTCGATCTGAAAGCTCACCTCATCGAGCGCCCGCACGGGGCGCTCGCCGCCTGTCGTATAGATCAGGCGGAGGTTGTCGACGCGAATGGTCATCACTTGGCCGGTGCTTCCTCGCCCTCTTTCTTCTCAGGCGCCTTGGCCTCTTTCTTCTTCTCGAGCGGGTAGTCGGCGCCGACGGCCTTTTGAGCCTTGGCGAGCGCTGCGACGTGCTCGTCGTGGGTGCGCTCGACGATCTTCTCGGCGCCGTAGATGCTCTTGAGGAGCTCCTTGTTCTCGTCGTCGTTGAGCTTCAGGAGCGCGGCCTTGACCTTGTCCTTGACCTCTTGTGGGAGGTCGCTCTTGATGGCGATGCCGTGCGTTGGCGCGGGGCCTTGCTTGACGAGGACGCGGATCTTGCCTTGCTCTTCCTCGCTCAGGTAGCGGCCTGGAGCGTAGTCGGATGCTGCGGCTGCCTCGACCTTGCCAGCGACGAGCGCCTTGAGGGCTGCCTCGTAGCCGCCAGCGTAGAGGACCTCACCGAAGAACTCCTTGGGGTCTTGCTTTGGCTTGAGGTGTCCTTCTTCGACGACCTTCGCCAGTGGGAAGAGGTAGCCGGAGGTGGAGGTCTGCGAGGTGAAGGCGATGTTCTTGCCTTTGAGCTCGGAGAGATCCTTGATTGGCGAGTCCTTGGCCACGTACCACTGCGAGTAGTAGAAGGGCTTTCCGTCGCGCTCTTCTGCGACGAGCAGCTCGACGCCAGCGGTGTTGTGCGCGATCAGGTAGGGCCAGCCGCTGAAGTAGGCGACGTGTGCGTTGTTTCCGCGCAATGCCTCGACGACCGCAGCGTAGGAGGTCGGCACGAAGATCTCGCACTTGATGCCGGTCTCTTTCTCCATGAACTCGGCGAGCTTCTTGCCGTTGAGCTGGAGCCCCTCGGGGTTCTCCTGAGGCTGGAAGGCGAAGATGAGCTTCTCGACGCCAGGCTCTTCCTTGGTCGTCGTGTCAGCGGTGGTCTCGGCGGTGGTCGCCGCGGTCTCGTTGGTCTTCTCCTTGGCCTTGTCTTCACAGCCGGTGGCGATGAAGAGCCCGAGGGCAGCAAGAACCAGGATGGCTTGGCGCGTGGCGTGGACAGAGGTCATGAGCTTCTCTTATTCAGGGGAGTTGGCGCCGCGAGTTGATCCAGGGTTGCTGTGTGCAGCGCGGTGAAATGTGGCCCTCATGTCTTCGATGGAGGGCACAGCTTGTAGGAGAGGAGGCCTCTCGGTTGCTAATTGAAAATCGTTCTCAAAAAGAACGGCGCACCTTCCTTCCCAAATTTTCTCCGAGTTTGCAAGCGGACTCACAGAGAAGGTTTTTTGGCGGTGAGCGGCGCGAGAAAAATGGAGG
>Ga0208061_100153_pt1 | contig 24317 bp, 14 predicted proteins | sample DeeseametaMP0555_FD_184209 | JGI IMG/M metagenome (GOLD analysis project Ga0208061, IMG submission 184209) | Marine microbial communities from the Deep Atlantic Ocean - MP0555 (SPAdes) | ecosystem: Environmental > Aquatic > Marine > Oceanic | place: South Atlantic Ocean | collected 2011-01-23 | reverse complement strand
CGCCAGCACGCGCGACTCCGTCGCGCTCTCGCTGGCTTATATCCTGGATCATCGCGATTACCTGACGCGGCCAACGGTCGAGTTCGAACCCGGTGATATCGAACCCGTGGACCCCGAGCTCGGCTGGTTCAACCAGACCTCTGCCACGCTCTCCTACAGCTGGTTGGAGCGCTACCCTTACTCGGTCTCGGTCGAGCGAGGCATCACCACGGCGCTGACCGCGAGCCTTCGCTCGCCAGCGATCGGGAGCGATTACCGCTCGCTCTCGCTCAACTACTCGGTGCTCGGCTTTATCCCGAACCCGCTCGTCGAACGCCACGCGCTCGCGCTCACGATGCTCGGCGGGGTCATCTCCAGCAACTTCCGCAACCAACTCTCTTACGGGATGGGCGGCAACGGCCCCCAGAACGTGCTCCAGAGCATCGTCTTCCAGGGCTCCTCGAGCTCGCTCGTCGTGCGCGGTTATCCCCAAGGCATCCAACGAGGCACGCGCTACTTCCTGAACTCGGCCGAGTACCGCTTCCCGATCCTCGATCTCGAGCGCGGCTTCGCGACCGTGCCCTTCTACCTTCGCCAACTCAAAGGCCGCGCCTTCGTCGACACGGGAACAGCCTTTAACGGCTACCTCGCCGACGCAGATTTGCTGGTCGGCGTGGGCGGCGAGTTGGTGCTCACGACTCTGCTCGGCTATTATATGGGTGGCACGTTGCGCGCAGGTTACGCGCGCGGTTTGACGGGAGAGGACGGAGGCAATGACTTCTACCTCCTCTATGGCGGAGGTTTCTGACCTCCCGGCCATGTGCCATAAGATCACACATGGACACCGCACCGACCGAGCTTCTCTCATGGACAAACAGCGCCTCATCCTCGCCGCGATCACCTCCCTGTCGATGCTCCATCTCGGTTGCACGGGAAATGCGCTCCAGGAAACCACCACCACGCCGCCGCCTCTCGATATGGCTCGTGTGGAGGATATGAAGGATGACATGGCGTCTCGCGATATCGGAAACGCGCCAGAGATGGACCTCGCGCCAGACCTTTCTATCAACCTCGACGCCAACGCTGACGCTGGAGAGGGAGACGCTGGTTTTGACGCGGGCACAGGTGGCGATATGGCTCCTCCACTCGACGCAGGGCCGAGCGAACCCTGTCAGGGAGGCGTCTGCACACCACAGGATTGCATCGACAACGGCTGGGTCCCGCCTGGCAACCTTCGGCGCGACACCATGCCGCTCCTGAGAGATGACACCGTGGCGCTCGACTGGGAGCAGTTCTTCGGGCAACCGTTCCCACGTGGGAACGCGCGGTTTCTGGAGGTCGAACCCGAGCACTACGTCGCCATCGAGTTCGACACCTTCGACTTCCAAAACGACGGCAAGATCGTCTTCGATAACCCTCAGGCCGCCGGTCCATGGGGGAGCCGCCTGATCACGATCAATCAGTGCCCTGGATACTTTGGCCCCTCACCCTACCCCGAGGATGACGAGTGCCGGGAGTGGAAGTTCGCCGTCGGCAACATCGACTTCACTATCGGCTCGGACACAGACTCTCCCTTTGACTGCGAGCTCGAACCGAACAGGAAGTATTACCTGAACATCGTCTTCGTTGACGAGATCTTACCGACGGGCTCCGAAGACCTGATCTGGCGCTGCGCTATCGGTGACCAACAACGCGACAACTGGGAGACATGCGGCGCGCTTATGGAATCCACTTACGTCGGGCGCTAACACACCGCGTTTGCAACATCTCCAGGGAACAGGCATCTTACAGAGCGAAAATACGAGACCTTTTCCTTTCCCCTCATACAACGAGGTCCTGGATGCGCGAACACGTCCTCCTGATGTGTGCCGTACTGCTCGTGACGAGCCTCTCCGCGTGCGGCAACAACAACGACAACAACGACAGCAACAACACGACGACACCTCCGACCTCGCAGGACATGTCCTCTGAAGAAGACATGTCCGAGGGCGCCGATGACATGACCCCCAGTCAGGATATGACCGAGGAAGACATGGGCGCTGGAGAAGAGGACATGGCGGACATGCCCCCCGAGCAGATGGGTCTGCGCATTCAGGGGTTGAGCGCGCCGGTCACCGTGAACTTCGACGCCATGGGCGTGCTGCACCTGCGCTGCCAAACAAACAACGACTGCTACGCGGCGCAAGGCTACTACCACGCCGCGCATCGCTTCGCGCAGATGGATCTGCGGCGGCGTCTCGGGCGCGGGCGGCTCTCATCACTCGTGGCGGTCAAGTACGATGACACCATCGCCATCGACATCGAGACCCGGAAGTTGCTCGCCACGCGCGATGGCGAATTCCTCGAGGACAAGCTCTACGCAGATCTCGATGACGAGACGCGCAGCGCGGTCGATGCCTACACGAGCGGCGTCAACGCCTGGCTCGAAGATCTGGACGCTGGCCGCAACGGCGCGACACTCTCCGAGGAGTATGACTTCGCGCTCATCAACGCCAGGGACATCCCCGCCTGGGAGCCCCAGGATTCGATCGCGGTCGGGCTGCTCTTTTTGAACTCGCTGATGGACATCGCCTCGAGCGAGCTCTCGGCGGGTGAAGCCGTGGCGAACCTGCCGCCAGAGTTTGCCGAGGACATCTACCTCGGAGACCACCTGGATGTGGACAGCCCGATCATCACCTCGGCGGGTGAGTCCTACACCGAACTCGGCGCGCTCAGTGGCATCAAGCCGCTCCCCGGCAAGCTCGACCTGGCGAAGGTTCGCCCGGACCTCGTGCGCGCCAGAGGCGCGCTCGCCGACGCCCACGCACGCCTCGAGAGCGTGCGCGCGATGCGCGGCGAAGGCCCCTTCGGCTCGAACTCCTGGGCGACCGCGCCCGCGCTCAACGAAGAGGATCACGCCATCCTCTCGAACGATCCTCACCTCGCGCTCACGAACCCCGCGCTCTGGTATCTGGCCGAGATCGACGCGGTGACCGAGGGGACCGGTGATTTCCACGCAGCGGGCGTCTCGTTCGCTGGTTTGCCAGGGATCATGATCGGACACTCCGAAGAGGTCGCATGGAGCGCCACGGTCGCCTACTGGGATCTCGTCGACGTGTACGTCGAAGAACTTAGCGCGAGCGGCGAAGGCGTCATGCGCGATGGCGCGGAGGTGAAGTTCCTCGAGAAGAACTTCACCGTCACGCACGCGAGCGGCACCCAGGAAGAGATCCTGCGCTTTGTCCCCGGTCATGGACCCGTGCTCTCGGTCGACGAGGAGGCAGGTACGGCCATCACGCTCAAGAGCGTGCTGGCGGACTCGGACCTCGACCTCCAGCTCTTCCTGAACATGGGGCGCATGAAGTCGATGGACGAGGCAAAGGAGCTCCTCTCGGGGAGCACCGCCGCCGGGTTTAACTTCGTGCTGATCGATCGCCAGGGGAACATCTCCTACTACCCCTTCGCGGGCGTACCTCGCAGGGAGTGGGACGTGACACAAACGCCCGCGTGGCTTCCGCTGCCAGGAAATGGCGACTACGAGTGGAGCGAGTCGCTGATCAAGTCCGACGAGCTCCCGCAGCTCGAGAACCCGAGCAACAACTTCATCGCCACGGCGAACGCGGCGATCACGGATGACATGATCGATGGCATCCCAGGCAATGAAGGCTACCCGCCGCTGCAAACGGTCTACATGGCCCCTGGCGCTCGTCAGGCGAGGATCGTGGATATGATCCAGGACATCGGCGCGCAACACACGGCCGCGACGCATAGCGCGATCCAGGGTGATAACTACTCCTGGATCGCGGAGCAAATGGTGCCAGGGCTCCTGGCAGCAGCGGACGAAGCGACGCTCTCTCCTCGCGCCACGGACATGCTGGCAGCGATCCGGGCGTGGGATTACACCTGCCCGACCGGGCTCGATGGGAGTGATCCTGCGGCCGCGAACAAGGCGGAAGGCCCGGAAGCGCAAGCATCCATCGGATGCGCGGCCTTCCACGTCGTGCTCTACACGGTCGCGGACAAGATCCTCGAGGACGAGTTCGACGCCGCGGCGGCCATGACCGAGGGGCGCGTCCCACGTAGCAGTCGCGGTGAATTCCGCATCCTCTACTGGTTGCTCGTCGACCCGGGGAACCTGGCCGGTGGTGAGTCCTACTGGGATGATGTCAGCACCGAGGAGGTGGAGACGCGAGCCGAGGCGTTGGCAGGCGCGCTCGACCTCGCCGCGCAGAATATCGAGGAGGTCTTCGGGAGCGCGACACCAGATGATTGGCGCTGGGGTCGTGTCCACACGCTCACGCTCTCCGCTGACCTGCTCTCAGCGCTCACGGGAGACTTCGACAACGGCCCCAACGCCGCTCCGGGCGGACTGTTCACGGTCAACGTCGCCAACCCCTCGGGGGGTGATGGCACCGGGAGTTACAGGTTTGGCTCGGGGCCTTCGATGCGCATGGTCGTCGAAGGCAAGGCGGAAGGATTCACCTCGACCTTTAACTTCCCAGGCGGTCAGATTCATCGCCGCGACTCGCCATTCTATGACCACCTGCTGGGCGATTGGCTCACGAACACCTCGTTCGAGATGCCCTTTACCAAGGAGCAGGTCGACGCCGCGGCGATGCAAACCGAGACGATCGAACCTGCGGCCGAGTGATTCTCGAGACGACCTCGTAAGCTTCACTCACGGGGTCGTCTCAGGCGCCTTGTTCGGGGGCGAGGGGGCATTTGCTCCCTTGTCCCCTTCTTTGTTTGGGGCGAGTCGCTCGTCCTCGGTGATGTACCAGTCGCGAGGATCGAACTGCGGCGCGAACTTCTCGATGTTGACGTTGGAGACGCGCGCGTTCCAGGCGACGACGCGGTGGGGGATAAACAGGAAGGTGTAGGGCTGCTCCTTTCTGACGATGGAGTCGAAGGCGCGCAGGCTCTCGAGGCGCTTTGCGGGATCATGGCTTGTCTGCAAGAGCTGGAGGTGCTCGTCCGCCTCAGCGTTCTTGAACTGCACGTAGTTCAGCTCGCGAGAGTCCGACTTGGAGGAGTGCCAGATCTCGTGGAGGCGGTTCGAATACCCGGTCCCCCAGCCTGCGACCATGGCGTCGTAATCACGCGTGAAGACCTCCCTCGATCGCGCGGGAGAGCCGCTCTCTTTCAACTCGAGCTTGACGCCGATGCTGGCGAGATCTTCGCGCCAGATCGCGGTCGCCTTCTTCCAGTCAGGGCGGTTGTAACTGAGCAGCGTGATGGTGAAGGGGAGCTTCTTGCCCTCGCGCTCGAACTCTCGCGTGCCGTCGCCATCGGCGTCCTTGATCCCTGCCTCGTCGAGCAGCGCCCTGGCGCGTTCGAGATCAAACCTCACCGATGCGCCATCCTCGGGCTGCGCCGGGTGGTCCGGGAGCAGCGGGCTGTCTGTGATCGTGGCCGCGCTCTCGAAGGCTTCCTTCAGGATCTTTTCTCGGTCGACCGAGTGCGAGAGCGCTCGGCGCACGCGCGTGTCATCGAACGGGGCGCGCTGGTTGTTGTAGCCGATAAAGTAATAGGTGAAGAGCCTGAGCTCGGTGTGCTCGACGCGAGGCACGCCATCGATCTTGTCGAGCTTTGTCGGAGGCAAGATCGTCAGATCGAGGTCGCCAGCGGTGATAAGATCGATGCGTTGTTGCTCGTCATCGATATCGCGCAGTTCGATGCTCTCGAGCATCGCGGGCTCACCGTAGAAGTCGGGGTTGCGCTCGAGCCAGATGCCGACAGCGGCCTGCGAGCTCTTGACCCGGTATGGGCCGAGCCCGATCGGATAGGCGTGCGCCCAGTGACGCTCGAAGAGCGGGAGCAGCATCTGGTCTGGCATCACCTTCCCCTTCAAATCTCTGGAGAAGAGCCACTTTGGCTGGATACGCAACGACATCAACAGCACGAGCGCTTCGTGCGAGGGATATTTCCAGGTGACCTCGACCGTGTGATCATCGATCGGCTTGATCGACTCCATCCCCTCGAACCCGGTCAACTCGGCGGTCTTGAGCGGCCCGAAGAAGAGGCTGACCGTGAACAACAGATCCTCGGCGCTCACCTCGTGAGGTTCCTTCAGGAACCCGAGCTCTTCCTTGTCGACATCGGGGTGCGGAGGCACAGGCCAGCGAACCCCTTCGCGCAAGGAGATGGTGAAGGTGCGCCCGTCCTCGCTGATTTCGACGCGGTCGGCGAGTCCTTTGACAAAGCGCGTGGGATCTTCGGGGTGATGTCTGGCGAGGGGTTCCTGGATCAAGCCATTGATCAGCGGGACGCGGTCAGGGTGACGGATGAGGTTGTTAAACGCCATGTCCGCGTGCGCGAGCCCGACGCGCAGGTGCCCACCAGGTTTGGCATCAGCGGGGAGCGCTCGCGCGGGGGGATCGAGCAGGAAGTTGCCATCCCCCGCGGTGCCATCAGGAGAGAGTGATGCGCCCTGCCCGCTCGCGCCAGAGGCGCTCGCGGTCGTGTTCGGTTTGTCCTTGCCGTTGTTCTCACAGGCGAGCATGCCCGTGGTGAGGAGCATGACGCTCGCGACAACCCCAAACGCCATCCCTGGTCTCGTTCTCTTTGACATCGAACCCTCGTTGCTCGGTTATTCGCACTGCTCTCTGACGAAGTATGCCTCATCGCATCGACGCGTGACACTGCCGATCGGAGCGCCGCACGCGAGGCGTTGGTGGCCGAGAGCGATGCTGGCACGGGAGATGCGGTCGAGCCCTCTGGCGCCAGCACGTCTGTATAAGAGCATCTCCCGTGCCAGCATCGCTCTCGGGGTGTCGACGGCGCCACGCGCGCCATGCATAACAGTGGCGCACCGACCTCAGGCGCTTGTTTACTGGAGGAGCGAACCATCACGGGCGAGCCATTGTGACGCTCCCGTGAGGATCGCGAGCCCCCAGGGTGGCCTGAAAACTTTTCATAGAACCGCAAACGATGCGGTCATGAACGACGTTTCATCAGATGAGGTTCGAGCCGAGGATGGCTCATTGGCGCAAGGACCACGCGCAGCGAAAGGAGTGATTCGCGCGGCGCTCTCCAGGGATGTAGCGCCCTCGCACCGCGCAACGCAGCGCGAAGTCGGGGTGCGCGAAGGAGCCGCCCTTGAGGACGCGCTTCTTGCCGCTATCAGGCCCCTTGGGGTTGTTCGAAGGCGCGCTCCGATAGTAGCGGCGTTCGTACCAGTCGTTCACCCACTCGAAGGCGTTGCCCGCCAGATCATGGACGCCATAGCCAGAAGCCCCTTTCGGGTGAGCGTCGACCTCGGCAGGGTGGGCTTTTCCGCCAAACCAGGCGAGCTGCTCGTCGGGCGCGTTATCCCCCCAGGGGTAAATGCGACCGTGCTCTCCGCGCGCGGCCTTCTCCCACTCGGCCTCGGTGGGGAGGCGCTTACCGACCCAGCTCGCGTAAGCCTCGGCGTCCTCCCAGCTGACAAACACCACGGGGCGATTCGGGTGGTTGACGGGGTCGTTAAAACTCCCCCACTCCTCGGGCATGTCGTAGTGCGTATGATCGAGGAATCGCTTGAACTGCGCCACAGTCACCGGGAAGCGGTCGATCGAATACGCATCGAGCGAGACCGTGCGCGCGGGTTGCTCTTCCTTGCGCGCCTGGGGATCTGACTTCGAGGAACCTTGCTGGAAGGAACCTCTCGGGATGAGGACCATCTCCTCGGCGTCGTGTTCCGGGCATACACTGAGCGCCTCGAGCACCTCGCGCGCGTCCTGAGGTCTGGCGTTGGCAGACTTCTGGAGCATGCTCTCGAGCAGCGACTCGAGCTCTCGGCTCGCGTGAGGGAGCAGCTGTCGCAGCGCCGTGGGAGGTTGGTTGAGGATCTGGCGAGAGATCGTCTCGGGGTGCTTACTCTCGGCGGCGACGGGCAACGAGCCCGTGCACATCTCGAAGAAAATCACCGCGAGCGAGTAAAGGTCGGTGCGACGCGTCGACTCCAGCGAGAGCATCTCGGGCGCCATATAGGGAGAGGGCTCGACCTGACTGAGCGCATCCCCCGCGCGCATCCCCATCAGGGTCCCCGAGCGCTTGCTCGCGCCAGTCTTTTTGGCGCGCACATGCGCCAGGCCAAAATCAGTCAAGAACATCGACGGCGCGCCCGCGTCGCCCTCCTCGCGCACGAGAATCGCTGCTGGCGAGAGCCGCCGGTGCAGAACCCCCGCCTCGTGGATATGCTCGAGCGCCGAGAGCAATTGACGCAGAAAGTTCACCGCGATCGCGAGCGGGAGGCGCCCGTGATGCTCGAGCAACATCTCGAGGCTCGCGGCCTTTCGAGGGTGGTGCTGGAAGATGATCGACGGTCGCGCGCCATCCTCGATCACATCGATCGCGCGCAGGACGTTGGGGTGCTTGAGCGAGAGCAAGAGGTTGGCCTCCTGCAAGAACCGCGAGCGCTGCACCCTGTCGCGCGCGGTGTTCTCGTCGAGGCGCTTGATGGTCACCTGCTCACCGCTCTGGATATCGCGCGCCAGAAAGAGCCCCGCCTCGCGCTCGATCGCGTCCTCGATAAGCCATTTGCCGCCGAGCAGCGACTCGGCCATCGGGATGCCCTTGAGCGTGGACTGCGGCGCGGACTTGAGCGTATCGATATCGAGACCACCCCCGAGTGACGCGCCGCACCTTCGGCAAAGCTCTGCCGTGGATGCGTTTCGCGTCGAACATTTGGGGCATAAAACCACGCTCATGGAGACCTCTGCAGCGCGCTCGGGCTTATCGAAAACAAGAGGCGCAGTGCACTTCGCGGGATGGACAATGGGGGGCGCATTTCCAGGGACACAAGATGTGGTCATGAGAGGGAAAACGTCAAGCCTCAGATGCCTGATGCGCTCGCCAAAAACGAGAAGCCCGATGCCCTTTCACTACAGGAAAGGGCATCGGGCTTCTCGGTGGTCTTCTTTAGCTCGATCTCACTGGTTCACCGGCGCGATGATCTTCTTCACGCCAGCGACACCTCGCTCAATCGCCAAAGATCATCTCTTCGACGATGCGGTCGGCCACGCTCGCCGTGGTCGCGTTCTCCGAGCCCGCGCGCTCGAAGATGCCCATCATCGTGTCGTAGATCTTGGTGCACTCGTCGCGCGCGACCTCGGCGTCGTAGCCCTCATACTCTTGCGCGACGTTGATCAGGCCACCGGCGTTGATGGCGTAATCGGGAGCGTAGAGGATGCCGCGCTCGAGGAGTTGTTGACCGTGACGATCCTCCTCGAGTTGGTTGTTCGACGCTCCGGCGACGATGCTGCACTTGAGCTGCGGGATCGTCTCGTCATTGAGGATGGCGCCGAGCGCGCAAGGCGCGAAGATGTCGCAATCCACGCCGTAGATCTCGCCGGGGGCGACCGAGGTCGCGCCGAACTCGTTGACGCAACGGTTGATCGAGGCGTCGGAGACGTCGGTGACGACGAGCTTGGCGCCGAGCTCGTGGAGCTCTTTTGCCAGGTGATACCCGACGCTGCCCACGCCCTGGACGGCGACCGTCAAACCATCGAGGTCATCGCGACCAAGCTTGAACTTGACGGCGGCCTCGACGCCACGACGCACGCCATAAGCGGTGAACGGCGAAGGATCGCCCGAGGACCCCTGACCTGGATCAAAGCCGAGGACGTGCTCGGTGTGCTCGCGCACGATGTTCATATCCGAGACGCGCGTGCCGCTGTCCTCGCAGGTGATGTAGATGCCGCCGAGCGACTCCACGAACTCACCGAAGGCGTGGAAGATCTTCTCGCGCTGCTCGTCGGTCAACCCACGAGGGCGCACGATGACAGCCTTGCCGCCGCCATGGTTCAACCCGCTGATGGCCGCCTTGTAGGTCATGCCGCGCGCGAGTCGCATCGCGTCGCGCAGCGCAGATGGAGTGCCATCATACTCGATAAAGCGGGTGCCGCCGATCGCAGGTCCGCGCTTGAGGTTGTGCACTGCCACGATCGCGCGAAGCCCGATGCGAGGATCTGCCTTCATGTGCAGTTCGCCGTAACGAAGCTCATCAGCGTAGTCAAAAAGGTCCACGATATCTCTCCTGCAAACACACCCGACCGCTTGCATCCAAAGCGCCGGGATGGGCGGTGATTATTTGTGCTGGCGGAATCACCCTCACCAGCCATTATCGGGCGACCTTATAGTCAGCAATACCGCACCACGCAAGGACATCTTACGACGCGACGCGTCATCTCGGAGCGCACGCAAAAGAGGCGGCCTAAAGCCGCCTCTGGTGTAAAAACCGATGCTCGCTGGCGAATACACCGAGCGCTTAAATAAGGATCTCGCGCGCGGGCTCGCGCAGGTTGTAGCGCGAACTCATCGCGCGGCCATACGCCCCGGCGGTTCCGATGAGGAGCACGTCCCCTTCCTCGGTATCTGGCAACCTGCGCCCATACCCGAGCACGTCGCCAGATTCACAGATCGGACCGACCACATCAGCCGTCATCTCCATCGGCGCGCCGAGCTTGGAGAGGTTGATGATCTCGTGAAACGCGCCATAGAGCGCGGGGCGAATCAACGAGTTCATCCCGGTCTCGACGCCGACGTAGTGGTGGACGCCCTTGGACTTGAGCTGCGTGACGCGCGCGAGCAACACGCCAGCGCGCGCGACGAAGAAGCGACCCGGCTCGATCCAGAGCTCGAACCTCGGGTGCGCGGCCTTGAACTTGAGCAGTGATTCGTTCACCGCCTCGAGGTCGAGCGAGGTCTGCCCGAGGCGTTCTGGAACACCCAAACCGCCGCCGAGGTCGAGCACGCGCACGTCTTCGAAGCGCTCGGCCATCTTCGCCAAAAAGAGCGCGTTCTCAGACCACGTCTCCACCGACTTCACGCCGCTGCCGATATGCACGTGCAAGCCCGTGACCTTGACCCCATGCTTTTTGGTCAGCGCCACGGCGCGGTCGATATCGCTGTTGGAGAGTCCGAACTTGGAGTTCGCCCCGGCCGTGCGCACGTGCTTGTGGTGCCCCTTTCCAAGCCCCGGGTCGAGCCTCAGGAAGACCTCGCGCCCCTCGAAGATCTCGGGGTGCTTCTCGAGCGGATGCAGGTTGTCGAGCGTCACCGTCGCGCCGAGCTCGTATCCCCTGGCGTACTCCTTGGGGCCGGCGAAGTTGAGCGTGTAGAGGAGGTTCTCGGCGGAGATGCCCGGCACATGCTCGAGGCAATGGTCGAGTTCCCCAGGAGAGACGCACTCGAAGTTGACGCCGCGCTCGGCGAACAACCTCAGGATCTCGGGGTTCGGGTTCGCCTTGATCGCGAAGTGCAGACGATCGACAGCCGTCATCGCCTGGAGCTGCCCACACGACTCGAGCAACGTCTCGCGGTCGTAGACATAGAGCGGCTCCTCGTGCTCGCTCACCAACGCGAGCAAGTCATCGCGACGTCTGCGCCACCAGCGCCCTCTCGAGAGCTGACGCTCGTCCTCATCCTCGTCCTCCGAGAAGATCTCCTTCCAGGTCGGCCCGAGCAGCTCGTCCTGGGATCTATCACCGAAGACCAACGCGTGGAGCTTTCGCACCAACCTGTCTGCCTGATCCTCCTGCACGACAAACGTGAGGTTCAGATCGGACGCCGCCTGACTCATCATGTAAATGCGGTGCTCCTCGAAGACCTCGAGCGCCGAGCCGAGCTTGTGCATGATCGCGCGGATGTCGTGCCCCACGAGCGAGACCGCCGCGCAAGGCCCGATGCGACGCGCCTGCGCCATCTTCGAGAGGTCCGCCACCAGACGATCCATCGTCCCGCCGTCGAGCGCGTTGGCCACTGGATCGAGCGACACGGTGACGTTGGTCTCCGAGGTCGCCACGAGGTCGATCGAGACGCCGTTCTTCTTGAACGCGCCGAAGACATCGGCCAGGAACCCGACCTGCTGCCACATCCCCACGGTCTCGAGCGAAATCAGTGGGATGCTCCCCTTGGACGAGATCGCCTTGACCTGCGCGCCGAAGTCGGGGACATCGCGCGAGATGATCGTCCCCTCGAGCTCGGGCTGCTGCGTGCAGCAGATATGCAGCGGGATATCGTGTCGGCGCACCGGCTCGATGCAGCGAGGATGCAAGACCTTGGCGCCCATGGTCGCGAGCTCCTGAGCCTCGTTGTAGGTCAACCGACGCAACAACCTCGCGCCAGCGACCTGGCGCGGGTTGGCGGTGAACATGCCTGGCACATCCGTCCAGATCTCCAACCTCTTCGCGCCGAGCTTCGCGGCGAAATACGCCGCCGAGGTATCACTGCCGCCGCGACCGAGCAGGACCGTCTCACCGCGATCGTCGCGCGCGATAAACCCTTGCGTCAGCACCACAGGATCGCTCGCCGAGGTCACATCCTCGAGAAGCTCCGCGTCCGACTCGAAGTGACAGGGGGAGGAGAGGTAGTGGCGATGATCATTGGCGTTCTCCTCGCGCACCGCGTGGAGCATATCCCTGGCATCACGCCAGGCGAGCGCCATCCCGCGCTGTTTCAGGAACGCGGCGCCGAGCGTCGTCGACATCAACTCGCCCATCGCCATGACCTGCGCCTGGAGCTTGGGGCTGACCTCCGAGATCAGGCTCGCGCCGAGCGCGAAACGCCCCAACTTCTCGAGGTGTTTGCCGATCAATGCGTCGAGGTCGACCTCGAGCTCGCTGGCCAACGCCTCGTGTTTGGCGCGGATCTCGGCGAGCACAGGCTCGTGATTGTTCTCGATCGCGGCAGGCAACAAGCCATCGAGCAGGTTCGATACGCCGCTGACCGCCGAACACACGATAAAGGGACGCTCACCCCGATCGAGGCGCTCCTGAGCGATCGCCTCGATCGTCTCCCACCTCGCGCGGGTCGAAACACTCGTCCCACCAAACTTCAAAACCACAACTTCGTTCGCCTGAACCATCGGCTAACCCCTTGCAATCTCCCGACATAACGCATCGCGTCAAAGCAGCCGCTCTTTTGCCACGAAACCCCATATCCTGCAAGGGGTCGAGGGCTGTTCACGAGGACACCTCTCCTTCGATTCCCACACGAAAACAGGGTATGCTTTTTAAAGACTGACCTCTCAGCGCGCAGGAGCCCCGATGAACCGAGCAACCGCCTTCGCCTCTTTCATTATTCTCTGTTTCTCCATGGCGACGCTCTCGGGGTGTCCCCAATCCGCGAGCTCCGAAGGGGGCTGCACCACGAGCGCGGACTGCGACATGGGCGTCTGCGATCGTTACACGGGCGAGTGCCTTTTACCCGAGGAGATGCCCGAGGGACCGGGAGATCCTTGCGGTGGACCGCTGGCCTGCCCGGAGAACACCGAGTGCGTCAGCCAGGGAAACCAGAGCGTCTGCATGGAGCTCTGCGATACGCCCGGCGAGCCATGCGATAGCGGCGTGATGTGCGTGGCGACGAGCGAGGGGCCGAGCATCTGTTACCTCGGGAGTGATACCGAGCCGAGCGATGGCTGCACGAGTGATGCGCAATGCCTCGAAGGTCAGCGCTGCCTGCGGGATGCGACCAGCGGCACATGCGTCGATCCTTGCCAGACAGCCGGAGAACTTTGCGATGGCGGAGAGCTCTGCTCGACGACCTCGGAGGGGAACCTCTGCTTGCCCGGAGGGAGCGTCCCTCGCGGCGGCACCTGCGAGTCCGTGTTGGACTGCTCGAAAGGGAACCTCTGTGTGGGAGCAGGCGAACAAAACTACTGCGTCGCGGCGTGCAACAACGCCTCGGATTGCCGCCCGGGTCAGCGCTGTCAGGAGCTCGAGGTCAACCCGGGGAGCGTCTGCCGACCGGGCATCGGCGCCTCCTGCGCAGTAGACGAGGACTGCGACGGAGGACAGGTCTGCACCGCGGCGTTCTCGGACGTGATCGGTTGGGTCAACCTCTACCCGAACGGTTATTGCACGGTGAGGAGCTGCTCGCCAGGCATGTGCCCTGACGGAAGCGTCTGTCGCACCCCAGGAGACAGGGACCCGATCTGCGCGCAAACCTGTGAGGTGGATACGGACTGCCGCTTCCAGCAATCGTGGGAGTGCCTCGACGAGAGCGCCTGTGAAGCAGGCGCCGCTGGCGACGCATGCCGCGCCTACTTTGGTCAAGAGAAACTGTGTATGAGACGCGACAGGTTGAACAATCTGTCGCAGTGAATATCAGCGCAGGCGGAGTTCGACAGCGTTGATCACACCACGCTCGCCGATCACCTTGAAGCTCTCACCATCGAGGCGCACCATCATCTGCGTCGAGACCGCGCCGTCCATGTTCAGCGCCTCTCTGGCGCCCGTGCTCGCGCTCACGTAGTCGGCAAAAGCCCAGAGCGGGAGCCCGAGAAAGGACGTCTTGAACAGACGCGCCCCTCCATCGAACTCACGCACGCTGGTCCTCGCCGCGAGCGCGACGAAGATGACCTCTTTCTCTGTCAGCGCGACCGCGCTGCGCGCGGCCATCTTGGCGCCCTCGCGCTTCTTCACCAACGGCTTCCCACCCGAGATGATCCTGTCGATCGACTGGAGCGCCTGCGCGGGAGGTTCGCCGCCGCGTTTCTTGTAGAGCTCGCGGTGCAGGATCACGGGCTCGCCATCCTCGACAAACAACACCCCCGAACCTCCGCGATGGCGATACGGGCTAAACTCCTTGCCCTGACTCCTGACGACGCCCATCGCGCGGTAAGGCTGCTCTCCATCGGGCCAGCTCTCGTAGAAGCCACCATTGAGGATCGCCCAGGCGCCCTGCTCGGATGATGCCGAGAAGTCTTCCACCGCGCGCAGTTTGGCGGATGGCAGGACACGGAGCGGGGTTTTCAATGGCGCGCGCACGCGCCACGCGATGCCGTCGAAATCACCGAACTTCCAGAGCTGGCGCTCGAGCACCACGCCCCCTTCCTCGAGCAGCGTCTCTGGCGCGCTGAACTTGACCTCACCATCGCCGAGCCACTCGGTCTCTTTGGGGACGACCGGGTTGAGCGGCGCCTGCGCGGTGGTCTCTCCATCCGATGCCACACCGCTCGTATCTGCGGGCTGTGACGAGGTCTCGTCAGGATTGCTCGAGGCCGTCGCGGCGTCGAGCTCGGGACGGCTCTCGTTCCTGCAAGAAACACAGGACAGCGCGCAGAGGCCGACCAGCAGCAATACACCGAACGCGCGCTGCGAGCAGCCGTGGCGAGTGTCGAAGAGGAGGTGGTGTTTCATGACGCTGGCAAAAAATCGCGCAGGGATTCGCGGAACACTTCGGGGGCTTCGATCGGGACGGTGTGCCCGACGCCATCGACGCGCAGTGATTCTCCACTGCTCAACGTCGCGAGCTCCCTGGCGCCTTCGGCGTCGACGAGCAGATCTTGCTCTCCATAGATCACCAACGTGGGAGCTCGGACGCCGCGGGCGAGGTCCGCGAGATCTGGATAATCGAGCATGGCATCGAGCAGGCGCGTGACCCCTTCGAGTTGGTTGCGCTGCACGCTCGCGCGGATGATGCCAGGGATGAGCTTCTCGTTTTGCTCGAGGTAATCCTTGCCGAGGATGCTGGTGAGCGACGCCCAGCTCATCGCCTCGAGGCCGCCAGCGGCGAGGATCTCGCGCCAACCTCGGATGATCGTCCTGGCGAGCGCGGTGGGTCTGGCGGTGGCGCTGCACAGCACGAGATGATCCAGGCGCTCTGGGTGGTGGTTGGCGAACGCGAGCGCCACGCGAGCGCCATGTGAGAATCCCACGAGGTGGGCGCGTTTGACGCCGAGTTCGTCGAGCAGCGCCGCCAGATCATCGGCGTGAAGCTCGAGCTCGAGTGATTTATCACCGACCTCGCTCTCGCCCTGTCCTCGCGCATCGTAGGTGATGATCGGAAACTCCGACTGCATCGCCCTGGCCTGAGTCTTCCAACTGAGCGTGGTTTGCGTCATCCCGTTGAGGAAGACGATCGGTGTGGCCTGGGTGAGCGCGTCACCGTAGGTCACGTAGGTCAGCGTGGTGCCATCGTCGCGGGTCAGGGTGGGCATCGGCTCCTCTCTTTTGCGAACAGTGGGGTGAGAACAGGGCGCGTCGAGCGCGCCCGGAGACCTCTTTAGCGCCCCTAGTTATCATGGAGCGCCTCGAAGCGACAACGTCAGCGCGACCCGGAAAATTTTGACCTGGAGAGGATCTGCGTAAAAACTGCACGAGCGCGCCAAGATGGCGCCACATAAGCGCCACAGGGAATTGGGCATGAGCATCGAGAGCCGCAGAAATCGAGGCGAACACGTGATCGCAGCGCCACACGTGTGCTTGATCATGTTGTCGCTGTTGTTCGCGAGCTGCGCTGATTTTCGACCTCGCGCCGTCCCCTCTTCGCCAGTCAAACCTGTCGCCGCGGCGCCTTCATCGCTGCTCGCCGCGCCTCCTCCCGCAGAAGTTCTCGAGCCCCTACAGGCGAGGTTTCGCTCGCTGGCGATGCTCCACCGCATCGAGAAAGAGGGGCCAGCAAAGACCCCGAAGAAACTACGCGTCGCGGTGATCTCGGATCTCAATGGGTCTTATGGCTCGAAGCACTACCGCCGGGAGGTGCACGAGTCGATCACGTGGATCAGGGACGAGCTCGAACCCGACCTGGTGATTTCGACCGGAGACATGGTCGCGGGGATGAAGGCGGGCCTGGATTATGAAGGGATGTGGGTCGCCTTTCACGCCGCGGTGACGCTCCCATTGACCAGAGCGGGGATCCCGTTCGCGCCCACGCCGGGCAACCACGACGCGACCTCGAGACCTGGCTACGAGGCCGAGCGCGCCGAATACAGGAAGCAATGGAAGCTGTGGAAACCGGACGTGAACTTCGTGGACGTGCGTCATTACCCGAGGCGCTATGCGTTCATGGAGCGCGATGTGTTGTTTATCTCCATCGACGCGACGAACGTGGGAAAGATCGGCGAAGCTCAGTTCGCGTGGCTCGATGATGTGCTCACGCGGCATGCGAATGTTCCCGTCAAGATCGTCTACGGGCACCTCCCCATTTATCCCTTCGCGCAACACAGAGACCGCGAAGTCCTCGGCGACCGCGCGCTCGAAGATCTGCTCAACGAACATGGCGTGGCCGCCTACCTGAGCGGCCATCACCATACTTACTACCCGGGAAAGCGGGGTGACTTGAGGATGGTCTCGCTCTCGTGTCTTGGCGGAGGGGCGCGAAAGCTGCTCGGGACAGACACCCCCTCCCCTCGCAGCGTGTTGGTGCTCGAGATCGATCCGGTGAAAGGAATCACATCCCTCGAAGCGCACCCCGTGGAGAACTTCGAGCGTACCGTCCCACGCGAGGCGCTCCCCGAGTCTGTCGGTCAAGGGGGCACGAGCATCGTGCGAGACGACCTCCCGTGATCGGCGCCTCGGTCGCGAAGTTCACCGACAAATCAAAGCACTTACTCACCTTCAAACTCAACATATCCAGTAGACACGAGCTGCGCTGTTCTTCTATCTCGAGGGGGTCAGAACACTGACGCGAACGATGCTCGAGGTGCTCGCGCACTGAGTCACATATCAAAGCTCGACACGAGCCCCAGCACTTGGGGTTTGACCGTCTTCATCACCCCGCTGCCCAACAACACATCGACCTCCTGAGCGCGCGCATCCAGTACCACGCCTTGCTCACCGCCGCCGATCCTGACCCTCGCGCCTACAGGGATCGCGCCGTGCACGTCCACGAGCGCCTTGACCCAAACCGGGGCAAACCTGACGCCCATATCACGCGCGGCGATCGCGAGGAGATCCGCGCGCGTCAGGTCGAGCTCGAGATCCTCTGGAGCGCGTTCGCGCTCGAGCTCGTGCGCGAGAGAGACAAGGTGAATCAACGGGAGCCACTTCGAGGGGTCAGGCTGTGCGATCAGGTGGGCCAGCGTGCTCACCCTGAGGTGGTGAGGCGGGAGCCCGGAGCGCTTCGTGCTCGAAAACTGCCCGGTCAAGAAGGTGAGCAAATCAGCGCTCACTTCGAGCATCATTTTTCCACCGCGTGGCTCGAAGGTCAGGACGCAGAGAATCAATGTGAGGTGCGCGGCGGCTCTCCACTCTCTGGGATCGACGCCGAGCTTTTTGAGGACGCGGATGACCTCGATCGTCGCGCTCAACGCGCGGCGCGCTGGCGTCCAGGAGCCAGGAGCGAGCTCCAACGTGCGCGCCGTCGCGGCGGCGTCCGCTTCCAACGCGCGCTCCAAGCGACGCATTACCACGAGCCCTGATGGCCAGGGCCAACCCTCGCGGGCGTCGCGTTCGTGCACCTGTTCATAGATGCGCTCGCAGTCGATGCGGCAGAGCGCGAGTTGGATGATGGCGTAGACCTCGGGGTCGATCTCCTCGGCCTCATCCCCCCATGAAGCGTCGGGGATCGCGCGCCAGCTCAAGCCATCGATCTCGACGCCTGTCAGGCCATCGTTTCCTCCGATGGCGCCCTTTGCGAGCCCCTCACACAACCTTAACCAGGCGTCCTCATCGACCTCTTTCTCCACGGTGATTTCATGAAAGCCGAGCCTGGAGAGCGCCATGGCGATGGTTTGCGCGCGGCGAAAACCACCAGGCCCCATCTGCACGAGCTCGCGATCGCGAAAGACGCCACCGCGGATAAACTGCAACGCCCAGGGCGGCTCGCTCTGCGAGACCGCCTCGACGACCTTGGTGGCCATCTGCCGGGCGAAGGGGTGCGTCGCGTTGTGCGAGATCACGGTCTTGAGCAACACGAAGAGCGAGAGGACGACCTCGGGCATCGCCTCTCGCAGCCTTGTCGCTTCGGCCTGCTTCTCATCCTGTGAGGGGTTGGGGTTGTCCAGGGTCACTCGTCATACTCCTCGAGGGACTTCCCATCTTTTATCGTCGTCTCGTCGCGTTTGTGCCCGAGGCGTTCGCGGCCCGTCTTGATGCGCTCACGGAAGGCGGGCTTGTCGAAGTATTCGCTCAGGCGCCACTTGGTCGCGCGCTCGATAAGTTCGTCAGACCCGCGCTCGAGTAACAGCTCGAGCGCGATCTCTCGGTAAGGCAGGGACGCGCGACGATCACGGATCGGGGGCACGAGGTATTCCTCCTCGAGCTGGTGCTGCATGATCGCCTCGCACACCTGGCGTACGGTCTTGCGCGACCAGGGGGTCTCCCTCGACTTGAGCATCGCCCCGGCGAGGATGTGCACGTAGCCGACCTGTTCCCTGGAGAGGAGATACATCGAGAGCTCCTCGACGACCGCGCGAGGACCATCCTCGAGCAGGCGTCGCAGCTGAACCTCGGCCTCGATCATGTATGAATCGGGGAGCGACTCGAGCAGTCGCCCCGTGGCGACATCTTCGAGGTTCTCCAGGACCTGCGAAAAAGCCTTTGGCGATATCCCCGCATAGAGCAAGAGCCCGGCGTAGGCCATCGCGGCGTCCGTGGAGAGCAACTTCTCGTGAGCGCGCTGGCGAAAGTTCTCGAGATCGAGGCGTCGGAGCAAGCGCGCGAACCTGCGCACGCACTCCTCGCTATCGTCCTCGATCAGGCGGTGAATCATCGCGCTGGTGAAGGACTCCTGATGCGGCGCATCGAGGACCATGAACAGCTCGGAGAGCTGGACGAGGACGGCGTCTTCGAGCTCGAGCTCTGACACCAGACGCCCGACAAACCGCCCACGCTCCAAATAGTTGAGCACGGCTTTGGAGAAGGCGTCATCCTTTCTCAGGTAAAGCTCGCAGACCCTCGAGATAAGCGTCGGGGAGCTCGTCTCGAGGAGGTAATCGAGCAGGCGCCGCGCGAGGCGCTCGGGGTGGAGAGAGGAGCGAAGTTCGTCATTGGCGAGCGACGCCTCGAGCTCGGCCAGCGCCCAGCGCTCGCTGTCTTTGCAGCCCGCGCGAAGCGCAGCGCGCTCCTCCGCCGTCATCTCGAAGCCGCGGTGTTGCACTCCCTGGCTAAAGAGCTCGAGCGGCGCGTGAAGCTCGGGGCGTTCGGAGACGCGCGCGAGCTCTTCCTCGGAGACCGCGAACACGCCGCCAAACTGCGCGGGGAGGATCTCTCTGGCGCGCGTAAAACCTGTCTGGCGCACATCGACGACGACATCCATCGCCTCGAGCACCTCGACGAAGCTGCGTTGGAGCCTGACGCTCAACCCCTCAGAGCCATCGGACCAGAGCCAGTCGCGAAAGCGAAGCATCGCGTTGGCGTTGATCTCGAGCGCGCCGAGCTCCATGGCGAGCAACATGAAGTCATCGGCGCAGGCGTGGCTCTCCATACGGATCGATCGAACCCCTGCCATGAACGCCGCCAACAACCAATCTCCGAGCTCCTTGTTCGCCTCGAAGACGACCTCATCGTCGACCAACACCTGCTCCGGTCCGATCTGGAGCTCGAGCGTTGGCTCCTGCCTCCAGATATCGTGCAGACGTTGCGCGGGCAGATCGAGGCGCTCGCGTTGGTTGCGGGAGTTTCTCACCAGCTTATCGAGGAGTGTCGCCGCGGCGCGACCGAGCTCGTCCACGCCACTTTGAAAACTGGGTTGATTTCTGGTTGCCGTTGTCGCCATCATGTCAGTTCCGACTGCTGAGTGTTTGCCCCCCCTCGGTTCATCCGAATAACCAGACGCCCGATTCATCGTTCAGGTCACAAAAAATTGCATGTTTCCCTTAATTTCATTAAACCATCGGCATTTGGCTATGAACAATGAAGCATTTAGAAAACCTACAGCCAGACCATGAGTAATTTGGAAATCACCAAGGAATCCATCATCCTGGGTCGCTACCAGGTCGAGAGGCCGCTGGGACAGGGGGCGATGGGTACGGTGTATGCGGCAAAGCACATCCACCTCGGCCATATGGTCGCCATCAAGGTCATCAGCAACACCGCATCGGAGCATCTCCTCTCGAGGTTTCGTCGTGAGGCCAAGTTGATGGCCAAGGTGCGCCACCCGAGCATCGTCCAGATCGTGGACTACGGCATGCTCGATGCGCAGGTCCCCTGTATCGTGATGGAGTTCGTGGATGGCGAGCCGTTGGGGGATTACCTCGCGCGTCATCGACGACTGCATTGGACCAAGGCGGTCAAGATCGTCACGCAGATCGCGGATGGGCTCACAGCGCTGCACGAGCAAGGGATCGTGCACCGCGACATCAAGCCTGACAACATCATCTACACGAGCGCCAGACCGAGGCACGCCAAGCTCCTCGATTTTGGCATCGCGCGCGGCCTCCAGGCCTCCGAGGAGAAGCTCACGCAATCCGGTGTTCTCATCGGGACACCGGCTTATATGGCGCCCGAGCAGCTGCTCGGCGAGGTCGCCTCGAAGCACTCGGACATCTACTCGTTGGGGATGTTGTTGCACGAGCTTCTTTATGGCGAGCTTCCCTTTGGCAGCAACACGATGAAGGAGATCATGATCCGGCTGCGAAAGCCCGCGCCCGTGCCGCAATCAAGCGTTGCAGACCTGCCCGCCCCCTTGCTCACGCTCCTGTTCGATGGGCTGCTCGGCATCGACCCCTCGACCAGGCCATCTGACGCGCGCGCGATATCACTCGAGCTCGAGTCGATCCTCGATCAGTACAAGCAAAGGCGCAAAGACACGCCGACCGCGGGCGCGTTCATCTTCAAGCGCGATCGCTCCGCGCGCCGCATCTCCTCGGAGCACACCGAGAAAGCGACGCTGGACGCGAGCTCGAGCGGGATACAGGAAGATTCACTGATACAGGATGATCTCGAGCTGGGGACGGCGCCCTGGGGCGCAGTGAGGACGCAAACCCAGGTCCCAGTCGAGCAACCGGTCAGGGAATCACGCGCGCTGTTGCTGGCGAGGTTGCCGCCATCAACGCTCGGGAAACAGGACGAGCGCCACTGGTTGACGAGCCTGGCCAACAACCATGGGCGCGCCTTCTTCTATGGTGGGCAATTTTGGATCTGTGTGCTCGCGGCCAACTCCGAGCAACAGCTCGGCGATAAGCTCGACGCGCTCGAGCAAGGATTACAGTCGCGGTACGGCTCTCTCCTGAAGTCCACTCGCCGCGAGCTCCCCGAGGACTTCGCGCTCTCCCCCGCGCAACTCAGCGGCTTGCTCCCGCTCCCAGGTGAGCTGATGGCGGCGATAAGCGAGCTGGTCACGGCGTGATGGCCGTTTTGCAAAGCCGCGCTCAATCGAAGTGTGGGAAGACCTCGTCCTCGAGCAACGCGCGGACATCTTCGGGGCGCTCCTCGATCCCGTCGCTGTAGTCCTCTCGGACGGACACCTTGTAGTCTGAACCGCGAGGTTTCAGCTCGGGGAGGAAGGCTGTGTGCAGGGTAAACCCGAGGTCGAGTTTGGTGTTCCCCAGGCGCGTGATCGGCCCCTTTTGCAAATCCCTGGCGTCAAAAATCCAGAACTCATCGCCAGAAGATCCCTCCCAGGATACATCATCGGAAACCACCGTGCAGACGAGGTAACCGTCGGCGCCATCCTTCGCGTTCTGGCGAGGGACAAACTGTGGCGATGACCCGAACCGCCCCGGAGGAAAGACGTAAGCGTCGGTGATATCGAGCGCCACGGGATCAAAGTGAAACAGCGTGCCGAGCTTGGAGCCGGTGAGCTGTTCGATCGAGACCTCTCGGTGCGGGTACTCGGCGTAGAGCTCGACGACGCGCTTGGTGAGCGTCTCGTCTGTGAACCCGACCGAGTTAAAGAAGATGTGCTCGAGGCGCCCTGGAGGGGTTTGGCCAAGATGCGTCAAGAAGCCGACTCCCCAGGTCATCTCCTCGTCCACGACAACCTGCGAGGTCACCACTTCTGCGGACTCGCCATCGATGACGTGGTGACCGACGAAGTTGATATCTGTGGCAGATGGGATGAACCCGACAAGCTCCGAGCGCACCGGCTCGTTGGTGTGATAGAGTGTGTCGCTCTCGCGCAACCACTCGGAGGCATCGGTCGCGCTGTTGTGCGCGATGTGCAGGGTGATCTTATCGCCAGGGTTTTCGTAATCCGCGGTCAGGTGCACGGACTCTCTGGCCAGGGTGACCGAGCGCGCGAGGACGTCAGACGCGCCGCCCTCGAGCTCGGAGCGTCGCACGATATAGACGATCGTGTCCGGCTCCTGAGCGCGCGAGTACTCGGCGTTAAAGATCTGCTCGTCCTCGACGAGGAAGGCGCAATCGACGACCAGGATGTAATCCTCTGTGATCGCCATCTGGTGCACGCTCTGCTTGATGGCGACCGGGCGCCCCTGATCATCGACGAGGCGCCATGACTCGAGCGCATCACCGCTCCAGCGCATCACGTTCACGAAGGGCTCCTGCCCATCGTACTCGCCGCCGTAGTTGATGGTGAAGACCTCGTCGGTGTGCTCGTCGTAGAAGGGGTGCGCCGTGCTCAGGTAGGGAAGAAAAGGACCCGTGACAAACGGGATCGAGCTCTTCCACTCGCGACGCCAGCCGAGCGGTGTGATCAGCTCGAGCGTGTTGACGTCGATCTCCCAGGGGCGCCCGCCGTCGTAGGTGACGAACATGCGATGCCCCATCGGCAAGAAGGCGGTGTTGAGCTCGTTGCGGACGCCGAGCAACCCGGAGATGCGCGTCACGCCCACGTTGGAGAAGCCGTTACGCTCTCCTTCGGTGGCCCTGTCCGCGTAGTAACAGGGAGAGCGCGCGACCTTCGAGAGCAACCTCGCGCCGCCTTCGACTCCGAGATCGAGGCGATACATGATCCCGTTGCCGTTAAAGATCATCGTCCCATCGCCCCAGGGGATCGCGGCGACGACAAAGACGTGGCCAGTGATATCGGGAGGCAGCTTGCCGCTGATCACAGCGAGCGCGAGATCATCCTCGGTGGGTGCGGGCGCGAGCAAGGAGGTCGGGAACCCCGGCGAGAGCTCGGGGCCGGTCTCGGCCAACCAGTCGATGAGTTCGCGCTCTTCTGTGGGGTCGTTGCCTTCCCCAGGACCGCAGGCGCTCAACAAAGGGGTTGTCGCTGCGCCCGCGCCCGCCACGCCGAGCATCTTCATAAAGTCGCGTCTTCTCATCCTGCTCTCCTCTCCTGCCCTTTCACCGCCTCGCGAACCACTCACCTCGCCGCGACCTCAGAACGGCAGCGCGAGGTTAAGATCGATGTCGACATCGTACTGCGTCGCCGAGTCGAAGGATCGCTGAGGGATGGAGAAGCCCGAGACATGGATCAAGTCATCCTTGTCGGGGCCTGCGTTGTCAGGGTCGCTCTGGTCGACGGTGTTGTTATCGTCGAGGAACGCCGTGTAGTAGTAGGACTCCGCGCGCACCGGGATCATGGTGACCTCGTAAGGCACCTGGATACCGGGCGGGTTCATATCCACGTCCTCGATGATGGCGGTCGCCACGAGCGTGCCCTGCCCCGTTTGTGGGTTTCCATCAAAGATCGCCACGTAGAGATCGCCGACGCCGCCGTTGACCGGCTCGACCGAGCGCGTCACCACGCCCTTCATCGTCGCGAAGTCCCCGGCCATCATGTCCGTATCGTCGCCGCCCATATCC
>Ga0208061_100152_pt1 | contig 24429 bp, 10 predicted proteins | sample DeeseametaMP0555_FD_184209 | JGI IMG/M metagenome (GOLD analysis project Ga0208061, IMG submission 184209) | Marine microbial communities from the Deep Atlantic Ocean - MP0555 (SPAdes) | ecosystem: Environmental > Aquatic > Marine > Oceanic | place: South Atlantic Ocean | collected 2011-01-23 | reverse complement strand
CGGCGCCTGCCACGACGAGCAACTCTTCAGCCCCCAGGCTGTGCGTGAAGTAGGAGCAACACGCCAACGTGTAGCGCGCGTGCTCGGAGAGCGCCTCCCAGGATAACTCGAGGCTCGCGAGCAGGGAGTGGCTGACGCCGACCCGTTTGGCCACGGCCTCGTTGAACATCAGCAGGCGCTCGTCCAGGCGCTCGCGCAGACCGCGCGCGCCGAGCGTCGCCAGACGCGGCGCGCACAGCTCGATCGCGAGCGGCAGACCATCGAGCTGCGTCGCGAGCTCCTGTAGCACCTCACCGCTCGGCTCGGCTCCAACGCTCGACCCGCGCCGATGCTCCTCGTGGCGAGCGCGCAAGAGCCCGACGGCGGGAGAGTCGAGACCTTCGGTGTCCAGCGGAGGACACTCGAGCAGCTCGAAGAAGGTGTCCTCGCGACGGCGCGAGGTGGCGAGCTGATGCAAGGAAGGTAAGCGTTCGTGGAGCGAACGCGCGAGCTCGGAGGTCTGGCTCGTGACGGCGTCGACGTTGTCCAACACCAGGAGCGAGACGTCGCGCTCTTCGAGCATCGTGCACAACACATCGCTCGAAGGTATGCTCTCGAAGCCACCCCCCAACGCCGCGAGCAACGCACGAGAGAGATCCTCGGCGCCCTCACAACCGCGAGCATCGACCCAGACCGTCTCGCCAGGATCGCGCGCCCCTTCGATATGACGAGCGAGCGAGGACTTCCCCACCCCAGGCGGTCCGACAAGCATCACAGATATGGAGGCAGCGAGCGCGCCCTCGAGGCGCGCGATCATCTCCTCCCGACCCCACAACTTTCGCGTCACGAAGAACCTCTCCGAGCGACCTTTTTCCATCTGGCCCACACAGTGACAAACGAATGTCTCGATTTCAACCAGGCATCGCCTCGAAGGCGATGCCTGGTTGAAATCGAGTCAGCAATAAAAAGGGCCCCAAAAATGGGGCCCGAGGTGGCGAGGCTCGCCAGGAAAATCAAAGCGCGCGAGGCTGCTGTCAGAACCTTATCCCATTGGATGGCGTATCACCGGGGAGCAGTCGCCGCTTCGAGATGAGGCGGGCGCGCGCCTCGAGCTGCTCGTCAGAGAAGAGCGAGCTCTTCTGCGAGGAGGTCGAGGTCGCGTCCACGAGTAAACTCGGCCCGGTGAAGGCAACGGTCGCTCGCGGCATGTTCACGTAGTAGGTGCCTTTTTTCTTCGAGGCGACCGAGAGGTACCCTACCCCTGCCGTCGTATCGTGCAGCGTGGTGGTGTACTCGCGCCAGACGATCCCATCGATAATACGCGGCCCTTCTGCAGTCGGAGCAGCGACTCCAAAGATCACCGCGTCCGACTTGGTTCGGTTCACGCTCACGACGCCCACATCCACTTCCCCGGGTGGCCCGAGAGGTACTTGCTCGATCCCGACCCAGACAGACAGCGTGATGGGGTTCCCCCCGACCTGAAAAACGCCATCGAGCTCACGCACCACGCCGTCCGACTCCTCGACCTCGAACCAGGCCGTGGCGGTCGTGATGCCGCCAGGAGCAGAAGGCATCCATTTACGACCGAACTTCCTCGAGTAGTTCACGGAGTTTGGATCATAGAGGAGCATGAACCAGGACATGGGCAAGAACTCGCGATCGATGTTCGAGAAGTTCGGGTCCGTCATATGATTTTTGCTCGCGGCCTCGTCCCAAAACTGCACCTCCTCGACGGTGCGAATCACCGGGGGAGCCATGTCCTCGGGCGGTGCCATATCTTCTGGCATCTCCATATCTTCTGGCATCTCCATATCCTCTGGCGCCCCCATATCCTCGACCACTCCTGACGAGGACATGTCCTCGTCAGGGGCAGACATATCCTCCTCCATCGAAGACATATCCTGGCTCGGGGGCGAGGTGTCCTCATCCTGCGGCTCCGAAGAACCCGAGCACGCGCAGGCAAGGAGGAAAAGCGAAGCGACACACGTAAATTTGACCGTCTTCATGGTTGTTCTCCTTGCATCATCGATTGCTCTTCGAGCCACTCTTGAGCGCGCGCGACCACCGTGTCGACGCCGACCACTGCATCACTTTGCTTCTGGTACAACCTCTCGTCAGGCTCCAGGAACGTGCCCGCGAGGAACTCCGAGCGCTGCCCCTGACCATCGATGATTTGCATATCGGAGCAGTGCCCGAGTTGAGCCCGATACTCGCCCCACATCCTCGCCCTCGGGCAGACATATCCGAATAACCCGAGCGATGCCGCGTAGCCGAAGGTCCTCACGGGGCCTTCGCGTTGGAGCAGCGCGAGCCAGGCGACCTCCGAGCCCGAGCCATCGTGTCCCACGAGCATGGCGACGGGCTGAGTGTTAAAGCGCGTCTCATTACCATCAGAGTGCGGGCGCTCAGAGAACACCCCCACGCACCAAAACCAATTGGAGCAGCTGTCGACGAGCGTCCACATCGCATAGATGTCGAACTCACCGAACCAGGGGTAGTAGTGGAACTCGGCGGGGTTGTTTTCGCCGAGAAAGCGACGGAGAAAGTCTCCGGACAGGTCGAGGCGCCCACCCTCTCCCCAACGCATGTCGAGCAAAAACCCGCGCTCTGGTGCCTGAACAAACGCCGAATTCAGCTTCGAAGGCCACTGAGGATCCCAGCCAGGGAACCCATTGAACAGGATATGGCGAACGCCATCGATGAGGTCGGTCAGGAAGAGGTTCCCGGCAGCGCTCGATGCGTCCGGGTAGGCGAGTGATGGAGAGAACCTCCAGTCGCACCAGTACCCGAGGAAGTGCCCTTGCAGGGGTTCGTCATTCCAGAGCTGCGGACCGTGCAGCTCCGAGAGGTCGAGCACGATCTCTTCGACCTCTTGCTCGGAGCATGCGATGCCGTCCTCTTTCGCGCATCTCTTGAAGGTCACCGTGGCCCCGGTCGTCACCGCCGCCAACATGGCTCTGGAAGCCTTGTGCAACTCCACGTCAGGGTTGTGACTGAACTGGAGCACGTAATACGGGACCGTCTTGATCCAGTCTCGCCAAGGCAAGCCGTCGATAGATGCGAGCACATCGCCAGGTTGGAGTTGCTGCGTGACGAGGTTGTCCACGCCCTCCTTGAGGCGGAAGACCATCATCGTGGGTTCTTCGTCAGCCCCAGGGAGCAAGTCCCCGACTCCAGGCCCGAGGCACGCGCCACCTCCGCCGATAGCCTTCCATGGGCGCGTCTGGAAGATCGGCGTCGCGTGACCATCTCCGGACTGCTCGAGTGTATCGAGGTAGGTATACCAATAATCCCGAGCGCTCGAGGAGGTCGCCTCGAGCAAACGCCCTCCCATCGGCGCTGTATCGTCCCGAAAGGCGCGCCCGCCCTGGTGATGCATCGTCGTCGCCGCGAGCCGTTTGCTATAGCCCGCGCGCTGAGACTCGACAGGAGGAGCGCTCCAGATCGATGCAGCGTCCACGCACTTGCCAAACAAACAGGTGCCATGCTCTCCACACGCGACATCCTCGGTTGGAGCGGTGCACGAGGCATCAGGGACAGCGGCCTCACCGACATCGCGAACCTCGAAAGCATCGATCAGGACGCGATCTTCAGGATCGTGGTGCGTATCCTGGGCCTCGAGCCCATAGATAAAGCGCCCATCGTGGAGTTTGAGGAAGCTGGCGGGTATTTTTGACCCCAGGTAAAAATCCACCTCCCCCGAGGACAACTCGACCCAACCGTCGCTCGTGACCCGGCCCGTCGGATGTAAGATCAACTCTCCGACTTCCTGATCCGCGGAGGGTTGGGAGAGAAACGCTTCGCGGTCTCCCGGCACCCAGACAATCGAGGCATTCACGTTCGTGCCCGCGCTCTTGTACCAGAGAGAAAAAACAACTCGCCGCCCCTCGAAGGAACCTTCAGCGTTCGACAACGCGCGGTACACTCGGACGCGCTCTACCCCACCGATCGAGAGGACATCCCCTCCCTCCAAGGCATCCTCCCTGTTTTCGAGCAACTCCGAAGGCTCCAGCCCAGAAGGAACCCGGCCAAGCTCGAACACCGAGAGCGTATCGCCGCTCTCGTCACCAAAGCCGATGACGAAGTCTCCCTCCGGGGTGAACTTCCCCCACTCATCGAATGATCCCGCGTACGCCGTGCTCGCTGTACAAAAAACCGAGCACAGCACCGCGAGACAACACATCTCCCTCAACTGCATCACTCTCCTCCATATTGGGAAGCCCGGCGTATCGCGCCAAACATGCGCGACAGCTCGAGCTCCCGTTCAAATGCGTGTCACGAGGACATCCTCACGACACCGAATCGGACTTCTTGACCCAGGCATCTCGAAATGCACCGCGCTCGTCGCGCGATGACATGGCGTCAAAGAAATCCATCGGGGGAGAGCATCGCAAGCTCCGTTCCAACCCGTAAAAACGGCAAAAAACTGAATAATCAACGCATTACAACGCAGCAAACTCAGTCAAATATGACAAAAAAACCAGACACACACCGTCATTAACGTCATTTATGACCAGAAATAATGTCACGACATCGAGAGGTCGCGAGCCAGCGTATAAAGAGGCGCTCGTCAGGTTGAAGAAATAAACGCACACCTCGAAGTCGTTTCATTCACCACCCTTTCCCCCAAACAACCCAAAGGTCAGGTTCCATGAAAAACACCTCTTCACGACCTGACGCCATGTTCGAATCGGGCAGGCTTCGGTTCCGGCTCTGGTCAGCGGATGACCTCGAAGCAGGACGCGCGTTATGGTGTGATCCAAGAGTGATGCAACATATCGAGGCGCCGTTGGAAACAGACGAGCAAGTGCTCCGATGCATTCGGGCGGGCAAGGCGCACTTCGAGGAGCACGGCGTCCAGCACTTCGCGCTCGAGCACAAGGCGACCGGCGAGGTGCTCGGCTGCTGTGGATTTAACATGGAGCGAGATGAGGACGATCCCGAGGGGGCCTTTCTCGAGCTCGTGATTCACCTTCGCGCCACGCGTTGGGGCAAAGGCTATGGTCAGGAGGCCGTGAACGCGGCGCTCGCGTGGGCAAAACAGCACGAGCTCGCCGCGCGCGTGGTCGCCTCGACGACGGAGGAGAACACGTCGATGCGAATCATCCTCGAGCGCGCCGGGATGCGGGAGTTGGGGAAGCGTTGGTACGAAGACACCGAGCGATACGAGTACACTTATGAAGTCGACATCACATGAAGCGCCGCGGTTCGAGGACCTCTTCGGTGATTTGCGCAGCTTGATGCAGCGCGTCTCGGGGACACCCTCCGAGTGGTTCGAGCTGCTCGAATTGCTCGAGCAATTCGACGCGCCGATGCGCGAGCAAGCCGCCCTCCCCTATGCCATCGCGCAGGCGAGGCGTTGGGATGATGATATCCGCCGCTTTAGCTACCGCATGCCTCACGGGACGTATGAGGGGGGCAACCACTCGGGGCCAGACTTTCGCAAGGACCCCGACCTCTGGCAGCTCGCGCGCTGTGTCAGCATCGAAGCCCCGGTGAGCGCGATCGAGTATTTCTACGATGCGCCGCTCGAGCACCTGCGACAGCTCAGGCTCTCGGGGTTAAAGTTGACCGCCGACGCGGATATCAACGCTGTGCTCGGGCTGCTCGTGGAGATGCCGAACCTGACCTCGCTCGAGCTCGTGGATGTGGGTCTGGGGCGCTGCCAGGTGGAGCTGCTGCAAAACCTCCCTCAGCGCACGACGCTACAGACGCTCAAGATCACGAACGCATCACTTAGCGCGAAGCACGCCACACAACTGACACGCATGCCCTTTGGCGCGCTGAAGATGCTGTGTTTGACGGGGACATTCCTCTCCGAGAAGACGGTGAGCGATGTTTTATTGAGCGTGAGCTCGATGAAGCTCGAGGGCTTCGGGGTGCCGATGTCCAACTGGACCTGGAGCCTGATTCGCAAGCTGCGCGTTTGCCTCGAGGATCGTCACACCGATATCAAGCACCTCGTGCTGGATCGCTCGGGGATCAACGGCGAGCTGCTCAAGGACCTCGTCGAGAGCCACGGGATGGAGAGCGTGGAGCGGCTCGATTGCGCCGACTGCGGGCTCGGATACCAGGACATGCTCACGCTGTCGAACAGCCGCAACCTGCGCAACGTGCGCGTGCTCGAAGGGGTGCTGCTCGGGAGCAACAAGGTCACGGCGCCAGCCTGGCAAAAGCTGTGCAACTCGAGCTACCTGCACAGCGACGCGATCGCGCGCCTCAAGCGCGCTGGCGCGCCAAAGCCTGCGGGAAAACCGACCCAGCGTCGTCGCTACAATCACTACGACTGGTACTATGACTGAGCCCCTGGCGCTCACACGCTCGCTACCGAGGATCTTCCCGTCGATGCTGGCCGACCTTCTTGGCTCGTCGACGCCATGGCCTGGCGAGAACCTCGGACAACTGAATCGGCCTTCAGCCTCGCATCGACGCGAACGCGCCAGTATGCTATGGGTGGTGATAGTAGATACGGTATCGAGCGCGAGGAGGAGCATCATTTAGCGTGAAGTCCTCCACTCACACCGCCCGGGCCGTGGTACCGATGACCCGATTCAAGATGAAGACGAACAAGAAGAGGTGATGTATGCCCTTGACCATGGAGCAGTTGGTCGACGCCGGGTTTGCGCAGGAGAACTTCCCACCAGAGCTCCCTGCGCCGAGCCCCGACACCATCAGCAAGAGCGCCCTCGAAGGGCAGCTCGAGCTCTACCGCTACCAGGCGCAAATGGACGGCTCCAATTACGCCATGGAGATCGTCGTCGATCGCGCCACCATCGAGGACCCCGCCGAGGGCGTGAACTTCATGCTCAACCAGTTCGCCTACCTCTGGCGCATGGACAAGCCAAAGATCGCGGTCGCTGCTGACGGGACCTGCCGTCGCATCAACTTCTGAACGCGAACGCTTTGACACGAGAAGCCCACGCGAGGAAGTATCCTTTGATACTTCCTCGCGTGGGCTTCTCTGTTTCTTCGCTCGAACCTTTGGAGGGACCTTTGAGCGCATCGCATGAACCGTGGGGCGATCTACGCGCATACTGCCACAACGAAAGCCTCATCCCTTACAGACTCGAGCAAATCATCGAGGCGCTCGACACGTCCACCCCCGAGCAAGAGCTCGCGATCCTCCAGTACATCGCGGATATCCGCAGCGAGCCCGTTGCCGAGAGCGTGGACGCGCTGCTCGATGCGGAAGCATCTCGAAAGGCCGCTCCTGTGCTCTCGGCGCTGGAGCGAGAGGGTTGGTTTGGCGACATCGAAGGCGTGGCAACCAGGCGACGCGACGCCGCCACGAACGCGCTGAAGACGTTCTACCTCACCCCGCCATCGGACACCGACGAAGAGAACGACTACGACGGTTACGGCGGCTACGATGACGAAGACGACTTCGAGAGCGAGTTCCCGACCTCCTTCAGTATGGAAGAGATGCCCGCGCTATCACTGGCTGCGATGTCATGGCAGTTCGGGGACTGGCCCACGGCGATCCAGCGAGCGTCGGAGTTGGAAGAGGTGCTCCGTGACCTGGCAAAAGCGAGCCTCGGACTGTTCGAGCTCGGCACGCTCGAGCTCGAACAAACGCCCGAGAACTATTACATCGAAGATGGGGACACGCTCTCGGTGATTTTGCGTGGCGAGGGGTTCTCCACAGACTACGATCAAACCTACGCCGCCGAGGCCGACAGGTATGAGCTGATCACGGGGGAGATCACCCATCACCTTGTCCAAAATGTCCTCTCACAGGTCGCGCCAGGTTGGAGGTTGTTCACCTGGCATGTCTGCGAGGACGAGTACATGTATTTTTATATCCCGCCAGCGGTGCGACCGGGCGAATCAAGGCTCGGCCCATTCTACGACGGGCTCGACCCTTATTTCTGACGAGGTACCATGGACCGCACCATCAAGGTCATGTTCTTTTGCCTGGGCAACATCTGTCGCTCACCGCTCGCTGAGGGGCTCTTCAAACACGAGGTCGCGCGCCGCGGCCTCGATGAGGACTTCCACATCGAGTCGAGCGGGACGAGCAGCTACCACGTCGGCGAGCTGCCCGATCCAGGGAGCCGCGAGGTCGCCAAAAGGCGCGGTGGGATCGACATCAGCGACCAGCGCTCCCAGCAACTGACCGCCACACACCTCGAATCATTCGATTATCTGGTGGCGATGAGTCACTCCAACATCGCCAACGCGCAGCGATTGCGCGGCGCGGACAAGATCGACTTCTTGCTCCTGCGCGACTTCGAGCCGGACGCGACGCACCATGGCGAGGATGTGCCAGACCCGTGGGGTCACGGTCGATCGGCGTTCGATGAGGTGTATGACATCGTCGAGCGAAGCTGCGCGAACCTGCTCGATCATATCCTCGAGCAGGAAGGTCGCGCCTGACGCGCCACGGCTCCATATGCCAGCGCGCTCACTCCTTTGGCGCTTCTGGAGCCTCTTCTTTTGCTCGCGCCTTCTCTCGCGCCTTCTCTCGCGTCTCCGTCTTCTCTTGCTCGATCTCTTCGATGGCCTGGTTCACGCGCTTCGTGGCGCGCTTGGCGGCGACGTTCGAGGTCGGCTTGGTGAGGTATTGTTTGTAGTGATAGATCATCCAGTTGAGCGCCTTGGTTTCGACGCTGTTCTCTCGCTCGCCAGCGAGCATCGCGTGATGCAGATACTCCCAGCAGGCATCCCCGATGTTCAGGTGCAGCACCATCCTGTCAGGCACGCGGCGTGAGAGGTCGTGCATCGGCTCTAGCGCGCGGCGCAGGTCCTCGATCTCCTCGCTCTTTGCGAGGAAGAAGAGCAAGTCATTGAGGATCAGCGTGGTGCGGTCATTATCGGGCAAGAGCACGACGCGCACATGGCGAGGGTCGTCGGGCTTGGCGTAGACCCTGCGCGCGGGGCCGACCGCGAGCGGCACGAGCTTGTTGCGGTAGCCGAGCTTGATGATCTTCCCGTAGTCGTCCTCGAGGATCACTCCCAGGCTGTGCGCCGAGTTATCGAACAGCAGGCGCGCCAGCGCGATCGCCTCCTCGGTCTTCTTGGCCTTGTGCGCCTCGAGCGCCTTCTTGCGCACGACCTCGAGAAAGCGCAGGTGTTGCGCGGCGAACCACCTCGCGTTCTGCTCGTACTCGAGCGTCTTCGCGAAGGAGAGGAGGTGTTGTCGCGCGGCCTCGATGTCGTCCTTTTTGAGCGCCTCGTCGAAGTCGCGCATCGTCTGCGCCGAGATGCCCGAGTAGTAGGCGTGTTCTTCGCCACCGGGCAACGCATCGCGGAGCATCACCTGATGGCTCTCGCTCCAGCTCCACCGCGCGTCGCAGTTCTTTTCTCCGCCCTCTTCGTACACATCACCACATCCCACCGACATGTTGACCGTTTGCTTGTCGCGATCGATCTCCACGCGCATGCCCGTGTCCGTGATGATGCCCGCCCCGAGCTTCTGGTGAAACAGTCGCTCGCCATCCTTCCAGATCGAGATGTTGACGCGCGTGTCGTAGTAGGCGTGCCCTGCGAACTGCTCGCATCGCTCGACGACGATGATTTTATCCTTTCCAAAGAGGTGGGGAACCGTCGACTTGCTGTGATCGTAGCTGGGCTCATCCGGGATCTGGTCACAATCGAGGACATCAGCCGTGGCGAGCGATGGCGTGAGCGACAGGAGGAGAAATCCGATCAGCGTCGATAATGTTTTCATCGGTGTCTCGATAGCTCGGGAGCGCGGGATGTTTACGGCCGGGCGACCCCGGCATGATTTTTGGTTATGGCATAACGCGAAGAAGGCGCCGGACCTGTCGGTCGGCGCCTTCTTTTAACAAAGCCTCACCCAAAAATCATGCCGGGGTCGCTCCGGATGTTTCGTGAGCGCCAGCGCGAACCTCTCTTATACGGAGGCTCGCCACGCTCAGAGGTTTGCCAGCGCGGTCTTGCTCGGCTCGTGGTCTGGGTTGACGCCGAGCGCGCGGTTGAACATGTCCTTGGCGCGGCGCGCGTCGTCCTTCTGGAGACGGACCTGGCCGAGGTAGTAGTACATGTCGACCTTGGCCTCGTCGTCGGTGATCTTCATCTGGTGGAGCAACAAGGTCTGGAGGATCTTGAGCGCGTTATCCCAATCTTGCTGGTGGTAGTAGACCTTGCCGAGCGAGAGGAGGTTGGGCACGTAGGTCGCGTCGATTTTACGAGCTGCCTCGTAGTCTTCGAGCGCGCCAGCGAGGTTGCCCTGCTCTTCGGAGAGCTTTCCGCGCAGGTGGTAGAAGCGCACCACGTCCTTCATGCGACGCTTCTCGGTGAGGGCGTTGATGACCTCCTCGAGCAGCGGCGTGGCGCGATCGAACTGACCGGCCGAGATGGTGGCGTCGAGCAGCGGCTCGACCACGTCGAGGTCGTCGGGCTCGAGCTGGTAGGCCTTCTCGAGCGCGTCGGTGCGAAGATCTGCCCTGTCCATGCGCTTTGCGACCTGCGCCATGTCCAGATACATCTGCTTCTTCTGATCCTCGGCCATGGCGTCCACGCGGAAGCTCATCACCTGGTAGAGTTGCTCCCAGGCTTTGAGTTCGTTGAGCAGGTTCACCAGGGTCTCGTAGGCGTGCGCGTGATCGATATCGAGGTTAAGGACCTCGACGTAATCGTCGATGGCAGCCTGCGGTTGACCGAGCGTGTCCTTGTTCAAGGCCGCGCGACGGAGCAGGAGCTCGATCTTGGTCTCGTTATCTTCGGCGGCAGCGAACTGCTCGCCGAGGATCGCGGTGACCTGCCCCCAATCTCCCATATCGGTGTAGAACTTCTCCTTGACGAGCAACGCGGGCATGTAGCTCGGGATCACGCTGAGCGCGAAGTCGAGGTATTGCACGGCGGTGTTCATATCACCGAGCCTCTCGCCGCTGATGCGGGCCATCTCGACAGCGAGTTCAGCGCGGCGGTCGGCTTCGGCGACCTGACCGAGCTGGGAGTAGTAGAGGTTGAAGAGGTCGACCCAACGCTCTTCGGCGCGATAGATCTCGTCGAGCGCCTCGGTGATGATGGCCGAGGTCGGCGAGAGCTCGTAAGCCTCCTTGAAGAGCTCGATGGCGCGCTCGGTGTCGTTGTGATGCTCGTAAGAGATCTTTGCTCTCGAGCACATGACGCGGACGCGATCCTCCTCGGACTCGGCGAGCTCGAGTTGTTGGTCGAGGACTTCGCCGAGCTTGTCGAGCTGGCCGGTCTGCGAGTAGAGCGGCTCGATGGCGCGCAGCAGCTCGGGGTTACCAGGAGACATCTCCAGGGCGCGCTCGTAGTAATCGAGCGCGCGCATCGGATCTTCGAGGTGCGTGGCGACCTCGCGGCCGATGCGCTGGCAGAGCGCGAGTCGGCGCTCTGGATCGGTGCTCATGGCGAGGAGTTGCTCGAGCTGCTCGACCATATCGAACCACTGCTCGGTGACCTCGTAGAAGCCCACGAGTGATTCGATCACGTCCGCGTCGCCGGGCTCGATCATGGCCGCCTCGCGCAACGCGTCGATGGCGTCCATGTAGTTCTCTTGTTCGGCGTGCAGGTGCCCGAGCTCCTGGAAGATCGCGAAGCGCTCCTCAGGCTCGTAGAGCAGCTCGACCTTTTGCTTGAGCCAGTCGATCAGCCCGGTTTGATCGCCGCGTTGGCGCGAGATCATCTCCATGGCGTTGATGGCGGTGAGGTTCTGAGGCTCGACCTCGAGCGCCACCGTGTAGAGGCGGTGCGCGCGCTCGAGATCATCCTCGAGCTGCAACCTCGACCACTCGGCGGCCTTGAGCGCGAGCTCTCCGCGACGCACCGGGTCATCGTTGTTCTCGATGATGCCATCGTAGAGGTCGACCAGACCTTGCCAGTATCCCTGCTCGGCGCCGAGCTCTTCGAGCATCTCCTGAGTGTCGATGGCGAAGGGGTCCTCGATGAATGCCCTGCCGAAGTATTCGAAGGCAGCCTCGTAGTTTTCTTCGCGATCACGCTCGAGCTTTGCCACGCGGCACATCAACTCGGCGCGCTCGTGCGGAGCATCGGCGAGGTGTTCGAGCTTGATCTTGAGGAGCTGGACGAGCTTGCCCCAGTTCTCGGTTTGCATGTAGGCGCGCTCGAGCAAGTCGCAGACCTCGGCCTGGAGGGACTCGTTCTCGATCAGGCGCTCGAGCGCCTCGGTCACCTTGCGGTGCTCGGGCTGCTCGTCGATGACTTGCCTGTAGAGGTCGAAGGCATCGAGCGGCTGGTCGAAGATGCGCTCGCGCAGATAACCGAGGCGGTAGCGCGCCTGCGCGAGCGCCTCGGGAGGCGCCACAGCGATCTGGCGCTGGAGCACATCAGCCAGGTCATCGTAGCGCTCCTTGAACTGGTAGAGCTTGTCGAGCAGTTCGAGCGCCTTGATGTGGTACTCGTCGATCTCGAGCACTGCCTCGAGGTGCGTGATCGCGGGATCGGCCTCCTCGCGCTCGTCGATATAAAGCTCGCCGAGGCGCATGTGGAGGTTGAGCGCGACGTTGCTGTCGTCGATCCCCTCTCCGAGCGCGTCCTCGTAGAACCCGATGAGCATCTCCTGACCGTCGAGCTCCTCGGCGAGGCGCTCGAGCTGGACGCGGACGGACTCCTGCGTGGGCATATCGCGGAAGGCGCGACCGTAGGTCATCAAGGCACTCGAGGATGACCCGAGCTGACCTTCCTGGAGGTTTGCCAGCTTGAGGAACGTCCCGGTGCGTTGGTGAGGATCCTCGAGGTAGTCGATGCGCTTCTCGTAGAGAGAGGCGAGCTGATCCCAGCGCGCGTTGGTGCGGTGGAGTTCTTCGAGCGCGGAGAATGCCTCCTCGCGGACCATCTCGTTATCGAGCAACGCGCCCATGGTCTCGATGGCGTCGGTCCACTCGGGATCGCGCTCGGCGATCCTGCGCAGACGCTCGAGCGCCTCGAAGGGTTGGTCGACGCGGTCGAGCATGATCTCGGCCATGCGGAACTCGACCTGGTTGATCGAGTCCACGTCTCCGGCGAACTCGCGTTGAACCTCGAGCATCTCGAGCAACTCGTGCCACGATCCTTGCTCGCCGTAGAGCGAGACGAGCGCGCGCACGGCGAGTTCGTCCGCATCATCAAGGGTGAAGATGCGACGGTAGGTGTCGATGGCGCCGATCTTATCGTCGACGATCTCGTGTTGGATTTGCGCGAGCTTCTTGAGCGTGCCGAGCTGCTCGTCACGATCCTCGATCATCTCGACGCGAGCCTGCAGGGCGTCGACGAGATCATGATCGCGGCCGGTGCGCTCGTAGAGCGCGCACAGCGCGTCGAGGTAGGAGCGTGAGGACGCGTCGAGTTCGCGAAGCTCCTCGTAGGCGCGGATCGCCTCGTCTGGCTCGTCGAGGATGTCCTCGTGGAGGTTGGCGATACGCAACAAGAGGTTGATGCGACGCTCTCCATCGAAGGTGTTGTCGAGCATCACGCGCAGCAGGTTCACCAGCGGACGCCAGTGCTCGAACTCGCCATAGAGGCCCTCGAGTTGACGCACGGCGGTCTCGTTGCTCGGCTCGAGCTCGAGCGTTTGTTCGAACGCGACCAGCGCGCTCTCGTTATCCTCGAGCTTGTCCTGATAGACCTTGGCGGTCGCGTTGAGCAGCCGCGCCTTCTCCTCGGGGGTCTCGGTATCTTCGAGCCCTTCGAGGATCTGCGGGAGCACGCGCTCCCAGGCGTCCAACCTGTCCGCGATCGGCTCGAGCTTGGCGAACCCATCCGCGGGCTCTGGCTCGAGCGTCCACGCGGTGGTGCGGAAGCCTAGCGAGAGGAAGAGATCGGCGCGCTCGTCGGCGTGTCTTTCGACGACCTCTGCGGCCTGCCCGAGCAGCTCCATGCGCTCGTAGACATCCTCGCTAGAGGATTGCTTGAGGTCGAGAAGATCGACGATGCGGCGCCAGTCCGAGGACTCGTTGTAGTTGTCGAGCAAGATCTGCGCGATTTGACCGAGGTGTTGATCCCAGTCCCCTTCCCTGCTCGAGAGATCGCGGCGCAATCCTTCGAGCGCGCGGAGCGTGTCGCGATGACCCGGCTGATCGGCGAGGATGCCCTGGTAGAGGTGCATCGCCTCGTCGATCTGATCGAGCTCGGACTCGAGCAACTGCGCGAGGCGATAGCGCATCGCCAGCGCGCGCTGAGGTTCATCGGCGACCATCCCCACCGCGTTGCGATAAAGGTCAGCGAGGTCGTCGAAGCGCTTGGTCTCCTTGTAAAGGCGCTCGAGCGTCGACGCGGTGCTCTTGTCCATCGCGTCGATCTGGAGCATGCGCTCGCAGACCTCGATGGCCGAGTGAAGATCTCCGGTGACCTCCTCGTGCAAGATCACCAGCTGATCGAGCAGCTCGAGTTGACGCTCCTGATCGTACTCGGCGTCGGCATAGGAGAGGTAGAGGTCGGCGAGCCCCTGGCTATCATCGAGGCGCTGGTTGACGCGCTCGAGCGCGTCGAACGCCTTCTTGTGGTTGGGCTCGAACTCGCGAATACGCGCGTAGGTATCGCGCGCGTCCTCGAGCTTGCCAAGGCGCTCCTCCTGGATCAGGCCGAGCTCGAGCAACATCTCTCCGCGCAACTGATCGTGCACGTTGAAGTTGTTGAGTAGCGTATCCTCATAAATCGTCACGATTCGAGGCCACGCGTTCAAACGCTCGCCGAGGCGCTCGAGGGCGCGGCGAATGTTCTCGTCCTCGGGGACTTGCGCGAAGATGCGGCCGTAGCTCTCGATCGCCTTGCCCCAATCGCGCAGCTCCTGCTCGCTGATGCGCGCGATATCGCGCAGCAGCTCGACCTGGGTGAAGGGATCGCCTTCCTGTTCGACCTTGAGCGAGAGGAGCTCGACGAGCTTCTTCCACTGCTCGCGCTCGCGATAGATCGGCTCGAGGACCTGACCGACGGGCTCGCGCATCATCTCTTCTTGCTCGAAGAGTTGCTCGAGCGAAGCGATCGTTGGCTCGTGGTGTCCCTGATCGTCGAGGATCAGGCGCCACAGGTCGAGCGCGCGCTCGGGCTCGCGAAGATGGTCGGCGTAGATATCCGCGAGCTCGGTGCGAAGCTCCAGCGTGCGCTCGGGGTCCTCCATGTAGAGACCGAGGCGATCCTCGAGGAACATCGAGAGCTCGTTGTAGTTCTCTTGCTGGCGGTAGAGGCGCTTGATCGCGCTCGCGGCCATCTCGTTCTCGGGGACCTCCATCAGCACACGTCGGTACGCGTCGATGGCGGCGAATTGATCCTGGACGAACTCGTCCCAGATGTGGGCGATGCGAAGCAACAGATCATTGGAGCCTGGCTCGCCAGCGAACACCATGTAGCGGCGGTCGATGAGCTCGATCAATGCCTGCCAGCGGCTGTCATCGGCGAGCATCGTCTCGAGCGCCTCGTAGATGCCGAGGTCACGCTCGTCGAGGTTGAGCGCCTCGCGATACTGCTGCTCTGCATCGATCGGGTTCTCGAGCTGCTCGCGATAGATCTCGGCGAGCTCGATGCGAAGTGGCTTGAGGCGATCTGGATCACTGAGTTCGAGGAGCACGTCCTCGTAAACCTGCGCGAGATCCGCCCAACGATCCTTGGCGTCGGCGATGGCGCGAAGGCTCAGGCGCCACTGTTCCTGGGTAGGACGCAGGCGCCATGCCTGGCTGGCTGCCTCGAGCGCGGCGTCGAGATCACCGATGCGGTCACGTTGAATCTGCGCGATCTCCCAGGCGTGATCGGCCTGGAGCTCGAAGTCGTGCGTTTGATCGCGCATGACCTCGTAGAGCTCGACGAGCTCCTGCCACATCTCTTCCTTGCGGTAGTACTGGATGAGTGGCGTGGCGCAACGCTCGTTGTAGGCGACATCCTGAGCGTAGTGCTCGAGCGCGGCGCGCGCTTGCTCTTGCCCGGGCTCTCGCTCGAAGACCTCGAGGTAGAGGTCGAGCGCCTCGTCGATATTGAGCAGCTCCTCGGCGAGGATTCTGGCGCGACGGAGCGCGAGCTCGGTGCGATCAGCCGGGTTCTCCGCCAGCCGCAGCTTCGCCTCGAGCACCTCGCTCAAATCGGTGAACGCGCCCTCTTCCTTGAACAGGCGGTCGAGCGCATCGAGCGCCTCGGGGTGTTCGGCGTCGATCATACGCATCTCGCGATAGACGTTGATCGCGTCCGGGATCTCCTCGGGGCGAGCTTCGTGCACCCTGGCGAGGTCATGGAGGACCTCGAGGCGTGCCTCTGGTTCGTCCGTGAGGTTTGCCTTCTGGCGCAGGATATCGGTCAGGTCGACCCAGCGCTCTTCATTCCTGTAGAGGCGCTCGAGGGCGCTGATGGCGTCCATGGCCATGTTGTCCATCTCGAGCAACCCGGCCCATGCCTCGATCGCCTCCTCCGGGCGATCGAGTTGGCTCTCTTCGAGCTCACCGATGCGGCGAAGGAGCGTCATGCGGCGATCGGGATCGACAAAACCGGCCTGCGCGCGCAGGTTCTCGGCGAGCTTCTCCCAATCCGCGATGTGCGTATACAGCTCCTCGAGCGCGGCGTAGGTCTCGGCGTCGCTGTCGTTGACCTCGAGCGCGGCCTCGTAGGCATCGATCGCCTCCTCGCGGCGGTCGAGTTGTTCGGCGAGCAGCTGACCGCTGCGCTTGTAGAGCGGCGCGGAGACAAAGGGATCGTCGGCGCTCCCGGCGGCCTCGGCGTAGGCGATGACCACATCTTCCATGCGGCCGAGCTTGTCACCGAGCTGCTCGAGCAGCTCGCGGCGCTCGCGCTGATCAGGCATCAGCAGAACAGCCTCGCGGGTGCGCTCGAAGGCGCGCGCGTGATCCACCACGTGTGTGCGGTGTTGTTCGCTGAGTTCATCGAGCAGTTCGATGCGCTCGAAGGGGTCCTCGGTGAAGCTCAAACGAACCTCGAGGACCTCGATAAGCTTCGGGTAATCGCCCTTGTCGCGGTAGAGCTTCTCGAGCTCGAGCGCGATGTCGAGGCGAAGGGGTGCCTGCGGGTCATCCTCGGCGACCACGCGATCGAGCGTGACCATCAACATCACGCCGCGAGGATCGGAGTCGTCCTCGGCGATGAGTTGCTGGAGGATGCCGAAGGCGCCGTTGAAGTCCTTGAGGTTCTGCGTCCGGAGCGCGGATTGCTGGAGCAAGAAGTTGCGCCGTTGCATCGGCTCGTCGGCGAGGCTCGCTTGCTCGGTGAACAACTCGTCCAGATCGAAGTAGCGCTCCTCGGCGCGGAGCAAACCCTCGAGCTCCTTGACCGCCTGCGCGTGCTGGGGCTCGATCTCGAGGACGCGTTGGTAGAAGACGATCGCGCGCGAGATATCCTCGAGCGATCCGTCCGAGAGCATGGCGGCCTCGAGCAGCAACATCACGCGCTGCTCCATATCCACCAGCTCCGAGCGCGCATCGAGGATGCGCACCAGCTGCTCGTCATCATCCCTGGAGCGGTAGAGCGCCTCGAGCGCTTCGACCACGCTCGAGTCGTTGGGCTCGAAGTGATAGAGCCGCTCCCACGCTTCAAGCGCGCCGTCGATATCGCCCAGGCGATCCTGGCGAATCTTTGCCACGTGGCGAAGCAGTGGGACGCGCGTGCCGTGATCGTCCTCTTGCTCGGCGGTGAGCGGCGACCACGCCGCAAACAGCGCCTCGACCTCGGCCCACTTGTCGAGCTCCTCGGCGAGCTGCTCGAGCTCCTTCCAGCGCAGGTCGTTATCCGCCTCGAGCTCGAAGCGGCGCGCGGCGTGCGGGAAGGCGTCCTCTGGGCGCTCGAGCTCGGACCAGTAGAGGGGCACGAGCTCCTCGTAGATCTCGAGCGATTCATACTGATCATTGGAGACGCGCAGGCGCGCCTCGAGCGCGTTCGCGAGGCGCTCGTGGTCCTCGCCCTCACGCAGCACAGGCTCGATCAGGAGCGCCGCGTCGCGCGCGATCTCATCGACCTCGAGCAACGCCTCTGCCTTCTCGATGGCGGCCTCGTCTCCGGGGCGCACGAGCAAGACCTCCTGGTAGTAGCGCAGCGCTTCATCGGGGCGCTCCTTGTAGGTCAACCAGACGGACGCGAGCTCCATATGAAGCTCGATGCGTCGCTCGTCATCCCCCGGATCGGTGAGGTTGAACTCGCGGCCGAGCATCTCGATGACCGCATCCCACTCACCCTCGAGCGCGTGGATCTCACGCAAGCCACGAATGGCTGGCGTGAAGTCCTGATTGACCTCGAGGATCTCCTTGTAGGTCGCGAGCGCTTGCTCCTGTTCGCCGAGGTGACGGTGCTGCACGTCCGCGATCTTGGAGAGCTGCGCGACGATGTCCTCGGGGCCAGCGCCGCCTTGCTCGAGCAAGGCGATGATTTTTCGCAACGTGGCGATGCGCTTTTCAGGGTAAGCCGCGATCTCGTAGAGCGACTCGAGCGCTTCGAGCCACTCGAGCGCTTCGGGCTGCTGCTCGTTGAGGCGCTCGAAGATAGAGATCGCGCGCGCGTTGTCCTCGAGCTCATCACGAGACAGGCTCGCCACGCGCTCGAGCAATTTGCGTTGAAGCGGCGCGCCATCTTCGAGCGTGTCCGCGATCGCCTCGAGGTGATCGAGGTATCCCTCGAGCATATCCACGTGGCGCGCGAGCTCTTCGGCCTTGGCGATCGCCTCGTCATCATCGGGCATCACCGAGACAGCCTCGAGCTGCCAGCGAAGCGCCGCCTCGTCCTGCTCGCGCTCGATCTCGAGCTCGGCCAACCTCACCAACTCCGCGAAACGATCCACGTCATCGGAGGCGGCCTCGAGCAAGAGCTTGTGCATCTCGATCTCGTTGCCGAGATCACCGACCTGGCGATACCAGCCGATCAATTCGCGCGCGATATCGGGGCGCGACTCGTCGCTGTGCCCGAGCAAGCTCTCGAGGCTCGAGATGACCTTGTCCTCGTCCGAGAGCTGACGCTCGGCGAGGTTCGCCATGCGGCGGTAGATGTCCCGGATAACATCGACATCCTCTGTCTGCGAGGTCATCGCGTCGAGCGTGTCGTAGTAACGATCGAGGACGTCGCGCTCCTGGAAGAGCTCGAACAGGTCATCGTAGCGGCGGTGTTCGACGTAGATGTCGCGCAGGCGCGCGAACGCCGTGGCGTTCGCGTCATCGAGCAAGAGCACCTGGCGCCAGAAGCCCGCGGCGCGCTCGGCGTCGCCGAGCTTCGAGTCGCAGATTTGCGCGGCCTCCTTGTAGGCCGCGATCGTCTCGTCCTTTGAAAGGTCCTCGAGGCGCGCCTTGCGCTCGAGCAGGTTCGCGAGCTGTTCGGGCGCGTCCTTGCGACGAAGGATCCCCTCGAGGCCATCGAGCAGCTCTCGATCGTCGGGGCGCATGTCGAGCAACTGCTCGAGCAGTTGCTCGGCCTTGTCATTGTCGCGCAGGCGCTCCTGCGCCAGCGACAGCAGCTCCCGGAGGTGCTCCTCGAGCTCATCGCCGACCTTTCCTTCCGTCTCCCGCTCGAGCAGCTCGTAGAGCGAGGAGTAATCACGCCGCTGCGTGTAGACCTCCTTGAGGCGCTCGCGCGTGGCGTCGTGGTAAGGATCGAGTTCGAGGATGCGCTGTAAGAAGGGGAGCGCCTGGGTGATGTTATTGAGGCGCTCTTGCCAGAGGTCCGCGACCTCGGTGAGCATCTCGATGGCGCGACCGATGTCGCCTTGCTCCGCGGCGGCGTCCGTCTGGTTCGAGAGCAAGGTCGCGAGCTCGCTGTAGCGGCGGTTCCCCTCGAGCAGCTCCTTGAGCTCGTCGAACGCGTTGCGGTGCCCGGGCTCGAGCTCGAGCAACTGATTGAGCGCGTTGATGCGGTTGAGATCGCCACCGGGGACACGGTCGCGATAGATCGCGGCGACCTCTTCGAGCAAGGTCACCTTGGTGGGGACATCATCCTCGTCGGCCGAGTCGAGCTCGGCGCGCAGGTACTCGACGAGCGCGTTCCACTTCTCGTGCTCCTCGTAGAGGCGGCGAAGCTCGGTGCGCGCCTCCATGTCATCGGAGAACTCGTCGAGGAAGGTGCGCCACGCGTCGATCGCCTTCTCGGGGTTGTTCATCTCGACTTCGGCGACGCGCGCGATGCGCTTGGTGTAGCGCCGCTTCTTCGCCTCGGTCTCGAAGTGTTGGAGCCTGCCGACGAGGTGCAGATGCAGCTTCCTCCATTGCTCCTTGCTCTCCAAAAACTCCTCGTAGAAGTCCAGGACCTCCATCATCTCGGAGTCGTTGTGACGCAAGCGCTTGAAGTAATACTCGGCCTTGTCCAGGTCGCCGACCTCTTTCCAGAGGATCATGGCGAGCTCGAGCATCACCTCGAACTCCCCCTCCTTGCGGCGCAGGTATTTGACCGAGTGCCCCATCTTGTCGACGAGGTCATCCCACTCGCGGCGTCGGATCAGCTCGCGCTTGACCACGCCGAGCGTGTCCAGATCGGTCGGGTCCTTCTTGAGCGCGGCGACGGCGTCATCGAAGGTCGCGTCATCGATCGCCGGGATGCTGTCGGGATCGAGCTCCCAGATGGTGTCCTCATCTGAAGCCGCCGCGACATCAGCAGCATCAGCAACAGGTTCCTCTGCTTCCTCCTGCTCCTCGTCGACCTCTTCGAGCTCGGCGTCATCGAGCTCTTCTTCCTCGGTCTGCGCGGGATCTTGCGTGGGGACGGCATCGCCCGCGAGCTCTTCCTCGGAGGGCTCGTACTCGGCGGTCGCCTCGGCCTCTACTGCGGAAGCTCTGGCGAGCTCGTCGAGCTCCTCGGCGGTCGCCTCGTGGGTGATCTCCTCGTTGGCGTCGGCCGCGGCCTCTGCCTCGGCCATCGCCGGATCGAGCATCGTCTCGGGCACGTCCTGATAGACCTCGGAGTCCTCGGGATCGATCTCCTCGAGGATATACTCGTCTTCAGCCTCCTCGAGGCTCTCCTGTGGCTCGGAGCGCAGCTGCGCGGCCTCTTCCTCGGAGAGTTCGATCTTGGAGGTCGGCTCCCCTACAAACTCTCCCTCGTCCTCGTCCTCGCCCGTTGTAGCCAGCGCCTCGGTCGGCTCGGAGGCGTCCTGCGCGGGCTCCTCTTCTTCCGCAGCTTCGCGCTCGAGCGCGGCTTGCTCCCAGAGTTCGATGGCGTCTTCATTGCCCTCGTCGCGCTCGACGGCGCGCTCGAGGAGCGCGATCACGCGATCGAGCGATCCTCCCTCGCGCACCCACTCGAGGCGCGCCGCGCGCACCATCAGGCGGGATGACTCCTTGCCGTTAACCGCGGCGAGCTCTCCTGATTGCTGGATCAACTCGACGATGCGTTGGTTGACCTCGTCGCTCGAACGATAGCGCTCGAACAACCCATCGCCAGCGCTCGCTGTCTCAGGATCGAGCTCGCGCGCCTCGACAAACATCTCCAGCGCACGCGGCGTATTGTCGAGGTGCTCCCCGAAGATCTCGGCCATCTCGATGTAGGTGCGCGCGAGCTCGGCGACGCGGTTCGACTTCTTGAGCACCTTGGATTGGAGCTCGTAGAGCACGATCACGCGCTCGAAATCACCCGCCTCCGAATAGATCGAGCGCGCGCGCTCGAGGCAGGTCGTGTCCTTTGGATAAACCTTGAACGACTCCTGGTAGGCGCTCATCGCCTCCTCGCGTCGGCCCAGGCGCTCGAAGTACACATCACCGAGTTCGACGAGCAAGGCCCCCTTGGACTTTCGATCGTCGAGCCCCGAAGCGATGCTCCTGAGCCGCTGCGCGAGCAACTCATTGGCCTGCCCTTCAGGCGCACCATCAGGGTGCTTCGTGTACAGGTCGAGCAACGCTCGCCAGTCACTCTGCCCTTGATAAATTTCATCGAGCGCCGCGAAGGCCTCTCGATCTTGAGGGTTTTGCTCCAAACTTGCTTGAAGTCGGTGGATCTCTTCAGTCATCGAGCGACCTGCCGAATGCTGGGGATTACGGAGGAGAAAACGTCGCGCAAAGGAGGCGCTCCCCATAGGAAAATTGCCTGATACGCGTCTCGTCGGTTGAGCGGAAGCAATGTATCAGATGCGCGCAAAGCTTGTCACCCGATCGATTGCACGATCCTGCCTCCAAAATCTCACCGCGCTACAACCCGCCCGTCGCCCAGGCGCCGATCGCGTCAGCCAACAAGAGCGCCCCGCGAGTCGGCGCGCACACGGAAGGTGAGATAAATGTTACCATTTCTCTCTTCTCGAGGTCCTCCAGACGACGCATCAACTCCCCCTGCACAGACGCGTAGAGGTCTCCAAACTGATGCTCGAGTTCCCCCAAATCGAGGCCAGCGCGGGTGCGCAAAGCCACGAAGATGCGCTCTTCGAGGTGATCCCTGGCGCCCAACTCCTCGCGCTCACAGGCAGCGCGTCCCTGTAAGAGGTACGCGTTCAGATGCCTCGTGTTCGATGAACGCCACACCCTCCCGTCATCCGAAATCTCCAGGCTGTGGGCGCCGACACCCACGCCGAGATACTCCGCGCCCGACCAGTAGAGGCCATTATGCACCGCGCGCGTGTTCGCCTGCTGGCTCCTCGAAGACCAGCTAGAGACCTCGTAGGGCTCGACGCCAACCTCGCTGGCCGCCTGAAACAACATCTCGTAGAAGCGCGCGCACTGATCCTCGCCGGGGATGCTGATCTCTCCCTTCGACGCCATCCTCGAATACGGCGTGGCGGGTTCGATCGTCAGATTGTACGCGCTCAAATGACTCAACCCGCGCTCGCGCACGAACCTCTGAAAAACCTCCAGATCGCTCGCCCACTCCTCCTCGGTCTGCTCGGGCGCACCGAAGATAAGATCGATGGAGGCGCGCAGATCGCCATCGAGCAACCTCTCGATGGCGACCTCGGCGACCTCGCCATCGTGATTTCTCCCCAACCGACGCAGCACGCGCTCCTGGAAGCTCTGCACGCCGAGGCTGACGCGATTCACGCCAGCGCGCTTCCACACCGCGATATTCTCCAGCGTGATGTCTGTGGGGTTTGCCTCGATGGTCACCTCGTCGAGAGGCTGGCGCCCGGCGAGCTGTCGCGCGTGCTCGAGCACGCGCGACAGCTCGCCGGGCGCCAGCCTCGAGGGCGTCCCACCGCCGACATAGATCGTGCGCACGCGCCTGCCCTCGAGGGCAAACGCACGCTCATCGAGTTCGCGAATCAACGCGTCCGCGTAAGCCTTATGAGGAATGTTCTTTCTGGCCGTGACCGCGAAATCACAATACGGGCACACGAGCTCGCAGAACGGCACGTGGATGTAGATGCCCACGTCCGCGGTCGAGAGGCGGTTGACGCGATTACTTTCTGGCAATGACTTCGCCACGCATTAACGCTCCAACGTGACTTCCTGAGGAATGCTTCGATCCGAAGAGACCAAAAGACTCGGTGCATCCTCTTGCATCTCTCCCCGGAGCAACACGACTCCTTGCCCGAAACCACCCGCGAGCCCCTTGTGATAACCACCACGGAGCGCGCCCTGGCCATCGGTGCCGAGCCGCTGCCACTTCGAGTCGGCCTCGACGGGCGTGCTGCCATCGATAAACATCCCGAATCCGTAAACAGCTCCGCTCGCGGTTGCATCCTGTGCCAGCCGATCCCTGGCGCCCACCCCCACGTAGAGCATCGCGCTGTCAGGCTCGACACACAGCACACCGCAATCGACCGAGCCAGTGATATCGACGCTGTCTCCAAAGTGATCGCCGCTCATCAAGGGGAGCGCGGCTCCATCGAGCAGGTTATCGCGAAGCTTCGCGATGTATGGCCTGTCCGATTCGCCGTTCATCCCGAAGTACACCTCGCCAGCGCCATCGCGCGCCTCGGGAGCAGCGATCAGATACGCGATGTTGCCATGAAGCTGCCCCATGTCATCTCGCCACATGGTCCCCGCGATGGCCACATCCGCGCCGAAGCCAGGAGTGAGTCCGACCTCAGGATCGAGGAACCCATCGCCACCCTCATCTGGAAGCAAGTACTGCGCGAGCTGGAAGTCCTCGCGCGTCGCGGGTCCTGGCGAACTCTTCTGGAACATCAACAGGTAGGCAGATCCCGCGTTCGGATAAGTGCACTCCCCGACAAAGGTCGTATCGTGCGTGGGGGCACCGACGATCACGGTGAGGTTATTGCGGTGCCAGCTCCCAGAAGCATCCACGCTGTAACCGAAGCGACCCGTATCCGAGGTACGAAAAGGCTCCGCGCCTTCGATGCCCTCGGTCCCTTTCTCGAGGAAAGGCAGACGCATCGCCTTGACCTGCGCGAACGTGGCGCCCGCGTCTCGTATGAAGATGTGAACAGCGCCAGCGTTGTTCACGTACTCGGTCACGCCTTGGCTGTTCTGAAACTCGGCGTTCGTCAACGGCGCGCCCACGACGAGCGTCTCGTTGCCGTTGGGGTCCGCGGTGTAAGCCAAGTCGAAGCCAAAGTTATCCCCCGAGTTGCGCACGGTGGGCGCCAACGTTTGCACATGCACCCAGTTGTCTGGGATTTGTGAACGCTCGAGGATATAAACACGCCCTGCCCCTGGTGTTCCTTCATCACCA